>JQGF01000085.1_pt1 | contig 45217 bp, 54 predicted proteins | sample 210201 | NCBI WGS metagenome assembly JQGF01 (sample SAMN02947780, study PRJNA257236) | wastewater metagenome | biome: Domestic wastewater sediments; material: Domestic wastewater soil sediments and water; isolation source: domestic wastewater sediment treated with ammonia and hydroxylamine at...
CAACCCACTTGTCGCGTTCGTTGATAACTTCCTGCGACTTCTGACGATCTGAAATGCGAGCCTCGCAAACAGCCTCATATTCGGCCTTCCAGTTTACGTCTTCCCCTGCCTCTGCCGGGGCTTCCTCTCGGGTGGCGAGGGCGGGCGTGTCGAGTTCGTCCGTGACCGCCTGCATAGCGCGCTGTGCTGCCGCCCGGTAATAGTGCATGTCTTCATCTGTCATGCGGATGCCAGGGCAACGCGCATCGAACAGCGCGACCGCTAAGGCTTCCGTTTCGTCCACTGCGCCAGTGACGCCGAACCACTCTGCCCCGCCTTCCGGCGCTGGTTTCGCCACCGGCTGCGCGTCCTCGCGGGCTGGCGGCTGGGCTGCGGAGAGAGCGTCGGTGCAGCGCGTCATGGCGGCGTAGTCCGTGAAGTCCTTGTCAGGCGTCGGCATCAAGAACTTGTCGCGGATGGCCTTGAGCTTTCCGGCCAGGTCTTCGCGCGGCCCGCTCACAGCATCACCCACAGCGCGAGCAGGATCGCCGGAGGCGCGAGCAGGGCGAAGGCGGTCAGCCACAGAGGCGCGGCGGGGCGCGGCCTAGGCTGGTGGCAGCTCGCGTTGCTCCCGCTATGGGTGGCGCGGGCGCGCTGGTACTTCTGGTCGCACGCGAGGGCGTGGTCGTAGGTGTTGTGGTTGTCGATCATGGTTCGTGTCTCCCTTCGAGGAACCTGGAGCCTTACCCCTAGAGGGCAAGCGCCTCCTTGTCAACGCCTGCGGTACTTGACGATGTCCCGCACGCTCTCGCGCGATACCTCGAACTTTGCGGCCAGGCGCTTGTAGCCCCAGCCGCCATTCTCGTAGAGCCTGCGCAAGTGTTCGACCTCTCCGTCCGTGAGGACGGCCTTGGGATGATCCTCGCCCTTTAGGCCGGTTACGACCTGTTTCATGTAAAATCCTGCGGATTTGGCGCTGGCCGACCGGTTACGACCACGGGTTACAACCGGTTGTAACCGGATTTCGCTTGCTATTTCAACGACTTCTGCCGGTTTTACCGGCACCTACAACCTACTCCCCCTACCCTTCCCCCATATGCACTATTTTATAAAACACCCCTCTCTACCCTCCTTTAATATACTTAAAAAGGTTGTAGAGGTTGTAACCTTATTGAAGTTAAAGGGCTTTTTCCGGTTACAACCCCTTTTTGGAAGTGTAGACGTTGTAGAAAACGGGCTATTTTCAGCCGATTGTCCACAGCCGAACCGACTTTCCGTCCCTTTTCTGCACTTTTTGCAGAAACCCGATGGCCTTCAGCGCGGACGCGCAGCGCATCTCGTCCCCTCGCCTGACCGACTTATCCGAGAACGCCAGGCACTCGATCAGAGCTTCCCGCGTGGTGAACCCGGCCTGGGCGGGCGACGCCCCTTCAAGCGACGAGCCATATGCCCAGCCGGACAGAGCTTCCTCCCAGGTGTCGACGACCCTGAAAGCTCCCTGCACCTCGCGCACCAGCCTCTCGGCTTCCTGCCAGGCGACCCCGTCGGCCGACCAGATCGCGGCGGCCTCGGCCCATAGCTGGTCGCGGTCGCGCTCGATACCTTCGATGTCGATCTTGGAGCCGATCATCACCGGCAACCAGCGCCGCTCGAACTCCTCGAACAGCTCGGTCGGGTTCGAGGTGCCCACGAAGATGCAGCGCCGGGGAACCCGCACCGCCATCTCCTTGTACTTGGGCGTCCAGTCTTCCCAACGCTTCGTCATCCAGGCCCTGATCTCTTCCTTGGCCTTCGTCCTGATCCCGTGCAGCTCGGCCAGCTCGGCGGACAGGCAGCCGCGCAGCAGGCGCGACCGTTCAGTCTCGGGCTGGCTGAAGTTCATGACGCGGTGCGTGTCCGGCGGGACCATAGCCGCCACCGCCGAGGACTTGCGCAGGCCCTGCTCCGGCGACACCAGGATCGGGCTCATGTCCGCCTGGCAGCCGGGCTTGAAGACACGGCCCGCCAGCGCCGTCCACCAGTAGCGCGACACGGCGCGGGCGTAAGGGCTGGGATCGACGGCGAAGTAGGTCTCCAAGAAGCCGTCGACCCGCGCCACGCCGTCCCACCGCAGGCCGTCCAGCCACGCCATAGCGGTGTCGATGGAGTGGGCCAAGGCGGTGTAGTGCACCCCGTCGCGGATCAGCTCGCGGCCGATGGGCTTGAAGCCTCGGGTCTCAAGGCGCAGGCGCAGCTCGAAATAGTGCTCGTCCCGGAACCGCCGCCACAGGCCGGGCTCGCCCCGCTCGCAGAAGACGATCTCGTCCTTGAACTCGTCGAAGGCGATCTCCATGCCGCAGACGTCGACGCGCGACAGGGCGGCGCGCAGGTTCAGGACCGTGGCCTCGATGCCCCCGTTCTTGTCCCGCTTGAAGTTGGGCAGGGGCAGGTCTTCGTCCGAATGACCCTCGCCGCCCGCCTCCGGCCGCGCCTCGCGCATCGGCACCAGCGGGAAGTCTTCGGGCGAGGCGGTGTCTTCCCAGCCCGCATCGCGGGCCAGCTTGAAGATCGTGCCTTCGGTGACGACCTGCGCGCCCGGCGTCTTGTTCGCCAGCCAGTTCCAGACCTTCTCCCGCAGCTCGAACTCCTCGAACTTGGCCGACCGCTCCGAGAAGGCCAGGGCCAACTCATAGCCTTCGTCCGACCCGCCCGTGGCGTGGTGTATGCCCGCGATGACGTTGCGCCACTCGTCGTAGCCGAGCCCGTCGCCCGAGTTGTCGATGGCGGACAGCGCCGAGGCAAGCTCGCGCAGGCCGTCAGGGGTGTCGGCCAGGACGATGCCCTTGCCCGGCTCGCGCACGGGCTTCTCGACCACCGGCACCGGCTCGGAGCCGCGCCATTCGAGCTGGAGCGCGTACTCGCGCGGCATGACCTCGAAGTCGGCCAGCGGCTCCAGCGGCGCGGACTGGCCGGACAGGGGCAGGATGAACTGGTTGCCGAACCCCTCGGCCGACACCTCGTCCTGCTTGGGGAAGACCTCGACCTGGCCCTGGGCCACGCCCTTCGCCCCGTCGCGCAGGCCGCAGTCGAGCAGCACCTGCTTCATGCGCTGGCGCACGCTGTAGGCGTCCTGGTCCTGGTCCCACACCACGAAGATATGGATGCCGCGCCCGCCGGACGAGCGGAAGGCCACCGGCCAGCAGCCGATGCCTTCGAGCGTTTCGACGATGTCGCGCGCCTCGGAGACCATCTTGTCCCAAGGCGTCTGGCCCCTGTGGCTGTCCAGGTCGAACAGCGCGAGGCGGGTGGTGCTCTCCCCGGCCTTGATCGGGCAGACGCCGCGCGGCGTGCCCCCTTCCAGGTGTCGCTTGATGCGCACCTCGGTCAGGGCCTCGCGCGTCCAGATCATGCCGCGCTCGGTCTTGGCGGCCGTGGCGTCCGTGCGCACGCGGCTGATGATAGGCTCCAGCGCAGGAGCCAGTGCTTTCCCTTCGGACACGAGGGCTCCTTACGCTAGATCAGAATATTCAGGGACTGCCTGGCAAAACACCGAGCACTCAATCTTCGGCTCGTCCTGTTTGCGGCCGCGATTGGGCTCCAGCTCGTCGAGGAAAAGCGGTCTGCGCTTTCCGCCGCGTCGGTCGGATAGCAGAGCGAAGTCGAACTTGCGCTCCAGCTTGGCCATGCGTGCGAAAACCTCGGGAAAATCCCGCCTGATCTTGTTCCAGTACCACATGCCGCCCTTCACGCAGCCGATGCAGTTGTTGTTGAGGTAGCCCAGGCGATACATGGCCGGGATTTCGATGCCCGCGCGGGAAACGATAGCGTGGCAATCGTTCTTGGTCAGCATGTTTTCGATCAACGGAGACCACAGCATTATTTCGGGGTTGCGCCAGGCGAACTCTTCGGCGCGGCCCTGCTCTTCGTGCGTGAAACCAAAAACTTGGATGTCGTTCATCCCCGCGAAGCTCTCTCGCACGTTGCGCTTAAGCGCGCGCGTGCAGGGCGCGCCGTATTGGTCCCGCAGGTAGCCTTCCGTTTCCCACACGTCCCAGGTGTCGACGTATTTTTCGCTCTTCAGCGTCACGATCTTGACGCCCAGCCAGGCTTCTACTTCGGCTCTGAAGCGTTCGTTATCGGGGTGCTCGGAGCCCACATCTATCCGGGCGACTACAACCCGTTCCGGCCCGTACTCGTGCAAAGCCAGCATGGCCGCCACCGCCGAGGCGTCGCCGTCCGAGTACCAGGCGACGATGCGTTGCCCTTCGTCTTTAAAGGGCCGGGGGCCTGGGCCTCCGATCTCTTCAGCGTAGCCCATGCTGGAACTCCTTGACGACCAACTCGCGGCAACCTTTCACTTCCGCGCGCAGGATGGCGATGCAGAGGGCGAGGGCGGGGGTTTTAGCGATGGTGTAAACCTCCGTGTCCGGGGACAGCAGAAACGCCCCATTCGGAAGCGTCAAGCTTGCCTCATAGTTCGGGCCTAGCTGCTGCACTGACCATCGCCACCCCGGCAACACCCTCTCTGCCAGCGCGAGGGCGGCGTCGACCGATGCGGTGACTGGCGTGACGTTCACGCGCGAACCATCACCCGCTTTGATCTGGTGCTGCTGGGCCGCTTCGTCCCACCAATCCATCATCTCGCCGCCGAGCGCCGCGATCACGACACTATCGTCCAGCTCCAGGCTACCCTCCTTGGCGGCCTCAAGCCTGGCGATCAGCTCCGCGCTCACGACAGCACCGCCCGGACCTTCGGGTCCACCAGCTCGTCACGGGGCACGCCGGTCAGCTCGGAGACCAACCCGACACGGTCGAGCGGGACGTAGCCCTTGGCGACCCACTGCTGGACGGCCTGCTTCTTGACGCCGATCTCGTCGGCCAGGGCCTCCTGGCTCTTGAACTTGGCGACGGCGCGGTCGATGCCGCGCACATGGGTATTTGCGGTCTTCACTCTTGGACTTCCTTTCGAGCGACGAGTTTGCAGTCTTGCGGACGGAGAACGCGGCCAGCGCCTATTTTTCCAGGCCGGTGCCAGTGAAGGTACCCCTCGGCGTTGGCCCGCAGGACGATGACCTCTCCGACTACCGGGTGTGAGACCCGGTCGCCGGGAGAGAAAGAGGGGGGCGTGTTCGCCACTGTGCGTTCTCCTGTACGCATGAAACTTGAGCCCCATCCCTACAGCGCGCGAACAGATTTGACAAGCAGGCGCTTGACACCTGCCGCGAGCACGCATAGAGGTGGCGTCAACGGCGGCGGAAGGCGCGGCCGAGACGAAGGGAAAACGAGATGACTGACAAGCCGAAGTTCCGGGTAGGCGACATCGTGGGTTCGCGCAGCAACCCTGGTATCGAGTACGAAGTCACCAATGCGCCCGATGGCGTTACGGTCGACCTGAAGGTGGTTAAGGGCGTTTTCGGAGGAGAGGGCGGCACTTACTACTCTTGCGGTACGAAACACCTGTTCCTGCTGCGGCCCGCCGTGTCGAAGCCCGACGCCCAGGACGGCCTGACGATCCTCGACGCCGAAGGCCGCGCCGCCCTGAAGGTGGGCGACCGGGTGCTGGTGGCGGCCGAGGTTAGACGGCGAGCCATGGACGGCGCTGTGGAGGTCGGGGACGTGGGAGGAACCCACACAGCCATCTACACCTCCTCGGAGAACGTCTACGCCAAGCTGCCAGCGGCTGAGACCAAGAAGGAGATCGCCGTGGGCGACTTCGTCTCGATCCTGCGCCGCACCGGCTCCAAGGGCAGGGTGCTGGCGTTCATGAGCAACGGGCACGCCGTAGTGGAATACGCCGCAGGCGACGACTTCAACGTCGGCCACTACGATGTCTCCTGCCTGGAGGTGATCTGATGACGGTACTCGTCTTTTTCGCCGCAGTTTTCGGGGGCATATACCTCGCGCTCTAGCTCATGGTCGCCGTCACCTTCGCCGGGGCGAAGCTGCTGAAAAACGAATGGGACCGCGAGTTCTTCGCCGAGCAGTTCTACGGCTTCCGCCTGCTCGCAACCTTTGGAGTTTGGAAATGACCCGAGCCATCGACATCAACACCGAGGCCCGCGCCAAGTCGCAGGCCGCCTTCCCGGTCGGCGCGACCGTGCGACTGAAGCACGGCGGCGCGCCGATGACGGTCCTGGGCCACACGTCCAAGGGCCACGTCGTGTGCGAACAGGCAGGCGGGGCGACGACCGCCGCTCGCGCTGAAACCGTAGAGGTGCTGCCATGAAGACCTATGGCGAATGGATCGAGTGCGTCAGCGAAGACCCTCAGTTCCGCGTTTTCTTGCGCTTCGATCTGGCGGCCCGGTTCAAGTGGGCCGAGGCAATCGACACCGCTTACCTGGCGCTGATCGACGAAGACAGGCTGCAAAAGTACCTGGACGATGTCTGGCGGAAACACGCACCCGCCGCGCGCAGGACCAAGAAGAGCGAGGTGCTGCCTTGAAGCGCCTCCTGCTCGCTGCCATCGTCATCAACCTGGCGAACGCCGTCCTCGCGCTCTTCTTGCAGGAGCTGCACGCCGTCTTCGGATGGCTTACGGCGACGGCCTTCACCCTGACGGCCCTGTTCCTGCTGGAAAAGAACGACACCTACCCCTTCATCACCGACGAGGAAAAACTGAAGTGACCACCGCAATCGAAATCAAGATCGTCGCCCCCGAGCTGGCCCAGGCGCTGAACGCCCTTGCCGCCGCCATCGCGGGCGGCACGCCGCGCCTCCCGGCCGAGACCATCCAGACCGCCGCCCAGGTGGCCGAGAAGGCTGCCGAGCCGGAAAAGCCCAAGGCTACGGCCCGTGGCAAGAAGGCCGAGACTGCCCCGTCTGCGGAGACCGTCTCGGAAGAGGCCACGTCGCCTGGTTCCGAGGAGACGGCTTCGACGCCTACTGGCGAGGACAAGGCCCCGCAGCAAGCTGCGACCGAAGCCGAGCCGCTGGCCTACTCTGACGTGCAGCGCCGCGTGCTGGACCTGGCCAAGCACAGCCGGGACGATGTCGTCGAGCTGCTGGGCCAGTTCGGCGTCGACCACGGCAAGAAGCTGACCGAGGAGCAATGGCCGGAGTTCATCGAACTGGCCGACGCCAAGATCGCGGAGTACGCCAATGCGTAAGCACCTGCTGCACACCGCCGCTTCGACCGTCTTCCGCAACCTGGGCCTCGGCACCGACCCGCTGGCTCCGGCCCAGGCACCCGCGCCCCTGCGCTCGCGCAAGAAGGGGCAGGCGTACCGCCACTGCTATAACGAGCAGCGGGTCGGCGACAAACTGACCTACTTCCACGCGACCAAGGGCCGCCGCACGCGGAGGGTTCCGGCTTGACCCAGCACGCCACCCTATCCGCCTCCGGCGCGCCGGGCTGGATGCGCTGCCACGGCAAGCTCGCGATGGAAAAGCCGTTCCCGAACACCTCGTCGGCCTATGCCGACGAGGGCACGGCGGCCCACGAAGTCGCGCAGATGTGTTTGGAGCAGAACCAGGACGCCTCGGCCTTCGCCGGGCGGGTCATCACCGTGGCGCGCGGCGAAGGCGCGCAGAAGACCGAACGCAAGTTCACGGTCGACGAGGAGATGGTCGAGAACGTCCAGAAGTATGTCGACATCGTTCGCGGCCTCGGCGGCGAGCTGATGGTCGAGCAGCGCGTGGACTTCAGCCGCTGGATCGGCGTCGACGACAGCTTCGGCACTTCCGACGCCGTGATCGTCTGGCCAGAGCAGCAGGAGATCGCGGTCGTCGACCTCAAGTACGGGCGCGGCGTGGCCGTCTCGGCCGAGGAGAACGAGCAGGCCCAGCTCTACGCCTGCGGCACCCTTGACCTACTGTCCCTGGCCTACGACGTCGAGGACGACTGGCAGGTCCGGCTGATGATCGTGCAACCGCGCATCGGCAACGTGAGCGAGTGGACCCTGTCGGTCGGCCAGCTCAAGGACTTCGCCGCCCGCGCCAGCGTCGCCGCTCGCCACGCCATCCACCAGTACGACGGCAAGGCCGAGCCGAAGCTGACGCCAGGCGAGAAGCAGTGCCGCTTCTGCCGGGCCAAGGCTGTCTGCCCGGCGCTGGCGGCCGAGGTCGAGGACGCCGTCACTGAAGCCGTCCAGGTCACGGACTTCGACGACTTGAGCGTTGAGCAGATCGACTGCGGCCTGGCGGCTGCGGGCGGCAACAAGCTCGGGCGAGCCATGTCCAAGATCGACCTCGTCGAGCAATGGTGCAAGGCGGTGCGGGCCGAGACCGAACGCCGCCTGCTGGCTGGCGCAGAGGTGCCGGGCTTCAAGCTGGTCCAGGGCCGCCGGGGCGCTCGCGCCTGGGCGAACAAGGACGAGGCCGAGGCCGCGCTGAAGGCCATGCGCCTGAAGGCCGAGCAGATGTACGACATGAGCCTCGTCTCGCCGACCACGGCCGAGAAGCTGGCCAAGGCCGGAGCCATCGGCCCACGCCAATGGGCCAAGGTGCAGGAGCTTATCGTGCAGCCGGAAGGCAAGGCCAGCGTGGCCCCGGCCGACGATAAGCGCCCGGCGCTGACGCTGGCGGCGAGCGCAGACGACTTTGACGTTGTCGAAGACGCTGCGACGGACCTCGCCTGAAGATGGGCCGCATCATCGGACTGCTGCCGAGCGATGCTGCGGCCCTGTTGACCTCGGCAGCCGCAACGGGTACGCCGGGATCGCTGCAACGTCGCAAAGCGATTGAAGCAGCGCAAAAGCGTATCCGCGAAATGTACCCGCAACTTTTCAAAGAAGAGAACGAGAACCATGAAAGTCCAAATCCGTAACACCCGCCTGGCCTTCCCCAACCTGTTCGAGCCGTCGAGCATTGAGGGTTCGGACCCCAAGTACAACACCAAGCTGATCATCCCGGCCAACCACCCGCAGATCGCGGAACTGGAAAAGGCCATGATCGAAGTGGCGAAGGGTAAGTGGGGCGCGAAGGGCCAGCAGGTCTTCGACAACCTGACGAAGACGGGCAAGAAGCCCGAGGTCGGCTTCGTCAAGGAGCCGTACAAGAACCGCGACGGCGACGCCTACGACGGTTTCGAGGGGGCCTACTACGTCACCGCCTCGAACAAGGCTCGGCCGCTCGTCATCGACACCGACCGCACGCCGCTGACGCAGGCTGACGGCAAGCCCTACGCGGGTTGCTTCGTCAACGCCATCGTCGAGTTTTGGGCGCAGGACAACTCTTACGGCCGCGCCATCCGCGCGACCCTGAAGGGCGTCCAGTTCGTCCGCGACGGCGACGCCTTCGGCGGCGGGGCTCCGGCTTCCGCTGACGAGTTCGACGACCTGGGCGACGGCTCCGACGCCTCGGACCTGGGCTAAGGCCCTCCTGCTGCCGGGCTTCGGCCCGGCGGCACCATCCCTTTGCAGGAACATAATCCTATGACCGAACCCACCAAGCTGACCATGCGCGACGCCGACCGCGAGATGTTCCTCGCCGACGGCAACACGGAAGGCGGCATCGAAGCCTTCATCGCCCAGGCCCAGGCCGAAGGCGCGACCCAGGAGGACTTCGACGCGCGCATCGACGACATCCGCGTGAACGTCGCCAAGGCCAAGGAAGAGTACGAGCGCCAGCAGGCCGAGATCAAGGCCGCCAAGGAAGCCGAAGAGCGCAAGATGCGCCGCGACGCCTTCGCTGGCATGGCGCTCCAGGGCCTGCTCGCCAACCCGGACGTGGGCTTCGACAGCGTGAGCAAGTACGCCCGCGCCGCCACCGCCCACGCCGACGGTCTGCTGAAGGCGCTTGACGCCTCCGAGGCGAACGACTAAACGACAAGGACGGCCTTGCCTTCGGGCAGGGCTGTCTGGTGGGCGGCCAGGCCGGGCTAGGCACCCGGTTCTCGGCCTAGCGAGCGCGCGAAAAGCGCGAACTGGCCGCCTTCCAGACAGCCCCGAGCACAGTGCTCGGGCTGCGAAGGGAAAAGAAAATGACGAAGAGATACCTGGTCATCGGCCGGGCCTATGACGACGCGCCGATTATGGACCAGACCCAGCGCGCGCCCGGAGGCGGCGACGCGCACTTCAGCGGTGGCTTCGCCGCCCTGGGCCGCTCCGGCGTCAGCCGCCGCGACTATAAGGACCGCCGCCCCGGCACCCCGGTGCCTTTCCACGAGCCGGACCCCGACCGCTTCGCCAAGGCCGAGGCCCTGCGCCAGCGCATCCTGGCCGAAGAAAAGCGCCGCCGACCAAAAGTAGACCCTGACGCGCCGCGTCGCGAGGTGCAGCAGACGCGGATCAAGCGGGCCGAGTTGGAAGCTTTCAAGGAGCCGAGGGCTGGGCTCCAATGCTCGCCGGAAAACGCGGCCGTCATGGGCCAGCACGGCACGCGCAAGATATACTTCCGCACGGCGGCCGATGCGACACAGGCGTTCACCGGCAAGCGCGTGGACAGCGGGGGGCCGGTTCACACCGCCTTGCGCCTCAACATCCAGCGTTTCGGTTGGAAGTGGACACGGCTGCGAGACGGTCGCAGGCGGCTCGAAGGCTGATGCGCACACTTTTTTTGGACACAGAAACCTTCTGCGAGACGCCGCTGAACCACGGCCTGCACCGTTACGCCGAGAAGGTCGAGATCATGCTCGTGCAATGGGCTTGGGACGACGGACAGGTGAACGTGGTCGAGTTCCCGGACGGCGCGCTGGTCCAGTCGCTCGTCGACGAGGCCGACGAGATCGTCATGCAGAACTCGGCGTTCGACCGCACGGTCCTGCGCCACGCGCTCGGCGTCGTGATCCCGCCGGAGAAGATCGTCGACACGATGGTGCAGGCGCTGGCGCACGGGCTGCCGGGCTCGCTCGACAAGCTCTGCGGCATCCTCGGCGTGTCCGCCGACGAGGCCAAGATGAAGGCCGGGCGCACGCTGATCCAACTCTTCTGCAAGCCCAGGCCCAAGAACCAGAAGCTGCGGCGCGCGACCAAGCACTCGCACCCCCAGGAATGGGCGCAGTTCGTCGCCTACGCCGGGTCCGACATCCTCGCCATGCGCCAGGTGCGCAAGCGCCTGCCGTCGTGGAACTACCCCGGCAACGCGCGCGAACGCGCGCTATGGGTGCTGGACCAGAAGATCAATGACCGGGGCATCGCCGTCGACCTGGCGTTCGTCGAGCGCGCAGTCGAGGCGATCACGGCTGCGACCAAGCGGCTCAACAGCCACACCGTCATGTTGACGGACGGCGAGGTCGACCGGGCCAACCGGCGCGACCTCATGCTGAAGCATATCCTGGCCGAATACGGCGTCGACCTGCCGGACCTGACGAAGGCCACGCTGGAGAGGCGGCTCGAAGACGAGAGCCTGCCGGACCCGCTCAAGGAGCTGCTGCGCGTGCGCCTGATGACGGCCACCACGTCGACGGCCAAATACAAGGCCCTGTTGAAGGGCACGTCCAGCGACGGGCGGCTGCGCGGCACGCTCCAGTTCTGTGGGGCCTCGCGCACCGGCCGCTGGGCCGGGCGGCTTTTCCAGCCTCAGAACCTGCCCCGCACCAGCAAGAAGTGGAAACCGCACGTCGAGAGCTATATCGAGGCCGTCTCATCCGGGGCGCACGACCTGCTGTACGACGCCGACGACACGATGGAAGGCGCGGCCAACGCCATCCGGGGCGCGTTATGTGCCGCGCCGGACCACAAGCTGATCGCCTCCGACTTGTCGAACATCGAAGGGCGGGTGCTGGCCTGGCTGGCGGGCGAGCAATGGAAGCTCGACGCCTTCGCCGCCGGGGACGACCTCTACATTCTGGGCTACTCGGCGTCCTTCGGCGTGCCGGTGCCGGAGGTCGAGGCGGACGAGAAGGCGGGCGGGATCATGCGCCTGATCGGCAAAGTGCAGGAGCTGGCCCTGGGCTACCAGGGCGCTGTCGGGGCGTTCTCCAAGATGGCGGCGGCCTACGGCCTGGAGCTGCCGGAGAAGCGCGTGCTTGAGATCGTGCGCGGGTGGCGTAAGGCCAACGCCAAGATCGTCGACTTCTGGTCGGACCTGGAAGACACCGCCGTGAAGTCGACGCTGTCGCCCGGCCGCCGCATCGAGTGCGGCAAGCTCGTGCTCCAGCGCGACGGGGCCTGGCTGCGCATCCGCCTGCCCTCCGGCCGCGTGCTCTGCTACCCGTCGCCCCAGGTCAGCGACGAGGGCAAGCTCTCGTACATGGGCGTGAACCAGTATACCCGGAAGTGGGAGCGGATCAGAACCTACGGCGGCAAGCTCGTCGAGAACGTGACCCAGGCTACGGCGCGAGACGTGATCGCGCACAACATGGCAGAGGCCGACGCGCGCGGCTACAGCATCCTCCTGTCGGTGCACGACGAACTTGTCACCGAGACGCTTGACAGCGGCCAGTGGACAAGTCATACCTTGTCGCAGTTGCTCTCGGCCAACCCGCCGTGGGCGGAAGGGCTGCCGCTGGCGGCCGAGGGCTGGGAAGCCCAGCGATACAGGAAGTGATGAAATGTCCAAGAGACAAGAAGCCAAGCGCGCCGAGCTGGCGGCGGCTGCTGAAGCCAAGGGCTACATGACGGTGGCCGATCTCGGCGCGTACTTAAAGACCTTCCCGCAAAACGCGCCGGTCACGGGCTACAATGGCCACGAAGAAACGGGCTTGGTTCTGCCGCGCAGCATCTCGTTAGAGTATGATAAGCACACGCGGATGGTCGTGCGCTACGGAACGCCAGAAGTGGCCGGTCCCTTCCTCGACATCATGGGCACGCTGTGATGGCCCGCACACCTGAAGGCAAGGTCGAGGACTACTTCGTCCAGCAGTGCGAAGCCAACGGCGCGCTCGTGCGCAAGCTGGCCTACATCGGTCGGCGCGGCGCGCCGGATCGCATGGTGGTTTGGCCGCATATCTACTACGGCAAAGCCAACGGCGGCGACCTTACCCACCGCATCGACTTCGTCGAGCTGAAGGCCCAAAAAAAGAAACCCGACCCGCACCAGGAGCGTGAGCACGCGCGCCTGCGCGCCCTGGGCTGCAACGTCTTCGTCATCGACAGCAAGGAAGCTGTCGACCGCTACATCGCAATGAGGAGATAGATATGACCGACAAACTCTTCCACGAAATCCCCGAGGCCCAGGTAGTCCTTCGCTGCAAGGGCGTCTACCGCCAGGCCAAGCTCTTCCACCGCGACGGCCACGTCTACGCGGCCTGGGGCTCCGGTTTCGTGCGCCTGCTCTCGGGCTCCGGCACCACGGTGCCGTCCGTGTCCTGGCACGAGGGCGATACGCTCGCCGCGCCGCGTGCGCTTGAGCTGAACGCCGCCAGCCGCAAAGCTCCGAGGTGGGCGGCATGACCCGCGACGAGTTCCTGAAGACCCTGTTCTGGACCTCACGCGACGGGCCGCTGCCGGGCAGCCGCGTGCTGATCGTCACGTCCGAGTTCCCGAGCGGGAGCAAGGTCCAGCGCAACTTCCTCGTCACCGAGGAGGAACAGACGACCCTTCGCCACCTCGACATCTGGCTAGCCGACAGGCTCCTCTTCATGCAGGAGCTGGCCTTGGTCGACGCCGGGTTCACCGACGACCTCGAAGCCGAGGCCGCCGACGCCATCGGCGCTCGCGAATACGAAGAGGAGCGCGGCCGGTGACGCAGATGAGAAAGCCCCAGCGCGCCTGGACGGCCAGCGAGCTGGAAGAAGCGAAGAAGCTGGCGGCCTCTATGACCTACGCCAGTATCGCCGCGCGGCTAGGGCGCACAAGGTCCAGCGTAGCAGGGGCGCTCTACCGCGACGCGCGTAGGGAGGCAAAATGCCGCTAGGTCACGTCGCCGACCCGCACGCCCCTTGCTACGGCAAGGTGGCGTACGTCTCAGGGCCGGAGGCCGCCAAGGCGAAGCCGAAGGTCCGGGCAAAGGGCAAGCTCAAGGGCGTGTGCGTCTACCGCTGCAAAGCGTGCGGCGCATGGCACCTGGGCCGCCAGCCCAAGGAAGTCACGAAGTTCAGGAAGGCGCGGCGTTGAGCAAGCCCTTTACGCCGCGCGCCTACCAGCGGCCGATGATTGACCACATCCTTGACCTGCCGCGCGGCGCGCTGTGGGCGGGGCTGGGCACCGGCAAGACCGTCGCCGCGTTGACAGCCATCGACACCTTGCAGCTGGCCGGGATGCGAGAGCCTGCCCTGGTGCTCGCCCCGCTGCGCGTCGCCGAGCACACCTGGACGAACGAGACGGGCAAGTGGGATCACCTGTCGGGCATGGACGTGTCGGCCATAGTCGGCACGCCTGCCCAGCGCGAGGCGGCGCTGCGCCAGGTTCTGCGCGGCGAGGCTGGTGTCGGGACGATCAACTACGACAACCTGCCTTGGCTCCTCGAAAAGCTGGACGGCAAGTGGCCGTTCGGCATGGTTGTCGCCGACGAGAGCACGCGCCTGAAGAGCTTTCGCGGCGGCTTCCGCACGCACCCGACCAGCGGCAAGACCTACTACCAGGGCGGGGGCGGCACACGAGCGCGCGCCCTGGGCCGAGTGGCTCACAAGACCGAACGCTTCGTCAATCTCACGGGCACGCCCGCCTCGAACGGGCTGCAAGACCTGTGGGGCCAGCAGTGGTTCATCGACGCCGGGCAGCGCCTGGGCCGCACGCACGAGGCGTTCATCCAGCGATGGTTCTCGAAGGGCCACAACGGCTTCAGCCTGGAGCCATTGCCCTTCGCCGAAGAGCAAATCCACGCGGCGCTCTCCGACGTGTGCCTGACCGTCGACATCCGGGACTACTACGACATCGGCGAGCCGGTGCGGTCCACGGTCGAGGTCGAGCTGCCCGCCAAGGCGCGCGCGCTCTATCGCGATATGGAACGCAAGATGTTCATGGAACTGGCGGGTCGCGAGGTCGAGGCTGTGCACGCGGCGGCCAAGACCATCAAGTTATTGCAGATTTGCAACGGCGCGGCCTTCGTGGACGAGGACAGCACGGTTTGGGAAGAGATACACGACGCCAAGTTGCAGGCCCTGGACAGCATCGTCGAGGAAGCCAACGGCGCGCCGGTCCTGGTGGCCTACCACTTCAAACCTGACCTGGCCAGGCTGAAGCGAACCTTCAAGCACGGGATCGACCTGTCGACGGGGGAGGGCCTGCGCCGCGCCATGAAGGGCGAGGGCCGGGTCTGGTTCGCCCACCCCATGTCGCTCGGCCACGGGGTCGACGGCTTGCAGGAGCATTGCAACCAGATCGCCTTCTTCGGGCACTGGTGGTCTCTGGAGAACCGCCAGCAGATCATCGAGCGCGTCGGCCCGACGCGCCAGATGCAGGCCGGTAAGGACCGGCCGGTATTCGTCTACGACATCATCGCCGCCGATACTGTAGACGAACTCGTGATGGAGCGGCACGAAACCAAGCGGTCGACGCAGGACATCCTGCTCGCCGCCATGAAGAGGAAGAAGCTGATATGAGAAACGCCCAAACTGAAGAAGAGAAGCTGGACGCATCCTTCGACGCCAGCCCCGACGTCCTGACCGCCACGGCCCAGGGTCGCTTGCGGTCCATCATCGAACGCCTGGAGCGTCTCGAAGAGGACAAGCAGGCCGTCATGCAGGATATGAAGGAGGTCTTCGCCGAGGCCAAGGGCGAAGGATATGACGTCAAGACCTTGCGCAAAGTCCTTCGGATCATGAAGCAGGACAAGGCCAAGCGTCAGGAAGAAGAGGCGATCCTCGACCTCTACTGCTCCGCTCTCGGACTGGCTTGACCTTCCGGGAGGAAGCGGTAGGTTGAGCCTTCGGGCTTGTCTCCTTGGTGAGCTTCTGCCCCTGAAAACCCGGCAGGTTGCCCTTCGGCCTGCCGGGTCTTTTTCATCCCGCCCGGATGATCCAGTTCAGGATCAGGGAGGGCTGCACGTTCTGCGCGTTGCCGCTACCCGCCGACTGGATCGTTACACCCGTCGTGTTCACGGCCGTCACGCCATAGGATGCGGACGCACCGTCGTATGTAGGCGAGCCATCTCCGGGGCCGCTCGCCACCAACGGCGTGCTGTGCGCGTGGCCAGGATCGACGACCGAGTGCCCGTGCTGGTGCAGGTGCTGGCTGCCGCCGCCCGCGCCCAGGTTCTCGCCCGCCAGGCCCGACACCGCCGACGTGATGCGGTTCGCGGGCGTCCCGCCCATGTTGTCCCGCCCCACGGCGACGCGACCACGCAGGTCGGGAACGTTGAACGTCGTGCCGGACGCCGACCCGAAGGCGGTGCCGATGGCCGCGAACAGCTTGGGGTAGTCGGCGCGCGCGAGCGACTGCCCGTGGGCCATCAGCCAGCCGGTAGGCGCTACTGCCCCAGCGAAAGCGGTCAACCCGCCGACAGGGATCAACCCACCGATCTCGACGCCCTCTTCCAGCATCTCCGGGGAAACTTTAGTCGTCACGGCCTACCTCCAGAACGCCCACCAGGGCGCGGTGATCTTGGCGTAGGCGCGCCGGTCGCGCTCCTCGCACTTCTTGATGATCGCAAAGCCGTCGGCCTTGTCGTTATTGGCGATGTTGAGCTGGCCGGTCTCGGCGACACCGTAGAGCTGCCAGTCCTGCGCCACGTCGCCGGTCGACGGTAGCACCGCGTGCGCGGTCTTGCGGCCGAGGATCGGCTCGGCCAGCGACGAGCAGGGTTCAGCAGGGAGAGGGATCGCCCTGGAGCTTGCGCAACTCGCAGCGAGCAACGCGGTCGCGGTCAGCAGGATCAGCTTGGCGGATTGCATCTTGTGCCCTTTCGGCTTCGGAGCGCAGCTCCGCGTTGACGAACTGGTTGTCGGCGATGGCGGCGATGGCGTCCTGCGCCGACTTCGTGCGCGCGTCGGCCAGCGTGCCCTGGTCCTTGAGCTGCCCGACCTCTTTCCGGGAAGAGCAGTAGGCCGTCAGGAGAACGGCGAAGACGATGATGGCGGCGAGCGCCAGCCAGGTCTTCAAGGGGAGCGTGCGCGCGAAGGCGCGGATGGCAGCCCAGGTCATTTTCCAGTCCTCATTTCTTTGGCCAGGCGCACGGCGCGCCCCTTCACCTGCCGCGCCCACTTGGAGGCGAGCATCCCGTCGGCGGCCTTGTCGAACTGGCCCGCCTGCACATAGGCCAAGGTGTTCTTGAAGCCGAGCAGGCCCTTGCCCGTCGCGGCGCTGCCGATGCCCAGGTTGAAGGCCATGTTCTCCAGCACGCGGCGGCGCACCGGGTCCAGGCGCTGCGCCCAAGGCAGCGCGGCGTGGAGCTGCCGGTTGTGCTTCTCGACATCTTCGATCAGCGCCGCCTCGGCCTTCTCGCGGGTCCACACCAGGCCGCGCTTGACCTCCGGCCCAGTGTGCCCGTAGCCGATGGTCCACACGCCCTCGGTGTCGAGGTACGCTTCCAGACGCAGCCCTTCGTCGGCCTTGAGCGCCGCGATCAGCTCCGGGTCGGGACCGGCCGCCCGCCCCTGCAAGGCGGCGTTCACCAGGTCAACGTCGCCTTGTGTCAGCGCGGAGCCCTTCACCTGCCGGATGGCGTCAAACAATCGCTTAAGGTCTAGGCTCACTTCCGTGTCTCCTCAACGACAACGTGGTCGCCTTCGATCTTAACATTCTCGGCCTGCTGCGGCGAGCGCGGCTGGGCGACTGCCAACTGATCGCCCATGCGGTCGACCGTGCGGCTCGACATGCGCTCCTTGATGGCGTTGACGATGGCCATGAGGATGGCCGACCAGGCGGCGCTCTCGCCTGCGCTCTCGCGGTGGATGGCGAAGGCCGCCAAGGCGGCGACCGCCAAGGCGATCAGGCCCAGGAGGATCAGCTCGCCGATTTGCTCACGCTGACACGTCGTCATCTTCGTCTCCTTCGTCTCCTTCTTGGCCGAACACCCGCGAGCCGCTGGTCAGAAGCTGCTGCGTCTGCCGCAGCTCGCCGGAGAGCTGGTCGACGCGGGCGTGCAGTCCCTTGTTCTCGTCCCGGAGCAAGTCGCGCTCTCGGATCAGATACTCTTTTTCAGTGCGCAGCGCGATGACTTCGTCCTCGACCCTACGCAGACGGGACCGCAGGTCATTGATGTCTGCGTCCATGCGCTCGGTCAGCGCCGTGAAGGCCGCCGTCGCCGCGCCCAGGATGCGCGCGTCGCCTTCGGCCTCCAGCGCCTTGACCTCGGCGTCCGACTTACGGGCCTCGTGGCGTGTTCGGAAGCGCCTAAACGCTTCGGTCAGCAGCAGCGTGACGCCGCTGCCGCCTATTCCGACCGCCGCGAGTTCAGCTTCGGGCGTCACGGTTGCCTTCCTTTCTTAGCCGTGCGCGCTTGACGCCGTAGAGCGTGCCCAGGCGGTCGACGGCGGCCATCAGGTGAGGCGCACCTTGACCGCGCCGCTCGTATGGTAAAGCCCGCCAATGGCGACGCCGCCGGTGGCGGCTGCGGCGTCGTTGGCGAAGCTCAGGGCGGGAAGGGCGGCAATGGTCGCAACCGCTTCCGAAAAGCGAGCGTATAGGGTTCCGCCGCCAGCCCCACGGAGGTCTACGGGACCGTTGCCACCCGCCGAGACGCCAAACGCCACGTTCGGATTGGCCCCGAGGGCGCGCAAGAGCATGGAATCGTCGCCCTGCTCAACCCGCACCATAGAGTTCCCACCAGCAGCGGGAACTTCATCCATCACGGGCCATGGTGCGCCCCAGGCGCGCACTCGGAAAGCGCCGTTCGCGCGGCCCCACTCCACATCAGTATGCAGCACAAATCCGTTCTGCTGATGGATGATGATGTCGGCACCCGCGCCTTTCACGAGCCAGGTTGAGAGCGGGTGCGTGCCGGATTGGTCATCAAACCAGTCGATGCGGTTTCTGGTCGAGGCGACCGTGCCGTTCTCCGTGCCCTGAGCCCAGATGTATCCGTCGCCTGGCGTCAAGCTGCCGATCCGGCACCCTCGGGCGGTCTCCCGCTCGGTCGCTCCGGCTCCGAACACGACCGCATACCCCGCCCCAGACGAGCGGAACAGCCGCACCATCGGCACATAGATGTTGTCCGCACCGTTGAAATAGATGCCGTGCCCGTTACGGTGCTGGCCGACGATCTGGTTGAATAGATTGACCGACACGTTGGCGTCGTAGTTTCCACCAAAACGCACGCCGCCACCCGAGTCGGTGGCGAGTTGCTTGAACGCCATGCGGTGAACCAAGTTCTCTTGGGTGTCGCCCTCTTCCCCCAGCGTCCCGGCGGCGGCGTCCCAATCCCAAGCGTATCCCAGCGTGTTTTCGACGTAAGCGTCGAACTCTCCGCCCTTCCACCCGCGCACCTTGATCCCGTGATCCGGCCGGGCGCGGCCGTCGTTTCCACCGTAGAGACCGACGCCGACAACACCGCCGCCGCCCAACCCCCGGTTCCCCGCACCGGGAGGGCTGACGAACTGAATAATCGAAGTGCCAGCGCCGCTCGCGCCAGACCACATCAGGCCCGTCGCGGCGTCGGGGGTGTTGGCGTTCACGTCATGCCGGATGCCTCGGCCGCGCCCGCGAAGCGTGACCTGGGCTGGCATGATGATCGTTTCAGGCACCTGTTGAATGCCGATGTCGAGGTAGAGGTCGCCGCCGCCACCGCTCGCGAGAGCGTTCGCCGCGTTCATGACGCGCTGCGCGTAGTTCGCGCCACTCCAATCGGATGCAACGGGGAACTGACGCGCCTTGTCCTGCAAGGTCTTCGTCAGAACATTCGGCCCGCCCTGGCTGTAAGAGAGGCGCGCGTCATCGCCTGCGGCGACGGAGCCCGCTCCGGTGCCGACATCCTTGGTCGCGGCGTCTCCGAGGCCCAGGCCCTCGCGCCAGTTTGGGGGGTCAGTGATGTTGTCGCCAGAGCGGTCAGCCTTCCCCGATACATCCGTGCCCTCGTCCAGCGCCTCTTGATACCGCACGAAGATGCGCGTGCCAGCAGGCGGAGGGACGGCGAACACCAGCGACTTGCCGCCACCCCAGGCGTAGTCGATTTCCGGCACCTGTACGACACCGTCGATGGAAATGGCCAGGTTGTTGACGGAGCCGGGGCTGGCCGACAGGGCGAAGGCCGTAGAGGTGCCGTCTCCCTCGAAGACGTCCGCCTTCGTGTTGCCATAGGTGACGACCGAGATCAGCTCGCCAGGGTCCAGGTTCGTGATGGTCTTGCCGTCCTGCCCCCAAGCCAGGAGCTTATTGCCCTGCGGCAGCGGCAGGACGTACTCGCCGTCTTCCGCCGTCGGAGGCAACTTGATGGCGCGGCCCATCTCTTCACGGAGCTGCTGCACCTGGATGGTGCTGCGGTCCAGTCCGCCGTTCAGCAGGTCCGGGTAGAACCCGCCCTGGTTGGTCAGGTCCATCGGCTGAAGGTCCGGCACGTCCGACAGCAAGACGACGCGATCACCGATGGCGGGCGCAACCGCCAGGATAACCTCGCCGCCCGGTGCTTCGTCCTGGTCCGGGTTCAAGGTGATGCTGTAGTCGACGCCCGCGACCAGGTCCAGGTCGACGCCCAGCGCCGAGGAGAACCGCACAACGCGCAGCTCGCTTGGCTCGAAAATCTTGAAGTCGAACGTGAACGTCGTCGCCGCTCCGTTACCGTAGAACGGCCCGGCTTTCCGCGAGGTCGAAGAGATGGGCAAGGGTCGCGCTCCGTAGGCTGTCGGGGCGAACCTTACCAGCTACGGGGGGCGCGTTGCACACCCCTCGGCGTTGACAAGTAACTGTTTGTCTGCCAAGGCTCACCGGGAAGTTAAAGCCGAGAGCAGAAGGGAAAAGCTGGTGCGTTTTGTAGTGGGCATGGAGACCTCTGGTCGGACGCGGGACGCCTTCAGGAGCAGAGGCTACGACGCGCTGTCCGTTGACCTCCTTCCGGCGCAAACCGAAGGGCCGCATATCCAAGGCGACGTGTTCGAGTACCTGGCCTCGCAGCCGCCTTTCACCGCCGGGGTGTTCCACCCGGACTGCACTTACCATACGCTCTCGGCGGCGTGGGCTTTCAAGGACCCGGATTTCGTGAAGTACCCCGGCGTCGGGTATCACCAGCGCGTGGCGGAAAGCACGCTGACGGGAGCCGCTCGTCGCGCGGCGCGCGCAGAAGCGGAGGAAGACGTGCTCCGGCTGCGGTATCTGCCCTTCTTTAAGGTGCTGGAAAACCCCAAAGGGACGCTACCCCGTATCTTGGGCCGAGCGCACGACATAGTACAACCCTACGAGTTTGGCGCAGACGCGAGCAAGGCGACCTGCCTCTGGTTCTTCGACGAGAACGGAGAGCCTGCGCCCCGCGTATTGCGCCGCCGCGCCGAAAGTTATGTGAAACCCCGTTTGAACTGCTCTTCGTGCGGGAGCAACAATCCCTACGAGGCGGCTTTTGAGACGGGCTGCGTCTTCTGCGGAAGCGAGCCTGCCGCTCTTAAGCCCCGGTGGAGCAACCAGACGGATAGCGGGCAGAACAACCTGTCGCCGGGGGCGAAGCGTTGGCAAGCTCGAAGCGACACCTACCCCGGCATTGCGGAGGGCTTGGCCGGAGCGGTGCTTGAAGCCGTCGGCGCGGACTTGGCCTAGTTCGTCCTGCTCTCCGGCGACGGGTTGCCCGTCACCAGCCCGCGCGCCGTGTCCACCGGGCCGGTCGGCTCGATGTCGCCTTGCGCGACCCCGACCGCGTAACCGACCGGGCGGCCGAGGACGCCTAGGGGGGTTCCGGTGATAAGACCCAGCAGGTTGAAGGTGTCGCGGATGTCGCGGCGGTTGAAGCTCTCGCCCTCGGCGATGGACTGATAGACCTCGGCCGGGACGCGGACGCTGCTCTCGATGGACGACACGGCCGGGGACACCGACACGCGGTCGTCGTAGGGCTCCGGCGTGAACGCGCCGAAGGCGGCGTTCGCCGCCTGCCCGACGCCCGGCACCATCGCCACCGCGAACTTGACCTGGCTCTCCAGGAACCAGAGGAGCAAGTCGTCGAGGTAGCCGTCGTCGTCCTCGTCTTCCCATCCACCCCGGAACGCCTGGGCGATGGCGTCACCCACGGCGGCCTGCGCCGCGAAGCCCATCAGGTAGATGTAGAACAGGCGGCCCGCACCCTTGCGGACCCCCACGCCGCGCGCGACGATCTGGAACTCGGTGGCGTTCAGGTTCGCCAGGTTGTTGAAGAATGAGTAGAACTGGTTGAAGAGACGCACGAAGGCTGGGCCGGTCTCGAACCGCGACACGTCTTCCGGGGCCATCGACCCCTGGGTCTCCCGGATCACGCTGTCGGCAAATCGGATGGCGTCGGCTTCCTCGACGCCTTCGGCGACGGCCTGGTCGTAGGCGGCCGACCAGCCGACGATGTCAGTGATGTTCTGCGCCGCCGACTGGAAGTAGTAGGCGTGCGCCTTGCTGAAGTCGCGCAGCTTCTCGTACTTCGACGGGTTCAGCAGCATCTGCTCGATGGTCTGCTTGGCCTCGAAGATTTGCGTGTTGGTCCGCGTCGCCATCATCGCCGACAGGCTCGTCACTGCTTCCGCCGTCTGCTTCGGCCCGCGCATGTAGCGCCACAGCGCGGCGTTCAGGTGGCGCTGTTTCACCCGCAGCTTCAGCGTGGCGACGCCCGTGACCTGCTGGGCGACGTTCGACAGGTTGGCGAACATGAGCTGCATCCCGGTGCGGCTGCGCAGCTCCCGGAAGAAGGTGTCGATCAGCTTGCCGCCCGCGCCGGTCGTGGGCGTCTGGACGATCTGCTTGGCCGCGCGCTGGAGCCACGGCAGGAGCAGGTCGCTCTGCGCCACCGGGTCGAAGGCTTGCAGCTTCTGGCTGAACTCCCGGCCCTTCAGCAGCCGGGCGACATCACGGACCGGCGGGCCGAGGTAGGTGAACTTCAGCACCTTGTCGATGTGCATGGGCAGCAGGCGCACGTCCAGGGCCAGCTCGCGCGTGTAGTCCTCAACCCGCGACTTGGTAAAGCCGTTGCTGGCCGCCGGGAACATGGCGCTGTTGCTGTCTTCGATGGCCTCCTGCTCGGCGCGCAGGGCGGCATCCTGAACCATGAACTGATCCGTGGTCGCCGGGACGTAGCCGCCACGATAGGTGCCGAACGGCGTGACAACCTCGTCGGCGGCGATCTCGTCGAAGTACCGCCCGTACATGGCGTGGTGCGCGCGCTGCGCGCCCGGCTTCGTCGCTTCGAGCAAGTCCCACACCGATTGCGCGAAGTCGTAGTGCGCCTTGGTCAGCACGCCCTCGTCCCGCAGCCGCTGGACGAAGCCGTCCCAGGCCGAGGTGTCGAGCGTGCCGTCCGCGTTCTTGCGACCCCACTTGCGCCCGAGCAGCAGCTTGGACAGGTTCGACTGGTTGCCCGTGTGCAGGATGGCGTGCAGCAGCTCGGCCTTATTGTTGAAGGTGTAGCCGATCTCCGGGGCCGCGATCTTCTGCTTCTTGGCCAGGTCCGCCTCGATGGGCTTCACCAGCTCAAGGAACCGCTGCATGTAGTCGGCGCTGGCGACGCGGTACTGGTCGGCGGCGGCCGACACCGGGTTCCAGATATACTTGCGGAAGGGTCCGGTGTCCGCCCCGTCGAGCCCGCGCGTCCAGCTCTCGACGCGGCGCAGCGCGGCGCGAGCACCCTGGAGCTGGCGGCCGAACTTCTCCTTGTCCGTCGGCGCGCGGGCGTGTCCGGCCGACTGGTCCGGGTAGCCCAGCTCGTCCAGCCGGTCGCCCAGCGCCTTGCGCGCCGTCTCCATGCTGACGAGCTGGCCGTCGATCTCGATCTGGCGCGACCGGCGGGACAAGGTCCAGAGCTGGCGCACGGTCTCGTACATGCCCTGGAACTCTTCGTAGGACATGGTGTCGAACGGCTTGGCGTTGGCCGCGCCGAGGTTGAGGAACGCCTTGATGTCCTGGTAGAGCTGCGGGTCATAGCTCTTGACGCGCTCCAGATAGCCCTCCGGGTCGTTCTTCGCGCGCGTGAGCCCGTACTGGCCGAGGATGGCGCGCACGGTGTTGACCAGCGCCATGTCCCGCGACCGGGCCAAGTTCTCGTCCTTGGCGGCCAGGATGCGCTTGAAGAGCGCCAGGCCCTTGTCGACCTCGGCCTTGGCTTCGAGCGTGTACCGGGCGGCTTGCAGGTTGACGAGCTGGTTTCGCTTCTGCGCCGCAGCCGCGCGCAGGTCGACGCGGCGGATCGCCTGGTCGGCCAGCCGGGCGGCGCGCGCCGACGAGGCAAAGAACTGCTGCGGCTTGAGCCGCCGCAGGGGCATACGGTTGACGATGGCGGCGGCGTGCTGCTTGGCGGCTTCCGCCAGGGCGCGCGGTTGGCCGATGGCCTGGGCCAGCGCCGCAAACTCCGTGGCGACGACGCGGGCGCGCACGCCGTTCGACACCGCCTCGTCGGCGGCGCGCTCCAGCGACTGCGGGTCGGCGATGTCGCCATACCGCTCCAGCATCCGCTGGTCGGTCAGGCCCGCGATCTTCTGCTGGGCGTTTTCGCCTTCGATCAGGGCGCGTACCAAGGCGTCGCCGCTCTCGAAGCCGAACAGCTCGGCGACCACGTCGGGGTGCAGGCCGTTGTTGCCCGCCTCGCCGAACTTGCCGCCGCGCCGCAGGCGACGCCACAGGGCGTTCTCGCCGTCGCCGTACATCTCGCGCAGGATGTCGAGGTCGAGCTTGCCCGCGCCGGGGATCGGCTCGCCGTTCTCGTCCAGCCCGTGCGTGAGATAGCGGCGGGCGCGGTTCACCGGCTCGGCGTTGACCTCGGCCGCCACTTCGGCGCGGACCTGGCGGCGCTGGGCGTTGGCCTGGGCCTGGAGCCGCTTCAGCGCCTTGGAGCGCGCCTTCGACGCCCAGCGCATGTCGCGCGTCAAGCGCGTCTCCAGTTCGCCCTCGGCGGCGGCCGTGGCGTCGGCGAAGCTGCGCTGGTACTCCGTCCAGGCTTCCTCGCTCATGAAGGGCGGGCGGCTCTCGGCGATGGGCTTGAGGTTCAGCTCGTCCTGCGTCTCGCGGATCGCCTCTTGCGCGGCGACCATGCGGTCCATGACACCGCGCACCTCGTCCGTCAGTTCGACGTTGAGGTTCGAGATAAGCTGGCGATAGACGTTCTTCAGCCAGGCGCTGAACCGTTGGAACAGGCCGCGCAGCTCTTGCGTCGGGGCCTTGCCCTCGAAGAGGTAAGCCTCGAAGCCGCGCGCGAACTGCTCGTGGTACTGGCGCTTCTCCTCCAACCCCATCGCGTTCCAGGTCGCCAGGTCCGGCACCCCGAACCAGGCCAGCAGGCGGTTCACGTCGTCGACGATCTCGGCCGGGGCGTCCGGCTGGCTGGCGATATGGGCGTCGACCTCAAGGAAGAAGTGGCCGGTCTCGTGCAGGAAGGTCGACAGGTCGGCGGTGCGCAGCAGGGAGATGACGCTCGGTGACTGCGTGATGTCCGCGCCGAAGGCGATCTGGCCCCGGTTGCGCTGGTCCATCTGCCAAGACTTTTTGAGGTTCTCGGAGATAAGCTCGGGAGAGGACCGCGCCCACGAAGGCGCGTCCTCGCGTATAAGGTCGTTCTCCAGCGCATACTGCTGCGCCTTGAACCTATCCAAGAAGCGGCCTCTGTGGTCGACGAAGCCGCGTTCGGCGTCTGCTGAAGCGCGCTTGCGCTCCTTCTCTTCCGGTATTTGCGACAGCGCCGACAGATGGTCTGCCACGCTCTTATACACCCGGCCATTATGCTTCACCGCAGGGTAAAGGATGGGCCGCGCTTGGAACAGGCTGAAGCCCTGGGCGGCCTGCTCCTTGATCTTGTCCGTGAGCGTGAAGCCGTTTTGCAGGCCGAGGCCGTCCGAGGGCCGGTTTACATCGTCAATGGCCGAAAGCGAAGTCGCATAATAGTCTTCGACGAAGGCGCGCGCTTCGGCTTCCGTCGCGCCGTTGGCGATCTCTTCCTGGATCGTCTCTTCCATCTGCGCGGCGTAGCGTTCGCGATCTGCGTCCGCTTCGGCGGCGATGTCTGAACGGCGGAAATCGACCTTCTCGACCCGCGCGCCCAGCTTCTTGAGGATGGCGTTCGTCTCGTTCACGAGGTTGCGCTCGTAGAACCACGCGCCGTCCCCGCCGGTCTGTCCGCCGTTCTGCTGGTTGCCGTTGATCCAGGCCACCTTGTCGAAGCCGTTGTCGACGGCGTAGCGGATCATCCGCTTCATGACGAGTTGCGACCAGGACTTCTCCCAAGGGGCGCGGGCGATGCCTTCGCCGATTGTTAGATTGTCGAGTTCGTCTTGCGCTTCTCGAAGGCGCAGGCCCGCCGCGACGTGGCCCGAGGCTGCGCGTTCGGCGTCTGTTGGCCCAGGCAGCCCGACATCCGAGCCCCACAGCGGCGCGTCGAACGCGGCGGAGACAGCCCTGCGGTTTTCCCTCTCCCCGGAGGAGGGGTCAACGTCGTTCAGAAGGGCGGCGTAGTTCTCCAGTTGCCGTTCGACGCGGCGGTATTCTTGCAGCGCCGCACGGACTTCCGGGTCGGCCACGTCGCGCAAATCTTGGTCGCGCACTCCCTCGACGCGGGGCTCCAACTCCGCGATCTTACTCTCGAAGAAGTCTAGGCGGGCGTTGATGACGCGCTCGGCGACCGGCAGGGCGGCGGTGTTGGCGGCGGCGAAAGCGGCGCGCGCCTCTTCAACCGCTTGCTCCGCAGCGGCGATCTGTTCGGCCGTCGCTTCTACCTTGTACCCGCGCTCCCGGCCTTCTTCGTGGTGCGTCGACTGCACCTCTTCCAAGAACAAGACCTTCGCGCCCTCGGCGTCGGTGCGCGTGGTGAAGCGCGCGTGGCCGATCACGTCGTCGTAGCCGTCGAAGTGGCGCTCGGCCGACTGGAAGCGGTTGCCGCGCAGGTGCGGCACGCGGATCAGGAACTCGCGGTAGGTCTCGTCCGCGCCGGGCAGCTTGTAGGTGCCGTACTGCGCAGGGCCTTCCGCGCCTTCGGCCGCGCTCGTGTCCCGCCAGACATCATCGACGACGATCTCGGCCCAGTCTTCGGCCAGCTCGCCGTCTTCGTCTTTCAGGCTATCGCGGCGCGAGAGAATGGCGTAGGCGGCCCCGTCGTTCTCAAGCTGCATGATCGCGTCTTCGCGCGTTCGCGCACCCGCCAGCGCGGCCTCCACCGTGGGCGAGGCGTAACGACTGTCGGCGTTGACGCCTTGGCCGCCCAGCACCGTCTCTTCGAGCCGCACGCCGCCGCCTTCGAGGTAGTCGAGGATGGCATCGCGCGAGATGTTGCCCTTGGCGTCGACGCGGTCTTGCAACCAAGAGGGCACGGCGTCGCCCCCGAGGATGCCCAGCCACTCCTCAAGCCCCGTCCACTCCAGCTCCTCGGCCTTGACGCCGGGAGCCTTCTTCAGCGTGGCCAACCATTGCGCGACCGGAGCCTTGGCGGTCTTGCTGTCAGCCACGGCCTTCGCCAGCGCCGAATAGAAGGGCGGGTTCGCCGGGGCTTCGGATTGATTGAAATCCGCCCCTAACTCGGCAAGCAGGGCGTCAACGTCGGTGCGGTCTTGCGCAGGTGCGCGGCCTGCCAGCTCGGGCGCGTAGTCCTTGGCGTCGACAACGTACATCTCCATCGCTGCTTCGCCCGCCTGCGCGGCGCGGACGGCGCGATGGTGTCCGTCATATATGAGATACTCGCCGTCTTCGCGCCGAACCGCGACTGGCTTATCCTCGAAGCCGGGGACAACGGGGCCGGGGCTTTCGCCCCGGTCGAAACGCTCGAAGTCCATGACGTTCTGCGTAGCTCGCGCCGCAGAGAGCGGCACCAGTTCTACCCGAGAGGCGCGCGCCATGACTTCAGGTGTAGGTGCGTCCGGCAGCGCGAGCGAGTTGCTGGCGGGCAGCCGCCCTTGCTCCAGTGACCGGGCTGGCGCAGCCGTCGGCAGCTCGGCTCTGATCTGGAGCGGGTAGCGGGCGGCCATCTCCTCCGGCGTGATGCCGAGCTGGGCTGCGCGCACAGTGTAATAGGCGGCGGGCAGGCTGGCGTAGGCCGCGTTCACGTCGGCGGTGAACCGGCCTGCCGCGTTGAGCTGGTCCAGCAGCGACTGCTTCACGCGCTCGGCCGACTGGCGGAAGGCGTCGGTGGTGGCCTCGGCCGTCAGCACCGCCTCGACCTCGGCTTCGAGCTGGCTGTTCGCCTCGTCGCCCAGCGCCTTGACCTCGGCGCGCGAAGGCAGGGACGGGTCCACGCGCAGGTGGTCCAGCAGCGGCTGGGCCAGCTCGGTGCCCGCGATGCGCGCGGCGAACTGCTCGACCGGGATGGCGAGGTCGGTGCCATCGCGCAGCGCGTTGTCGATCTGCTCGGCGATGGCGGGCACGCTTTCGCGCACCTGGGTCATGTCCAGCCCGGCGTCCCGCACCGACTGCGCGAAGGTCTCGGCGGCGACGTACAGCGTGTCCACCGGGCCGTCTTCGGCGACATCCCGCATGAACTGCTCGAAGCTCTCCGGGTCGCGCTCGCGCAGCTTGCTCGCCTCGGCCACGGCGTTGAGGTTGGCAATAAGGCGCGCGTCACGTTCGGCTGCGACGTTCTTGCGGTCAACTCCGGCCAGGCGGCGCAGCGCCGCGTCGGCCGCGTAGACCGTGGACGTGGTCGCCCCTGCCCCCACCGCCGCCGCGATGGCGGTCTGCAACGCGGCCTCGGGCCGTTCTGCGAGGAAGTCCGAGAAGGACTGCCCCTCGTTCAACATCGCGTAGTCGGTAAAATCTTGGAGCACCGTGGTGGCCTGCTCGCCGACCTGCTCCGCGACTATCGACCTGACGAGGGTTTGCAGGAAGGGCGAGCCCAGCTTCAGACCATCCATCAGCGGCCCAAGGCCGATGCGCTCGCCCAGGAACTCGGCTGCGCCTTGCGTGCCGCCGTAGGCCAGCGCGGGCGCGATGCCCTTGCCTTCGTCTCGGGCGCGGCCGTAAGCTTCGCCTCCAGTCGGCGCGGCGGTAGCGAGCGCCGCAGGTGTCGCGCCGCCTCCCGAGGCCAGCGACAGGGCGACGCCGACCAGCGACGGCACCACGCTCTCCAGCCCCGAGTAGGCGGCCTGAGCGATAGCGTTGTCGGTCTTGGGCCGGGCGCGCTCCGCGCTTTGCGCCAAGTAGTCGCGGTATCCCCGGCTGGCCTCGCGGCGGTTCTGTGAGGCTTCCAGCGTGAAGTTCGTCCCGAAGACCCGGTCCAGCGCACGGAAGGGCGCGCCCAGCACGGCGTCCTGCAAGTCCCCGGCCGCCTCGAACGCGCCGACGATGCCGCCCGACGCGCGCGGAACACCAGCGTACAGGGAACCGCCGACGCCCTTCAGTACGCCGAAGACCTGCTCCACAGCGGTTAGAGACTGGATGTCGTCGTGCGCAACGGCGGCGTTCTGCGGCTGGCCCAGGAACCGCGACGTGCGCGGCGCGGTCTCGGGCATATCGTACCAGGAGGTCAGCGCAGGCGGCAGCGGGGCCTTGGCCGCCCGCATCTGCTGCACGGCCTCCGGCGGCACGCCCCTGGCGCGCGCCTCACGGCGCACCCCAGCGACTTCGTCCGGGTTCTGGTTGACCCCGCTCTGGAGCGCGGTGGCAAGGCGGGCGCGGTCGCGCTCGATGATCTGCTGCGGGGTCAGGTCTTGCATGGGCGCTATCGTAGCCGACGCTGGAGATACGACAAGAAGATTTGATCCTCGGTCGGGTTGCGAACGCCCTGCGCTCGCAGCGCCTCCCGCTCCCGGTCCCGCAGGTCATTCGGCATGTTCGAGTAGCTGGTGACGAAGCCTGAGCGCGATGGGGCGAGGAACCCGGCGGGCTGCTCCCACTGGAGCTGGCTGACGACGCGGCCCATGACCACGTCGATCTCCTGCTCGGAGAGCTGTTTACCCAGCCGCGCCTGCTCTTCCATGATGGTGGCGCGCGCCATCTCGGTGACGCGAGCCATGTCCTGCCGGTCGCGCTGCTCGCGATCCTTGTTCTTGTTGTTCGGCGTCGTGTCGACGCCCGCCAAGGCGAAGGTGCGGTTGAACGAGCGGTTGAACGCTTCGACGGGCAGCACTTCCGCGCCCGCAGCGGCCTTGGCCTGCTGCGTCCCCAGCGTGCCTACGAAGCTCTGGAGCGTGCCGGGGGCCAGCTCGCGCCCATAGGAGGCGACGAACTCGGCCGGGGACATATTCTGCCACGTGGCCGGGTTGGCGACCAGAGCCAGCACCGTGGCCTCATCGTTCCTACGGGCGGGCGGCGAGGTCAGCGCCTCGACGTAGTTCGTCATGGTGTTGAGCTTGCCTGGCGGCAGGGCCGCCAACATCGAGGCGGGCGGCATGGCGCGGTTGGCTTCGATGTAGGCGAAGGCGGCGTCAACGGCGGCGTCTTCCCGCTGGCGCTTCTCGCTCTCGTCGAGGTTGAAGCGACGGTCGATCTCGGCGCGCGCGGCGGCGAGTTGCACGGGGTTCGAGCCGAACCGCTCCTGCGCCATGCGGTGCATCTCGGCGCGCGTCGGCGGCGCGCCGCTTTCGCGGGACGAGGTCTCGCGCGCCGTGCGCGTGCCGCCGGTGAACAACTCGGCCGGGTCGATGCTCTTGCCGTCGCGCATGGCGCGCAGGTGAAGGTGCGGGCCGGTGCTGTTGCCGGTCGATCCTACGGCGGCGATGGTCTGGCCGCGCGCGACGCTGTCGCCTTCGCGGACGTTGTAGCCGTTCAGGTGCGCATAGCCGGTGACGGTGCCGTCCGGGTGCGTGACCTCGACGTACTTGCCGTACCCGCCGTTGCTGTCGGTGACGCGCGTGACGACCCCGCTCGCCACGGCGCGGACGGGCGACCCGGCCGGGGCGGCGAAGTCGATACCGTCGTGGTTCGACGAGGACATCTTGCCGTTGGCGGTGCGGAAAGCGACGCGCGGCCCGTAGCTGCTCGTCTCGCGACCTTCCGGCTTCTGGAACTCGACGCGAGCGCCCGGCAGCGGCGGCTCAATCGTCGCGCCCGGTTCGCCGGGCAGAGGCGGCGGGCCGCCCGCCATCATGCTGTCGACCCACTGGTTCGCCTCGATGCCCGCCAGCCCTGGGTTGATCTTGTTGCGCGCCGTCTCGATCTGGCTGGGCGTCATGCGCGCGCCGTTGGCTTCGACGAAATCGCGCATGGCCTGCGGGTCTTCGTCGGCGTTCGCCTCGATCACGTTCAGCAGCGCCTTGCCGACGTTCGTGCGGACGGCCAGCGCCGCGCCTTCCGGCGACATACCCTTGCGCCGCGCCTCTTCGAGCGTGACAGTCCTGATCTGCTCCAGCGACAGGCCCATCGCCTCGGGGTTCGACCACGTCGCCAGCACGCTCTCCTGCGCCGTCGCGACGCCGGTTTCGTACACCTCGGTCTGGTAGTTGTCGGCCTGCTGGCGCTCGTAGGCGGTGGCCTGCGTGAAGAACGACGCCGACAGGGGCAGGGCCTTCTGCCGGAAGCGTTCGGTCTGGACCGCGTTCAGGCCCAGCTCGCGCGCGATCTCCGGCAGCCGCAGGTCGTATTCCGTCGTGAACTTCTGCGCCAGCGGCTCGCCGCCCAGCGCCTCTGACTGCGGCATAGCCGCCGCGCCTTTCAGCTCCGTATATTGCGCCTGGCGCTGGAGGGCTTCCTTCTGCGCCTCGGCCAGCGCCTCGTTCACGCGGGCTTCGTTCACCTGCTCCAGCGCCTGCACTTGCAGGCCGACGAACTGGCTGCCCGCGCCTTCCATTGCGCGGCCGAACTCCTGAAGCTGCTGGCCGCTCGCGTTTTGCACCTGCGGCGCGGTGGCGCGGACCTGGGCCTGCCCCGGCGCGACGCGCTGATTGGTCGTGATCTGGATGGCCATCAGCCCGTCACCCCCCACTTGCTGCTGGCCTTGGCGGCGCGGGCGCTGCTCTTGGCCGCGTTGATGTTGATGCCGCCGGCCGCCTTCAACGCGCCGTATGACTTGGCGAGCCCGCCCGCGCTACCCATCAGCGAGGTAGCGGCCGACATCCAGGGGTTGATGCTCTTGGCCGAGGCGCGCGCGGAACGGGCCTCGTTCTGGTAGTTGACGCCCTGCGCCCGGTAGCCCCACGCCTCGCGGATGGCGTTGATCTCGGCCTGTTCGGCGTCCATCTCCGACAGGGCGTCGATGGTCGTCAGCGTCTCGGCAGGCGAACCGTAGGTCAGGTCCACGCCCCCGGCGGCGTACCGCTGGCGCGCGGTGCCCTTCTCCTGCGCGGCGGCGCGCCGGACCTGGTTGACCTGGTATCGGCCCTGCTCCAGCGCGATCTGCGCCTGGCGCTCGGCCTGGCCTGCATTGAAGTCGGCGACACCGGCCTCGTAGCGGAGCGCGCTCTGTTTGGAGCGCGCGGCGCTGAAGGCCCCGATGGCCTGGATCCCGGCACCGGCTCCTTGGGCGGCGAGAGCGGCGTTACACATGGCGGTCCATCCAGAAGCGTTTGAAGGGGCGGCCTTCGCACCCGTAGGGCGCGGCCTCGTCGAAGGCGAAGCCGATGCTCTCCAGCCACCTTACACTGGCGGTGTTGCGCACGTCGACGAAGTTCTCCAGGCGCGTGCCCCGCTCCAGCGCCTTGCCGCAGAACTCCCGGCCGATCAGGCATAGGGCGCGGCCGCGCCGAGACAGTTCCGGCGTGCCGACCGCCCACGGGGCGATCTTGTCCGACAGCAGGCCGTGCGGCGCGAAGCCGAACAGGCTGATCGCCCCGAGGTTCTTCGACACGGCGACGAAGGCCGCACCGCGCGAAGAGCGGACGCAGTCGATAAGCTGATCGACTAGAGGCGCGGACCGCACGGCCAGCAGCTCGGCGGCGTCGGCCGCGCGCAAGCGCGGCGCGAACCAGCGCGCGTCCTCTTCAGTGGCGGTGCGGACCCTAACCGGCAACGGAAACCTCCAGAGTGAGCGAGAGCAGCGTGAGTGGCAGGGGCTGGTCGTGCTTGACATACAGCGTGCCGTCTCGGCCCCAAGTCGGCTGCACCTTGAGAGATACTTCTTCCGACCGCAAGTCCGGCGGCGAGCCGGGCGTTTCGCTATAGCGAGGCTTCACCTCGTAGAGGCTGTCGGTATTCGGCCCGGCGAAAACGCCCCGGCTGCGGAACAGCCTGAACCATACTTCCAGCACGTTCTTGGGTCTGCCCTGGGCGAAGCCCTGCATCTCGAAGGCGAAGGGCAAAGTCTCCAGTTCAGCGTCGACGGGGAGACCGACCACGACGTGCTCGCCCGCCTTCGGCCAGCTCACCGATCCGCTGGTCACGACCTGCGGCGGCTGGACCGCTCCGTCGACAAGGATAGCGACCTCCTGCCCTTCAAGGTGCCCGAGCCCGTCGGAGATGGACGAGATGGGCGCGCCTTGACGAGAGACGCCTGCATCCACGAAGAAGCCATCGGCGGCGTCGTCCCGCAGCACTTGGCGCGAGTGCAGGCGCTCGATGTAGCGGCGCGTCTGGCCGTTGATCTGCCGCCGCACGACAGCGTACAGCACGTCCTCGTCGCCCTCGGCCACGACGGTGATGCTCTCGAACGCGCCGTTGCGCGTGCGGTGCCGGTGCCACGCGGCGATGTTCTGCTCCGGCACGAAGGTCAGCCCCAGCAGCTCGCCCGACGAGCTGACGAACCAGCAGATAGGGACCGGAGCCTTCGACTGCGCCCCGTCGACGATCTGGAGCCCGTCGAACAGATGCGCTGCGCGCAGGCTCAAATCGTCCGTGGTGTATCCCCCGGCGTCATTGCTGAAGCCCAGGGCGCGGACGTGGCCGCCGCGCGCCACCGGGAACACCATCGTCGAGTTGACGACCAACGGCGGCACCTTCGCCGCGCCCACGAAGGACTGCGGCTTCACGCGCAGGTTCGTGGGGGTAATGTCCTCGTCGACCCGCCACTCGGCGGACTGCGTCATCGCCATCAGGTCTTGCAGAGGGACGAGGTGGCGAATGGTGTTCGCCTCGCGCGCGGCGATGCGGAAGGAAACCGCGTCGTCGTCCCTGACCGGAAACGACGTATCCATGTTGCTCTCGGTCCCTGATCGCGTCATCCACAGGGTCTGCGGCGCGTTGATGGTGGCGGCGAACACGCGGCGCTGCTCGAAGTAGGTCACGGCGCTCGGGTAGTTCCCCGCGCCGACGAACGGGTTTTGCGCACGCGGGGGCGTGCGGCTCACGTCCGGCGTGATGCCTTCGTCGACCAGGCTCAGGGTGCCTGGCGGGGTCCGGCCGATGAAGGCGAAGACCCCGCTCTCCAGCCGGTAGACGTTGTAGCCGTCGACCGTGCCCGGCGCGGCTGTCCACGACACCGTGTTGCGAGTGTCCGCCTGGTCCAGGTTATTGGTGCAGGTGGCGGCGGGCGGCAGGGCGCTCTCCTCCGAACCTCGAACCCCGGTCACGCGGTAGGCGTAGGTTCGCAGGTTGGTCGTGCCGCTCGGCACGGTGGCCACGGCGCTGATGCCCGAGGGAGCGCCCACAGTCGTGGCGAAGGTGATCGCCGTAAGTTGCCAGTTGGTCGGCCCCAGGCGGCGCAGCTCGCGCGGCGGGTGCTGCGGGTGCACGAGCGTGACGACGTCCGCGCTCTGCACGAAGCCGACTTCGAAGAGCTGGGCCTCGGTGTACGGGTGGGTCAGCTCGTAAGGCGCGGTGCCCGACAGCACGGTGCCGCCTTGCGTGTGGAAACGGAAGTAGCCGTCTCCGAACTCCAGCACCATCGTCTGTTCCGACGAGTAGGTGAACGGCAAAAGGCGGACGCGCTTGTCCTCCTTCTTGGCGGCGCGCACGAACTGCGTCCCGGCCCGGTTCTCTACCGGCCCGTGCGGCAGCACGACGAAGTTCCGGCACAGGGCCAGCCCTGCCTGGTACTTGGCGTCGTCCAGGCGGCCGAAGAACTCCGGCGAAACTTCGCCGCCGTTGAAGGCGCGGAGGTAGGAGCGAACGCTCATTCGGCGGGCCTCACTGCGCAGGGAAGATGGCGGGCGGCGTGGTGCGGGGCGCGATGGGTGAAGCATCGGGCTGGCCCAGGCCTCGCCCCTTCATCCAGGCGGGCGTGTGCCCTTCGCGCTCGCGCTTCGACTGCTTCTGGTTGGCGTCGCTGCGTTCGGCCTCGCCGAGCACCATGCGAAACTCTTGCAGCATCCGGCGCGCTTCGTTCCGTCCCGTCTCGCCCTGGATCAGCGGCCCGGCGAGCTGGCTGGCCAAGTACCAGGTCAGCGCCTCGGTGAAGAGCGGCGACCACTTGGTCGTGTCAGTCACGTCGATGGTGAACTTGCAGGCGGCCTCGGGCCAGTCCGTAAGGACCGCGCGCCCGCCGTCTTGCAAGGTGATGACCTCGAAGTCCGCGCCCTCGGCGTCCGGGCTTCCGGTCAGAGAATAGGGCTCGCCAACGCGGAACACGCGCAGGGCGTCCGCCGGGAAGCTGTAGGCGAAGCGCCAGTGCGCCATCTCCGGCGCGAGGGCGAGGGGGGCCATCAGGCCGACGCGCGTGTTGAAGTTCCAGTCGCGCATCTCCAGCACCGACCGGCGGGCCAGCGGGTAGAACTGGCGGCACAGCTCGGCCTGGCGGCTGCGCTCGTCCGGCGCGCCTACCGTAGCCGGGTCGCCCAGGCGGGCCAGCGCCAGGTTCCAGATGGAGATTTGCGACATGCTCGTGTCCCTTAAGAAAAACGGGGCGGGCTCTCACCCGCCCCGCTGGCTACTCTAGAGGCTCGGCTGGCTTACGCCAGGGTCGAGTTGCCCCCTTCAGTGGTCGGCTCGCCCTCGTCCGTGGTGCGCTCACCCGACGCCTTGGCGGCGGACGGAGCGTCAACAGTGGGCTTGACCTTCTTGCTCGACACCGGCTTCAGGTTGGTGTCGCGCTTGGCGTCGTACTTGATGTCCAGCTCGACGATGTCGCCCGGCTCGCGGACGGCGTCGTTGATGTAGCTGGGTTCGAGCACTTCGTACTTTTCGGCGGCCATGGTTCAGGCCCTCCTTAGACGTTGTAGGTGGCGGTGTAGAACTGACGGTAATCGTCAGGCGACAGCGTGATGCCCGACGACCAGGTGGTCGCCCCCGTGAAGGTGCCGCCGCGCACGAGGCGCGCCGTCAGATAACGCTTGGCCTTGCGGCCCGCGCCCAACACCCGACCGACCGGCTGGAAGGTCAGGAAGTTGACCGGCATATCGGCCTGCAGCACCTTCTGCGAGCTGATCACCTCGACGCCCGACGCGAAGGTCGGGTCGTCGGAGGTGACGATCTCGAAGGTGATGTCCGTGCCGCCCGCCGGGGCCGCCGTGTTCAGCGCGTGGTAGAACCACAGCGGGGTGCCCGCGCCGACGTCGCGGGCCGGGCCGAGGTCGATCACGTCGGTGGCCAGCAGGTTGCCCGTGCCAGCGACAGCGACGCCCGCCGCTACATGGTTTTCGCGATCCAAGATCATGGCTGTCGCTCCTTACGAAATGGCGGCTTCGGTGTTCAGCATCGCATCGGAGATGCGCAGCGGAATACCGAGGAACCGGGTGGTCAGGATGGTCTGACCGAGCTGGGTCAGGCCCTGCTCGACAGTCAGCACGTTGCCCGTCTTCTCGTAGGCTTGGGCGCGCAGGGCCGACACAACCTCGCGGGTGGTGTAGAACGCGGCGCGGCCCATCGTCAGCGACGGGACGGTGTCGATGGCCTGCTGGAACAGGCGGATCAGGTTCGGCGGGGTCGAGCCGTTCAGCGCCGCCATCGAGATGTTGGCGATGCGGACGACGAAACGCCAGTCCTTGACGACCAGGCCCGCCTTCCACTGGTAGTGGGTGCGCAGCGCCTGGAAGCGGCCGCCCTGGCTGTCGATGGCCGTGACCTCGCCCAGGTCTTTGACCTGGAGCCCGGCCTGCGAGCCCTTGGGATAGGTCATGTAGACCGTGTTCGGACCCCACACGACCAGGTAGGCCGAGGCGTTGTCCGAGCCAGCACCGCCCGCCAAGATGATGTTGCGGCCGTTGGTCGCGCCGGTCTTGGTCGAGTAGCGGATGGCCAGGCCAGCGTAGGACTTCGGGTCCACGGCGGGGTTGCCGTAGAAGACCGTCTGCGCCTGCTTCTGGTTCATGGCCTCGATGAAGGCGCTGTCTTCCGACAGACGGAAAGCGGCGGTGTTGCCGTTCAGCATGGCCAGGTCTTTGTCGACCTCGGCGTAGGCTTCCAGGATCGCCATGCCTTCCTTGACCTGGGCGGTCTGGCTCTTCGAGGGCGGGACGCCCTGGTTGAGCATGCGGAAGTAGACGGTCGGCAGGCCGGTGCGCACCGTGACAGTGTGCTCCATAGCGCCATTGCCCTCGACGACGACGGCGTCCTCGACGATGGGGTTGGTTTGCTTCAGCAGCTCGGCCAAGTCGGCGATTTTGCCGTCCGGGTCGGTGCGCTTGGCCACGTCGAGGATCGACGGGTACATGGTGTTGATGATCGACACGTCGGTGATCTCCTAAATGACGTTACGACGGGGTCTTCGAGGTCGGGTTGTCGTACCACCCGTCTCCGAAGGCGCGAGTGGGCTTGGCTTCGCCGGTGGCGGAAACCAGGCTGTCTTCGCTGACGGCTTTCGCGACATCGCGGCAGAACCGGATGAACTCCGGGTGGTCGCCAAGTCGGTACTTCTCCAGCAGCTCGGTCTTGAAGGTCTCCGAACCGAAGCGGTCGGCGACGCTCTTGGCCAGGGCCAGGTTCTTCTCAAGGGCTTCGCCCCCAAGATCAGGGTCGGTCTTCGCCGTCTCGACCCAACCAGCGATGGTCTTGTCGATCTCGGCGTTGGCCTTGTCCGTCCACGACTGCTGGAGCTTGATCCCCAGGTCGACGACGGATTGCGCTTGGGCTTGGTCCAGGTTCAGCTCTTTGGCCTGGGTCTTGAAATCGCCGAGCACCGTCTCGTCCAGCTCAACGCCCTCGGGGAGGGTGAAGTCGCTGTACGCTTCGGGCGCGCCGGACGGCTCTTCGGCCTTGGCCTTTTCGCCTTCCTGCTCCGCCCCTTCGCCTTCCGGCTTGTCGGCTTGCGCCGGTTCGCCCTGGGCTTCGGGAGCCTGCTGGTTCTGGTCGGTCGGCTGCGCGGCCTCGGCCGTCGCGTCCGGTTCGACCTTGGATGCCGTCACGTCAGTGGTGTCTTGCGGCGCGGTCATCAGGGTATCAGTCACTTCGCGTAGTCCTTCTGCTCTACGAGCATTTTCGCGTAGTCTTCAGGGCAGTGCTCGGCGAGCGTCGCCTGGATGAAGAGGCCGACATTGCGTTGGCCCTCGTTGAAGAAGGTGTAGCTGTTGCCGGTCATGGACGTGCGGTAGATGCCCGTCCGGTCCAGCAGCCGCCACACCAGGCGTCGACCACGCGCGGTTGACATAAGCCACTTCCAGTCGTTGACCTCGCCCTGCTGCGCAAGGCGCGCGCTTTCGCTGGCAGCGGTTTCCCGCTCCTGCTCTGCTCTGAAATCCAACGGCTCGTCGCTCATACGCGCAACTTATCGCGTTCTGGCGTAGCGTTGCACACCCCTGGTCAGGCTCCGACGTTGTAGGGGGCCGGAGAGCCGTAGCCCGTCAGCCCCTGCATCACGTCCGTCAGCCCGTTCGGCTGGGCGGTGTTGACCGATCCCAGCTTCGCGGCGGTCTCGGCCATCTGCACGGCCTGCTCTTGCGCGGCGGCTTGTTGCTGCTGGGCCAGGCGCTCTTCGCGGATGATCGCCACGCGGTCGTCGCCGACGATCATGGACGGATCGACCCCTAGGCTGTCGGCGTAGACGTCGGCCCACTGGTCCTCGTCGAACTTGTCGAGCACGCCCGGCTTCATCTGCGCGACCGCGCCCAGCGAGGCGATGAAGCGGTCCGACGAGTTGAGGCCGACGGCCCGCTGCGCCTGGGCCAGCATGGACACGAACTCGATGTCGAGCGCCACGCCGTCCAGCTCTTCAGGCGGCGGCGGGATGTCGCCCGCTTCGAGCATCCGCTCGAAGGTCATCTCGATCAGCGGGTCCAGCAGCTCATTGTGCAGACGCTCCAGCACCGGCCCGAGCATCAGCAGCTTCTCTTCGTGGCGTTCGGCGACTTCGGTGGCCGTCATCCGGGCGTTGTCCATCGACCCGAGCATCAGGAACAGGTCGGTGTAGTAGCCGCCCCGGATGCGGTCGCGCACGTCGCGGATGTCTTCGAGCAGGTAGGACAGGTCGATGCGGCTATCGAACAGGGCGCGCGCGCCGCCGGACGGGTTCGCGCTGTCGATGTAGGTCGCGCCGCCGGGCAGCATATTGGCCCCGGCCGACTTCATGGTGCCGTTGATCTGGACAGGCGGCTTGGTCTGGTAGTCGATGCCCTGCGCCTTGCGGAACTGCTCGTGCTGGAGCTGCTTGGCGTCGCCCAGGACTTCCATGCCCGGCGAGTGGCCGTACACGTCCTGCCCCACGGTGGACCAGCGCGGCGTCAGGCAGCGGAACCGCTTGAACCCGCTGTCGCGCAGGATGCGGTCTTCGTCGCCGCCCTCCTCGAAGTAGGTCGACCGGAAGGGCATGTTGCGGGCGTCCAACTTGCGCGGATCGCGCGCGCCTCGCGGCTCGACGGCGTGGATCACCGTCACCCACTTGTCGTAATCGCTGTTGTCCCAAAGGCGCTGGACGTGGCGCGAGCAGTTCTCGTAGCCGAACTCCATGACGAGTTGACCGGCCGTCTTCTGGAACTGGCGGTACTGCGTGTTGACCGCGCCCTTGTAGTCCGTCGCCAGGGCGTATTCGCCGATGGTGTGCGGGTACAGGTGGATCATCTTGTCGAAGTCGTCGAGCATGGTGTTCGACGCGGTGCCGAAGGTGCCCAGCTCCTCGTACATGCTGTGCAGGGCGCGGTAGGTGTTGCTCACGGAGAAGGCGCGCTGCATCCGGCGCGTCACCTCCGCCAGCCAAATCTTCACCGGCTGGTGGTCGGCCAGCTCGGTGTCCGTCAGCGTCAGCCGGAACCACGGGCGTGCGGGCGAGGTCATGCCGCCCAGCATCCCGGCGGCGAGCGTGCGCGCGGCGCGGGTGGCCGTGTTGTCGTAGATCGCGTTCGTCCGGTCCCCGCCCTTGTTGCGGTCGGTCGCGAGGAAGCGGCCGTTGCGCGGCAGGATGAACTCCGAGCACTCGCGCCAGTGCGACATCCACGACGAGCGTTCGGTCTTCAGCGCGCCCCATCGCTTGCCAAGCTGCTCCTTCAGGTCGCGATTGCTCTTGAGGTCTTTCACACGAACACCTGTATGGCGAAGACGAAGATGAAAACCGCCACCATGACGGCGGCGAAGACGGGCTGGCCGGTGCGCTCGTGCTGGTTCACGGTCAGCCTCCTAGCGGGGTGTTGTAGCCCAGGGTCAACAGGCTTCCGGGCACGCCCTGGTTGCCCGACAGCATGGTGCTGGCTGCGCCCGCCGACTGCGTGTTGCGCGCGAACATGCCTGCCAGGTTCGGTCCCCGGCGCGCATTGGCCTCGGCCTTGGCCTGGTCAGCGGCCAGCTTCTGCTGCGCCCGCAGGTTCTCGGCCTCGGCCTGGCGTTGTTGCCTCTCGCGGCGGCGCTGATCGGATCGTGCTCCGAAAGCCAACGCGATGGGAGAGAGCAGTCGAAGGGGGTTCCCGCACATGGTGTCACCTGTAGCTGTTGAGAGGATTATACTCGGCTGGTACGGACTGTTGCACACCCGCCATCTCGCGGTACGGGTCGTAGTCCCTCGCCGAGTGTCCGGCGGCCTGCATCGTCGACCACTTCGGCGTGTCGATGGCGCACAGGATCACGGCCGATGCGCGGTCGGGCGAGCGCCCGATGCGCTTGATGATCTCCTCGCGGCTCTCGACCTTGATCTCCTTGCCCTGGGGCTTCCAAAGCGGGGCGCACAGGTCGGCGAGCAGGGCCGGGTCGGGCGGCAGGGCGATGCCGTTGTTGGCTCCTGGGTCCAGCAACTCGCGCATCTTCCACCACAGCTCCGAGCGCAGGTTCTTGAAGGTCAGGCGGCCGGTCTTGTCCGTGCCGACCGAACCCGCGCCGACGTTGACGCCGTAGACCTGGGCCTTGGCCCCGACCAGGTAGTCGTAGGGCGACGCGCCGACCCCGATCACGTCCAGGTGGATCGGTGCCTGGTCGCGCTGCGCGGCCAGCGTGAGCGCCATGACCTTCGGCCCGTTGTCCGTGTCCTCGCCCTGGTGGCATTGCAACTCGTCGAACCACCAGCCGTGGCGGCGGGCGATGACCGTGCTGTCCTTGCCTCCGCGCGCCACGTCGACGCCGATGCTGGTCATCTCCGGTTTCACGTCCAGGGCCTTCCAGCGGGCCTGCGCGATCTCGACCCAGCGCGTCGGGATGACCTGCCAGACGTTGTCCTCGACGCCTGCCATGAAGTCCCCGTTCAACATCTGCGAGCGCAGGGGCTCCGGCAGCGATTGTAGCGTGCTCATGTAGCCCGTTTCCATGTAGTAGGGGTTGTCGGTCAGCCGCGCCGGGATGAACGTCCGGCTCTTCGGAACGATGATCTTCTCTTCCGGGTGCTCGTCCGGGTCGAAGTCGTAGATCAGCTCGCCGTCTTCCCCGAACACGAAGGTCCGGCCGTCCGGCACCTCGAAGTCCTGGTCGTCGCCCTTGGTCGTGAACCAGCGCAGCTCGCCGGGCTTGGCCGGGTTCGGGTGCTTGCGGTCGAGCCAGGGGGCGAAGAACTTGATGACCCAGCGGCCCTCGGCCGTGGTCGGCGGGTTGAAGGTCATGACGACGCGCGGCCGCACGCTCGGGTCCGACGAGCGCGTCCAGCCCATCACGAAGCGGACCTGCGCCTCGCGCATCTCGGTGGCCTCGTCGAAGCAGTTGCGATTGACAATCCCCGGCCCTGCCACATAGTGGTTCGCATCTTCAACCGTGAGATCGAACAATGCGCGGACGCCAACCTCTTCAACCTCCCACGAAGCAACACGAGCCGGATGGGCAGTTTCATAAGTATCCGAGCTATAGGGGTGGACCCACGACCACCTACGGGGGCTACGTTTGGGAGTTTGTCGGCGAGCATCCGCTGGCGAACAAGTGGGGGTTCGTAGCCCAGCACCGCCTGGTCGGAGCTGACCTGGTTGGTCGGCCGTTGCGCAAAGGCGAAGTTGTCCACCACCGCAACGAAGTGCGCGCAGACAATCGGCCAGAAAACCTCGAAGTGATGACTGCCTCGGCGCACCGTGCTCACCACGCGAAGCAGACTGCTCTGGCGAACCAGATACCGTTGTGCCCGAAGGCCGTTGCAGAAGCACTATCCCGGCACAGGGCGGTGAAACCTGCTGCTCGCGAACTTGGCGTGAGCCACGGAACGCTTCGATTGCGCTTTCCAGAGCTGTGCGCGCCGCACCGCAGAAAGTCGCCAACCAAGATCGAGGAAGACCCGCACCTGGACGAGATACGCGCGCTGTCGGCCGACCCCCGTGTCGGTCTCCGTCAAGCGGCGGCGCAGACGGGGATGTCGATCCGAACTTTCTGCCGCATAGCGGAGCGAAACGGTATTGCTTGGGTGAAGCAGACCAGAAGCGATAAGGGCCGAGCAAGACCGGGTGGTCGGCCGCCTGCACCTGCTGGTAGCCGCCGACACGAAGGCTGACGGCTGGCCTGCGCGCGGACATGGTGCGCGTCACGCGGCGGGGGCCAAGGAGCGTATGCACCTCGTCGCCGACGCGCACCTCCTCCACAGGCTTCATGCTCCCGTCGGCCATCCAGATCGGGGTTCCGGCCCCGACGCATTTCAGGTCGTGCGGGCGGCCCTGCCAGCGTCTCTCGTCGCCTGGGTTGTCGAGGCCCGCGAACTCGACGAGCGTGTCGCTATCCAGTTTCCAGATAGCCTTCTGGCTATTGAAACCGTCCTTGTTTCCGATGATCTCTTCGAGGCGCTGCACGACGCCTTCGGTCTGCGCCTTCTCGCGCCGGACGATCAGCGCGCGCTTGTGGCGCGTCAGCACCAGGCCCGCGAGCAGGTCCGTCTTACCGCCCCCGGCCGCGCCGCCGTAGCCCGTGATGTCGGCCTCGCTGTCGTAGGCCATCATCTGCGGCCCAGGCAGCGGGCTCCAGGGGTCGGCCGCTAGAAGCTTGTCGATCTCGGCCAGCTCTTCAGGCGAGGCGTGGGCCAGCAGCTTCTTGATGTCGGCGAGGGCGGTCATTCGTAGAATACCTGCACCTCGTGGCACACCCAGCAGCGAACATCCTGCCGCGTGCAGTAGAAGGCGAACTGTTCCATGCCCAGGCGCTCGGAGCACGTCACGCAGCGAAGCGCCTCTGATCCGGTCGGCGGGCCTTCGGCCTCTTCGCTTACGGTTTCCTGTTCTGGCAGGGCTTTGGCGGGAAAGGCGATGATCTCCGCGCTCATGCGAGGTCGCTGCCTTCCTCTTCGCCACCTGCACGTTGCTCCAGGCGCACGGCGATGGCGGCGAGGCGCGCGGCCCGTTGCGTCGGCGTCAGAGCCGTCACGTCGTCGACCTTGGCCTCGACCTGGGCCGGGATCAGCTTCTGCGAGAGCAGGTAGAACTTGTCGGGGTTCTTCTTGCCCCATTGCGCCAAGGCGTAGGGCTTTTCCGGGTCGCGGTTAAGCTCCTCGAACGCCTCTTCAAACGCTTGGCGCACGGTGCGGGTCAGCTTGTTCGGCACACCCTTCGGTCGGCCTGGGCCTCCTGGGTTGCCGGGCCGGAAGTGGTTGCTCAACGGTTTTCCCCGGATAGTTAAACCTGCATTTTAGCGCAGGTTCGCGGGAAAGCTAGTCTCTGCCCCTCGCGGATGCCAACGCCACCGACGCCACCTTCAACAACGCTATGCGGGCGCGGCGAAAGCGGTCTTGCCAAGCAGCCGCCTCCGCTTCCGCCTCAGCCAGCTTGCGCTCTGCTTCGGTGGCTCGGGTGACGGCACCTCGGCGAGCATCTTCGGTCGTGCGCGCCATCTCTATGAAGTTACCGTGCCTCAGGGTTGGGTCGTAGTCGTGACTGCCGAAGATTGCAGACCGTAGGCCAATGCGCTCGACTTCCAGAACATCATTCGCAGCCCGCAGCGCCGCGTTCTCTGCGAGGAGGGCTAGGGTTCGCGACGGCTGGACTGCGCGGAGATAGGCCGCGTTCGCCTCCCACTCGCCGCGACTGCAACACGAGTAGTCAACCACGATGGTCCCATCTGGCGCGCTTAAGCACTGGTGGCCGTCTAGCTCCCATTCTCCCGGCGTCGCGGCCTCAGCCAGCCTCGCCAGTTCCGCATGATCGCCGGAGCCGGATGCGAGGGCGGTGAGTATGGCGTCGGCAGCCCAAAGCGCATCGCTCCTCTCAGGATCAGATGCCATTTCCCATTTTACCTGACGAAGCTTATCAAGCGTGAACTTGGAGCTTTCTGGAACAGAGTCTCTCGGGCCAATAATGCACCTGGCCACCTTCTCGCGCGGGGTGAGGGGGTGGGTCATTGGGGGTGCTCCTGTCGAGGGGTGGCAGTCCTGGGCGAGAAGTGCAGCGGAGCGGTTTCAGGCGAATAGAGGTCCAGCGTCACGCGGAGCCTTTGCGCTATACGGTCAAAGGCTCGTGCGGTTCTTTCCGCTCCCACCCACCCTCCGGTCCGCTCTCTGTCGCGCATGATCTCCGCGCTGCATTCAGCAGCCCGCATCGCCAGCCTTAGCTCCTCGCGGGGGACGGTGATGTTGTGTCTGCTCACTCCCCGCCCTCCTTATCCGAGTGGGTGGCGCGCCGCAGGCCCATAACTTCGGGCCACAGAAGGGCGTAGAGCATCCCGCAGGCAACACCGAAGCCGATGCCGACCTGCCATCCTGTCACGCGGTTCACGATCACAGACACGAAGGACGCAGCGACCAGGGCGGCGATATACGCCGTGATCTTCAACTCACCGGCCATCACTTCGCCCCCTGTTCGGCTTGCAGGGTGGCGAGGGCAGCGCGACCGTTCATGATCGTATCGAACAGCGCACTGGAAACGATACCGTCGGGGTCGTTCTTGAGGCCGCAGCCACGGGCGGCGACCGCGTTCTCGATCAGGTCAGCCAACGCATTACGCAGCGCGTCGGGGGCGGGGTGGGTGTAGAGGGCGCGGCCGGGGCAGATTGAGCCGTCTGTCCTCCTGATCTGATGGCGGAATGCTCGCCAATCTCCCGGCTTGTCCACGTCCTCATAGGCGAACATGAACGGCTGCGCGTCCTCGCGGGCTTGCGGCTGAACTGCCGACGCAATGAGGTCGAACAGGTCGCGCGCCTGATCATGGTCGATCACATCGGCAACCGGAATAATGTCGTCGCCATGAACGAGCGAGAACTGCCATCCAGTCGGCTTCTGACCCTCGCCCAACCAGAGCGACCGTCCGTGGCCGAGGTCGAGTTGCATTCCAACGTCAGGGCCTTCGTCCTCGCCGCTGGAATGCCACGTCACCTTGCCTGAGCGGGCTGGCGGCTGGGCGCGGAGGGCGGCGCGCTCTTGGAGCAGTTCAACAACCCACTTGTCGCGTTCGT
>JQGF01000505.1_pt1 | contig 39931 bp, 26 predicted proteins | sample 210201 | NCBI WGS metagenome assembly JQGF01 (sample SAMN02947780, study PRJNA257236) | wastewater metagenome | biome: Domestic wastewater sediments; material: Domestic wastewater soil sediments and water; isolation source: domestic wastewater sediment treated with ammonia and hydroxylamine at...
ATAAACTCGACTTCTCCAACAAATGGGAATTCCAGGTGCATGATTGCTTGAGCCGCTTCGGCTTTTCCGAGCGAATACTCTTGGCTGGCATAGCCTTTGGCACGTCCGGTCGTGAAGTCCAATGCCTCCTCGATGTACACCTTGCCACTGTCGATATTCTTGCCATCAATATTCCCAGAGAAGAATTTGACGCCCATGATCTTGCATCTTTCGATTGCCATTTTTATTTCCTTTTCGCCTGTTTGCGCGTAGTCCGGCTCGGCGTATTCCGGCGCGAAAATCCCTAACCGTATTTCCGGCGATACCACTCCGGTGCTTCCAAGGCAGCCACGTCGATAGTGCGTATTCGGATCGGTAAACGCATCACATTTGATGGCACAGAAATATCAATGCCGTACTCCAGCAACGCATTGCGGTGTCTGTAAAATGTGGCCAGTGAAAGATCAAAAGGAAGACCATCACGCCAACTCACATAAGTGGCTCGAAGATGGCGGGGCAAGTCATTAAAGCTTTCGTATTTCACTTTCTCAAACCTCGTAAACTGGGAGCGGCTCAAAAAAACATCATTCAAATCTTGTTGTTTTATTGCTCCGAGATAAGCCATTCCACGCTGGGTCAAAAAGCGACTTTTGAGACTGAATTCCTCTCTGAGAACCCCGTAGTTCCTACAAAAATCAATTACTTCAGTGTCAACATGGGAACCAGATTTACGGCGGAAGTGGCGCTCAAACTCAACATGCTTGGCATAAATTTTTCCGTAAACATATTTACTACCTGAGCCGTACTCAATCGTTGCTCCATCCGGTCTCAACACTCCCTTTTGTCGACCAATATGGTGCCCAGCAAGAGAAGATAAAACCGCCTGGATTGCCTTCTCGGAAAAAGTGGCGTAATTCATCGTCACATCTATTCTCGATACTCTGGCACCCGTCCATGTCCAGCCTGAGTCGGCAAAACGAAAGAGCTTCCCCTTAGTAAAAGGTGGAATGGAATGCAGGTTCAGCAAGCTATTAATCCGAGAGATTGTTTCGTCCCACTGGTAGCCGAATAGATTGTCTCGTCGGTTATAGCGAGCAATATTCCCACTGAACATCACTTCGACCCCGTTACAGCGAATATCCACTCGACTATCAAAGGAACCTTCCAGTCCAAGCCTTTGATCGACCTGCCAATCAATTGAGCCATCCGAATCTATGCGAATGACTTTGCCGCCATTCAGCACCGGAACTCCTCCCTCAGGGTGATCTTGTTTGATAGTCACCCAATCTATGAATATCGGAATACTCACAATCAGACCTTCGCAAAAGAGTGTTTTTTCTCATCTGTGAGACTAACTTTAGGTGTAACTGGCACCTAAGATGCTTCGGCGCTCCGCGCCTCCGCCGCACCTCCTCGCCCAGCTGCGGGGGCTGCGGCGGAGGCTTGGAACGCAACAGGGGCTTTCTGCCAGATAACAGGCAACAGTAGTTCTCGAATTGAGCCGCATTCTTGTGTCATAACGCGAACTCCGCTGCACGTTCGGCCGCTTTGATTCGCACAACTTCAACGTTAATAAAGACACGCTTGCCTACCCGTAAAGTGGGCCAATAACCCCGTGCCTGCTGGGCTTTAAGTACGGTTAGCTCTAGACCTATAGCCTTTGAAAAGGCTTCTAGCGTCATGAGGGGCATTGAGAGCGCTATAGGATTGCTATGTGCAACAAGTAAACTATCCATTTGTATAAATTACCCGCTCGAAATACACTACGATGGAGTCGCAATAAAATTGCGAGTAGCAATAGAGCACACAATATAGAGGATTTATTGCGATGTCAATAGAGTTCAACGCCCGTGTAATACTGCTGATCGAAGAACTAGTGGACAGCGCTCGAAACTTAGAAAGAAGGAGTTTCTGGAAGCGCCTTGAAGAGATAACAGGGATCAATGCTCGTACGTGGCGAAGCATTCACGAACAGAGGCAACGAGCGACCACAGAGGTGTTAGCGGCTCTAGGCAAACTCCGTCCGCAGTACGCTTTTTGGTTGATGACCGGAATAACTGATGTTGCTAACGGTCATATCGCCCCAGTAACTGCAACAACATTGCCTGAGCGCGCTCATATGGGAGACCCCCTAGCTGAACGCTACTTTCAGGCCTCAATAGAGTTCAAAGATCGAGTGCTATCTGAAAGCACAGACACCCTGGAAAACTCGATTAAGGCATTGGCGCGGACGATTGTGTTCGCTAGATGGTGGGACAGTGTTTTAGTGGACAAAATCTACGCCGAGTGCTCATCAGAGCAGTACCAGTCTTTAAAAGACATCTGGCAAAAACGGGAGGAGGCAAGAGCGAATCACCTTGCTCGACTATCAAAGGAAAAGCCGAACAATCCTCACGGAGACGAAGTACCTGTGCCAGACCCACGCACGGCTCATCAACATCAATTTTTTATGTTTTACGAACCAAGGCATGACGATACGAAGGACTGATACAGGATGGCTGGTAGATATTCAGCCTGGAGGGCGAGGTGCGAAGCGTCTACGCAAAACGTTTCGCACTCAGGCAGAAGCGAAGAATTGGGAAGTGTGGGTCAAGTCGAACGCCAACAGTCAGGCGGACTGGATGCCGGAGAAGAAAGACCTACGGCGATTAGATGAGCTGGCTGCCATCTGGTTTGACCATCACGGCAAAGAGCTGCGGGCGGCAGAAGACACCTATAAGCGAATCAAGGCCGCTATCACGGCGCTAAAAAACCCCATCGCCAGCGAGTTCACCGCAAAGGTTTTTGCAGCGTACCGCAGTCAACGCCTCGATACAGGCATTTCATTGAACACTGTAAACCGCGAGCATGCATACATGCGGGCTATGTTTAATGAGTTGATCCGGCTTAGTGTCTGGAAACGCGATAACCCACTGAAAGACCTGCGGCAGTTCAAGGTACAGGAGAATGAGCTCTCTTATCTGACCACGGAGCAGATCAAAGTACTACTAATCGAGCTGAAAAAATCCCTCAATCCACATGTCGATCTTGTATCACGGATTTGCCTTGCTACGGGCGCTCGTTGGAGCGAAGCAGAACAATTACAACCTCAGCAAGTTCGGCAGCGACTGATTCAGTTCGCGCGCACAAAAAATGGAAAAGTACGAGCTGTACCGATCAATCAGGAAATGCAGGATGAAATCGTTACCCACCACATTGAATATAACAATATGGGTGCAATTTTTACCGGTTGTACTGGCGCATTCAAAGAAGCCATTGAACGTGCTGACATTCAGTTACCTATGGGGCAACTTACCCACGTACTACGCCACACATTTGCCAGTCACTTTATGATCAATGGCGGAAATATCCTAACTTTACAACGCATTCTTGGTCACCAAGACTTAAAAACCACAATGCGTTACGCCCATCTGGCCCCAGACCATTTAGATTCCGCCAAAAGCCTTAATCCCTTAGCCGCTTCAAGCCAAAATTCTTCTACCTAATTGAAAAGTGCACAATCACAGCTATTTTCCACTAATAGAAAATTTATTTCAAAAGCAATTAATTTAAATGATACGCCATTACTGCAATTTTAATCACCCGTTGAGGATCGTCTGGAAGATTGAACTCATAGTTAAGCCAAGATTCGCCCTCCTCAGTAAGCTCCCTAACATAATTTTTATGCTTGGGTGTGCTGTCTCGTATCTTCTCAATAACTGCGGAAAAATTCTGATTATCAACAAAAAGAATTATAGCTGTTTTATTATCTCTCCAACTTAGATAGCCCAACAACTGATCAATCGTAGCATGGTACGCTTTTTCACCATGCCAGAATTTACATTCACCAATAAACTCATTATTCAAACCCGATACATCTCTAACTAGTATGTCTGTTTTGCCTCGTTTATTAAAAGACTCTCCAGTTGCTGAGCCGAATAATGACGCCCCCAAAGAAACAAGAATATGGTCTCGCAACGATTCCTCATCTTTACCTGCATACGTACTGGGATAACGCTCAAACATCTTGCCTATTGAATCAATACAAGTCAAAACCTGCCCGTATGGTGCGGTCTGAATCTCTGTTTGAGTTTCCCCACATTCCCATCTGTAAGTTGTAGACTCTTTTAATTGATTTAAGGTCTGCTTTACAGCGACCAAAACTTCAATTTGCTTATTAAAAAGGCTGATCATCTTACCCATTGCCCAAATTTTATTTTCTAACCCATCGTGAATCATTTGAGCAATTTCTGATTTTTTTCGCAAAATTTCAATCTCGTCGACCCAACCACCATTAAAAGAGTCAACAAAAGACTTCAAGGTAGGAAACAATCTAGCATCATTAAAAGCCGTCAACACCTCTCCCATATAAACAGCCAAATCCCGACCGTCGCCATATATTATTTCGAGGGGCCCTCGCTGGTCCCAATCCAAATGATAAACACGCGAAAAATCTTCTTTGTTTTTATAATGAGGCCACTCCTCAATATTATTATATTGAAATACAGAAGCGTATTCAGCAAGTCTGACTAGCAGCCCCTCTTCAGCGCGAAAACTAGATCGAATTTCCAAAAAACCTCTCCATAATCAATTAATTTTCCAGCATGCGTACATTTGACATTAATGCGAGATTGCAATATCTAAACAAATCACCACATCCCCGCCTAAATGTAACAGAAAACATGTTGATCTGCTGAAGCCAATCTGACAACAAAAGGCCGGCTCCATAATTGACAACTATTAAACTCAAGCAACATTGCAACCGGAACACCCCGCTCCCGCGTTGACACTTAGTTGACACCCAACCACAGAAAACAAAAAAGCCACCCGGCTGGGTGGCTTTAATGTCCTGATTTAACAGGGGTATTCTGGTGGCGCATCCCTGATTCGAACAGGGGACCTGCGGATTATGATTCCGTCGCTCTAACCTGCTGAGCTAATGCGCCGAAGAAAAAATTATAGCAAGTTTTTCTGATTTGGCAAATGTTTTTGTAGATTTTTTGCCCTACTCTGCGAAAAAATCACCGACATCAGCTCAAAACCCGCATGAACACTGGATTTGGCATGAAAAAACTTTTCTGCTGCCCACGAGAAAATGTCACATAACGTATCCAAACTGTGCTTTCGCGTCGGTGCTGCCAGCACCAGTGCTAGTGCTGCCGCAAGCCATCGCCGTGCTGCATGGTGTGCATGGCATATAACGCGTTGATAATCATCAATCGTAACGGTAATCAAGTATTGCTACACTTGCGCCTTGGCGATCCGCATGCTTTGCCCCCAATCCAGTCCGTGACCCGGACTCCGACCGGAGCTTTTTTCTATGGCCAGTACGCTTGCTATTCTTGTTTCACTGTTGTTGTTGATGTTTCTTGCTTATAGGGGGGTGACGGTACTGTTGCTGGCCCCTTTGATGGCGGCGCTGGCCGTGCTGCTGTCGGGCGATGCGGGCTTTTTGCTGCCTATCTATACCTCGACCTTCATGAGCGCGCTCAGTAATTATGTGCTCCAGTTCCTACCTATTTTTCTGCTGGGCGCTCTGTTCGGACAGTTGATGGCTGACTCGGGCGCGGCCCACAGCATTGCGCAATGGATTACACGCAAGCTAGGGCATCGCCACGCCATTGCCACGGTGGTGATTGCCTGCGGCGTGCTGACCTACGGCGGCGTGTCGCTGTTTGTGGTGGCCTTTGCGATCTACCCCATTGCCAAGAACCTGTTTCAGCAGGCCAATCTACCAAAGCGGCTGATTCCTGCTTCGATTGCGTTGGGCTCGTTCACGTTTACCATGACCGCCCTGCCCGGCACGCCCGCCATCCAGAACGCCATCCCCATCCCTTACTACGGCACGAACGTGTTCGCCGCCCCAGGCCTGGGCATTATCGGCGGGCTGGTCATGGCGTTGGGCGGCTTATGGTGGTTGCAGTCGCGCGCCAACAAGGCCGCGGCCGCCGGTGAAGGTTATGGCGAGCACCTGGAAGACCTGGGCGACATTCCGGAGCAAGACCAGCAAGGCCTCAGCCACATGCCGCTGTTCCTGGCTGTACTGCCTCTGCTGCTGGTGATCGGCGTCAATGCCCTGTTCACCTATGGCATCTTCCCAGGTACAAACTTTGATTTCCTGGCCGAGCGCTTTCCGCAAGTGACGCCAGCCAAGATCACCGGCCTGTGGGCCTTGATCATTGCGCTGGTGGTTGCCAATATGGTGTTAATCATCAGCCGCCTGGGCCATTGGAAGAATCTGCGCGAAAGCATCAACAAAGGCGTGTTCGGCTTTATGCTGCCGCTGTTCAATACAGCCTCGGAAGTGGGCTATGGCGCGGTTATCGCCAGCCTGACCGGCTTTGTGATCATCCGCGACTTTGTCCTGAATCTGGCTCCCGGCAATCCGCTGATCTCCGAAGCCGTTGCCATGACCACGCTGGCTGGCATTACCGGATCTTCTTCTGGCGGCCTGAGCATTGCACTGCAAACACTGGGTTCGGATTACCTACACATGGCTCAACAAGCGGGCATCAGCCCCGAACTGCTGCACCGCGTGGCGGTAATGGCAGCTGGTGGCCTGGACACCCTGCCGCACTGCGGCGCAGTCATCACGCTGCTGTCGATCTGCAAGCTGAATCATCGCCAGTCCTACGGCAATATCGCTATCGTAACGATGGCGGTACCGCTGGTTGCGGTAGCGGTCGTCATTACGCTGGGCACGCTGTTCGGCAGCTTCTGATCTGTACTGCTTAAGTAGCGGCAAGCCAGCCGCAAGGCTGGCCCAGACGCTTGATAAACCCCCTGTTTTTTAAGCAGCGGGGTTTATTTTTTGCCCGCCACTTCACGATAGATAACTTGGCCGAAACAGCCATCAACCGGTGCAACAGATTGGACTGTCAGCAATCCAGGCCTTAGCAAAGCCTGCCACAGGCTGTGATACCGCTACAGACTGCGCAACCGAAAACGATGCAGCCAAACCGGCCAGCCACCGAAACCCTTGTCCACGAGTCGATCAGTAAAAACACCAAGAATCGAAAACCCGACTGTAACCCACTGTTCTTAATGAACAAAAATGGATGATAACAAAATCAATATAATCATTATCATTCAAATCGAATCCATTCTCCGTCACTATCCTAACAACTTGATTCCTACAAGGTTAGTGAACTAATCGAATCAGGCTGAGTCAAGCTGCCCAAGGGAAAACAACGGGTTGGCAAGGCTCCATACAACTACAACGATTCGGAGACACGCATGCAATTTGGCCACCAGCCCTACCCTCGGATCTGACACGTCCTCTCTCCAGGCAGCTCTGTGCGGCGCAACAAGACTGCATTCGCCCGGCTGCGCGCGGCTCTCGATATCGCGACGCTTCTTTCCACTCTCTGGAGGTCCTGCATGACCACAGCAACATTTAGCCGGCGTCGATTCCTGAAATTCGGGATCGTGTCCGGCGTATCCATTTACATGGCTCCCCTCATACCCAAGGCCGCGCACGCAACCGTGCTGGGAGAACAGAACTCCCGACCTACGCCCTGGGATGCCTCGCAGCGCCAGGTCCCCTTCAAGATCGACGGCACCCGCCAAGTGACCGGCAGCAAATTTTTTGTGCGCGACATACGCGCCAAGGACATGCCGGGCTGGCCGCACGAACAAGCCCATGCTTTTATCCTGCGGGCGACACAGGCCGATCATGCCTATACCGGCCTGGATCTGCAAAAACTGGGGGCCGACCTGCAACCCGACATACTGATCCAGGCCCAAGACCTGAAACAGGCTGGACTGGAGCTGCCGGACTACTACAACGATGAAATGCTGCTGGCCGCCGGCAAGACGGCGCGTTTTCTGGGTCATCCGGTCGCGATCCTGATTTATAAGGACTTTGACCGTTACAGACGCGCCAAGAATGCAAGCCAGGCTCCGGGCGTGGTCACTTACGGCGAAAAGACCGGTTTTCGAGAGCTGAACGCTTACGGCGGTGCCCGCTACATCCGCGTAGAAGGCGACAAGGGCTCGCCTGACGACACCTTCTCCAGCATGCGCGACGGAGCCGTATTTCCGGACAAAGTCCATGGCGAGACTCCCGCCTGGCCATCAAGCCAGGGTGACAGCCTCGCGGCCAAAGCGATGAGTCTGGCCGAACAAATGCAAACCGCCTTCGATCAGGCACCGGATAACTGGCTGGTGCTGTCCGGTGACTACTACTCCCAGTCGATTGACGGGTCGCCCCTGGAGCCCGAATGCATCAACTGTTGGTATGACGGCAAGACGCAGGAGCTGCAAATGGTGGTGGGCTCCCAAACCCCCGGGGCGGACGGTGCCGAAGCCGCCGCGATGGTAGCGGCTTCCAGTTTCGGACTGAAGAACCTACTCGTTCATCCCTGCACCGCTACCGGCTATGGCGTCAAAGAGCACAGCGCATTCAATCACTACGGCGTCGTAGCATCATTATTTGCCGGCAATCTGCCGGTGCGTCTGGCCAACAATCGATTTGAACAATTTCAGGCAGGCCAGAAGCGGCATTCCTACCGCATGAAAAACCGCATTGCTATCGACAAGTCCAGCGGCAAGATCATGCAATACCAAAGCTTCAGCCTATCGGACGGCGGCGGACGGGCCACCTGTAGCTGGCCGGTAACCACTGGCGGCGCGCAAAGCGCCCAGGGCATTTACTACCTGCCTAAAAGCGACGCCTGGGGCGTAGCGCTGGCCTCGCGCGCCGTGGAGGCCGGTTCCATGCGTGGCTTTGGCAAGGGCCAGACCATGACAGCCATGGAACTGATGATGGACGAGGCTGCTGCCAGACTGAATATGGACCCGATCGAGCTGCGCCTGAAAAATGTCATGCGCAGCGGACAGAAAAATATGGAAGGCGGCATTCCCGCCGGCTCGCTGCGGGCTCGGGAAATTCTGGAAAAAGCACGCGAACATCCCCTTTGGACTGGACGCGAACAGAAAAAGAAAGCGTTCGAGGCGGCCAACCCCGACAAACTGTACGGCGTGGGTTTTGCCTGTGTCATGAAAAACTACGGCACTGGCGCGCAAGGCGACCACTCGGGCATTGAGATTGACGAACACGGGCAGGTACACCTGCGCACCTCCATTGTGGAGATCGGCACCGGCTCGGCCACATCCCAGGCCGTCATTTGCGCCAAGTGGGTGGGCCGCGCCGCCCACACCGTCCAGGCCTCGCACCTGGACTGGCCCGAACTGGACATGCAGGCCACCCATAACCCATACACGCTAAAACAGGCCGATCAGGACACACAGCAACGCAACCCGCGCTGGACGCCCGTTCTATCTTCCGGCTCTTATGCCAGCAGTTCATCCTACTTCGGTTCGCACGGCACATCCGAAGCCGCACGCCTGCTGTTCCTGTATGGCCTTTGGCCTGCCGCGGTCACCATCTGGAGCGAAGGCTATGGCGGAGGCCAGATCGCCCCCCTGACCGTGCGCCCCGAAGACGCACGCTGGACGAGCGATGGCCGCCTGAGCGCGGGCGGCCTGGAACCCCTGCCGCTGGCGCAACTGGCCAAGCGCGCACACGACATGAAACTGGTCACCGGCGTCGTCCTGCATGCATTCAATCGCTATCAATGGGCCCAGGCCGACTACGAAGTGGCCGGCCAAAACGTGCGTCTGCCCATAGATGGCCTGGCATTGCGCTACGGTTCAGGCGATACCCAGGCGCTGAACGGCTACCAGCGTCTGGAGCGGCGCAACATCTCCTACCCGCCCGTGTCGCGACGACGCGGCGGCTATCTGTATTACTCGGCCGTCGGGGTGCTGACCGAGGTGCAAGTCGACCGCAAGAGCGGCGAACAAACGCTGCTATCCGCGCACACCTGGGTAGACTGCGGCACGCCCATCGTGCCGCAACTGGTCATGAGTCAGGCCGAAGGTGGACTGGCCATGGGCCTGGGGCAAGCCTGGTATGAAGACATGCCGCTGTACGAGGGAGGCCCCGGCGACGGAACCTGGAACTTTCATCGCTACCGCCTGCCGCGTGCCAAGGATGTGGCGGTCTGGAATACCCGCTTTGAGCTGTTGGAACCCCTGTCCGAAACCGATGCCCCCAAGGGCATTGCTGAAGTGGTCATGATCCCGATTATTGCTGCCGCCGTCAGCGGCGTAAATCACGCCACCGGGCAATTCTTTCGTGAACTGCCCGTGACCGCCGAAAAAATCAAGGAGCGTCTGGCATGAGCAAGCCAAACAAAAAACTGCGCCTGAACATCAACCGGGTAGACCTGCAAGCGATGGAAGTCAGCCAGGATCTGCCTATGATCGACTTTCTGCACGAATACGCCGGCTTGACCGGCACACACCTGGGCTGCGGGATGGGTATTTGCCACGCCTGTGTGGTAATCGTCGACCACCCGGACGGGCGCAGCGAAGAAATACAGACCTGTATCACGCCGGCCAGCTACTTTGAAGGCAAAAAAGTACGAACCATCGAAGCGCACGCCCGGCGCGACGATCAGGACAAGGTCACCGAACTGCATCCAGTGCAGCAGGCCTTTCTGGAGCATTTTGCCTTCCAGTGCGGCTACTGTACGCCGGGCTTTGTCAACGCCGGTATCGTGCTGTATGAAGCATTGCAGAAAAAACCCGTTGCGCGTGAACAGGTCGAAACCAAGGTGGCAGAAGGCCTGCAGAATCACATCTGCCGCTGCACGGGCTATGTCCGCTACCATCAGGCCATGAGAGACTTGATTCTGGCCACACCGGGCCTGGTCAGCTAGGCGTTCTGCCGGGGACGGCCGGCGGCCCGCCCCGGCGCGATGCGCTTTGGCCATGCTACGATCAAGACGCTATCATTTGTCTTTATCGTTGATCAAGGAGCACACCATGAACAACACCTACTCTCTGACCGAGCTGGGCCGTGAGGCTGTTCGCCAATTCGTGCTGGATCGTGGTCTGCCTGATTTGAATCTGGATGCCTATTACGCCGCCGCCGAAGTAGAAGCCGATAACTTCAACCAAGACGGAAGCCAGCGCGGCCAGATCGAAATTGCACCGCCTTGCAGCAAAGACGGGCTTATCCATACCCTGCTGCTGGAAAAACACTGGTTCAGCGCCCAACCCGTTCCAGACGTTCCCGACGAAGACCCTTTATTCTGAAGCACGCGCCCGTTCCAGCACGGGCGCTCCTTCTGGCTGGCCTGGCATGCTAATCGACCTGCAGGCCCATCGTGCCGGCCAGTCGCCCAAAGCGATCTATATCCCCCCACACCCTGTTCCGAAACCCCTGCACGCTTGCCTGGGCATCCGGTGCCTGGGGCGTATAGCCCAGGGCCAGTAGCTCTTGTTGCAATGCCGGCTCGGCCACGGCCTGTTGCACCGCATTATTCAGGCGCTGCAACACGGCTGGCGGCGTGTGGGACGGTGCCAATAAACCATGCCACTGATCCAGCTCGAACGGCTGGCCCAGGATCTGCGCCACGGTCGGCACCTGGGGCAAAACAGGACTACGCTGGGGCGACGTCACCGCCAAAGCACGCAAATGTCCGGATGCGATCAGCGCCGAGGCGCTGGACAGAGTGACAATGCCGACCGGCACTTGGCCAGCCGCCACATCGTTCAAGGCCGGACCACAGCCCCGATACGGAATATGCAACAAAGAAACGCCGCTGACCTGGTGCAGCATTTCTGCGGTCAGATGCTGGGGCGTACCATTGCCACAAGATGCAAAAGCCAACGACGGTTCCGAGCGCACCTGCAAGACCTGCTGCAAGGACGCAATGTCCGAATCGGCAGCGGTCACCACCACAGAAGGCACAAAGCCCACATTGGCCACCGGCGCAAGATCCCCCTTGGGGTCAAAACCCAGATCGCGGTAAACGCCGGGGTTGATAGCGAAAGAGCTATTGGCCATCAGCAAGGTATAGCCATCGGCCCGCGCATACGCCACGGCACGCGCACCGATATTGCCGCTGGCCCCTGGCCGGTTATCGACAATAACGGCCTGCCCCAGGCTTTTGTGCAGCCGTTCGCCCAACTTGCGGGCCAACAGATCGGTACCTCCCCCTGGGGGAAATGTGACAATAATCGTGATCGGGCGGCTGGGATAAGCCTGCGCCTGCGCAGCAGTGGCGCCATTGGCAGGTCCGGACAGTGCCAACGAAGCGGCCAGCGCCGCACCCACCAGGGTGCAACGCTTTAAGAACAACAACATAAAGCTTCCAGTCACAGTCTTGGCCGGTTCAGGCGTCCAGGCCTATATCCAGCACCCGGGCGCTATGAGTAATCCAACCCACCGCAATCCGGTCCACGCCGCAACGCGCAATCTGCACAGCGGTCTCCGGCGTGATGCGCCCGGAGGCTTCAGTCTTGGCCCGGCCCGCCACACGGGCGACAGCCAGCCTCAAGGTGTCGGTGTCCATATTGTCCAGCAAGATACTGTCCACCCCCAATGCCAGCACTTCGTCCAATTGCTCCAAGGTATCCACCTCGACCTCGATGCAGACCAGATGACCGATATAGGCACGGGCCGCCTGGACAGCCGCGCGCACGCCGCCTGCCACGGCAATGTGGTTATCCTTGATCAGCACGGCGTCGTCCAGACCAAACCGGTGATTGCTTCCGCCGCCCACTCGCACCGCATATTTTTGCAGGGCACGCATGCCGGGCATAGTCTTGCGCGTGCAGGTGACTTTGGTGCCGTATGGAGCAATGGCCCGAGCAATCGATGCCGTGGCCGAGGCCACACCGCTTAAATGCCCCAGAAAATTCAAGGCACACCGCTCGGCGGTCAACATGGCGCGGGCCGACCCACTGATGACAGCGATTTCGGCACCGGGCACCAGATCGTCGCCATCTTGCAGCTTCGCTTCGAAACGCAATTCCGGGTCCAACAGCTTGAAGGCAATACGCGCCAGGTCCAGACCTGCCAACACCCCCTGTTCGCGGGCCACCAGCCGGGTCTGGGTACGTGCCTCTGGCGAGACAATGGCATCGGTGGTCAGGTCGCCCGCACGGCCCAGGTCTTCCTGCAAGGCCGCACGTACCAGGGGTTCCAGAATGACATCAGGCAAGGGGGGCACCCGGCCTGTCGCGGTCGTCGCCACCTGTCCGGCAGGCTGGTTGATTTCTTTTATGCTCATTTTGAGTATTTGATGATATAAAAAATAAGGCCTGTTGGCATTGCAGCTTATGCTAGTCCTGAGCATAAACGGTGTCAAGCCACAGACCCCGGCTTCTTTTACCTATCGGGCCTGTTTAGCCAAGGGCAGCTTGCTGCCCGAGATGGCCCGCTCCAGCAAAACATCGCCACGAAAGCGGAACAACTTGGCGGGACGGCCCGAACCTCCAAGGCTGATGCCCCCCGTCTCCTCGACCAAGGCCTGCTGCTCGATAATCAGCCGTCGGAAATTCTGCTTATGCAGCCCTCGTCCGGCCAGCGCCTCCACGGCCTGCTGCAATTGCAATAGGGTAAATTCTGGCGGCATCAACTCAAATACCACAGGCCTGTACTTGATCTTGGCCCGCAAGCGCGCCAAACCGGTCGCCAGAATACGGCGATGATCGTGCATCATGGGCAAGCCCAGGCGGTTCTCCTGCCCCACGGCATCCGGGCGCGGTTCGCGTCGTCGACGCGCTTCGGGCAATAAGCCTGCCTCGTACAACAACTCGTAGCGCTGCAGGACAAAGTCCTCGTTCCAGGTCGCCCCCTCCAGACCAAAGCTATACAGCACCCGTTGACGGCGCATGGCCTCAAGCTCAGGCTCTTGCGCGCACCACTGCGCCAAGGCAGGCGCTATGACTTGCCGGATCAACTCGGGCGCGCCCTGCCGCCAATCTTCCCAAGGAAAGTAGCGATAACAGTCCTGCCAGATCACCTGGGCCACGTCCGGACGCCCGACCTCCCGGGTCAAACCGACATAACTGACCGATACCACGCGCGCGCCGTGGGCGTCGAAACGATCGCGGTCGGCAAAGGTATACAACTGTTCTACATACCCCACAGGATGATGCGTCTGCGCCTCTACCCAATCACGCAGGCCTGTCTGCAAAGAGCGATGCGTCTGCTGAAACGGCCCCGCCGGCAAGGCCTGACCCGCATCGGTGGTCAGCACGCGCGGCTCGCCATCGGTGACGGCCACCAGCACAGCCACCAATTCGGCGCTGACTACGGGTTCCTGCAGTTCGATCACAAGCTCTCCTTGAAAAGATCCCTGTACACAGACGAGGTGGCCGAATTATAAACGCTGCCCCCGATACGCCGCAGCGCCCCCACTGTCTCTTGCCGTGCAAAAGGGCAAATAAATAAGCCATCAAATAATCTCGCCAAAAAAATAGAGACCTAAAGAAAAAAAATGTCTATCCGTAAAGGCGATAAACCGTATCGTTCAAGCCTTATGTCAGCCCAAGTCGTCGGTCAGACACCGGATATGCGCCTAGATTCCCCCTTTGCACACGTCAGCCATTGGCAAAAATAGAGGGATTTGCTTGGTTCAAGGTCATATTCTGAAAAGACTTGCCGTGCATGCGTCTTCGGACGGTTCTTTCCGGCTCGCCTGACCCCGAGCGCCACTTCTTGTGTCCCTGCAGGATGACGAATGCGTAAGAATTTCCCTATTACCCAGGACGAGGTACGTGTCCGGGCAGATCAGTATCTGATTTCCAAGACCGACCTGAAAGGCCGCATTACGTATGCCAATGCCGCCTTTGTCGCCATCAGCGGATTCTCGCGAGAAGAACTGATCGGCAAGGCGCACAATATCGTGCGCCACCCCGACATGCCGCCCGAGGCGTTTCAGGATTTCTGGGACACCTTGCAAAACAAGCGCCCCTGGATGGGGGTGGTCAAGAACCGACGCAAGGATGGTGGCTTTTACTGGGTCTACGCCATGGCGGTGCCCATTTATGAAAATGGCACGGTAGCCGGCTATGCCTCGGTCCGGGTCAAACCCAGCCAGGAACAGATTGACGAGGCTGAGCGCCTGTACACCGCCATCAATGAGGGACGTGCCCACGGCGTGCGCTTGCATGAAGGTCGTGCTGTGCCGACCGGCTGGCGAAAGGCCTTGAGCCAGTTGCGCCGCCCATTCAGCAACTCCCTGCGGGCCAGCCTGTTCCGTATGGGCACACTGGCGCTGGCCACCACCGGAACTGCGCTGTACTTCGCCCTGACGGGAGGGGTTCCCCAAGGCTCGGGCCTGTGGCTGACCGGTGGCTTGTGTCTGGCCAGTGCGGTCATGATGGGCTACGGCTGGCTGATTGCCCAGCGCGTCATCCGCCCCCTGGATCAGGCCTCGCTGATCGCCCAGCAAATTGCCACCGGCAATCTGCAACTGGACATTGATGTCAGCTCCAGCGAAAGCAATTCGGAAATTGGTCAGCTCTACTTCTGCCTGGACCTGATGCGCAAAAGTCTGGTGGGCATTGCCAGCGATGCCCGAGCCGGAATTGACGCCTCGATTCATGCCGCCCGCATCCTAGAGGTGAACAATACCAATCTGGCCTCCCGCACTGAAGATCAGGCCGCCTCCTTGCAGGAAACCGCCGCCAGCATGGAAGAGCTGACCGTGACGGTGCGCCAGAACGCCGACAATGCCAATCAAGCCAGCCAACTGGCCGATGCCAGTATGCAGATTGCCCAACGTGGCGGCGCTGTGGTGAACGAAGTGGTGCAAACCATGCAAGGCATTCACGACAGTTCACGTCGCATTGGCGATATCGTCACTGTTATTGAAGGCATTGCCTTTCAGACCAATATCCTGGCGTTGAACGCAGCGGTGGAATCGGCTCGCGCCGGCGAAGCGGGACGCGGGTTTGCGGTCGTGGCCGGTGAAGTACGTAGCCTGGCTCAAAAGAGCTCGCAAGCTGCCGGAGAAATCAAGAACCTGATCGACGCCTCTGTCAGCCGCATGGCCATCGGGGCCGAACAGGCGGCCCGCGCCGGCGCCACCATGGGCGAGGTCGTCGATTCGGTCAAACGTGTCACGGACATCATTGGCGAAATCTCGACCGCCTCGATCGAGCAGGCCAGTGGCCTGGACCAGATCAATGAGGCCATGGCCAAAATGGATGGTGTCACCCAGCAAAACGCCGCCCTGGTGCAGGATCTGGGCAATACCATGAGCGATCTGGCCTCGGAAGCGTCCGAGCTGGCCGATGCAATCAAGGCTTTGAATACGGGCTCGGTGGAATCGGCCCAGGGTGCCCCGGCGGCCCTGGCTCAGTTGAGTCAAGCCTCTACCGTGCAGGTGCTGTCCTACCAGAACACACCGGCCTTCCAGGCTCACAGCGCCAAAACGGCGAACGCCAGACTGGAAGCGATTCGTCGCTAAGCAGGCCCTTCAGGATCGGCAGCCCCCTTGCCGATCCTGATACTACTGACAGCTAGACAAAACATTTAATCTGGGGTCGGTTTTTTACCGCCAGACCAGCAAAAAAACAATAATTAATAAAATCAACTGCTTATAGAGATCAGATCACGCTTTTTGAACCGGTTTTTCTTCGTCATCACGGTGACACATTTAGACTTTAATACAAATACTAAGTAACAAAATTAAGTCGTTATGCAACATAATGATCTGTCCTTTTCCGCCTACGTCTTTAACAGGGCCAGATCATGCGTGAAAAACAAGCCATTACCTCTCATGAAACACAGGTACCCGAAAAAACCTATTTAATCTCCAAGACCGACCTGAAAGGGCGCATCGTCTATGCCAATCCCGCCTTTATCGAGGTGAGCGGCTACAGCCACGACGAGCTGATCGGAGCACACCACAATATTGTGCGCCACCCCCACATGCCGGCCGTGATTTTTCAGGATTTATGGCAGACACTCAAACAACAACGATCCTGGTCAGGGCTGATCAAGAACCGCCGCAAAGACGGCGGCTTTTACTGGGTCAAAGCCCGCGTCATTCCTTTATTTGAAAACGGCCGCGTCAGCGGCTACGCCTCGGTTCGGGTACGTGCCCAAGCCAAGGACATCAAAGAAGCGGAGTATCTGTACCACTCCATCCAGCAACAAGGATTGCGCGGTTTTCGTTTACACGAAGGTCAATTGCAGGCCAGAGGCTGGCGCTCGGTTCTGAACACCCTGCTCCAACCCTTGAATCGCAGCCTGCGTGCCAGCTTGTTGCGATTTGGGTTTCTGACCACGGCACTTGTAAGTTTGAGCGCCGGCTTGCTGGTGGGCAGTGGCGCGTCCGGCACGTATCTGACTGTCGGGCTGAGCAGTCTGGGGCTGGTCAGCCTGGTAACCTTGGCCTACGGCTGGATGGTCACCCAGCGCATGATGCAGCCCCTGCACAGCGCCACCCATATCGCCCAGCAAATTGCCACCGGCAACCTGTTGATCGATCTGAACCCCCAGCACACCCGCAGCCAGGAAATCGCACAGCTCTATTTCTACATGGACATGATGCGCAAAAGCCTGCTGGGTCTGGCTTGCGACGTGCATCAAGGCATCCAGGCCTCGTTGGATGTGTCCACACAGATTGAAGAGGGCAATCGCCAGCTTTCCCATCGTACCGCCGCTCAGTCGGGCTCCTTACAGCGCACCGCCGCCAATATGGAGCAATTGACCATGAATGTGCAGCAGACCGCGGACAATGCCCGTCTGGCTAACCAATTGGCCGACCAGAGCCTGTCTACCGCACGGCGAGGTGGTGAAGTGGTTCAGGACATGGTCAGCACCATGCAGGACATACACAACAGCTCTGAGCGTATTGGCGATATTGTGTCGATTATTGAAGGACTGGCCTTCCAAACGAATATCCTGGCCCTGAATGCCGCTGTAGAATCGGCCCGCGCGGGTGAAGCAGGCAAGGGCTTTGCCGTGGTGGCCGGTGAAGTGCGCAGTCTGGCGCAAAAAAGTGCCCAAGCCGCCGGGGAAATCAAAAACCTGGTGGAGGATTCGCTCAAACGCATGGCGACCGGGGCGCATCACGCCAAGCGGGCAGGTTCCACCATGGACGAGATCATGCAATCCGTCTCAGATGTCACCCATCTGATCAGCGAAATCTCCACCGCCTCCAACGAGCAAGCCAACGGTTTGGCGCAAATCAACGATGCCGTATCCACCATGGACAGCGACATCAACGACAACGCGGATCTGGCTCGCAACCTGGGCGAGACCGTCAACGAACTGAGCCGCCAGGCCAAGGAGCTGAAACTGTCGATTCAATTGCTCAATACCGGCATGACGAACCGCTCGACTTACGTGCCCGACCCAAATGCTACCCAGAAGCCCGTCCCCTTGCTGAAAGTGGCCTGAGTGAAGGGCTGGGTGGCAAAGGCCCCAGCGGCTCGCTGCCCCACCCGCTTACGCCCTGGCCCGCTCCGACCTGAGATCTGAACACATTCTGACTGGCAGCGACGAACATGTTCGTTCGCCGGGCACGGTTTGCATCTTCGCCGGGCACCACTCTGACTGCTATTGTCAGACCAGCCCCAACAGCAGGATGGCGTGCAGGCCCACGCCCACCAGGCCACCTACGACCGTGCCGTTAAAGCGGATGTATTGCAGATCGGTACCCACCGTCAGTTCCAGCTCGCGCACCAGTTGCCTGTCATCCCACTGACGAACGGTGCGCGAAATATGATCCTTGGCCCCTTCGCGCAACTGCTCGGCCAGCCCGGCCGCCGCCGACAACATATGCTCATTCAAGGTGGCCCGCAACGTGGCGTCGGTATTCAGGCGGGCGCCAAGGTCCTGAGCCACCTGCCGCAAATGGGCGGCAACCGAGGAGTCCGGTCTGGCAAGATCGCTGCGCAGCACACGCATGACATCAGTCCAGATGCCATCGATGTACTCGCCCACCTCTTTGTGATGCAAAAACCGCTGCTTGATGGCTTCGACCTGTTCTCTGAGCTCAGGGTCCTGGCCCAGGCGCTGAATATAATCGAGCACCCACTGCTCATAATCCTTACGCAAGGGATGCTCGGGTTCACTCAAAATTGTGTGTACCTCGTCCACCAGCGCACGCGCCAAACGGTCGGCCATCTTGCCTGACAATTCGTCCACGGAGGTCACCACGCCCACCATCGCCAACAGTTTGGGCCATTCGCGCTGAGCGTAACGCACAAGCACAGCCGCCACGCGTTGCTTGACGGCTTCATTGGACAAATAAGTACCCAATTGCTGCAAGACCTCATCGAGCAGGCGCTGATGCCGGGCATTACGCGTCAGCAAGCCCAGAATCTGGGAGCTGGTCCCCGCCATATCCACCCGCATCAGATAGCTGCGCACCCCATCGGTCAGGGCCTGTTTGACGCTACGCTCGTCCAGTAAACGCAGGGCCTCGCCCAGGGCCGTTTGCAAAGCACGGCTCACACGTTCGCTTTGCTCAGGTTGCGACAGCCACTGCCCCAGGCGAGCCGCCGGGTCCAGACTGCGCAGTTTCTCCAACAACATCGCCGAATCCAGAAAGTGGTCGCGCACAAATACGCCCAGACTTTCCCCCAGACTGTTTTTCTTATTGGGAATAATGGCCGTATGCGGAAAAGGCAGGCCCAGGGGATGCCGGAACAAGGCCACGACGGCAAACCAGTCAGCCAGCGCGCCCACCGTGGCCGCTTCACTAAAGGCACGCAGCCAAGGCCACAGTCCAGCAACCGGCGCAGCCTCGCCCCGGCCAATCATGGCGTGACTGAGCAGGAACAGGCTGATCGTCAGGCCCAGCAAAGCCAGGGCGCCGCGTTTCATGCGACGCAGACGACGTTCAGGCGAATCGGGGCGAGAGGGAGATACAGGCATGTGCACAGTCTATGCGTCGTTCAGCGACCCCCTTATTGTCACCCTGTCTTTTTCTGGCTGTCCAGAAGCAAATCAGCCTGGGGCAATCCAGGCTGATTCAGGCCCAGCCACATGCCGGGGGTTTACTGGCAAGCCTGTTCGGCACGCTTCACAAAGTCGGTTGTAGCATCGCGCAAGGCCTGGGCAATCTGACCCGCTTGCTTGGGAGCCAGCGTGACACCGCCCGTCGCCGTAGCCGCACAGGCGGACAGGCCTTGACCGGTGATATCCACCACATTGATCCGCAAGCGCGGCTTGGCGCGTGCAATACTGCGGGACACAGCGCAAATATCCTGTTCGCAACCGTCATTGCCATCAACAAACAAGACAATCAAAGCATCTCGTTTAACGCCATCCACCCGACTGGCCGCCAGATTCAGGGAATGAACCAGATTGGTGCTGTCCTTGGCCTCGATAGTCTGAATCAGGTTTTTCAACCGTCCCCGCTGAGCCGTCGTAAAGCGGCCCTGGTAATTGGGTGCGGCGCACTGCTGCGCAAAGGTTATCAAATGCAGGTCCTGCCCCGCGGGCAAACTGTCCACCATGCTGGAGAAAGCGCTGCGCGCCGCCTTGATGCGCGACGTCCCTTCAAACAGGGTTTTAGCCCGTTGGGTCGCGTAATCGCTCCAGGAACCCATATCGCTCAAGTCCTGGCTGAAAAACCACTCCTCGTCCTGAATCTTGGCATCCACGCTCAACAGCATGGACATGGACGTATCAAAAATAAGGTAGACCTCGGGTTTGAGCACCTGGCCCTTATCATCGTGCGCACACACAAAATTAGGGTCTGATGACACCTTGGGGGCAGGCTTGGGATCGGGCTGGGGTTTGGGCGCAGGCGATGGCTCAGGCACGGGCGCCTCCGGTACCACAGGCTCGACCTTGGGCGGTTCGGGGACCGGCGCCAACGGCTCTTGAGCAGGCACAACCGGGGGCAGGACAGGCTCCTGCACCGCAGGCGCTGGCTTGACCACTGCGGGCGGGGCCACGGGCATCCCACTCCTGTCCCACCAGCTGGCAGGCCACTTGAACCACCAGGACAAGAGCAGCGCCAGCAGGAGGGCCAGTAGCGCGGCCACCAGAAACCACAGAAGCGGGCGAGCCTTGGCAGCAGGCTCCCCCATGACAGCCGCGCCAGCCCCAAGAGCCGCTGTCGCCGGTGGACCCGGCGGCACAGCCGCTGCTCCGGCCATCCGACGTCGGGCAGACGCGAACAAAGGTTCGGGCGACAGCGCCGGATTCTCGCTCATCACCAGCAACGGCTTGCCGCCTACGCTGTAGATCGCCCCTTGGGCCGCCCCGTCTTGCAGCAGGGCTTGTAGCGCCTGCGCATCTTGGCTCGCCCCCTGCTTGTGCAACTGGCGAATCAACAGCTCAATCCGGTCCAACGCTTGCTGATAACGCGCGTCCAGTGCCTGTTGCTGAGCAGCCGGCAAACTGCTTTTGGCCACAGCCTGGCCCTGCAGGCCCGTCCACCAGGCCGTCGTCTGCGAACCATCGGCCTGATAAATGGAAAACAGATGCGTCAGGGGTTCATCCTGACGCTTCAGGATATCCAGCGCAAGCTGATGCTGACGATAGGCCCCGGAGGGCCCCACCGAATCAAGTATGACGCGCTGCATAGGCCTTTACTCGTCGTATCCCAAACTGGACTGCAGGCGGCTGACATCTTTTTGCAGCTGTTGCAACTGCTGCTGCTTTTGGGCTATCGCGGCCGGGCTGTTGTCTTCGGTGGAACGGTTTACGTCCTTGAGCCCTTTATCCAGATCCTTGAGCTGATTCTGCAAGCCGGCTTGCTGACCTTTACTGGCCTGCAAACTACGCAACAACTGCCCCATGGATCGGTTCAGCGCAGTCTGGGCCTGACGCTGCCGGGCCAGACTGGCGTTGCTCAAGCTTTGCTGAGCCTGAATATCCTTGTAGACCTGATGAAACAGCGCATTGGCTTGCTGCGCGCTCAGCAAACTTTGCTCGCGCGTGTCAATGTGCTGGCGATAGGCGCCCGAGGTGTCGCAACTGATCTTGGTCAGGAAACCGGCGTTTTGATCCGACGGATCACACTCGCTCATGGTGGTGGCGCAACCTGCCAGCACAAGACTGGCCGCAACGGGTGACCAACGTAGAAATACTCGCATGAAAAATCCCTTTTAACCCAAGGTCACTGCAGAACGCATGGAATACAGGTCGTCCACTTCTTTTTGCAGCACGGCCACTTTGACATTCATCTCGTCAATCTGACGATCCAGACGCTGGACTTCCGCCTTCTTGCCTCCGTCCTTGCGCTCCGCATCGGCCACATCCCGATATAGGCTGACTTTTTCAGTCATGTTTTTCAGATCGCGATTGAGAACCTCGATATTCTTATCAATACGGGCCAGTTGCTTTTCAGCCTGTTTTTTCTCCATCGTCTTGGCCTTCATGTGCTTTTCAATGTCGGCAATCTGCCTTTTATCGTCAGCAATCACCTGCTGGGCCGTACGGGTTCGCTCAAGAATATTGGCAGTATCGGCCTCGACGTCACGTTGCATGGCGGCCAGACGCTCCGTGGTATTGGCGTATTCGGTGCGACGCTGATCCAGATAGTAGTTGGTCCCCATGGCGACCCCGCAGGCCGCCACGCCCGCGATAATCGCGCAAGCCGCCTTGTTGCTGGAGTTCGACAGCATGCAAGCCAGCACGCCCACCGCCGCCGCGCCGGCGCAGGCCTGAAAGCCAGAGCGGCTGAAGAATTTGGCATCCTGACCACTGGTGAGACGATCATCGGCCTGAGCACCACTGAGCAAACTACTGCCCGTGCTGGCACAGCCCGAAAGCAAAGCCACACCCAGCATCAGACTGCCCAGTAAGGTTCTAGGGGTAAAACGGCGCACGTGTTGCATAACTTCCTCTTCCAATTGAAGTACGTCTATTTTTTATTGACCCGCTCTTTACGAGTTGGGAATCGATTTGCAGTTGTTCTTCCAGGCACTGATATCAATCGAATCTGTTTTCAAATAGTCTTTTTGATTCTTCCAGTGCACGTCCAGATAAGGTTTCAGGGCGCTGAGGCTCTTGTTCTGTTCCATCATCTGGCGTGCGACCGGCACCTGTTTTTCCAGCAAGGTGAGCCCGTACAGGGACGAGGCGTCAATCAAGTTGCTGGCGTAATAACGCGCCAGTTTCGCAACACGATCGTGCTGTTCATCCAGCTTCAATTTGCGGCTGACACACTGTTTGTCGTCCGGGCTGGCCTGACACAGCGCCTCGTAATTTCGTTGCAGCAGCTCCACGAACAAGACGTCGTCTTTAAGTTTGGTGCACAGAAAAGAGCCCAGCTCCAGATTGGCGCGAATGGCTTGGTCGCGCATTTCCTCCTGTCGCAAATTGGCAGCGCGCAAATCCCCTTCCAGCTGCTTGAGCTGCGTCTTGAGCGTGTCGTCCTCCAGACTGCTGGCCAGGGAGCCCAAACGCTGCACGGCGGACTCTTGTGCCGGCGCATCCGGGTTGACAGCGCCTTGCTCGGTCCCCAAGGCCTGCCAGCTCTTTTCAATGGCCTGCACCCGGTCGCGCGAAGTCAGGGCAATTGACACCAGAGCCAGCCGCATACCCGTCGTTTTGGCCTGGGTAGGCCCTTTGGAGCCGTAATAGGCTAATTCCTTGCGCGCCGAAGCGCGCAAGGCTTCGGGCTTGGACAGGAAATTGCCGCCCCGCACCACAAAGCCGCCTGCCTGACCATGCTGACGATCCAGCTTGTTCAAGCGAAACGGCTCCAGAATCATCTCGTCCACATTGCCCAAGATGTCGTGCAGCCCCAGCGGATTGGGCTTGAGCCGCCCCATTAGCTGAACCGCCCCATTGGACGACTGCGACCCGGCATACCACTCGTAGTCGTTCATGCCTTCAGGCATGGGATAGCGCACGTCACGGAACTCGGCCGAAGACAAGGACGAGCCACCACGGGCCGCGTATTCCCACTCGATTTCCGTTGGCAGACGCACAAACCCAGCCAAGCCGTCTTCTTTGGGCAGCTTGTCGGCGGCATTGTCGCGCAACCACTGGTTGTACAGGTCGGACACACGGATCGCGTCCATCCAGCTGATTTCGGTCTGCGGCACCACCAAGGTATTTTTGGGTGTCGGGCAGGTGGCTTCAGTCAGGGCCTGGTACTGCAATTTGTTCAGCTCATACTTGGCCATCAGGTAGTAGCGCGATGAACCGGCCTTGCCGTCGGTAAAACTGCCCGCAATAAAGTCAGGGCGTTTGTGTTCGATATAACCCCATTCTTGCGCTTCCTGCCCCACCACCACACGCATATCATCCAGAGGGCCGGCCACCGGCACCGCAACACGGCGAAACACCATGGCACCCTCACAGGGCATGGGCAACACCACATCGCCTTCGGCAGGTTTGGGGTTGTAGTACTTCTCCTCCCAAGGTGCCGCCTGAGCAAGCGCGCTCATACCCAGCAGCGCCGTCGCCGCACTGAACCACAATTTACATTTCACGCAGACTCTCCGCAGGTTGAACGCGAACGGCACGCCAGGCTCCGATCGCCGCCACCACACAGGCCAGGCTCGCCACCATCAATAAGGCGTACAAGGCATGGGCCGGGGTGATACGACATACGAAGTCCGTCTGGAGGCCATCTCCCACTAGTAATTGATTAAATAAAGCACTGCCCAGGCCATAGAGGCCCAGCCCCAGGGCATAGGCGATCAGGCTCAGCACCAGTGCCTGAATCAGCACATAACGAATGACACCGCCACTATCAATACCCAGCAGCCGCAGGACCGCCAGATCTTTACGTTTGCGATCCACATTAGCCAGAAAGGCACCGCCCAACGAGGCCGCGCAGCCCACCATGGCCGTCAGAGCAATCACGCCAAAAATCAGGCTCAGCACACGATTGATGGCACGAACGTTTTCAATGTCGGCATACCGGCTGGCCACCGGAATACCCTGCTGTTCCAGCCCCTTGGCCACCGCCCCGACCTGATCGATCGTGCTGGCATAGACCCGGGCGCGGGCATACAGCACGGGCATATCAGCGGCCAGGGGTTTGCCGCTGAACAGGGCAAAATCGGGCACTTGAAAACCATCGCGAGCGTATTCCAGGGCCAGCAGGGTTTCCGGGGCCACGAACACGGCAGGACGCGAATAGCGATGTTCAGCCAGCACATCCACCACGGTCATGGCTTTATCGCCCTGCTCGCGCTGCCCGTCCAGACGACGGTCAACACGAATATGAACCAACTCGCCCGCCTGCCAGTTCAATCGGCGCGCAGCCTCCTGCGTCAGAATGATTTCCTGGGGGGACAGATCACGAGCCTGGGTCTGCAACAAAGGATCGCCCTGCGCACTGGCCAGCACTTCAACGTTTTCCAGAAAACGACGTCGGTCCAGGCGCAGATCCGCCTGCGTGTTCAGCGAACGCGTCATGCCCACGGCGTATGCCACACCGGGCATCTGTCGCAGCCGGTCCAGCCAGGCCTGATCAAAGCTGCCGCTGCTCAGCATCTTTACTTCCAGATTGCGCGGATCATGCAGCAACGCTTGCTGCAATTGAGTGACAACTCCGTGCTTCAGACCAAAGAGCAGCAGCAAAGGCGCGACCACGGCGACCATGGCCGCAACCATGCAAAAAGAGATGCGCCAGTCAAAGCGCAAGTCAGCCCAGGCCAGTCGACACACGTTTAGCAGCATGTCGCATCCCCCTGAGGAAGGAAAACACTCAAACCGGGCTCCAATCTGGCTTGCAGGCGCGGAATGGCGAACTGGCTCAGGCTGTCCCAATCATGCGAGACCAGCAAAACCGCCAGATCCAGCTCCCTGGCCAGGCTGAAAAACAGCTGGAACACATCATGAGCGGTTTCGGGGTCCAGGGCTGCGGTAGGCTCATCGGCCAGCACCAGGCCGGGAGCGTGGGCAATCGCGCGCGAAAAAGCAACTCGCTGGCGCTCGCCAATCGATAAGGCAGAGGGGTACAGATTCAGCAGCCGCTCCAGCTTCAGGGTGGCAATCGCGGCATCCAGATGATCGGCCTTGATCGGCATGCCTAACAAGCGCCGTGGCAGAACCATGTTTTCCCAGACCGACAGGTAGGGCAGCAGACCACCATTTTGCAGCACAAAGCCCAGGTTTCTGGCACGCCATTGCGCCAACTCGGATTCACGACCATCGGCATACAAGGCCTTGATATCCATGGCCTGCCTGCCCAAACGAAACGCTTTGACCTGTTTGGGCTTGAGCAACAGCCCCAGGGTCTCCAGCAAGGTGCTTTTGCCGCATCCGCTGACGCCGGTCACGGCCACGATCTGCCCCGCTTCCAGAGCGAGCGCAGGCAATTGCACACGAAAAGCCCGGGGGCCTTGCCCCCGGGAAACCTCTAACTGCTGAATGCGGAGCATGTCAGGGCATCATCTCCAACGGCACGGGATACACGTCATCCCGCGCATCTGCCCCTTCGGCCAATGACACCCAGCGATCCGCATCCGCGTTGTAACGCTCGTAATGGCGCAACTTGATGCCCAGATCACGAATGAATTTCTCCTGGCTCAGGGCATCCCAACTGCTCCAGGTATCTTCGTCCAGACTCAGTACCGCGCTTTGGTAGGGCAAGTCGTCCAGATACTCGCTCATCAGGCCCAGCTCGGCGAGCTTGGTGCCCTTTTCCTGCTTCAAGGTGCTGGGGTCCGCCCCCATGGCGGCGGCCACGGAACGCAAGCGGTTAAACATGTCGGTAGGCGAAATCATGCCTTCGTTGGCCGCCTCCAGAATCTGTTTAACCACAGCGCTCAGATCACTCAACTGGGCTTTGGTCAACAGAACACGGACATCCGTTGTGGGAATGTTCTGGCGCACCAGGTCACGATCGCTGATCCAGGCATGAAATACCTCGGGCGCGGTGGTGCCGGTTGTCTTACCCAGATAGGCCAGGCGCATGGCATGGCCGATCAACTCGGCGTCCGAGAGCATCTGGTCAGTCGTGCTATCGCCCGTTTCCTCGGCGCGGGCCGCGCTGCCAATGGCATCTCCGCCCTGATAGGCCACTTTGACCTGCTCCGTCAGCGCCGTGGCCAGGTTATCGACCATCTTGCCAAACTGGTTCACATCACCGGCATTGACGGGGTAGTACAGCGAAGTCTGCGTGCCCCCATACGTGGACAGCTCGCGGTACTGGTCTTCGGCTTTGGCGTGGTTGTTCTTGCCCGAGGGCGTCTTCAGATGCAGGGTGTAGATCGCCACCCCCGGCTTGGCCGCTTCAATACGCAGTTGCGGCGCATCCAGGCCGGTCGAGGAGTACGTGTTATTGCCTTCCAGCGCCCCGGCGTCGGTAATCAGCACCACGTAGCGCGCGCCAAAATCATTCCAGTTCACCTTGTCCAGGGCTTCGAGCACCCCGGCGTAGGCGTCTTCGTCATAGGCAACCGTCGAGACCTTGGCCTGCTTCAGATCGGCCACTTTAGCCAGGAAGTCTTCACTGCTGGTGACGGTATTGGGATCTGCATACATGCGCGTCAGATACTCAATGCCCGGCGCCGCGTCCAGATTGGAGCGAAACGCGATCAACCCGAACTTGACCTGCTCTGACAGGCCCTGCTCTTCCACCTTGCTATAGACCTTGCGTACCGCCTCGCGGGTACGTTCAATGTAGGGGTCCATGGAAATGGTGGAGTCAATCACAAAAACGACTGCCGCACTAAAGCCCTTGATCTGGGACGTGCGAAGGGCATCCTGATCCGGCTGCGGCTCGTTCTTGGCGGCGTCCGGCTCGTTCTGATCGGCTGTCTGTTTGCTGACCGAGGCCACATTGAGCAAACGCGTACGGAAACCGTTTTCAGTCATCACCTCTTCGCCACTCAAAACGGGCAACAGGTAGAACTGCTCTTGCACATCCACAAAATACTCAGGTTCCTGGGCCAGCACACCCTCGGCCTGCGCGTCTTTACGCAGCGCCTGACGGATAGGAGCCACCAGGGTTGCCGGGTCAGGCGTGTCCAGGACTTTTTCCAGCAAGGTGCGCTCCTGGAAAAACAACATGCGGTCACGGTTGGCCGGGTTGGTAAAGGCCAGGGTCAACTGCATTTTCCAGTCCACCGTGCAGGCCTTGTCCAGCCAGCCCACGGTTTTGCCCTGGCTGTCCGGGCCCACCTGCAAGCGCTCTGCCCCGGCCTGCTCGGTGCGCTGATAAATATAAAAACGGCTAAAGGCGGGAACTGGCTTGCCCTGTTGATCCGTTGCCGAAGAAAACAGACGGCAGGAAGGCGTGGTCAGGACGCGTTGATAAAGCGTCTTTTTACCCTCTTGCAGCAAGGGGGCGGCCGCCTGTGCCTGGCCTGCCCCCAACAAGAGCGCAGCAAGCAAACTGAATCGAACCAGCGGACGGATCATCATTGGCTCAGCTCCTGAAAGCGGGCCTTGGCGTGCGCATTATCGGGATCGGACAGCAAGACGGTTTCATACCAGTACGCAGCGGTAGCCGGATTGGGCTTGCTAAAGCAGGCATGCGCCGGGTGATCCTGGGGATCATATTCACGGGCATAGGCCAGGGCAATCTTCACATCACCAGACTGTGCCTTGTTCACATACAGGCGTTGGGCGACGTCGCATTGCCCCGCCTTTTTGACTTCCTCAATCACAGCCAGCCACTGCTCGGACGTTTTGCTTTCCTTGACACAATCTTGCACGAACTGCAGCCCAGGCCGATCTGCCAGCTTGTCCATGGTGCAGTTGTCAGTCTCCACCACGGCGGGCTTGGGCTCGGGTGCCTCGGGGGCCGCCGGGCTGTCGTCCTTGGCGGATTGGCTGTAGAACCAGTAGGCGGCTGCGCCCAGCAAAGTCAGCAAAAGGACAAGCAAAACAATCCATTTGGCCATGCCACCTTTTTTGGCGGGAGGCTCGACAGGAGCCACCGTGTCCACGTTGGGGGCAGGCATCTCCACCTTGACGGGTTCCGGCGCTGGAGGAGCCACCGTCTCAACCACAGGAGGCGTTTCCACAACAGGCTCGGGCGCGGGTGTTTCGGGTGCAGCGGCTACCGGCATGGTCAGTTCCATTGCCTGGGCATGGCCACCCGCAGTAGAAGGCAAGATGGCCTTGTCCAGTTTCAGCGGGCTGCGACCCAACTCTTCACCACCGCTATCCGCCAAGGTGATCTGATACGCATCGCTGGCATTGGCCAGCAGCGAATCCACAATGTCGGCGTTCAGCAGAACCGCGATACCCTCTTCATGCTCGGTCCAGCCTTGTTGCGGCAACCAACGCAAAGAAGCATCCCAGCTTTGTGCCGAATGCAGGTAATAACTGTTTTGGCTGCGCTGAATGGCGATCGCATAGTCCCCCAGCTCCAGCTCATCATCCAGATCACGCACATACAAACGAGCGCGGCCCGGAACAGCAGGCTCCAACGCCTGCAAACTAAATCTTAATTTCATGCCACGCTCTTATCGGTAAAACAGTCCAAAATGCGGCCCAAGGCCTGATTTTGCTCCAGGCTCAGTTCGCGCCCGCCCTCATAACCCGCGTTATGCAAGGTGGTGTGCGCCAAAGCGGCCAGCCATTGCTCAAAAAAGAGAGCACCGTGATCCTGGGGCTGGGCGGGCAGTGCCGGCATGCCATCGGGGGCAAACGTCCTGGGGGTCTTGAAGAAATCCTCGGTGCCGCCTTTCAGGTAGAACCAGGTCACAAACTCGCTGATCGTCATGGACACATTGCAGACCTGACGATCAGCCAGGCGCTCGCGCCGCACACCGCTTTGACGACGCTTGGTCAGCGCGGCCAGCAGCTTGTCGCGCAAGGCCCAACGATCCGAGGCCACAATCAACTCCTCCACCAGGCTGGCGAGCAAATCGACCGGCATGCGCAACACATTCTGATTGGTGCGGCTGGCAGGAAGGTCACGCAACTGACTGACCCAACTGCGATAAACCAGATCGGCATACTGCTGCTCGAAAGGCTGCTCCTGAACCAACACGCCCGGTTCATCGGGCTCACTCTTGCTGGAACCCAGGCTCAAGAACAGATCTCGCAAGGTATCTTGCGACAGGTGCAAGGCCGCCAGCAGTTCGCCCACAAGGGCACGATAGGCAGGCAATTCTTCACGGAACTGTTTGGCCAGCGCCTCTTTGACTACCGATTGCTGATCGCCATCCTGGCTGTACCAGGAATACAGGGACTTCTTGACCAGGCTGTCATGCAAACTGCGAAACTGCTCTTGCAGGCGCATCAGCTTGAAATCCAGGCCGCCGATCTGGGCCACATAAGCGCGCAAACGCTGCATGCCACCATCGTTCAAGGCGAGCATGGCATCCCAGGCCTGGGCTGGATCACTCAGTTGCTGCGCCAGCAGCGGGTTCTCAATAAAGCTGCCGCGCATGCGCCCCATTTTCTCGGCCACAGAGGCGGTAATGGAGAGCTCCCGGCTCTCTGTATCCAGATCGATAAACGGCGTGGGCATGCCGGGCTTGCGCACCAGGAAGGTGTTGGAAAACGGCTGATCGGGACGCCATTGCTGCAACCATTCGCAGTGGCCAAAACGCTCCTTGAAGCTCATCTTCATCAAGCCATCCCAGCTGTCACGCACCTGAGCATCATCCTGAATCAGGGAGGCGCCAATACGTTTGTCAAACATGGTAATGGCCCACATAAGGCCCACTTTGCGGTTCTGGCGCTCCTGCGGTGTGGCCCCCTGAGTGCGATGCACCCACCGTGTCAGCACGGGTTCCACGTCCTTGACATCACTTTGCTTGTCCGAGGCCGTACACATGACAAGGCCATTCATCTCCTGCTGGTCGGTATAGCGCTCAAACAGATAGGCCACCTTGCCGCGCAGAATCAGCTGCGAGGCAGGATTGCCACCGCTGCTCTCCGACGCGGCACCGGCCTCCTGCACCGAGCGAATGTTCAGGCGACCGCGGTAACCGGGAAAATCCAGCAGGTCTACCTTGTCCACACCGCTGGCCTGGGTTTCACCGATCAAGGGAAAGGTCAGCTCAACGGTCAGCGCGGCCAGATGGGCCAAGGGCACGTCCACCGCCTGGGCAGCAACAACGGTCTGGCCATCGTGCTCGCGCACGGGCAAAACGCTCAGGCTTTTCTCGGCGGGACTGCCCAAGGATTCGAGCACATCCACGTTCATGATGCTGTCCTGCTGCACAAAGCCATCGCCTTCGCGACGGATCAGGGCGGTCAAGGGTGCATACACCTTGCTGGGATGGCCCAGGGCCTGCAGCACTTTAGCCAGGCCGATATAAAGTTCACTCAACTCAGCCTGTTCACCCCACAAGATGGAGAACAGCTGTGCCCGATCTTCCAGACGCAAAGCGGGGGCCAGATTAATGAGCTCGGGCCAATAAACACTATCGAGCAAGCGGGTGGAATTGCCAAAACTGCCGCGCACGTAATCCCACAAGGACACGGCATCATCGGCGCTAAAGCCGGTATCGGTGAGGCCCGCGCGGCCTTTGAGCGAGTCGATCAAGGCCTTGATACGATCAGGAGCAAAGGTATAACCGACCTGCTCCTTGTCAAAGTCATTGAAATAACTGTTGACCAGGATTTTCACCATATCGACCTCAGAAAAAATCTGCAGTTCGACAGGGTAGGCCTCGGGACCTGCGCTCGCATTACGGCTGAAACGCGTCACCAGACCCGTGGCTTCTTTACCGCCTCCCGGTGGGTTCACGTGGCGCAAGAAGTCGATGGTTTCACCACCGTAACGGGTTTCCAGGCGTCCGTTGCCCCCCGCGGCAAGGCTGGAAATCAGATAGGATTTGCCCGCTTGCGACAGACCAAAAAACCCAATCGTCATGGGGCGCCCCGACACCACGCTCAGACTGCGGGCTGTATTACGGGCACGGCGCAGCTCCAGCACCAGACTGTCGGCCTGCGCATTCAGGCGTTGCGACGAGCCACGCGCCTGCATGACCCACTCAATCGCCTGTCCTGCACCGTGATATACGTTCTGCCAGTCCTGGCACAAATCCTTCTGTAAGGTTGTCATGTCCGTCATTTGAGCACTACGCTCCCGCTATCGAGCCAATATGGAGAATCACCCAGACCTGCTTCCAGCATGGTGTTGAGCTGGATACGCACGGCCTTGGGCACAGGGCTGGACAATTTGAAGTCGCGCGGATTGGAGCGACGCACTTCCAGGCGGTCGCTGATCATGCGGCGACCTTGCTTGTCACGCACTTTCTGATTGACCTGCAAACTCACTTCCATGGAAGGCAGTTGCCCATCATCGTCAGGCGCATCCGCCATCTGGCGACGCACCTTCTCGTTCAAATGCAGGTAATACAAGGGCGAGGCGGGCCAGCGTTCGACATCCAGCTGTCGATAGCCCAGACGCAGGTAACTGCCCTGCATCAAGAGGTGATAGCCGTCCGAGTCCTCGCTGCTGACGCTTTCCAGCGTCACCATTTCCTCGCGGGTATCCGGGTCAATCTGGAGCACATCCTTGTAGACCAGATCCTGATCCTTGATCTGATTATTGGAATCGATAATCCCGATATGGCGCAGGGTGGAGCGCGGCCGCAGATTCGATACTTTGAAATTGAACTGGTCAATATTCATGTTGTAGCAAAGCAGGCACAGCATGGCGCCCACCGAGGCCGTACTCTTGGGATCATCGATCCGGCCATTGGTGTGGAAAGGATACCAACTGCCGGTGCGGTAATTGTGCAAAGGCAACAATCGCGCAGGCGAGACAGGCATCTGTGAGCGCACATAGGCCTGCACGCCTGGCAGGCGCGAAGGACGCCCGGCCATGAGCACAATGTCGCAGTCGTAATAGTTCAACACTTCGCAAAAAGCGCGCAAAGGGTCGTTAATGTTCAGCGAACCCGTGACCAAACCCTGGTGCAAATGGGCCAGATCAAAGGACTGCTCAACATGGGCCAGCTCCAGCTCCACGCGCTGACCGACATGCTTGTGCAGTTCGTCCAGCACATACTGCACCACTTTGCCGGAAACGCGTGGCAGGGCATCGGCCGCCCCCGCCGAGGCATGGGACAGGGGAACATTGCCCTGATCGCCATGCACATGTTCAAAGTCCAGCAACTGGCCCCAGGGCACCGACTGAACAGCGCGCGGGTCCTCGTGCGGATCGTAGGCTTCATAGCGTTTCAGAAACTCCAGCCCCAGCGGCACAAAGACCTGCAGGGCCAGTTGCTGGCGCAAGACGGCTTTATTGGCATCGGCTTTTTCATTGCCGCATAGACGCGACAGGAAGACGTCCGTATCCTGCACACCGGCATGACTCAGGGCGTGTTCAAACGCGGGCAGGACATAACGCTGAATCACATCGAGCAAGATATCGTCACCGGCCACGCGGAAGCTGTCGCGAAAACGCTGTTTGGGCGAGATGGTCAGGTTGCTGCCACCGCCCGCCCCTGCCGGGCGACGCAAGGTGTAGTCGCTGATCACGATATCGGTGGTGCCCCCACCAATGTCAATAATGCCCAAGGTCAGCGTTTCCCGATCTTCCTTGTAGGGGGCCGCAACGGCATCAAAGAACTCATCGGCATGGCCGGCAAAGTTCTGGGTAATTTCGGTAAACAGATAGACCAACTGCGAACTGGTTGCCTCGTCCCATTCCACCCGGAATTCGGGCAAAGGCACACGCAGGCTCTCTGGCATGCGACCCGATTCGACAGGCTCGAGCGCATAAGGATCTTCTTCACCCTGATACCAGTCCAGGCTGGTCCACAGCAGACCAATGGCCTGACGCAAACGCTCAGACAGGAGGCTGCGCTCTACCAAAGGCATGCCGGGCGGTACCGTCAACACGATGTTGCTCAGGCGACGCGGCTTGTTGGAATGCCCCTGACGCACCCGTTGGGCCGGACTGTTGATTTGCAACAGCGCCTGGGCCAGCACTTCGGTCAGCATGAATGTCATGACCGAACTGCGCGAATAGAACGGCTCAAACACCGGCAGGCGGTCGTCTTCTTCCAAGGTGAACAGCGCTTCGCCCCGCTCGTCAATGTGCAGGGAGAACGGTGCTGCCAGGGCACGCGGCTCTGCATCGGAACGGTCGTACTGCTGACTGAAACGCCAGCCGTGCTTGTATTCGTTTTCGTCCCACAAGTAGCGTTTAGGACTGGACAGACCGGTGGTGCCTTCGGTGCCACGACGGCGTGCCGCCAAACGCGCAGCCTCATCGCCAACACGCACCAGCGTAGGCCAGGAAAAAGCGGTGGGACGGCCACTTTTAAGGGACAGATGATTCTTGCCAAAGTCCGTCTGCGCAAACTCGACACGACTTTCAAATGGCTTGCTGTACACCTGATGCGGGTGGGACAAATCGCGCAACTGCAGCACGTAATTTTGCCGCAGCCCCGAATCGTCCTGGCCATGGTTTTCAATCAGAATCCCGCAAGTACGCGAGTTCCCTACATCCAGCACCAGATCTACCGGAATGATCTGCTCGCTTTGCCAGTTGGCCGCCAACACCTTGATGTCCGGCAAGCGTACCCAGGCTTCCGTACGCTCTTCCACACTCTCATGCGGGGGCGCGAACAGACTGAGCAGGTTCAAAAAGTGCAACTGAGCCGAGCGCAAGGCGCTGACCTCTTCGCCAAAGTCGATGTTGCGCGTTTTGTTGACGTTGTCTTTATAAACTTCCAGCAGCCATTCCTGCACCCAGTCGCGGTTCAGGAACCAGTCCATATGGGCGCTATCGCAAGCAAGGCGAAACAGGGCGCCGGCGTTGATGTCCTCTCGCAAGGGGGCCAGATAGGCCGCGCCTTCAGTCAGGTCCACCACGCTGGTGTCGCAGGCAAGCGTAATACGGTGCGTGTTGCCGTCCCGATCGGGCGTTTCCAGACGCACCACCCGCAGGCGGCTCCAACTGGCTGGCCCATGATCGAAACGATGGGGGGCGACAAAACGAACATAGGGCACCGGTAGCCACAGGCCATCGAACAGGTCCAGGGTACGACTCAGGGACACATCGCATTCCTGATCATTGCGCCCCCCCCCCTGATAGACCCCCACCTCGCCTTCGGGCTGGTGAAAGAGGGTCTGCTCCTGGCCAAACTGCAGACCTTCAAACAGCAAACGCCAGTTCTGGCCATTTGTGCTGAAAAAAGAATGGTTCAAGGTGCCCAGCTTCTTGCTACCCAAAGTGGGAGCGTTGATGTCAAAACCGAAGTCCATGAACTGGACTCCGGTATTTTCAATCAAAGTAACCAAGCCATCGTGTTTGAGTAATTCAGGCAACATAAGATTCAGGCACTCATCATTCGGATTGCTGCAAGATCAGAGGAAAGGCATTGGAGCCGTACATGCCCGCGCACTGGGCGGCAGCTCCTGCGGCACCGGGATCACACACAATCTTGGGCATATCGTAGGCCGCATTGTCAGTACATTTGGCGGCGGAATTAGCATTCAAGATCAGACGGCCCTGATCGGCCAAGGCCGACACAGGAGCCTCGCACTGCACGCCGTCCCCGCGCTTGATCTGCACATGGCCTGCACCGTCTTTCAATTGATATTGCAGTTGCACGGGTTTACCGGTCTGACTGTCCTGCACTCCCATGCGGGCGGCCCATTGGCCGTTAAGGAAATCCATCTTGCCCGTTTGCAAGGCATCGGGCGGCACCACCAGAGAACCGGGGGGAACTGCCGCAGACGTTGCAGGGCTAGTCGGATTGGCATCCAGAGTCGGAGGCGCGGCAGGATCGGCAGGCGGGTTGGCAGGCCCGTCTGGCAACTGCGGCGGCTGGGGATGGGCATGCGCGTTCGCGGCCGGATCAGTTGGCGGCGCAGCATCCAGAGCCTGGCCTCCCTCTGGAGCACCCGGCACGACAGGAACGCCCGTTCCCGGAGCAACAGCGTCAGGCGCCCTTACCCCTGGGGCCATACCCGAGCCTGGCGCGCCCGGTACCACGGGCACCGAGCCTGCCGTAACACGCCCCGTCGCATCGACACGAGCATTGGGCAGCAGAACGCCCGTATCCAGCGTGGGCAAGGACCAACCCAGCCAGTTACGCACTTTCTCGGGCAGGTAGCTGCCGACACTGGAACTCAACGACGCCACAGGGGTATTGGGTACAAGGGGCGTCGAACACCAGCGCAAGCCAAACAGGAGCAAGGCCAGCAGCAGCAATAAGGCCAGCAAACGCCACCACCAGCGGGACCACCAGCTTGCTGCCACGGGAGCCACAACCGGAGCCACGGCGGGCTCGACTGGCGGCAGCGGGGCAGGCACGACGGCAGGCGCCACCTGAGGAGCGGGTCTCAAGGGTAGCAAGGGATCTTGGGTTTGGTCCGCTCCGTGGTGCAAAAAGCCCCAGAAGGTCAGAACGGGCTTGCCGTTGACCAGATAGACAAAGTTTTCATCCGGGAAATACAGAACACGGCGCAGCAGACTGGAGAACAGGGCCTTGTCGCCCAAGGCGTCCTTTTCCTGCTCATCGGCGTCCACAGCGGGCGTCATCTCATCCAGCCTGGCCTGAAAAGCCGTTAATTGTTTCAGGCCTTCCTCACGTTCCTGCGCCGTTGCTGCCGTCCAAGGCACCACCTGACCTGGGATCGGGCTGTACCAGTCCAGTGTGGAGCCTGTTTCATTGCTTTGCGGAATCGCCAGATGATCGGCAACATGGCCGGCCCGACGGCGCAAAGCTTCTCGTAACTGTAAAGCGGAGCGAAATACCGGTCGGCCGCCCTCACCTAAAGCCATGAAAGCATCGGCACGGCCACTGCGCAGTAAAACCCCTTGCTTCATTGAGTTCCCGAATAAAAAAAAGAAACATAGTACAACAAATAGCTACTTCCACAGCCTCAGGAAAATGCCCAGTCATAGGGTGTGCACAGGGAGAAAAAACCCCTTTAAGGGTTTTAAAAAAACCGGAACCAAAAAGAACGGAAAGTCGTTTTGATACTGAGAGACCAATTAAAGAGGGAAATAAAACCGCCTACCTTTCGGCCCTGCTGATAAAAATGTACGCCGTCGTACGCAAATCAACATTGACCCTGCAGAAATAAGCGCCGCCTTGACTTACCAATCAGAATTAGACCCTGCCCCCCCAGTTTCAGTCCGTGGAAAAAGGCCCAAAAAAAGGACTGGTCACGCGCATCCAGCCCGCCAACCCGCGCTATGACCCGATCTGCGGCACGTTTGCCGGCCGGACCCCGGCAACATTCCGGCCTTTGTCATAGACCTTTCACGTTGACCGACTAGGATGAGCGCTACCCCCTAACTCAGCCTTGGCGCTATTCATCACTATGAGCAAACATATCTCCGACAAGACTGTACGTAACGCCAGTCAGAACACCCCTTTTAGCGAAATTCTGGAACGAAGCCTGTCTCGCCGTGCCGTCATGCGCGGAGGCCTGGCCGCTGCGCTGGCCACCATGACCGGCTTTGGCCTGGCTGGCTGTGACAGCAACAGCACCGGCAGCAGCTCGTCCGATAGCGGCAGTGGCCAGACCCCTACCCCAAGCCCCAATCCTGATCCAGAACCACCGGCAAAGCTCAAACTGGGGTTTGAGTCCCTGCCCACTTCCATGACAGATGGCTGTGTTGTGCCTCCCGGCTATACCGCCCATGTGCTGGCCCCGTGGGGAACGCCCATTAACGACAACGCCTTGCCCTGGGACCAAAACGGCAACAACAGCTCCAGTGATCTGCTCAACTCCATGGGCATGCACCATGACGGCATGCACTTTTTCCCACTGGAAGGCAGCTCCACTGAGGGCTTGCTGGCCGTCAACCACGAATACATTGACGCCAATGCCCTGCACCCCAATGGCCCGACCCTGGTCGATGGCAAACGGCCTGCCGAGGAAGTGCGCAAGGAAATCAATGCCCATGGCGTAGCGATCATCCACATTCGTCGCGACCAGGGCCGCTGGGACATCGTCCAGAACTCGCGTTACAACCGTCGCTTCACCTCCGCCACCCCCATGAAGCTGGCCGGCCCCATCGGCGGCACGGACTGGACCAAAACGCCTTTTTCGCCCAACGGCACGCAAGTGCGTGGCACCAACAATAACTGCGGTAACGGCACGACCCCCTGGGGCACTTACATCACCGCCGAAGAGAACTGGGCCGCCTGCTTTGTCAATACCGGCAATCGTCCCGCACACCAGCAGCGTGTGGGCGTCTCGTCCGGCCCCACCGGCCGTTACCAGTGGGAAACCGCCGCCCAAGACCCATCGGAAGTTCTGGGCGAATTCGCGCGCTTTAACGTAACTGAAACCGGCGCAGGCCCCACTGAAGACTGGCGCAACGAGGTCAACGGCTTTGGCTATCTGGTCGAGATCGACCCGTACGACCCCACCAGCATCGCCACCAAACGCACCTCCATGGGTCGCTTCGCGCATGAAGGATGCGCCTACAGCAAACCTGAGGCTGGCAAGCCACTGGCTTTCTATAGTGGTGACGACTCGCGTTTTGAGTATGTCTACCGCTTTGTCTCCGAGGCCAACTGGGACCCGAAAGACGCACAGCGCACCGACCGTCTGGCCGTTGGCGCCAAGTATCTGGACAAGGGAACCTTGTATGTCGCCCGCTTCAACGAAGACGGCTCGGGCGAATGGCTAGCCCTGACAGGAACAACGGTTGGCAAAAATGGGCGCACGCTGGCTCAAGAGTTTGGCAGCCTCGATGCCATCCTGATCAACACACGCGGTGCCGCTGACTTTGTGGGTGCCACCCCGATGGATCGCCCCGAGTGGACCGCCACCCACCCAAGCAACGGCGACATCTACCTGACGCTGACCAACAACACCAGCCGTAATGCCTCTACGGGCACCAACCCGGCCAACCCACGTCTGAACAACGTAAACGGCCACGTGATTCGCTGGCACGACGAGGCAGACTCGAACAAATTCAAGTGGGACATTTTTGTGTTCGGCTCGGATGCCGGTGCGGATGCGGACACCAACCTTTCTGGCCTGACGGATCTGAACCAACTGGCCAGCCCGGACGGGCTGGCTTTTGACAGCCGGGGCATCCTCTGGATCCAGACGGACAATGGCATCGATGGTGGACGTAAAAACAATGTCGCCCGCGCCACCAACGACCAGATGCTGGCCGTTATCCCCGGCGCCCTGGCTGACAGCACAGGTACCGGTCCGGCCATCAACGCCTCCAATCAGGCCGAGCTGCGCCGCTTCTTTGTGGGGCCCAATGAAGCCGAGATCACCGGTTTTGCCATGACCCCGGATCACACCAGCCTGTTCCTGAACATTCAGCACCCCTCGAACTGGCCCGCTTATGACACGCAGGACGCCACCGTCGTCAGCATGAACACGGTACGTCCACGTTCTTCGACCGTGGTGATCCAGCGTACGGACGGCAAGCCCATTGCCGTGTAAGCACCAGGGCGGATCAGGGGTTTGAATCCGCCTGATTGAGTGTCATGCTCAATTTTTTCCATGCGGGGCCGTCAATCGATGGCCCCGTCTGCTTTTTAGCACGACGCCATTCAGACAAAACCACGGGTTTGGATGCTGGGGCACGGAGCCAGTTGCTCCATTTCCGAGCAGCGACCAGGGAAAAATCGGGCTTGAGGGCCAGAGCACGACAGCAAGCCGACTGCTCAGCACACCGGAGCACCCTGCTTGAAGCCGCGGCAATCAAGGCGTGAAGGCCACGTGAAGAAAATTTTCTCAACAGGCCCCTAAAGAGTTTTTCACCCCTTCCGTTAATGTTGCTGTACAGGAAGAACGCAGTGTGTCGAATGCGCGATCAGCCCCCTGGGGCCTAGCAGAACGCCAACGCTTTCCTGGGCAAAGGGCGAAACCGTTTCGCCGCTCTACTCAACATTGGGAGTTACCATGTCTGTTATCAATACGAACTCGCTTTCCCTCGTTGCCCAAGGCAATCTGAGCAAATCGCAAGGCGCACTGGGTCAAGCCATTGAGCGTCTGTCCTCCGGCCTGCGCATCAACAGCGCCAAAGACGACGCCGCCGGCCAGGCTATTGCCAACCGCTTCACCGCCAACGTGAACGGTCTGACCCAAGCTGCCCGCAACGCCAACGACGGTATCTCGATCGCTCAGACCACCGAAGGTTCGCTGAACGAAATCAACAACAACTTGCAACGCATCCGTACTCTGAGCGTGCAAGCGACCACCGGCACCAACTCCGAAACCGACTTGGCTTCGATCCAGGCTGAAATCAACCAGCGTCTGGCCGAAATCAACCGCGTTTCCGAACAAACTCAGTTCAACGGCGTGAAAGTGCTGGCCGAAGACCAGTCCCTGGCTATCCAGGTTGGCGCCAACGACGGTGAAACCATCTCG
>JQGF01000376.1_pt1 | contig 36933 bp, 6 predicted proteins | sample 210201 | NCBI WGS metagenome assembly JQGF01 (sample SAMN02947780, study PRJNA257236) | wastewater metagenome | biome: Domestic wastewater sediments; material: Domestic wastewater soil sediments and water; isolation source: domestic wastewater sediment treated with ammonia and hydroxylamine at...
TCAATTATCGTCCCGATTTTTGAAGGTTTTTTTTGTTCCGGGCAATCATGACTTGTGGGTGATTCGGGATCGAGACGGTATGGATTCCATGGGGAAATTCGACATTCTGACCCGGGAAGCCGCGTCATGCGGAGTTTCGATGACTGCAGAGCGGATCGGTCACATCTCGATTGTGCCGCTACTGGGATGGTACGACTACTCCTTTGGCCAACCTGATCCGGCTTTGCAGGATATCTGGATGGATAACCATGCCTGCCGTTGGCCTGGGGCTTGGAGCGTACGTGCGATTACCGATTTTTTTATTGATAAAAACCAGCTTGATCTTGTTGATAAAAATACGATGGTAATTTCTTTTTCACATTTTCTGCCTCGGATCGACGTTATGCCGAATTTTATTCCTGAATCGCGCCGCATTCTTTACCCGGTTCTGGGCTCAAGTCGTCTAGAGGATCAGATCAGGCAGCTGGGGTCTGATATTCATGTCTATGGGCATAGTCATGTCAATCGCGATGTGTGCATAGACGGAGTTAATTACATCAATAATGCGTTTGCCTACCCCCACGAAACCCGCATTTCGGCCAAGCAGCTCAAGTGCATTTATTCCGACCATTGATGGCAAGACAGGCGCTGGATTGGGTATGTCAATCCAGTCAGGTATGCACCGCTCTGAATTTTTTACGATGGAAGTAGGCCATGTTTTTACATCAAAAGATTGAACTGCAAGCCGCCCGTGCCCCCTTGGCGATCGCTGTGCGTTGCGGCGACGAGTCCCTGACGTATGCGCAGCTGGATCATCGAGCCAATCAATGTGCCCGCTATTTGTCCGAATTGGGGGCTGGCCCGGATGTGGTCATCGGCTTGTTGATGGATCGGTCTTTGGAAATGGTCGTGGCCATGTTGGGAATCCTGAAGGCAGGTGCGGCCTATTTGCCGTTGGACCCGACGCATCCGGCGTCCCGCCTGGAGCTGGTGCTTGAGGACGCAGGCGTGTCTGTCATCCTTGTTCAGGCAGGCCGCGCAGCGGCTTTGCCGGGCTTTTCCGGTACGGTGCAGGAGCTGTCCCTGGGGCGGGACATGTTGGATCGTTACGATGGCGCTGCCTTGCAGGCCAGTGAACAGAGCGCTCATCACCCCGATGATCTGGCCTATGTCATTTACACCTCGGGCACGACTGGGCAGCCCAAAGGCTGCATGCTGAGCCATCGGGCCATCTGCAATCGCCTGGACTGGATGCAGGCCATGTATGGCCTGAGCGATCAGGATCGAGTCTTGCAGAAAACGCCTTATACCTTTGACGTGTCTGTCTGGGAGTTTTTCTGGACATTGCGCGAAGGGGCCACTTTGGTGCTCGCACGCCCGCAGGGCCATAAGGACAACCAGTATCTGGCGGCACTGATCGAGCGCGAAGGCATTACCGTCTGCCATTTTGTGCCGTCCATGCTGCGCTTGTTTCTGGATTCTGCGCGCCTGGATCAATGCGCCAGTCTGCGTCATGTCTTTGTCAGCGGCGAAGCCTTGCCTTACGAGTCCGTGGCGCGATTCAAGCAGTCTCTGGCGGCGCGCTTGCACAATCTATATGGGCCCACCGAAGCGGCCGTCGATGTAACGTATTGGGAGTGCGAACTGCGCCCCGATGGCATGGTGCCTATCGGCAAGGCCATTGCCAATATCCGATTGCATATTCTGGACGAAAGCCTCAAGCCGGTCGCGCGTGGTCAGCAGGGCATGTTGTATATAGCCGGTGTCGGGCTGGCGCGTGGCTACCTGAACCGACCCGAGTTGACCGAGCAGTGTTTTGTGCCCGATCCCTTTGGCGAGCCGGGTGCGCGTCTGTACCGGACCGGGGATTATGTGCGCGAACTGGACGACGGCAATATTGTGTTCATCGGCCGCCTGGATGCTCAGGTCAAGCTGCGCGGCTTGCGCATCGAACTGGGCGAGATCGAGGCGACGCTGCGCCTGTACCCTGGGGTGCAGGAGGCGGCCGTGCTGGTTACCGACCAGGACAGCGGCGACCCGAAACTGACGGCCTATCTGGTCGTCCCGGGCGAGGCACCGGGTATCGGGCAGATACGCGAGTTTGTCCGGGGTCGTCTGCCAGACTATATGGTCCCCAATAAAATCGCGGTGCTGAACGAACTGCCTGTTACGGCGCACGGCAAGCTGGACCGCAAGGCTTTGACGGCCCCGTCCCCGGTTCAGGAAGCGGCGCAGCCCGCATCTGTTCCTGTACCTGCAGCGCTGCCAGTATCAGGACAGGAAGTAGCCTTGTCTGTTCAGGCCCGACTGACGAGCTGGCTGGGCGATGCGCTGGGTGTCGACACTTTGGACGTGCAGGCCGATCTGTTTGATCTGGGTGCCACGTCCTTGACGCTGGTGCGTCTGGTGGAGTGGCTGCGCCAGGAGTTCGATGTTGATGTGCCGGTCGAACATTTTTTGCGTGTTCCGACCACGGCCGGTCTGGTCGCGTATCTGCAAGAACACTGCCCGCGCAGCTTGTCCGCTGCGCCAAACCCGCCAACGTCGCCCGCTTTGGTGTACGAGACGGCGAGCGATGCGGCCCGGCCCGTGGTTGCCTTGCCCATGCCGGGCCTGCGTGCGCAGGCGTATATGCCGCCGCCCGCCGGTGTGTTTGATACGGGCGAGATCGAATTGTCGACTTTTTCCTCCTGGCTCAGTTTGCTGGGGGCCAGGTTCCGGGATGGGCGGGAGTGTTATCTGCATCCGTCGGGAGGCGGCTTGAATGCCGTGCGCACCTATGTGCTGGTCAAACCGCAGCGTGTCGCCGACCTGCAGGCCGGGGTGTATTACTTTCAGCCGGTGACCCGCAGCCTGTATCGCGTGGGCGATGCGTTGCCCATGCATCGCCGCGCGTTTGCGCAGGATGATGTCGCCGCCTTCGACAGCGCCGCCTGCGCAGTGTTCTTTGTGGCTGCCCTGGATGCCATTGTGCCGATTTATCAGCAGCACAGCGGCGTGCTTGCCGCCGTCGAGGCCGGATATATGGCGCAACTGCTGCAAGGACGCCAGACGGAGTGGGGCTTGGCGACGCGGGCGGTTGAGCATTTCGATACCGATTTCTTGCAGCAGGCGTTCGATCTGGCCCAAAACGAACGCTTTGTGTATGGCGTGCTGGCTGGCCCGTCTTTGTCGCCTGCATCTGCCGGGCAGGCCAGTACCCAAGCGCTTGCGAATGTGGGGCCTGTCGTCTCGGCGGGTCAGATGATGCTCAGCCACCGGGCAATCCTGGACAGGCCTGCTTCTGAGCCCTTGACGCAAGCGCAGACGGACCACCTGAAGGCGCAGCGGCTGCATCTGCGGGATGTGACGGCATTGCCGACGGCCATTGCGTTGCCGGCCTGCGCCGTCGATCCGGATGACTATCGTTTGCGCGCTTGCCGGCGCGAGTACGAGGCTGATGCCGTGTCTTTGCAGACCTTGGCCGCCTTGTTGTGCGTGGCCCGACCGCGTGCCGATGCACCGACGGCATACTTGTACGGTCTGTCCAAGGGGCAGCCTCGTTTCCAGCTGTATCTGTGGGCCAGGCGGGTGCAAGGGCTGGAGCCGGGCGCGTATCGTTACGACCCGCAACGCCACGTGTTGGTAAAAGGTGGCGATCTGTCCGACGAGGCGATGGTGCAGTCGTATACGCCGTTCAATCGCAAACATTTCAAGGCATCGGCTTTTTGCCTGTTCCTGGTCAGCGAACCCGCTGCGCCGCTCAGCGATGCGCAGGCCATTCATGGGCCTTTATTGGACGCCGGCCATTTCGGCCAGTGTCTGATGGAAAACCAGGCGCAGTTCGGTTTGGGTTTGTGCCCGATTGGCGGGCTGCGATTTGATGCGCTGCGCCAGAGCCTGGGCTTGGCCGAGCAGGCCGTGCTGCTGCACAGTTTTACGGGCGGCGTCTTTTTGCAGACTGTGCCTGAGCATCGTCGGCGCTTGCTGGACGCGGCCGTCGCGCCGGTGCCGCTTGTGCAGGAGGCGATGGCCATCGTCGGGCAAAGCGGACGTTTTCCGGGGGCCGAGGCAGGGGGGCAAAGTTATTGGGAATTGCTGAGCGAAGGGCGCAGCAGCATCACGCCCTTGTCCGCGCAGCGGCGTGCGTTGCTCCAGGTCAGCGATGAAACACATCTTTATCATGGCGCTTTTCTGGAGCAGATCGATTGCTTTGACAGTCTGCTGTTCAATATTTCCCCGCCAGAAGCGCGTGCGCTGGACCCGCAAGAGCGTCTGTTGTTGGAGACGGCCTGGGCGTGTCTGGAAGAGGCCGGCTACAGCGCACAGACCTTGCGTGCGACCAGCCCCAAGGTTGGGGTTTTTGTGGGGGCCATGTGGAATGACTATCAAAGCCAGGGCGTTCAGCACTGGATGCAGCATGGCGGGGTGGAGGAATTTTCCCACCATGCCTCCATTGCGAATCGCGTGTCGTATTGCTTTAACCTGACCGGACCGAGCGTGGCGCTGAATACGTCCTGCTCATCGGGCATGACGGCCTTGCATTTTGCCTGCGAAAGCATACGACGCGGCGAATGCGATGCGGCCCTGGTCGGCGGGGTCAACCTGGCCTCGCATGCGTATCACCTGGGCTTGTTGGAGAGCATCGACTTTCTGTCCAAAGAAGGGATCTGCCGACCTTTGTCTGCCCAGGCCGACGGCTGGGTTCTGGGCGAGGGCGTGGGGATGGTGCTGATCAAGTCCGAGTCGGCCGCGCGCCGGGACCGCGACCATATCCATGCCTTGATACGCGCCACGGCCATAGGCCATAGCGGCCGTACGCTGCGCTTTGGGGTTCCGAGTCCCGAACAGCAGGAGGCCGGCATCAGGCAGGCGCTGCGCACAGCCGGTTTGCAGGCAGATGGTATCGATTATGTCGAGCTGGCGGCTGCCGGGGCCGGCATGGCCGATGCCAGCGAGCTAAGTGCGGTGCAGGCGGTGTTCGCACGCCGGCAAGAGCGGCCTGCCGTCTGGTTGGGAACGGTCAAGGCTAACGTCGGGCATCTGGAATCGGCTTCTGTCTTTTCGCAGCTTTTCAAAGTGATTCATCAGTTGCAGGCGCGCGAATTGGCCCCGTCTCTGAATACTCAGCCGCGCAGTCCCCTGATCCGGCTGGCGGGGACGGGGCTGGAATTGGTCGAACAGCGCCGGCCCTGGGTCAGCGCCCAAACCGGCAGGCCCTTGCGCGCTTTGATCAATGTCGTGGGCGCGGCGGGCGCAACCGGCCATATCGTGCTGGAGGAGTACACCGGTCAGGAGGATGACCGTGTCTTGGAGGCGCACGATGTTCTTGTACCCTTGTCCGCTGCGACCGGCGAGCGGCTCAAGGTGCTGGCTGCCCGTCTGTTGACCGCCCTGGATAGCGGCAAGCCCTATTCGCTGGCCGATGTGGCGTGGACCTTGCAGCAGGGGCGGGTGGGCCTGGCGGTGCGGTGGGCGGCGGTGGTCCGGGATAGGGCCCAGTTGATGGATGCATTGCAAGCTTTGCTGGCGGTCCAGGAGACGGCCCCCTTGCTCCATGCCAATAGTTGGCGCGGGCAGGTCGTGGACAATGCGCCCGATGTGCAGGCGGACATGAGCCTGGCTGATCAAGCGCGTTGCTGGGTGCAAGGGGGGGCGGTGGATTGGGACGCCCTGGCCCCGGCCCATGCCCGACGGGTCGGCTTGCCGTCGTATCCATTTGAACCGGTGTCCCATTGGATCGGCACCAAAGCGGGGCCTTCGCCCGCGCTGGCACCGTCCGGGGGGCCAGATCTATTGCGCGACAAGACCATCGCCTATCTTTTGGAACTGATGGCGCGTGTGACTGAAGTGCCTGCGCAGCGTTTGACGGCGTGGGCACCGCTGGAAAGTTATGGCTTGACCTCGTTGATGATCCAGTCGCTGACCGACGGCCTGGAGCAATTGACCCAAAGCGCGCTCCCGACGGTGTTTTTTCAGGTACGCAGCGTGGCCCAGTTGGCCGATTATTTGCTGGAGCATCATGGACCGGCGCTGGCCCGGCATTGGTCGCCAGTACAGAACCAGCACCCTCTGCCGTCCAGCAGTACGCTGCGCGCTGTGTCCAGCCCGTCCAGCGCTCCTGCTGTCGAGCGTGCCCACGAGGATATCGCGATTATTGGACTCAGCGGCCGTTACCCCCAGGCCAATTCGATACGCGAATTCTGGAACGTGCTCAGCCAGGGGCTGGACTGCATTGACGAAATACCGGCGCAGCGCTGGGACCACCATCGCTATTTCGACAGCGAACGCGGCAAACCCGGCAAGACCTACAGCAAATGGGGGGGCTTTATCGAAGGGGTAGACGAGTTCGACCCTTTGTTTTTCGGTATGACGCCCAGCGAAGCCGTGCGTATCGATCCCCAGGAGCGCCTTTTTCTGCAAACGGCCTGGCATACGCTGGAGGATGCCGGCTATACGCCGGAATCGCTCAAGGCTGCCTGCGGGGATCGCATCGGCGTGTTTGTCGGGATGATGTACAGCGAATATCAGCTTTATCCCAGCTTGCCCGGCGGAGCCGGCATGAGCGGCACCTATGGCACGGTGGCCAATCGAGTGTCTTATGTGCTGGGCCTGCGCGGCCCCAGCATGGTGGTCGATACCTTGTGCTCGTCGTCGCTGACGGCGATTCATCTGGCCTGCGCCAGCATTCGCGCGGGGGAATGCTCCGCCGCGCTGGCTGGCGGCGTATCCCTGTCCCTGCACCCGAATAAATATGTGACCCATGCCTTGCTTGGCATGTCTGCCAGCGATGGGCGCTGCCGCAGTTTCGGCGAGGGCGGGGACGGTTTCGTCCCCGGCGAGGGCGTCGGTGCCGTGCTGCTCAAGCCCTTGTCCCAGGCGCTCAGGGATGGTGATCAGATTTATGGGCTGATCAAGGGCGTGGCGCTCAATCATGGCGGGCGCACCAATGGCTTTACCGTTCCCGACCCCTTGGCGCAAGCCGATGCGGTGCGCGCGGCCTTGGCGGCCAGTGGTCTGTCGGCGCACCAGATCAGCTATCTGGAGGCGCACGGCACCGGCACTGCCTTGGGCGACCCGATCGAATTGGCTGGCCTGGAGCAAGTGTTCGGGCAGGAGCCGCAGCGGGGCGCGTATTGCGCCATCGGGTCGGTCAAGTCCAATATCGGCCACTGCGAGGCGGCGGCGGGCATTGCCGGCTTGACCAAGGTTCTGTTGCAAATGCGTCATCGCACGCTGGTCAAGAGCCTGCATAGCGAACGGCTGAATCCCAAGCTTGATTTTTCCCGTGGGCCTTTTGCCGTGCAGACTGTCTCTGCGGCCTGGGATGCGCCGTCCGGCGTGCGCGTCGCGGGCATTTCTTCGTTTGGCGCTGGTGGCTCGAATGCGCACCTGATTGTCCAGGAGCACGCTGCGCCCGAGCCTGTCGGGTATGTGGTGCCGGAGACCGGGGTTGCGATTGTCCTGTCCGCCAAGACAGCCCAGGCATTGCGCGAACTGGCGCAAGGACTGCTGGACTGCATCCAGAGCGGTGATTTGCAGCAGGCGCGCCTGGCCGATGCGGCCTATACCTTGCAGGTAGGGCGCGAGACGATGCCCCTGCGGTGGGCATGCGTGGTGGCGACGGTGGCGGATTTGCAGATGTTTTTGCAGGACTGGCTGGCCGGCAAGCAGGATGTGCCCGGTCTGTACCAGGGCCATGTCAAACCCAAGCAGGCGGTGTCTGCGCGTGCGGCGGCCGACGAGGATATGGAGGAGATGGTGCGCAACTGGCTGCTCAAGGGCAAGCTGCATCATGTTCTGGACTGGTGGGTCAAGGGCTTGCTGATCGACTGGGCGTCTCTGTACCGTGCCGCCGGTACCCATAGACCGATGCGGATGAGCTTGCCGGGCTACCCCTTTGCGCGCGAACGCTATTGGGTTACAGAGCCTGACGACGGTGCGCCGACGGCAGGTGTCTCTGTTGGCGTGCTGCATCCTTTGGTGCATCGCAATACGTCGGATCTGACCCAGCAGCGCTACAGCACGGACGTGTCGCCGCAGACGCTGCAAGAAAATGGCTATCGCCTGTTCGATCAGGCGTGCCTGACGGCCGGGGCCTATCTGGAAATGGCGCGGGATGCGGTCTTGCGCGCGCTGGGCGAGCCATCGCACAACGCCATGCAGTTGAGCCAACTGCGCTGGGGGGAGCCTAGCAGCGCGCCGGACGTGGTGCATATTTCGGTGCAGCCGCCATCGCAGGGGCCGCTTCTGTTTGAAATCTACAGCGATGCGGAGCAGGTATATTGCAGCGGTTTTGCCCGCGCTGTGCCCACACCGGCGCTCGTGCCTGTGGATCTGGCCGCGTGGCAGGCGCAGTGCGCGGCTGCGGCCCAGCCAGGGACGCAGTTGTACGAACAGGCCCAACACCGGGGGCTGGTATTGGGAGCGGCCGCACAGGCGCTGGACTCGTTCCATAAGAGCGAAGGGTTTGCCTTGGGACGCCTGCTTGCGCCGCCAGCGACTCGCCCTGGGTATGGCGTGCCGCCGGGCTTTCTGGATGCCGCCTGCTTATTGGCGCTTGAACTGGAGGATGAACCGGGCCTGTGCTTGCCGCACGCTTTGGAAAGTATCGAATTTTGTGCGCCGTGTCCGCCGTCGGCCTGGCTGCTTGTCCGGCGGCAAGGCGGGACAGAACAGGCAGAGTACGACGTGACCGTGTGCGATGAGCAGGGCCGGGTAGCGATCAGCCTGCAGGGATTGAGCCTGCGGCCTTGCTCACTGCGAGTCGATGCGCGGGAACAATCCGCCGTGGCCGTTACGTCACTAGCGGACGTACCGGTACGTAGCCCGCAAGAAATGGCCCAACTGTACTTCAAGCAGTTGCTGGCGCGGGTGTTTCAATTGCCGCTGGATCGGCTCGATGCGGACATGCCGTTCGAGGACTACGGAATTGATTCCATCCTGATTACGCAGGTGACGATGGCCTTGGAGCAGGATTTTGGTCCCTTGTCCAAGACCCTGTTCTTCGAGTATCAGACCATAGAAGAGCTGGCCGCCCATTTTCTGGAGCAGCATGGCGAGCGCATGCGAGAACTGAGCCTGGCCCATGTCCCGACGCGTACTCAGACTCAGACTGTGCCGACGCAGACGCTGTTGCGGCGGCGTGATCCGGCCGGGCGTCGGTTTGCCGCTGGGGCGGCCCAGCCCACGCCGTCAGGCATTGCGGTTGTCGGGATGGCAGGCCGTTATCCGCAGTCCTGGGACCTGGATGCCTTGTGGGATAACTTGCGCGCGGCCAAGGACTGCATTACCGAAATTCCGCCCGAGCGCTGGGACCATAGCCTGTATTTCGATGCGGACAGAAGCAAGTCGGGCACCACTTACACCAAATGGGGAGGATTCATCGACGGCGTCGAGCAGTTCGATGCCCAGTTCTTTAATATTTCACCGCGCGAGGCGCAAGGGCTGGACCCGCAGGAGCGCTTGTTCTTGCAGTGCGCATACGCCGCTCTGGAAGATGCTGGCTATACCCGCGAAACCTTGGGCCGACAGACCGGGCATCAGGTTGGTGTCTATGTGGGTGTCAGCTTCGAGGAGTACAAGCTGTTCGGTGCCGAGTGGCAGGCGCACGGGCACCATGTGGGTCTGGCCGGGACACCGGGCTCGATTGCGAATCGGGTATCGTATTTCTGCAATTTTCACGGACCCAGCATGACGCTGGACACCATGTGTTCGGCATCCATGACGGCGCTTCATCTGGCGTGCGAAAGCATCTGGCATGGCCAGTGCCAGGCGGCGATTGCCGGGGGGGTCAATCTTAATATCCATCCCAACAAGTATCTGCTGCTGGCGCAAGGGAAATTTGCATCCAGCAAAGGGCGCTGCGAGAGTTTCGGCGCGGGGGGCGACGGCTATGTGCCTTCCGAAGGCGTGGGGGCGCTGTTGCTCAAGCCTTTGGAGCAGGCGGTGGCGGATGGCGATCATATTTACGGTGTGATTCGTGGGTCTGCCATCAATCATGGCGGCAAGGTCAATGGCTACACCGTACCCAATCCGCACGCGCAAAGCGATGTGGTCAGACGGGCGATGGATCAGGCTGGCGTTGATCCCCAAACAGTGTCCTATCTGGAGGCCCACGGCACAGGCACCTCGTTGGGGGACCCGATAGAGATCGCCGGTTTGAGCAAGGTCTTCGGCACGCAGGCGGGCGTCTGCGCGATAGGCTCGGTCAAGTCCAATATAGGCCATTGCGAGGCCGCCGCCGGCATTGCCGGTGTCACCAAGGTGCTCTTGCAGTTGCGGCATGGCCAATTGGTGCCCAGCTTGCATGCGCAGAACCTGAACCCGAATATCGATTTCGCGGCCACACCGTTTCGGGTGCAGCGCGAACTGAGCGAATGGAAACGTCCCCGTTTCGAGCACCACGGACAGTGGGTCGAAGGGCCGCGCCGTGCCGGGATATCGTCGTTCGGGGCGGGTGGCTCGAACGCCCATGTGGTTCTGGAAGAATACGTGGCAGCGTCGCAACCGGCCTTGGCGGCGCGCGAGCCGCAGCCCATGATCGTGATGTTGTCGGCCCGTACCGAGCCGCAGTTACAAGAGCGTGCGCAGCAGTTGCTGGCGGCCATTCTGGACAAGGGCTGGACCGACGCAGAATTGGTAAATTTAGCGTACACATTGAATGTGGGGCGCGAGGGCATGGCCGAGCGGCTGGCTATTCTGGCCGAGTCCATGGGTGATTTGGTGCAGCGCTTGCGGGAGTATCTGGCCGCAGAGGGTGCATCTTCTGGATTTGTGCGCGGGCAGGCCCGGCGCGGCCATGCGGCCGACGACAGGCGCGAGATCAGACTGGATCGCCCGGACGGCACCCCTCCCGACTGGCAGCAGATGATGAGTGGGTGGGTTCACGGGCAGGCGCTGGATTGGGCGCAGCTATATCCGGGGCTGGCTCCCAAACGGATGAGCTTGCCGACGTACCCGTTTGCCAGACAGCGTTGCTGGGTACCCAGGCCGCAGGGGCTGGCCTCGGGCAGTCTTGTGCAAGCGTCGGGGTTGGAATCGCCGGGCCGGGTCTGGGTGCAGCGGGATGCTGCCCAAGCGACGCAACTGTTGTTCAACAGCCGTCTGAGCGGTCAGGAGTTTTTCCTGCGCGATCATATCGTGCAAGGACAGCGTGTGTTTCCCGGCGTCGCCTATCTGGAGATGGCCTGGCGGGCCCAGGAGCAGGCGCAACTGTTCAGTGCCCAGAGTGCGGGCATACGGCTGCGCAACATTGTGTGGTCCAGGCCTCTGATCGTGCAGGACCAGGCCGTCGATGTCCGCCTTGCTTTGACAGAGGCACCCGACGGGGCCTATGTGTACGAAGTCAGCAGCGGCGAGCACACGGTCCATAGTCAGGGCAGACTGAGCAGTCTGGACGCAGCCCCCGAGCCTGTGGATTTGCCCTCCTTGCAGAGCCAATGCCAGGACGCGCTCGTCTCGGGTGAGGACTGCTATGCGCTGATGGCCTCGTTGGGTTTTGCGTACGGACCGGCCTTTCGCGGCATACAGCAGATCCATGTAGGGCAGGGGCAGCTATTGGCCCGCCTGGAGCTGACGCATGCCGATGCGCACGAGAGCGCGGATTTCGCCTTGTCGCCGGGGCTGCTGGACTCTGCGCTTCAGTCCACCATCGCCTTGGCCGACCCGCGCCAGCCGTCTGCTCTGGCGCTTCCGTTTGGCGTGGATGTGGTCGATATCTTGGGTGCCTGCACTTCCCGGATGTGGGCCTGGGTGCGTCCCAGCGCCGGGCAAAGTGCGCAAAGCCGGGTGCGCAAGCAGGATGTGACCTTGTGCGATGAAGCAGGCCGGGTCGTGGTCCATCTGCAAGGATTTACTTCCCGCGTGGTGGAAGGGCAAGTAGGCGCTGCCAGCGTCATGTTGCTGACGCCGCAGTGGGATGCACAGGCACCCGCGCGGGCAGACCCCCCAACGACGGGCATGCAGCGGTATGTGATCGCGTACGGTCTGAACCTTGATCCGGCCGTGCTCGGTGTCGACACGGATGGCGCGACGTATTGCGTGGTGCCGCCTGACGGGGACGCCAACACGTGTTTTGCGCAGGCTGTCGAGCATTTGTGCCAGTCTTTGCAAGATATTCTGCGGCGTCGGCCTATGCAGGCCACGCTGATCCAGGTGCTGGTGCCGTCCACGGGTGAATATGCCGTACTGTCCGGCTTGAGCGGTGTTCTGAAGACAGCCCAGCAGGAGCAGCCCAAGCTGATCGGGCAAGTCATCGCGGCGCAGTCCGAGTGGAGGACCGATCAATGGCGCAACTGCCTGACAGAGAACGCAGCCCAGCCGATGGATGCGCAGGTTCGCTATAGCCAGGGCCAGCGTCAGGTGCTGGGCTGGCAAACGCTGTCGGCTCCGACGGACGTCGGCAGCCCGTGGCGGGACGGCGGCGTTTATCTGATTACGGGGGGCTTGGGCGGTCTGGGGCGCATCGTGGCGCAGGACATCGCCCGGCAGACCAGCGGCGCGACGCTGATTCTGACCGGACGTCGCGCGCTGGATCAGACTGGACGCGCCTATGTGCGCACGCTTGAAGCGCTGGGAGCCAGCGTGGATTATCAGATGCTGGACGTGGCCGATCGCCAGGCCGTGCACCGGGTCTTGCAGCAGGCGCAGGAAGACCATCAGGCACTGAATGGCATTGTGCATGCGGCCGGGGTGTTGCAAGACAGTCTGCTCCTTAAAAAGACACCCGGCGATATCCAGTCTGTCCTGGCTCCCAAAGTGGCCGGCATCGTCAACCTGGATCAGGCCAGCGGCCAGATGGAGCTGGATTTTCTGATCTGCTTTTCCTCGATCAGCGCAGTCATGGGCAATTTGGGGCAGGCTGATTACGCAGCCGCTAATGGTTTTCTGGATTGCTTTGCCCGACAGCGCAATGAGTGGGTCCGGCAGGGATTGCGGCATGGCCATACCTTGTCCATTAACTGGCCCTTCTGGCGGGAAGGTGGCATGCGCATGGATGCCGCCAGCGAACAGCGCATGGAACAGCTTGTGGGGCTGACGGCTTTGGAGAGCGTTGCCGGAATTCAGGCGCTTTATCAGGTGTGGGCTGCCTGCCGGGCGGCGGGCGGCAGCCAGGCGATGGTGCTGCAGGGAGCGGCAGGGCGCTTGCGGCAGTTGATAGACCCGTTGCTGCGGCGGGATCAAGGTGTTGCTGTGCCGGATGCTGCCGTGGCACGGCCAGACGATTCAGTGGTGCTGCCCGATGTCCCCGCCCCAACTGCGATGGCGCAGGCCGGGCTGGACGATCAGTGCCAGCAGGGGGGCATCCAGGAGGTATTGCTGCAGGCGGTATCGGATCTGCTCAAGATCCCCTATCAGGAGCTGGATGGGGATGCCGAGTTGAGCGAGTTCGGCTTTGACTCCGTCACTTTGACTGAGTTTGGCAATGTACTCAATCAGCGCTATCAGATTGCGCTGGCCCCGACGGTGTTCTTTGAGCACTCGACGTTGAATCGCTTTGCGGCGTACTTGGCCGCTGAGCATGCGGCGGCATTTGCGCCAGTTCAGAGCCGGGCGCAGAGTGCGCCGTCGCATTCTGTGCCTGATGCGGGCCGTGTGCGGGAAGAATCGCCTGCGCTCGGGGCGCAGCCATCCTTCGCGTCTCATATGGCCGGAACGTCCGGCTCTTTTAGCGCGTCCGAGTCGGAGTCGGCGGGCAGGTCTGCGCCGCCTGCTGCCTTGCGTGAGCCTGTCGCTGTCCATTCATCCGGCTCCGAGCCGGCGCTGGCTGGCGGCCCCGAGCCTATCGCCGTGATCGGCATGAGCGCCTGCCTGCCTATGGCCGCAGACCTGCATGTTTTTTGGGAAAACCTGCTGGCGGGCAAAGACTGCATCGAAGAAATCCCGGCGCAGCGTTGGGATTGGCGGCAGGTCTTTGGCGATCCGGTCAAGGATGCCAACAAGACGCCGGTGAAATGGGGAGGCTTCATCCAGGGCGTGGATGAATTCGATCCGCTGTTCTTTGGCATTTCTCCCAAAGAAGCCGAAGCGATGGACCCGCAACAGCGTCTGTTGATGATTCATATCTGGAAAGCCATCGAAGACGCTGCGTATGCGCCCAGCAGCTTGTCCGGATCGCGTACCGCCATTTATGTCGGCACGGGCTCGTCGGGCTATACCAGCCTGCTCGCTCAGGCGCAGGCCAATATAGAAGGATTTTCGGCGGCGGGCATTGTGCCGTCGGTAGGTCCGAACCGCATGAGCTATCTGCTCAATCTGCATGGCCCCAGCGAACCGGTGGAAACGGCGTGTTCCAGCGCGCTGATTGCCGTGCGCAAAGGAGTGATGGCCCTGCTTAACGGCGGCTGCGAAATGGCCATTGTGGGTGGGGTCAATACGATTCTGACGCCCGATGCGCATATCAGTTTCAGCAAAGCGGGCATGCTCAGTCTGGATGGCCGGTGCAAGACGTTCTCGGCCCAGGCCAACGGCTATGCGCGTGGCGAAGGGGTGGGCATTCTGGTGCTGAAGCGTCTGAGCGCCGCGCAGCGCGACGGCGATCCGATTCATGGTCTGATTCTGGGCACGGCGGAAAACCACGGCGGCCGGGCCAATTCCCTGACCTCGCCCAATCCGCAGGCGCAGGCGGCCTTGCTGCAGGAGGCGTATCAGACGGCCGGCGTGGACCCGGACTCGGTCAGCTATATCGAAGCGCACGGCACAGGTACGGCCTTGGGCGATCCCATTGAAATCAATGGCATCAAGATGGCGTTCAAGGCGCTGTCCCAAGCCAGGGGCATACAGGCACCGACGCAGGCACATTGTGGCTTGGGTTCCGTCAAGTCCAACATCGGACACCTGGAACTGGCGGCGGGCGTGGCCGGTGTGCTTAAAGTGCTGCTGCAATTCAAGCATAAAACCTTGGTCAAGACCTTGCATTGCGACGAACTCAACCCCTACATCGATTTGGAGCACAGTCCGTTTTATGTGGTGCGCGACACCCGGCCCTGGTCGCCGCCCGTGGATGGGCAGGGCCGGTCTGTGCCGCGCAGGGCGGGTGTCAGCTCGTTCGGGTTTGGCGGGGTCAATGCCCATGTGGTGATGCAAGAGTACGAAGCCCCGCCCTTACCATCGGGCGCGCGTCCGCAGCAGCCTGCCTTGGTTCTGTTGTCGGCCCTGGACCAGGAACGCCTTCAAGAGCAGATTGCCTTGCTGCTGGAGGCGATAGACAGGCATGGGTGGGGCGACGAACACCTTGAAAGTCTGGCTTATACCTTGCAGGTAGGACGGGAGGCGATGGAGGAACGCCTGGCGGTGATGGCGGACTCCATGTCGCAGCTTCAGGAAAAACTGCGTGCTGTCCTGGCTTCAGAGCCTTTGCCCAAGCAGGTTTTCCGGGGGCAGGTGCGGCGCAATAAAGAAGCCATGTCCCTGTTTGTGGCTGACCAGGAGCTGCAAGAGGCCGTGCGCAAATGGGCCCAGCGCGGCAAGTTCGCCAAAATGCTGTCGCTCTGGGTCAAGGGTTTGGCGTTTGACTGGAACACCTTGTACGGCGCAGAACGACCCAGGCGTATGAATCTGCCTACCTATCCCTTTGCGCGTGAGCGTTATTGGGTTCCCGAAACAGAGTTTGCGCAGCCGTCCGTTCCTGCGGATTTTGTCGCGGCGCGAGGCGGTGATCAGAGCGATGACTTTTACCTTGATGTGTTGGACAAGGTGGTGGCCGGCGATCTTAGCGTCGAGAGTGCCGTCAGGGAGCTGGGCGTTTGAATGAAGTCCGGAGCGATCTGGCGCAATCAGGGCAAGCTCTCGGGAGCGTGGCCGTATCTATTCGATAAAAGGTATGCAGCACCATGGATTTGATCAATTACATCGTGAATGAAGTCAAACACCAGCGCATCGGCAAAGCTGCCGCGCTGGATTTGATCCGGCAGTACCGCCGCGACGGCACCGGGCACCTGCATCCCTTGCTGCACAGTAATACTTCGGACTTGTCCGAGCAGCGCTTCAGCACTCGCCTGACGGGCGGCGAGTTCTTTCTGGCGCATCACCGGCTGGGCGGACGCCGTGTCTTGCCCGGCGTGGCGTATCTTGAAATGGCGCGCGCGGCGCTGGCGCGGTCCTGGGGCGAGAACAAGGACGCACTATGTTTACGCAATGTGGTCTGGTCCCGGCCTTTGTTTATCGAGCAGGCGCAGGAGCTGCATATCGGCTTGCACCCTCAGGCCGATGGCGGTGTGGGTTTTCGGATCTATACCTACGATGCTCAGCACAATCTTGTGCAGCACAGTCAAGGAGAGGCGCTGTTTAGCCGGGACGAGGCCGCGCCGGTTCTGGATGTATCGGATCTTCGTGGGCAATGCGATGGTGCCATCTTGTCGGCACAGGATATTTACGGGCGTTTTACCGCTCTTGGCCTGGATTATGGCCCGGCGCATCGGGCTATCGAGACCTTGCACCTGGGACAGGGGCAGGCTTTGGCCCGCTTGCGCCTGCCGCCAGAGGCGCAGGGCGGGGCGCAGCAGTATGTGCTGCACCCCAGCATGCTGGATGCCGCTTTGCAGGCGGCGGGTGCCGTGCTGGGGGGGGAAGTCGGGCCGTCCATGCCCTTTGCGGTGCGCGAAGTCGATATCTGGGCGGCCTGCACGGAACACATGTGGGCATGGGTGCAATTGGAGACCGGCAAGGAGGCCGCCAATGCCGTGCCTACCTGCAAGATTCTGCTTTGCGATGAGCAAGGGGCGGTATGCGTCAGGATTGCTGGATTCGCCACGCGGCCGGTGCCGACGGTGGCCGCGCAGCCCGAGGCGTTAAGCCTGTTGTTGCCGGTATGGGACACCGTGCAGCCTGCCCGGCGGGCCGAGTCGGACGGGCAGGGCGTGCGGGCCTTGGTGGTGGGGGCCACCGAGCCGCAGCGGGCGGCCTTGACGGGTCAGTTCGACGGCCTGTGGCACGAGTCGGGAGGGGCTGTTTGCAGTGTGTCCGAATGGACGCGGATTTTGACCGAGCATGGGCCATTTGATCGCTTGATCTGGATCGCCGACGCCGGTCCGCAAACCGTGGATCAGGCACAGATTGCGGCCCAGCAAGAAGGGGTATTGTCCTGCTTTCGCTTGATTAAGGCCTTGCTGGAACAGGGCTATGCACAGCGTGCGCTGGAGTGGACAGTGCTGACGACGCAAACCCAAGCCGTACACGCTGCGGATCGCGTGGCTCCGGCGCATGCCGGCCTGCATGGCTTGGCAGGTGCCATGATCAAGGAGCATCCGCGCTGGCGCTTGAGTCTGCTGGACATGCCTATGGAGCAGTCGTGGCCGCTTCAGGACGCGCTCGATCTGCCGGGGGACTCGTCAGGGCGCAGTCTGGCATGGCGCGACGGCCATTGGTATGAACAGCAGTGTCTGCCTGTGCAGATCGAGGGCGACGCGCCTGTGCCGTATCGCCGGGGGGCTGTGTATGTGTTGATCGGCGGGGCAGGGGGAATAGGCCAGGTCTGGAGCGAATTTGTAATACGCCATTATGCGGCGCAGGTCGTGTGGGTGGGGAGGCGGCCTCTGGATGCCACCATTCAGGCCGATATCGACGCGCTGGCGGATTTGGGGCCGGCTCCTTTGTATATCAGCGCGGATGCAAGCCGCCTGGATGATTTGTCCGGGGCCTTGGCGCAGGTGGCGCAACGCTACGGCGCGGTTCATGGCGTTGTGCATTCGGCCCTTGTGTTGGGCGATCGCAGTCTGGCGCGGATGAGTGAGGCGGCTTTTGTCGATAGTTTGCGGGCCAAAGTGGATGTCAGCGTGTGCCTGGCACAGGTGCTGGAGCAGATGGCTTTGTTGGATTCGCTGGATTTTGTCGTGTTCTTTTCTTCGCTGCAGAGCTTTTCGCGGGCGGCGGGGCAGAGCAATTACGCGGCTGCCTGCACGTTCAAGGATATGTTTGCGCATCGGCTGGCGCAGAGCTGGCCATGTCGGGTCCGGATCATCAATTGGGGATGGTGGGGCGAGGTGGGCGTGGTGGCCTCCGAGGATTACCGGGAGCGGATGCGCCAGCAGGGCGTGCTGTCTATCCAGAGCCAGGAAGGGATGGAGGCCTTGTCGGTGCTGCTCAGTGGCCGCGCCCGCCAGTTGGGCCTGCTCAAGCTGAGCCGCCCGCTTGCCCAGGCTCAGCCGGACGGGATGTGCGTGTTAGAGCCAACTTACACGCCGATTGCCGCATCTTTATCCTCGCCGACCGGACGTGTTCCTGCTATTCAGGGCAATGGGTTCGAGGCTGAGTTTTCGGCTTTATCCAGACGCCTGCTGTGTGGGCAGTTGCAGGCTCTGGGGCTGGCTGTCGATCAGACTTGGACCTTGACACAGTTGCTGGAACAGTTGGGCGTGCATGAAAAATATGCGCGTTGGCTGGAACAAAGCCTGCGCGAATTGGCCGATCAGGCATGGTTGCGCTTTGATGGGCAAACCGTCTCGACACAAGGCATGCCTGCTATCGATCTGGCGGCGGCCTGGGCGCAGTGGGAACAAAGCCAGACGCAGTGGCTGGCGACGCCCGCCTTCAAGGCGCAGGTCTTGCTGGCGCAGGCGACGTTGCAGCGTTTGCCCGACATTCTGACCGGGCGGCTGCCGGCGACCGATGTTCTGTTTCCCGGTTCGTCCATGCAGTTGCTAGAAGGCGTGTATAAGCACAATCCTGTTGCGGACTATTTCAATACGGTCCTGGTCGATCTGGCGCAGGCCTTTGTCCAGTCCCGTATCGGACAGGACGCACAGGCGCAGATCCGCATTCTGGAAATCGGTGCCGGAACGGGCGGCACCAGCGCCATGATGTTCGAGCGCTTAATCCCCTATGCCGCTCATGTGGCTGACTATTGCTATACGGATGTGTCCAAGGCGTTTCTGTTCCATGCTGAAAAAGAATACGGCCCATCCGCCCCGTACCTGAGTTATCGCCTGTTGGACATCAGCCAGCCACTGGCGCAGCAAGACATTCCAATCGGGCACTTCGATATGGTGATCGCCACGAATGTGCTGCATGCCACCCCCGATATTGCCCGCAGTCTGCGTCATGCCAAGGCGGCGCTGCGCCCGAACGGGGTGCTGCTGCTGAACGAAATCAGCCGGGCGCATATTTTTACGCATATCACCTTTGGCTTGCTGGATGGTTGGTGGCTGTATCAGGATGGGCCTATCCGCATTCCCGGGTGTCCCGGTCTAAGCCCGCAAGCCTGGAGCCGTGTTCTGAAGGACGAAGGGTTTGACTTTGTCGGACATCCGGTGGCGGACAAGGCGGCGCTGGGCCAGCAGATCATCGTGGCCCAAAGCGACGGTGTCGTGCGTCTGCCGGCCGTGCAGGCACAAATCGTCCCGCCACGAACGGCCTTGCCGCAGACCCGGCAGGAGCCGCCGCCGATTCAGGCACCGGTGCAGCGGCGCGAGCAGGCGCAGGCTTTGCCCGATACGCTGCACCAAAGAACGACCGCGTACCTGATGGGGCTGCTGGCCAAGACGCTGAAGCTGCCGGCGAACAAAATACGCAGTAATGAAGCCCTGGAAAAATACGGCATAGATTCGATCCTGGTCGTGGAGATGACGACGGCCTTGCAAGAGGTCTTGAGCGATGTCAGCAGCACTTTGTTTTTTGAATACCGCACGCTTGATGAACTGGCGGCGCATTTTGTCAGGACGCAGCCCGCTGCGCTGGAAAAGATAGTTCAAGCGCCCGCGCCTGGAAGGCCAGCGGCGGCACCCGAGGCAGCGTTGCCTAAAGCGCCGTCTGGCACCGGCGGCGCACGCACGGCAGGACGGTTCGCCGGATCGGCCAGCGGCCCCGTCAGTCCTCCTGTGCAGGCCGAGTCGGCAGTGGCCCAGCAAGAGGGCGTGGTTCGGGCTAGACAAGACATTGCCATTATCGGGCTGTCGGGACGCTATGCGCAGGCCGCTAACGTGGAGCAGTTTTGGGAAAACCTGAGCCAGGGCCGCAACTGCATCACGGAAATTCCGCCCGAGCGCTGGGACCACGAGCAATATTTTGATCCGCAGCGCGGCAAAGCCGGCAAGGCGTACAGCAAGTGGGGCAGTTTTATCGACGGCGTCGATCAGTTCGACCCCCTGTTTTTCAACATCTCGCCTCGCGAAGCTCAGTTCATGGACCCCCAGGAGCGGCTGTTTCTGGAACAGGCCTACGCCAGTATTGAAGATGCCGGCTATACGCCGGCGGCGCTGGCCGCCCAAGGCCGGGTGGGGGTGTTCGCCGGTGTGATGAATGCCTTGTACGGCAACGGCGCGCGCTACTGGTCGGTGGCCAATCGGGTGTCGTATCTATTTGATTTTTCGGGCCCCAGTTTGGCGGTGGATACGGCCTGCTCCTCGTCCTTGACGGCCTTGCATCTGGCGTTGGAAAGCCTGCAGGCAGGCAGCAGCGAGCTGGCCCTGGTAGGAGGCGTGAATCTGATCCTGGACCCCATGCATTATTTGACGCTCTCGGCGATGAATATGCTGTCGCAGGGAGACTGTTGCCGGGCGTTCGGCGACCAGGCCGATGGCTTTGTCGATGGCGAAGGAGTGGGCGTCATCGTGCTCAAGCCCTTGTCCCGGGCCGTGGCCGATGGCGATCAGATTTATGGGGTGCTCAAGGCGTCTGCAATTAACCACGGCGGCAAGACCAATGGATATACGGTACCCAATCCCCATGCCCAGGCTGATGCGATTGCCCGTTGTCTGCAGGAGGCGGACATTGATCCGCGCTCCATCAGCTATCTGGAAGCGCACGGCACGGGTACGGCCTTGGGCGATCCGATTGAAATTGCCGGCTTGGGCAAAGCGTTTTCGGCCCGTACGGCGGACAAGCAGTTTTGCGCGATTGGCTCGGTCAAGTCCAATATAGGCCATTGCGAGAGCGCGGCGGGCATCGCCGGCATCACCAAAGTGCTGTTGCAACTGAAGCACGGCAAACTGGCTCCCAGCCTGAATGCCGACGTGCTCAATCCGGCCATCGATTTTGCGGCAACGCCTTTTGTCGTCCAGCGTGAGCTTGGCGACTGGCTGCGGCCGGTGATCGAGGTGGACGGTCGCCGCCAGGAATTGCCGCGCCGCGCCGGGATCTCGTCCTTTGGCGCGGGTGGGTCCAATGCGCATGTGATTGTGCAAGAGTATCGAGGTGAACCGGGCGCAAAGAGCGGGGCATTGCGTCCAGTGTCTATTGTCTTGTCGGCCCGGAACGCAGACCGGCTGCGCGAACGGGCGCGGCAATTGCTGACGGCGGTGGAGCACTGGGGCTGGCAAGAAGAGCAGTTGGGCAATCTGGCCTTTACCTTGCAGGTAGGCCGCGAGGCGATGCAAGAGCGTCTGGCGTTTCAGGTGGATTCGTTGGAACAACTTCAAAGCGGCTTGCGCGCCTATGTGGATGGCCACTCTTGCAGCTTGGATCTGTATAGCGGCAATGTCAAAGACGGGCGCGACCTGTTTGCCGCTTTTGCCGCTGATGAGGATGTGCAAGAGCTGCTGCATAAATGGCGCAGCCAGGGTAAGCACGGAAAGATTCTGGAGCTGTGGGCCAAGGGGGTAGACGTCGATTGGAGCAGTCTGTACGAGGGCCAACGCCCGCAGCGTATGAGTCTGCCCACCTATCCCTTTGCCCGCGAACGCTATTGGGCCGCATCGCCTGGAACCGACACCGAGCCTGCCCACGAGCCGTCCGCGCAGCCCGGGATGCGGCAGGAGTCAGACGCCGCCTTGCATGTGCTGGAACCGGTCTGGCGCGTGCAGTCGCCTGCCGCCTTGGCGGCGGGTACAGGGAACGTGCTCTTGATCGGCGGCACCGTATTGCAGCAAGACATGGTGCGCGCGGTGTGCGGTTCGGTGCAGTTGGCCGATTTTTCGGCGCAGAGTAGCGTAGCGGATATAGCGGACGCCCTGGCGGCCGGCGAAGACGTCGATCATGTCGTCTGGATCGTGCCCGATGAGGTCGGGCAGACCGTGGGCGATGCCATGATTGCCGCGCAGCAACAAGGCGTGTTGTTCGGGTTTCGCCTGATCAAGGCGCTGCTGCAATCGGGGTACGATGCGCGAGCGTTGAGCTGGAGCGTGCTGACCACGCAAACCCAGAAAGTAGGTAGCGAGGCGGTGCTGCCGGCGCACGCGGGCGTGCATGGCTTGATGGGGACCTTGGCCAAAGAGTATGTGAATTGGTCTTTGCGTCTGGTCGATCTGCCCGTGGAAGGGGCCTGGCCTTGGTCGCAGGTGCTGACTTTGCCCAGCGATGCGCAGGGCAATAGCTGGGCGTGGCGCGCGGGGCAGTGGTATCGCCAGCATTTGTTGCCGCAGCCTGTGGCGCAGGTCCACGGGTCGCCCTATCGGCGCGGCGGGGTGTACGTGGTCATCGGCGGGGCGGGTGGTTTGGGTCGGGCCTGGACCGAACACCTGATGCGCGACTATGACGCGCAGATCGTCTGGATGGGGCGGCGGGCACTGGATGGCACCATACAGCAGGCCATAGACGAGTTGGCCGGGTGTGGGCCTGCACCCGTGTATTTGAGCGTAGACGCCAGCAACAGAGAGGCCTTGCAGCAAGCTTACGGGCAGATCAAGCAGCGTTTTGGCACCGTGCATGGCGTGATTCATTCCGCCCTGGTCTTGGGGGACCAGAGTCTGGCCGCTATGGAAGAATCCCGTTTCCACGCCAGTTTGCAAGCCAAGGTCGATATCAGCGTGCGACTGGCGCAGGTTTTTGATGAACAGGACCTGGACTTTGTCCTGTTCTTCTCGTCTATGCAAAGTCAGGTGCGAGGCGCGGGGCAAAGCAATTATGCCGCCGGCTGCCTGTTCAAGGACGCGTTCGCGCAGGCGCTGGCGCAGCGTTGGTCGTGCCCGGTGCGGGTGATGAACTGGGGGTGGTGGGGCAGCGTAGGCGTTGCGGCCACCCCGGAGTATGGTCAACGGATGCGCCGTCAGGGCCTGGAGTCCATTGAGCCGCAGCAAGCCTGGCCGGCTCTGGCGCGCTTGCTGTGCGGGGAACAGGTGCAACTGGCCTTGCTCAAGACCTCGCAGGCCGGGGAGGTGGCCGCGCGTGCGCAGGACATGCAGGCGGCATCGCTTGCGCCGCGCGTTCCAGCTGTGGCCCAGCTTGAACCGGCAGACGACGGGGGCGAGGCGTTTTCTTTGCGCGCGCGGGCGGTGATGGCCCTCAAGGCTGTGCTCGGCGACGTGCTGCATCTTGCCGTCGAGCAGATCGACGAGTCCGAGTCCCTGGCTATCTATGGAGTGGATTCGATTTCCGTGACTCAACTGGCCGGGACGCTGGGGCGTTATTTCCCCGGCGTGACGCAGACCCTTTTCTACGATCACCAGACCATTGCTGCTCTGGCCGATTACCTGTTGGCCACACAGCGGGACTCTTTGCAGGCTTGGGTTGCGCCGTTTGGTGATCCGCCGGATGCACGCGTTGGCGTGCTGCCTACGGCCAAGGTGCCGCAGGTTCAGCAGGCCCGGCGGGCGGACATAGCGCCTGTGCCGAGCCAGACCGTGCCGGATGCCGTCCTGACGCAGACCGGGTCGACGGATATCGCGATTGTGGGCATGGCGGCTCAGTTTCCCGGAGTCGCCAGCGTTCAGGCGTACTGGCAATGGCTGCAGGCTGGACGTAAAGCGGATAACCAGGGACCGGTGCGACGCTGGCCCGAGCAGGCGCAACAAGCCCAGATGATGCAGCAGCCGCTGTGGGGAGCCTTTCTGGACGATGTCGATAGCTTCGATCCGGCCTTTTTTGGCATCTCTCCCTTGATGGCCGAGCTGATCGATCCGCAGGAACGTCTGTTTTTGATGACATGCTGGCACGCCCTGGAAGACGCGGGGTACGGCAATGACCGCAGACTGGCGCGTTGCGACACCGATGAACAAGGCATTGCCGTGTATGTCGGGGTGACGGCAGCCAGTTATAACCTGGTGGGCTTTGAGCGTACGCTGCAGGGCGACCCCCAGCTGACCAGCCTTTCGTTTGCGTCCATTGCGAATCGGGTGTCCCATGCGCTGGGCCTGTCCGGGCCCAGCATGGCGGTGGACACCATGTGTTCCTCGTCCCTGGTGGCGGTGCACATGGCTTGCGAAAGCTTGCGCAGCGGCCAATGCAGCATGGCGCTGGCCGGGGGGGTGAACCTGAACCTGCATCCCTCCCGTCTGACGGCGATGGCGCAGGGCAAGCTGCTGAGCCGCGATGGCGAAAGCCGCAGTTTTTGTGCGGGTGGCCAAGGATTCGTGGCCGGCGAAGGTGTGGGGGCCGTGGTACTTAAACCCTTGCGCGCCGCTCAGCGCGACGGGGACGTCATTCATGCCGTCATCAAGGGCAGTGCCGTGGGGCATGGCGGCAGCACCTTGACCTATTTTGCGCCGTCCTCCAAGGGGCAGAGCAAAGCGGCCGCCGCTGCCTTGCGGGTCGCGCAGGTGTCCCCCCATCAGATCAGCTATATAGAGATGCAGGGCATTGGGGACGAATCGGTCGATGCTGCCGAGGTTCAGGCGCTGCGGCAGGCTTACCAGACCGGTCAGCGTGCGACAGGGCCCTTGCGTCTGGGGTCGGTCAAACCCAATATCGGTCATGCGGAAGCGGCGGCCGGCATGGCGCAATTGATCAAGGTTGTACTGCAGTTACAGCACGGGGTGCTGGTGCAGACTTTGGTCGGGCACGAACGCAGCCCGCAGCTGGACTTTACGGATGGCACGATGTCCGTCCAGGAGCATCCGTATACGTTGCCGGTACATGATCAGCCCGCTCTTATGGGGGTCAATGCCTTTGGTGCCGGCGGCACGGCGGCGCATCTGATCATGCAGGCCTACTCAGACAAACCGGTTGACGATGTATCGGAAGCAGAGCATTTGCTGGTGGTGTCGGCGGGTTCGGCATCGGCGCTGCGCCGCGCAGCCCAGGCGCTGGCCGATTGGCTGCAATCCGGGCCTGCTCAGTTCGTCAGTCTGGCGCGCATCGCCCATACGTTGCAATGCCGTAAAGACGCGGCGCACCGTCTGACCGTGCAAGCCGCGACCGTCGGCGAGGCCGCGCTGAAATTGCAGCAGTGGTTAAGCCAGGGCGCGGCGGCTGCGGTGCTGCATGGCTTTGTGCTGGGGCGGGCGAACGGGATCGCCGATGCGGCTGTGTTGCGCACCTGGTTTGAGCAGAAAAACTGGCTGGCACTGGGACAACAGTGGGTCGCCGGCATGTCTATCGACTGGTTATCCCTGACCGGGGAGTCGCGCTTGCAACAGGTGTCTTTACCTGGTTATGCCTTCGATCTGCGAGCGTATTTTCCACAGCATCCCGTGGGTGCGCAGCCAGAGCCGGCATTGCCGCAGTCCGAGCGCGTCGAGCTGCCCGCGCAGGTGGGCGAGATCAGCATGGAGGCTGAAAACACGCCGCAAGCAGGTTTGTTGCAATCGATTACCGACCCTGCGGCGGCGCTGGCGTATTTGCACGAACAGGTGCGTGGCGTGGGCGAATACGTGGAGATGATAACGATCGGCGTGCTCTATGCCATGTTGCAGCAGCATGGTGCCTTGATTCGCGAAGCGCGCGACGAGGCAGGCCGTTTGGCTTTGTATGTGGCCCCGCCTGGAGATGGGCCGGCAGCCGAGCGCCTGTTGCTGCGTTTCCTGTCGCCGGACGGCACCTTGCGCCACGATGCGCCGGAGATGTCGGGTGGCGTGGCCACTCGCCTGCTGGGGAGGTTTGCCTGGTGGAGCAAAACGGCGCAGGCCATAGGGCGGCGTGTGCCCGGGGCGGCGGGCGTGCCGGTGGCGTATCTGCTGCACCGGCTGGTGCAACAGTCCTTGGCCGATCGCACCGATCACGGCGTGCGTTTACGCTTGCCCTTGTCCATAGAGCGGCGTGCCCAGCTCGACGCGTTGCAGGGGGAACAGGAGATCGGCTTGCGGGCGTTGCCGGAATACGCGCCGTACTGCCAGTTGCTGACCGGCGTGCTGCACGCCGTCTTGACGGGGCAGCGTCCCGATGATGAGCAATTGGACACCGCTTACGGCTGGTTGGCGGATATGTTCGTGCTGCCATCCAGGTTGAGCTTTTTGAACCGTCTGGTGGCCGATCTGTGTCTTGAAACGCGTTTTCAGTCGCGCGAACGGCTTGCTGTGTTGATGGTGGGCGCGGGCGGGTTCGAGGCTCTTTCCGCCCTGCGCGATACCCGGGCGCAACTTGAATGCACGCTGGTCTCGGGGTGGCCGCGGCTTGCGCAGCACTGGCGCAAGCATGGGCAGGCGCGTTTCCAGGATATTTCCTTTAGCGCCTTCTCGCCTATGGCATCAGGGGCTTTGGGCGAGCACCTTGGACAGAACCGCTTCGATGTGGTGATCATCAACACCCAAGACCCATGTACCCAGGAGCTGCCATCCTTGCTGGCGTCCTGGGCGCAGGCCGCATGCCATCCGGAGCTGGTCATCATGACGGCTCCGATTGATCGCACAGGCTTGCCGCTGATCCTGAGTCTGGCGGATCTGTGGCCGCAGGTGGCCAGCGCGCGGCAATTGGGCGACCCCCAGGTTCTGGAGGTGGCTTTATTGAACAGTGCCTATCGCAAGCAGACGGTGCTTGATCCTCTGGTTTCGGTGTTCAGCCGCGAGGCAGACCGGATGCCCGAGGGGCAGGATGTTCAGGTGCAGCCGCAGCTCCGGGACGGCTTGCTGGATGTGTTTTCTGCGGCGGTGGATAGCGGCGTTCGTCTTGCTCCCGAACAGGACCTGATGCAGCTAGGCCTTTCATCGATCGCTTGGGCGCTGGTGTTTGCCAAATTGCAGGCATGTTTTGGCACCCAGATCAGGCCCGAACTGTTTGAGCCCAGTGACGCGACGCTGACGGTCGATACCTTGGCCCAACGGCTTGCGCAGCCCGCGCTGCAGGATGGACAAGTGTCGAATGCGCCGCTTGATGCGCTTCCTGATGTGAGGGATCGGCTTGCCGGACGCTTGGTGGATGCAGGGCAGCATGTGGTTGAATGCGCGGCTGCGTCGCAGATGCACAGACGCGAGTTTGTCAGTTCGCGGGGGCAACTGATCGAGTATTACGAGTATGGGAGTGGCCCCGCGCTTATATTCCTGACGGCCCTGGCGTTCGAGAAATCCATCTGGGAAGCGCAGATTCGCGCCTTTGGCGGTCGTTGTCGGGTCATATGTCCCCATTTACCCGGCCATGCCGGCAGCCATTACGCGGGGGCGGGATTCACATTCGAGGATCTGGCCGGCGATATCGTGGAGCTGATGGATAGTCTTGCCATCGAGCGCGCGCATCTGGTGGGCTGGTGCATTGCGGGCAATATCGCGCAGTTGCTGGCGTTGGAGCATCCCGAGCGGCTGGCTTCGTTGGCGCTGGTCTGCACCACGCCTACGGATGCGCGTATGCGCGGCGTTACCCAGCGCGCGCTTCACGAGTATTCGGCCTCGCCGCTGCTGACCTATCAGCTCGAATTCAATACGATCTACCAGGAGGACTTCTTGACCCCCGCCGTCCTGCACAGCCTGGCCATGATCCGTCAGGCGCACGTTCCGGTTCAAGCGCAGGCATTGCTTTGTTTTATCGGCAATCTATTCGAGTTCGATACGCGGGCGCGCCTGCACGAGATTTCAGTGCCGACCTTGATTATCGCGGGGCGGCACGATATTGCTTTTCCGGTCGATCAGGTGGCCTTGCTGAAAGAGGCGATTGCCGATGCGCGTTTGCTGGTGCTGGATAAGGGGGGGCATTTGCCTTTTCTGAACCAGAGCGAACAGTTCAACCGGGCTTTAGGCGACTTTCTGGACTCGTGCCGGGCCTGACAGGGGGCGGTTTCGTCGCGGCATAAAAAAACAGCCGACAGACGTTGCGGTCTGTCGGCTGTTGTAGGAGCAGGACCGGCGCCTGGCCGGTCTGAACCGTATCAGTGGATGCGCATGCCGGGCTGCGCGCCGGGGAAGGGTTCCAGCACGTAGATGCCGTCGTCCACGGACTCGTCGGCGTGGCTGGCGGCCAGCACCATGCCTTCTGATACGCCAAAGCGCATCTTGCGTGGGGCCAGATTGGCGACCAGCACGGTCAGCTTGCCAACCAGATCATCGGGCTGATAGGCCGACTTGATGCCTGAAAACACCTGGCGCAGGCGGCCTTCGCCTACATCCAGGCTCAGGCGCAGCAGCTTGTCCGAACCATCCACTGGTTCGCAGGACACGATCTTGGCGATGCGCAGGTCCACCTTGGCGAAGTCCTTGATGTCGATGGTGTCGGCGATGGCTTCGCCACCGGGCAGCACGACGGGTGCGGGCGGCGGGGCCAGCAGCTCGTCCACCAGATTGCTGTCCACACGCTGCATCAGGTGCTTGAAGGGGGCGATGCGGGCGGGCAGTTGGGCCACGTCGTTCCAGGTAAAGCTGCGGTCCATGCCGAACAGTTCGCGGGCGACACGGTCGGTCAGCGCGGGCAAAATGGCGGCCAGCATGACGGACAGGCCCTTGAAGCCGGCCAGGGTGCGCGAGCAGATGTCTTGCAGCGCGTCTTTCTGGGCTTGCTCGGCGGTGCCTATGCTTTTGGCCATGATCCAGGGCTGGGCCGTATCAAACGCCTGGTTGATCAGGTCGGCCTGCGCCATGATCTGACGCACGGCGCGGCTGTATTCGCGGTTTTCCAGATCGGCGCGCACCTTTTCGGCCACGGCCTGCAGCTCTGCCTGCATCTGCGCCGTGTCGCTGTGGTAGGCCAGTTGGCCGTCGAAATGCTTGCTGATGAAATTAGCGGCGCGGCTGGCGATGTTCACGTACTTGCCGATCAGATCGCTGTTGACGCGGGCAATGAAGTCCTCGGGGTTGAAGTCCATGTCCTCGACGTGCGAGTTCAGCTTGGCTGCCATGTAGTAGCGCATCCATTCGGCGTCCATGCCCAGTTCCAGATAGCGCAGCGGCGAGATGCCCGTGCCGCGGCTCTTGGACATTTTTTCACCGCTGACGGTAATGAAACCGTGCACATTCAGCGCGTCAGGCACCTTGCGGCCGGAAAATTTCAGCATGGCCGGCCAGAACAGCGCGTGGAAGTACACGATGTCCTTGCCGATGAAGTGAACCTGCTCGGTGTTGCCGTTCGGGTCCAGCAGCGCGTCAAAATCCAGGCCCTGCTCGGCGCAATAGGACTTGAGCGAAGCCAGGTAGCCCACCGGCGCATCCAGCCAGACATAGAAGTACTTGCCCGGTGCGTCGGGAATGGGGATGCCGTAGTAGGGCTCGTCGCGGGAAATGTCCCAGTCGTTCAGCGACGCTTGGGCTCCGTCGCCCGTGCCCAGCCATTCGCGGGTCTTGCCCAGCACTTCGGATTGCAGGTGCGGTTTGCCCTGGGCATTGGTGCCAGTGGTCCATTCCTGCAGAAAGGCCACGCAGCGCGGGTCGGACAGGCGAAAGAAAAAGTGCTCGGAGCTCTTGAGCACCGGACGGGCGCGGGTCAGGGTGGAATACGGCTCGATCAGTTCGGTGGGCGCATAGACGGCGCTGCACACTTCGCAGCTGTCGCCGTACTGGTCCTTGGCGTGGCACTTGGGGCATTCGCCCTTGATGTAGCGGTCGGGCAGGAACATGCCTTTGACCGGATCGTAGAACTGCTCGATGGTGCGGGTGTCAATGAAACCGGCTGCCTTGAGCGAACGGTAAATATCCTGAGCCAGCGCAATGTTGGTGTCCGAGTCGGTCCGGTGCCAGTGATCGAACTTGATGTGAAAGCCGTTCAGGTACAGCGGGCGTTCGGCCGCGATGCGGTCCACCAACTGGGCGGGCGTGATGCCGGCGCTTTCGGCCTTGAGCATGATGGGCGCGCCGTGAGCATCGTCCGCGCCTACAAAGTGCAGCGTATGTCCCGACATTCGCATGGACCGGACCCAGATATCGGCCTGGATGTACTCCATGATATGGCCGATGTGAAACGAGCCGTTGGCATACGGCAGGGCGGTCGTGACAAATATCGTTCGTGACATGACGTAATGGAAAAAAAATGTAAAAGGGAAGGGTCGATTTTAAGTCGAATCGTGTTCTTCTGCTGCCCGTGCGGGATAAACTGCCAGCCCTCGGTCGCGCAAGCGCGACGGGAGGGCTGCAAACAGGTCAAAGCAGATGCGTAATCTATCGCCCCGCGCCGCTGTCGGGCGGGAGTCGAGATACCGACCTAGAGCGGCAAGCCGCTAGAGCATACGGTATTTAGGGGATCTCGCGCATTTCGATGTCGGTAACATCCTGTGCACGGGGCGCGCGCGGTTCGCCCGGGCGCATCGTGGGGGCGGTCGGGCGGCGGCGCTGGTCCCAGTAGGCTTTGACGCCGAAGGGCCGACCACTGATCCGGGCCACGATATACAGGATGCCGATGGCAATCGCGGTGGAAACCATGAAAATAAACGCCATGATTGCACCGAAAATTGTCAGCAAGACAAAGAGGGCTGTGCGGATAATCTGGTTAAATGTATTCATAGGGTTAGTATGACACTATCCATGCAAAAAAATTCCCTTTGATCCGTTATTCTTGCGGGTGCGAGGGGTGGTGATGTTTCTTTATATCAAGGTTTTGGACAAATGACTGTAAGTTCTGAACGTGTATTGCAGGCTCTGGCAGGGGTGACCGATCCCAGCACGTTAAAGAAGCTGTCGGTAGAGGCGGGCCGGTGTGAGCTCGAGATCGATAATAATCGGGTGTCGGTCACCTTGTACCTGCCCTATACGGCCTACGACATCCAGGGGCAGTTGCGCGAGCGCATCGAACAGGCGTTGGCGGCCCAGGGCGCACAGCTGGAGAAACTGCACCTGAAATCGAGCATCGGCACACATGCGGTGCAAGAGGGCCTGCGGCCCATGCCTAATATCCGTAATATTATTGCGGTGGCCTCGGGCAAGGGCGGCGTGGGCAAGAGCACCACATCCGTTAATCTGGCCTTGGCGCTGCACATGCAAGGAGCCCGGGTGGGCCTGCTGGATGCCGACATCTACGGCCCCAGCGTACCTATTATGCTGGGCCTGCACGAAAAGCCGCGCAGCGCCGACGGCAAGATGATGGAGCCGTTGATCGGCCACGGCCTGCAGGCCAACTCCATCGGTTTCTTACTGGACGAAAATGCGCCGGCCATCTGGCGCGGCCCTATGGCGACCCAGGCTCTGACGCAGTTGCTTAACCAGACACGTTGGGACGATCTGGATTACCTGATCATCGACATGCCGCCCGGCACGGGCGACATCGCCCTGACGCTGTCCCAGAAAGTGCCGCTGACCGGTGCCGTCATTGTCACCACGCCGCAGGATCTGGCCCTGGCCGACGCCAAACGCGGCCTGACCATGTTCCAGAAGGTCAATGTGCCGGTGTTGGGCATTGTGGAAAACATGTCGGTGCATATCTGTACCAACTGCGGTCATGCCGATCCTGTATTCGGTCAGCATGGCGGGCGGGATATGGCGGCGCAGTTCAATGTGCCCTGGCTGGGTGCCTTGCCGCTGGCCATGAATATCCGCGCACAGACCGATTCGGGCACGCCCACCGTTATCGCTGCGGCCGACAGCGCCGAAGCGCGCCTGTACCAGGAGATTGCCAATCGCGTGTCGGCCAACCTTTCGCAATTGCCACCCGATACGTCGGGACAGCGGCCCAAGGTCGTTCCCCGTCCTCTTTGAGTGTTTATGCTGAAATCCGGCTTGTGCCTGATCGTATTGCTGGCCCTGTGCCGACCGGCCTGGGCCAATGACGTTCCCGAGGTCATCATCGATCCGGGTGGCGTGCCCCCCGAAGCCCTGAAGGAAATCCAGCGTGCCGTCAGCGCCATTACGCGGCTGGCCGAAGATCAGGATGTGGGCGAAACGTCGCGGCTGCGGCGGCGCGCGCATGATGCGACGGTGTCGGCCCTGGAAACTCAGGGCTATTTCGATTCCGTGGTCACGCTGGAGGTCGGCGAGGACATAGGCGGCGAAACCTGGGACATCATCATCGAGCCGGGTGAACTGACCCACGTGCGACAGGTGGACCTGGATTTCAAGGGGCAGATCACCCAGCCGCCATTCCAGGTCCGTCTGGAAGGCATCAAAGCGGATTTTCCGCTCAAGCCGGGCGATCCTTTCCTAAACAAGGTGTGGTCCTCGGCCAAGGCGGATTTGCTGGAAAGCGTGCAACGGCAGGATTTCTACTATGCGCGCTACGAAAGCACGCGCGCTTTGGTGCATGCCGAAGAAAGCGTGGCCGACCTGTCCCTCAAGGTCAAAAGCGGCCCGCGGGTGCGGATGGGGCCTTTGGTCACGACCGGCCTGAAGCGGGTGCCGCAGTCCCTGATCGATCATTATGTGCGCTACGAACCTGGCGACCCCTACGATCAGGATCTGCTGGACGAGTGGCAACAGTCCTTGGCCTCGACCACGTTTTTTCGTGGCGCTTTCGTGACCTTGGACGACGAATCCAGTTTGCAGAAGGTGCGCGCGGACGGCGAGGTCGAGCTGCCTGTGCTGGTACGGTTGACCGAGGCCCCCGCCAAGCGCTTTACCGGTTCTTTGGGCGCGGACAGCGACCACGGCGTGCGTCTGGAAGGACTCTACCGGCAGAATATTGTTTTTGGCCTGCCGGTCTGGACAGAGGCCGGTCTTGGAGTGGATAAAAAACGCCAGCGGGCGTTTTACGACATCCATTTGCCGCCTACGCCCAGTGGCTACAAAAACAGTCTGGGTTTGTTGTATGACCGCTCCGACATCGAAGGTCTGGACACGGCACGCGCTGCGATAGGCTGGAAGCTGCGTCAGGAACGCAAGGCGGCAGGCAGCAGCCGCGTGGAATTCGAGACCGAATGGGGTTTGCTCGGTGCCTGGGACAAGACCAAGATATCCGGTCTGCCCACGCGGGAAGTGCCGTCGGCCATTGCGACTTGGCAGTGGTTGCGCCGCGATGTGGACAAAAAGTACGACCCGCGCGAGGGTAATCTGGTGGATCTGGGTCTGGGGGCGGGTGTCACCCTGGACAAGGGCGAAGCGTTTTACCGGGCCAATCTGCGCATGCAGCAGTGGTGGCCCATTGGTGATTGGGATGTGCTGTCGGTGCGGGGCGAGGTCGGCAAAGTGTGGCGCATGACCGAGCGCACGCCGCCGGACTTTGGCTATCGCACCGGGGGTGCGCGCAGCATTCGTGGCTATAAGTTCCAGAGCATAGGCCTGCGGCTTAATGATGCCGTAGTGGGCGCGCCCACGATGGCAGTGGCCAGCGTGGAATACACACATTTCTTCACCAGCATGTACGGCATGCGTGCTTTCGTGGACGTGGGCGATGCCGCGCCTAGCTTTGGCGACATGAAGCTTGCCTGGGGTTATGGTCTGGGTGCCGTGGTACGCACACCGGCTGGGCCTTTTAACGTCGATCTTGCGTACGGGCAGCGGGACAAGCGCCTGCGCCTGAGCTTTTCTTTGGGAATCGCATTCTGATGGCTTTTGTGCGACGCTGGTTCCGTCGTTTTGCCTTGTGGGGCATCCCTTTTGTGGTGATGGCTCTGCTGTTGGTGTGTGGGTTTGTGTATTGGGCGCTGGCCACCCAGGCGGGCACGCGATGGGCCTTGGATACGGCTTTGCCGTATGCGGGCGGGCAGGCACAGGGGGTCAGCGGCTCTGTCTGGGATGGCCTGTCCATCGACAATCTGACGCTGGAGTTGCCCGATACCCATGTGGGTATCGAAGGTTTGCGTGTGCAGGTCAATTGGCGGGAATTGCTGGAGCGTCGCCTGCACGTGCTGGAACTGAGCGCACGCACCGTGGATGTCGGCCTGAACACGCCAGCCCAGCCCGCTGCGCAAGAACCCTTCCAGATGCCCGAACTCCCTGTTTATATTGCGGTGGACAAGCTGGCATTAGGCCGGTTTTCCCTGACGCAGGACGGCGTGGCCTTGCCGTTGTCGATCGCCGATCTGTCGGCGGCGCTGGCTGTCGGGCGCGAGGCCGGACAACTGCGGCTGCATGACTTGGTGCTTTCTAACGAAGCCATGCAAGCCAGTGTGCAAGGCGAACTGGAGCTGGCGCAGTTGAAGGCTCCGTTTCCGGCGCGTGCCGACATCCAGGTCGTTGCGCAGGGGCTTGGCGAGCAATCGCCGATCTGCGCGCGGCAGTATCTGCCCGGCTACGCCGTTAAATCCGGCGCGCCGTTCAACACGGTGGTCGGGTCAGACAGCACGGCATCGGCAGCAGGCCATCGCGCGGCCGATGCCCCCGCCGCGCGCGAACATCCAGCCGGGCCAGGGGCGGATTGTGTCATTCATGCCCAGCTCAAGCTGGACGGTTCGCTGGAGCAGGCCGCATTGGCTGTGCAAGGCAGTGGACAAGGTTACAGCCTGGATGCCAAGGCCGATCTGACGCCTTTGGCGGCCGTGCCGGTGCGTCAGGCGACGCTGGCGCTGCATCTACCCGATCAGTCCAGAGTCAATGCCGACTTTGCCTGGGAAGCGCAGCAGGAAGGGGCGCATATCAAGGATCATTTCACCGGCCAGTTCAGCAGCGACAAACTGGACCTGCACGCCTTGCTGGGCAATGTCCTGCCCGATGCGCTCATCAACGGCCAGGGACGTTTTGATGTGACCTTGGTGGACAAGACCCAATTGGTGGCGGCGGATGTGGATGTCCAGTTGTTGCAAGGCAGTCGCTGGAATAAACAGGCCGCAGCCGGGCAGCTCAAGGCACGTGTTGCGTCTGCGGCCCAGCCGGGTAGCGCCGATTGGTGGCGCAGTGTCACGGTGTCCGATGCCTTGACCGATGTAAAGATAGGTGACAACCGTGTGTCTTTAAAAGGCGGATTCGGCACGCCCGCCAGCGTGCTGGACCTGCAGGTGCAGATGCCGCATGCCGGCCAATTGTGGCCGGGCCTGGAGCTGGGCAAGGCATCGGTTCAAGGCGTTCTGAAAGGTTCTGTCGCCAGCCATGCCTTGGAGCTGAAAGGACAATACGATCTGGGCGGGAACACACGCACGCAACTGGGCCAGGGGCTGGCCCAGGCCGATCTGGCCCTGGCCGGCAATTGGAATTTTGCCGCGCAAGGCAAGGCGGCTTCCTGGGATGGGCGCATCACGCGTCTGAATGCCGACCATGCCGGCCTGGGCCTGAAACTGCAGTCGGCCTTGCCGGTGTTGTTTACCGCGGCGCTGACCCCGCCTGCGCCCGAGCCCGAGCGCGTGCAGGCTTTGGAGCAAGAACAAGGCGCGCAGACCGCCTCGGCTCAGACGGCACCCGGCACCGCGACTGTGGCCAGTTCGTCGGTACAAGCTGTCAAGGCAACGGCTGGGGCCGGCGCAGCTCCCTGGTCGGTGCGGATAGGGGCGAGCTCTTTGGCGACGACTCTGGATGGGCAGTCCTGGATAAGCTTGCGGCATGTGGAATCGCGCTATCAGGCCGGGCAGTGGGCCAGTCAGGCAGAGCTTAACGATCTGGTGCTGTCCGAGCCGCGCATTCAGCGGTTGATGCGCAAGCTGGGCCTGCAAGAGCAGACCCAGGAGAAAAAAGGCGGTGTGAAGGTGGCTTCGCGCCGCAATGCCCGTCCCGACGAAATCGAGATCAAGGCGGGCTGGAACCTGAGTTTTGCAGGCGGCTTGTCCGGTCAGGTACGCATCGAGCGCGTCAGCGGCGATATACAGGTGCCGGCCGAACCGCCGTTTCCGCTGGGGCTGCAGGATCTGGGTCTGGTCATTAAAGCAACGCCGGGGCAGGGGGGGCGCAGCCGGTTGGATGCGGTGCTGGATGTGCGCACCCAGCGCATGGGCTACCTGACGACCAGCGCCCAGACCGTGGTGCATGCCACGCCGGGCGGCGGTATTGCGCTGCGCGATACCGATCCCAAAGCCATCAACATCAAGGCCAATATTGACGATCTGGGCTGGACCAGCCTGTTTCTGGGCGATGCTATGGAGCTGGGCGGGCGCTTGAATGCCGATGTAAACATCGATGTCGGCGCCAAATGGGCCTGGACCAGCCGGGGCACGGTGACGGGCCGCGATCTGCGCTTTACGCGCCTGGACGATGGCATCCGTTTGCTCAATGGCAGTCTGGATGCGCGATTTGACGACGAGATCTTCCACCTGGACAGCCTGACCTTTCCGGCGATTTTGCGTGTGGAGCCCAAGGAATGGCGTACCGCCACCTGGCTTCGCGAAAGCCCGGATGCCAAGGATGGCAAGCTGACGGTATCGGGACAGTGGAACCTGATGACTCAGCAAGGGGCCTTTGCGGTCGATATTCTGCGTTTTCCGATTGTGCAGCGCGCCGACCGCTACGCCATGATGTCCGGACGCCTGGATCTGGATATGGATTTGCCGCAGGTTGCTATTCGTGGCAAGGTGGTGGCCGATGCTGGCTGGTTCAATCTGGACATGCTGGGCGGTATTCCCACTGTGGACAGTGACGTCGTGGTGCTGCGCGCGGGTCAGACCCTCAAGGACGAAGAGGCCTCGGGGACGACGGACATGACCATGGAAATCGATGTGGACCTGGGGCCGCGCTTTTACCTGACGGGCTACGGCGTGAACTCCGGTCTGGTGGGCAGTTTGCGGGTCACCATGATTGGCGGCAAGCTGACTGGCATGGGAGCCTTGCGTACTCGTGGGGGCCGAATTGAACTGTATGGCCAGAAGCTCTTGCTCAAGCGCGGAACCGTGACCTTCCAGGGCGATATCACATCTCCTATCCTGGACATTGAGGCTGTGCGTACCGGTCAGGCTGTGGAAGCAGGTGTTAAGGTAGCCGGTACGGCACGCAAGCCCCGCATCGATCTGGTGTCCTATCCTGAAGTCAGCGAAGTTGAAAAATTGTCCTGGCTATTGCTGGGTCACGGGCCGGATGATTCGGGTGGCGACATGGCCTTGCTGCTTAGCGTGGGTACGTCCTTCCTGGGCGATGGCGAGCCCTTCTACCGCAAGTTCGGGATTGATGAAGTGGCCATGCGCTCGGGCGACCTGGGCAGTGCCGGTAGCATTTTGCCGGTGGAAAGTGTGGTCAAATCCCTGAACAGCGGCACCAG
>JQGF01000609.1_pt1 | contig 35053 bp, 33 predicted proteins | sample 210201 | NCBI WGS metagenome assembly JQGF01 (sample SAMN02947780, study PRJNA257236) | wastewater metagenome | biome: Domestic wastewater sediments; material: Domestic wastewater soil sediments and water; isolation source: domestic wastewater sediment treated with ammonia and hydroxylamine at...
TGACCTTGAACCCTTCCTGACAGCCGATGACCGCGATCAGAAACGCGAAGATCGGTGCCTTGGCCATGCCCAGCACAAAGTGTCGCAAATCAATATCCTGATTGAAGATATTGATGAACATGGTCGGCGAGATATCCAAAATCAGGGCGCACACCAGTGCGCCACCAAAAATCCCCGCCAGCATGCCCACAAAGGTCAGGATAGGCATGGCCAACAACATGGCCAGCACCCGGGGGATGACCAGAATCAGCATGGGATTCAGCCCCTGGGCGCGCAGAGCATCAATTTCTTCATTCGCCTTCATGGAGCCAATTTGCGCGGTAAAGGCGCTGGCAGTGCGACCCGCCATCAAAATGGCCGTCAGTAGCACCGCGAACTCTCGCAGGAAGGAAAAACCGACCAGGTTGACGGTGTAGATCGTGGCGCCAAAATCCGCCAGCACCGTCGCGCCCAGAAAGGCGATCACTGCACCGACCAAAAACGTCAGCAGGGCCACGATGGGCACTGCATTAAATGCAGTTTCCTCCAGTTGCGCCACAATCGAGGTCACCCGCCACTGACTGGGCCGCAGCAGATTGCGGATCAGCGTTTCCAGCGTCAGGCCGATGAAACCCAGGAGCTCGCGCATATTGCGCGAAATGTGGACCATGGACAGGCCCACCCGCTCGAACAGATCCGTGATGCCCCAGCGGGGCGCAACCAGATGGCGCTGATCCATGCGACTCATCGCCTTGGCGACGGTTTGCAATAACTGATGGCGCTCTTTGGACAAGCCTTGGGCCGTATCCAGAGCCACCTGCACACGCTCGGCTCCGAGCCACTCGCACAGCACCTGAGCACCGGTGGTATCCAGCGACTTCAAGGCGCTAAAATCCAAGGACCACGGGCCCTGCTTGTCACCGAGCGAGCGCAAACTGCTTTGCAACGCTTCGTAGTGACGCAAGGACCAGTCGCCTAGCAATTGCAGCTGACCAGAGGAGTCTGTACGGACATACAGAGACGCAGACGTATTCATGCGCATAGTCTAATGGATTTGCGCTGACCGCTTCCATAGCGCCAACTACTTTTTCATGCTTTGTGGATAATTAAACGGGCTGTAAGCAAGTCAGGCAATCAGGCAACATTTCTGCTATATAAATCCGTCCGTCCAGCGCGGTGGTCAAACCATGCCCATACACGCCCTGCACCCGACAACGCCCCAGCAAGATGCCCGAATCCGGATCAAACCGTGACAGGCTCGCGGTCTGGTCGCTGACCAGAACGGAACCGTCGGTTTGTACGGCCACGGCCATTGGCTTGTACAAGGGGCGCAGTTCCCCCAGATAACGACCTTGTACATCCAGATGCTGGACGCGATTGTTTTCACGGTCAGCCACCCAGACCGAACCGTCCGCCGCGCCGGCCAGCATATGTGGCGTGCTGAACTGCAAAGGCCCCGGGCCCGGCGCGCCCAGCGCAGCCAGCCACTGACGCTGCGGGTCAAAGCGATGCACCACGGTATTGCCATAGCCATCGCTTACCCACAAGCCTCCCCCTGCACATTCAATCGCATGGGTGGGGTGGTTGAACGGTTCCTGCCAACGCGGCTGCTCCGGCATGCCCAGCCGCCATTGCTCATGGCCCTGGCCGTCCAGAGCAACAACCTGATGCCCATCGACATCCGTCACCAACACGCCGCCCTGCGGACGGGCGCTGATGTGATGCGGGCACAGCATATCGTCCAATGGCCAGCGGGCCGATACCTGTCCATCCGGAGTGAGCACCAGCACACTGGCCGGACGGCGCAGCAACGCCGCAATACGCCCATCAGAGAGCACCGCCACGCTGGTGATGCTGCCCACATCGGCCTGCGTCCAGGCGCGCTCCACTTTATAGCGTTGCGCTCCCAGGCTGACATAAGCCATAGTCATCTCCCCCCCCCTTTACATCGCGTTAGGCAAGACCATGACGATTTGCGGGAAGATCGTCACCAATACGGTGGCCAGCACCAGCAACAAGAAAAAGGGGAAGGCCATGCGCACCAGCTCAAACAGGTTACGGCCGGTAATCCCCTGAATCACGAACAGATTGAAACCGATGGGCGGAGTGATCTGGGCCATTTCCACAGTCAAAATCAGATAGACGCCAAACCAGATCGGGTCGATACCGGCCGCCATCACAGCGGGCAACAAGACCGACGTGGTCAGCACCACAATGGAAATGCCATCCAGAAAGGCGCCCAGAATGACGAAAAACACCGTCAAGACGGCAATCAGGGCGTATTGGCTCAAACCCAAGGAACCAATCCAGGCAGCCAGATTGGCAGGCAGGCCGGTAAAGCTCATGGCGCTGGTCAGGTAGGCGGCCCCGATCAAAATAAAGGAGATCATGCACGAGGTGCGCGCAGCGCCTAACAAGCTGGCCGTAAAGGTTTTCCAATTCAGGGAGCGCCCCACCGCGGCAATAAGCAAGGAACCAATGACACCGAGCACAGCCGCTTCCGTGGCCGTTGCAATACCACCGTAAATTGAACCGATCACAGCCACAATCAACAAGACCACCGGCAAGAGCAGACGCAGGCGCCGTACTTTCTCACCCAGGCTTAATTGCTCGGTTGCCGCCGGCACCCGATCTGGATGACGGATGGACCAGATTGCTATGTAGGCCGAAAACAGGCACATCAACAAGATACCGGGCAATACCCCGGCCACAAACAGGCGGATGATGGAAACCTGAGCGGCCACGGCGTACACAATCATCACGATCGAGGGGGGAATCAGCAGGCCCAGGGTACCGGCGCCGGCCAGCGAGCCGATACTGATGCTGTCGTCATAGCCTCGTGCTTTAAGCTCGGGCAAGGAGATGCGGCCAATGGTGGCAGCCGTGGCGGCCGAGGAACCACTGACTGCCGCGAAAATGCCGCAACCCAAGGTATTGACATGAACCAGACGACCCGGCAAACGCTGCACCCACGGCCCCAGCCCGCTGAACATATCTTCCGCCAGCCGGGTCCGATACAGAATCTCCCCCATCCAGATAAACAAGGGCAGGGCCGTCAGAGCCCAACTGGCCGAGGAGTCCCAGGCTTTGGTGGCAAAAATAATGCCCGCCGGTGCATCCGCATACAAAAAAATAGACAAGATACCGCAAGCGATCAGGACCAGCGCCACCCACACGCCACTGGCCAGCAAGGCAAGCAGAGCCACAAACAAGACGATTGCCTGAGATAAATCAGCCATGTTCCGTTGCCTCCAATTCTTGACCCTGAACCACACGCAGCAGACGCCGCAACAACATCAGGGTCAACAGACCCAAACCAACAGGCATGCCCAGCTGGGGAATCCACAGGGGCACCGCGACCATGCCCTGAGCGACTTCCTTGTACACAAAGGACTCATACACAAAATGGGCCGTCTCCCAGGTACACCAGGCGGCCAGCAACAGCCCAATCAGCGTGGCCAACAATTCGTAAGGGCGCCTGAGGTGCTCGGGGATCACCTGCAACAACAAAGAGACGCGGATATGATCGCCCTGCAGCATGGCGTAGGGCAGCGCCAGAAAAATCGACGCTGCCATAAACCATCCTGCGAAGTCATCCGACGCCGGTATTTGCATGGAGAACAGGCGCGCCACAATCTGCGCCGTCACCACTACCCCGATCAGGCAAAGAAAGAGTGCGGCCAGTGCGCCGCATACTCTGGCCATACGCTCCAGCACAATCATGGACGCACTCCTGATTTAGGGCTGACGGTAAGTATCAAGCAGCTTCTGGCCGTCGGCCCCTGCTTTCTTCAGCCATTCTTCGGTCATGGTCTGGCCGATAGCCTGCAACTGCGCAGCCAGCTTGTCGCTGAGCGGGCCGACCACCATGCCTTTATCGGCCATGGTCTGGGTCAGCTTGGACGTCTGCTCACGCGACATCGCCCAGCCACGCTGCTCAGCCCGTTCCCCAGCTTCCAGCACGGCTTTTTGCACGTTCTCGGGCAGGCGTTGGAACGCGCGCTTATTCACAATCACAAAGCTTTGCGGAATGAACACCTGCGCGTCGTAGTAATACTTCACGTAGTCCCAGGCCTGTGAATCCACGCCCGTGGCCGGCGAGGTCAGCATGGCATCAATAATGCCGGTAGAAAACGCCTGTGGCACCTCAGGTGTTTGCACGGTGGTGGGCACCGCCCCCATCAAGGAAACCAGGCGACTGGTGGCCGGACTGTAGGCACGGAAACGGACGCCAGCCAGATCCGAGAGCTGCTCCACCGGTTGTTTGGTGTAAATGCCTTGTGGAGGCCAGGGGGAGCCATAGACCAGCACGATGCCTTGCTTGTCCAGGCGCTCGGCCAGAAACGGACGGGTGGCTTTCCACAGCTTTTCCGACTGGTCAAAGGATGAGGCCAGGAAAGGCACGCTGTCGACTTCAAACAAAGGATCTTCGTTGCCGATGGCCGCCACCAGCATCTCCCCGGCCTGCACCACACCTTGCTGAACGCCACGCTTGACCTCGGGACGCTTGAGCAGCACCGAGTTCGATTGCACATTGATATTCAACTCGCCATTGGTCGCCGCTTTGATATCGGCCGCGAACTCACGCGCATTCTGTGTCAGAAAGTTGTTGTCAGGCTGCTCGGTGCTCATGTTCCAGTTGGTGGCCGCCTGCGCGGTCCCTGCCAACGCCAGTACGCAAGCCATGGAAAGTAATTTTTTAATCATGATGTCGCTTCTCCCAAGAATTGAGGTGATAGCCGTCTTATGAACGGCTCGCATTCAGATCCCGTGACTGCAGATCCCACAACAAAGAAAACTCGGATACATCGTTCGTTGCCACGCCCAGATCCTGCTGCAAGCGGGCGGCCAAGACATGCGCAGCCTCCGGGGTGGTCAGATCCGCCACCAGATACGGGTCCAAACGACGCTGCTGCGTATCTTCGGACGGCAGGGGGGTCGAGAGCTCGGGATCAGGCGTGAGCACACGCAAGGCCACCAAACCATCCACCTGTTCCAGATAGGCCGCACTGTGACGGGCCAGGCTTTGCTGATGTGCACGTTCAGGCAGACGCACCAGCAAAACATGTGAGCCCGTACCGGCCCCGCCCAGCACGCTCACCGCCATCACGCGGCGCTGGGTATTGCTCATGCGCGCAAAGTTGGTATTGGACCAGTCTGTCTGCTGCTCAAATGCTTTTCGATATTCGGGGGTACCAAAGACCCGCAGGGACTCGGTGCGATACAGGGCCAGATACTTGCGCCCGACCCCTTGACGCACATAACGTCGCGACCATTGAAAGCCCGGTATGGCCGCACGCTCGGCCATGTGCTCGCGCTCATACCATTGATTGAAATCCCGCTCATGTTCCGGGGCGATATCTGTCCAGATGAACAACTCCCCCGGCGCATCACGATCCGTACGAAAAATAGCAGACACGACAGCTCTCCCGAATCAAAGTCATTGCACACGCTTTGTGGGAGTGTCCAACGGCTGCCGGGCAGAGACCAAACGGTTTATTTCAACCTGGAGCAATCGGAAAAAGCGATCAGTTCTAGCGAATGGCGCGAGATATAGCTTATCAAGCAAGCGCGGCGGTCGTACACCTGTACGGGCAAGGGGAAAACCCTCAAAGGCTAGATGGCAAAAACACGCGTGTCTGGCGGGGGTAAAGCCAGACCTGGATGCTCGGCAGCAAAATGATGCATGCGCTCCAGCGCTACCCCAATGACGGCCTGAGCCGTTTGCGTCAAGGGATCGGGTCGCCAACTGGCCACCAGACGCAAGTCCGGCAAGGCATGCTCACAGACGATTTCCTGATACAGCCCACTGTTGAGCTGACGACTGACCGCCGCCAGGGGCAAGGTCGCAATACTGGGTTGTGCCTCGATCAGTTGCATGCTGGCGGCAATGGAAGATACATAATGAATCCGGGCCTGATCTACCGGCAAGGGGTCAAGCAACTGCACCAAGGCCAGATGGGGCTGCGAGCCGCGAGGGAAGGTGACCAAGGGCCAGCGTTGGACCAACTCCTGCAAGCCACTACGGACCGGCATGCTCTCATCGGCCATGCACACCCAGCCCATACGCATCGACCCCATGGGCAGATTGCGTATGCCATCGCCCATGATGGGATCGGTCTGCAAGGCCACATCAATCGTGCCGCGTTTGAGCAGGTCATGAAGGCGCAACGTGGATTCAGCAGTCAGCTCAATTTCCAGTTCGGGATACAGGGCATGCAATTGGCGAATCAGGTCCTTGAACCAGGTATGCACAATGGACTCGACCACCCCCAGACGCACACGGCCGCTCAAGCGGCTGGAACCTGCCAGGGCCTCGCGCAGATCGTGCTCCATGCCCAGCATCTGCTCGGCGTACTGCATCAGTTTTCGCCCGGCGGGAGTCAAACGCAAATCCCGATGACCGCGCTCAAACAGGGTTTTCTGAAACTCGCTCTCCAGGGCTGCAATCCGTCCCGACACCGCAGCCTGCGTCAAATGCTGCTTGTTCGCGGCCGCCCGAAAACTGCCCAAGCGAGCAATCCAGATGAAGGTTTCCAAAAAACGAATATTCATGCACCTGTCCTTTCTGAGCCCATCATGGCGGCAAGATGATATTGGCTCCGCTGTTCACAGGGAACGGACACAATCAAGCCAGCACCATCACCGACAAAAGCCTGGGGCGACAACCTATGGCCATGCGCTCGGCCCGCCACAATCTGCGCATGCCGCAGCAAGGACACGTGCGGTCGAAAAGGGCGCGGAGGCTGTGTCCAGCCCAGCCCGGTCAAGCTGGACCAGATTGCCTCATGCCACTGTTGCAGGGCATCCAGAGCCTGCTTTTGCGAGTCGTCAGGACCGGCCCACACCACCCTGGGCTTTTCAAACACATCCCGTACGGTCAGATCCAGCTTGATATCCGGCACCGTCCATCCAGCCATTCGTGTCGCCAAGGACTGCAGCGCCGACACGGGGCTGCTATCGAGAAAAGCCAGGGTTAAGTGAAAGTGATCAGACTGCATCATCCGTCCACCATACAGGGCCTGGGCCTGACGGGCCTGTTCGGCCAGCCAGGCCCGGGTTTGCGCATCGGGCCACCAGCCGATGAACGCACGCATAGCGTGTTCGGCATCGCACTGCTTCAGGTCCAGAATGGGCAAGGGAATCGTCATCAGCACACCCTCAAACAAGGCAGGTTAAACAAGAACGGGCAGGCTCAGGCCACCCCCTCAGTGACAGCGCACACCTCTCGCTTTACCCCATCGTAGCGCTGTCCGCGCAAAATTCCGGTGAAAGCCCACCGACAGCCAGAGTCACGGGCAAAGGGAAATAGCCGGTTCTTCGCAAGGCTGCGCGACATTCGCACACTAGCAGCAGCCCGGATAAGGATCATCCATTTACAAAGCCTGACGTTTTTAACGGTTTCAGATACGCAAAACGATAGACGTGCAAAAACTCCCTACCTAAGATAGACCCAGCGGTCTGAACCTATGACCGGCAAACACAGAACAGGAGTAGAACGATGGGTATTATCTCCATGATTGTTGTGGGCTTTATCGTAGGTTTGCTGGCGCGGGCGATCATGCCTGGCGACCAGAAGATGGGATGGATAATGACGTCCATCCTGGGGATTGTCGGCGCATTTGTAGCCGGCTATCTGGGTCAAGCCATGGGCTGGTACGTCCCCGGCGAAGGCGCTGGCTGGATCGGTTCCATCGTGGGTGCCATCATCGTCCTGTTTATCTACGGCCTGGTCAGTAAGAAGGCGTAAAGCGCCACACGTACCCCCCAACACTGCAGCAGCCTTGACGGCCAGGTGGTTGAGACCTGAACCTCACCCTCGCACGGAAACGGGCTACACAAGTCCGGGAAGCTGCTGCAGCTTGCTGCTTGCCTTTAGCAGCCGCATTCACCGCCGCTTGTTACTGCGGCGGCCCCGACGCACAGAAGCAGAAAACGACCAGCCATCGCGACTGAGCGCCAGGACACCCGACGTTCCCGGAGCCTGTCATGCCTTACATCATCACCTTGAATCGCGTTTACGATGCCATCCATGCGTCTTCCGGCAAGGCTGCCCGTGTCCTGACAGACCGCCTCTGGCCACGCGGCCTGCGCAAAGAAGCGTTGGGCGATATCCAGTGGCTGCACGAAGCCAGCCCCACACCGGAGTTGCGCAAGGGTCTTCATAAGGGCGACATTTCCCCTGAGCAATTTCAGCGCCGCTATCAACAACAGTTGGAGCAGGACCCCGACGCCTTGCTGCCCTTGATGACGCTGGCCCGCAAAGGCGAACTGCAATTGCTAAGCGCCGCCCATGACCCACACACCTCGTATTTGACGGTGCTAAAACAGGCCGTGCTCAACGCATTGGCCAACGAGGATCGCATCCATGACGCAAGGGAACCCAGCTCGCCGGTCTGTTATGCCCACTTGCCACGCGAGGAAAAGGAATAAACCCGACTGCGTTATCGCTGTGTCTGCCCAACCGAGCTGGCCCCTGGCGCATTGCGCGCTCCCAGCAAGTGCTTGACCAGGCTCTGCACACAGGCTTCACGCCGCGAATCCGGCGCGTAGTCATTGCGCAAGGCGGACCAGGTCGGATGAATCCGAGCCTGCGCCAACTCCTCAGGCAGGCTTTGCGCACGCCAGACATTCAATTCCCGCTGCAAGGCCTGATCGAAATCCTCAGCATCAATTTCGCCCAGCCGAATAGGCGTTTGCGCCGCGTGACCGCGCCGCTCCAGAGCCGCAATCAAACTGAGCTGGCGCACCGCTAACAGGCGCAGCACCGCGTCATCCACACTTAACTCGGTCTCGCCTCGCAGCCTGCCCATCAAGCGCTGGCCCCACTTGTCCGCGCCTTGCCACAAACCGCCGGCCAGTGCGCCCAGAACCGTTCCCGTTCCCAGACTCAAGCCACCAGTCATCACATCCAGTGTCGCACCGGCCATGGCGCCAGCCGCCACGCCCTTACCCAACTGCACCCCAAACTCTTTCAAGGCCTGGGGATCAAACAAATCCATACCCCAACGGCCTCCCTCAAAATGCAGCAGATCTGCCACCACATCCTGACGGCCAAAGCTGTAGCGTCTGAGCAAAGCCTGAACACTCTTGGCCTCGCGTGCCAGGACCGGCTCCCGTAACTGCTGCACCGCCAAGGCCATGGATTCCTTGTCCGAGGGCGTACTCACTCGCCAGGCGGCCACATCAATCAGCAACTCTGCCAACAGCCGCAGGGCATCCCGACGCCGCAAGGCCGCCTGCTGGGCCAAATCCATTTTCAGATGTTGCAACACCCCGGCCTGCGTCTCTAGCAATACCGCCAGCTTGTCGTACAGCAACGCTTCGCCATCCAGCGCTGGCGCTACCGTATCGAACTCTGCCAAGGCATGCAGGCCCAAGCGGGCCAAAGCACTACGCCATTCCTGCACCCGAGCCTGCGGGCTGCGCACGAAGTTCAGAACAGGCAGCAAAGGCCGCCCGCTATAGGCGAGCAGCGTCAGCTCATCTTTATGCTTGCTCAGCACAGGATCGCGTGCATCCACCACGTATAAACCGGCATCACAGGACTGCAACTTACGCAGCACGCGAGCCTCTTGTTCAAAGCGTCCCTGCGCCGCGGGGGACTCCAGAAAGCGCCGAATCCGTTCCGGCCCATCAATACGCTCCCCAGGCTGGCTCAGCTGATCCATAAAGTCCAGCAAAGCCATGCTGTCTTCCAGGCCGGGGGTATCAAACAGCTCTACCAGAGCCTCGTCGTCCACCGTCAGCCGGGCTCCTTCTACATGCCGTGTGGTGCCGGGACTGTTGCTGACCTGACCAAAAGCGGCGTCCCGGGTCAGGGTGCGCAACAAGGAGGTCTTGCCGGTATTGGTATGGCCCACCACCGCCAGCGTCAAAGCCGCAGCATTCATGAAGGCTCCTTCAAAGGCCGGTCAGGCCATTGATCGTGTATCTGTCCCGGCGCAAAACCGGCCGCCACCAAGCGTTCATGCCAGCTGCGACGGCGTGCCTGCTCAGGATCGGCCAAGGCCTCATCCAGCAAAATGACATCGGACTGCTGGGCCAACTGCGCCCATTCCACCAAGGTGGCAACCACACCCCGATCCGGGGTCTGGGCAGCGTCACACACCATCAACAAATGACGAGGGCTCGCTGACTGCAGGCGGCCCAAAATGGCCAGACGCTCGGCCCGTGAATCCACGCGACCCAGATCCTGCATGTCCTCCTGGATAAAGGCAGGCGGCCAACGGTGTTCGGGCGGCAACTCCAGCCCCACCACACACAGAGCATGAGCCGCTAAAAGAGCGCCGGGCTCATTGTGAATCCGGGCGACTTTGTCGGGCGAGGCCAGTTCGTCTACGCCCGTAGGCTCACTGGCAGGCATCAGGCGCGGGCGCAATTCCGCCAGACCCGGCAAACTGTCGTCCAAGCTCAGTCGCGCCGTGTGTGTACGCCATTGCCACAGGCTCCAGGCCAGGGCCAGCACACGAGGCAGCAGGCCATACGTGACCACCACACCCAGCAACCAGCTGGACCAAAGGGCCTGAGCCTGGGCATCCAGCATGTGCAAGCCATCGCTGCTACGTATGGTGAGGGTATCGGGCAAGGTAAAGCCCAACAAGGACGGCAGGACGCCCAGGCCTTCAACCAGCCAGACAAAGGTATCTGGCGTCAAAAGCGTGGTTTCCCAGTTGAAGTGATAGCGACGCGAAGCCAGCAATAACAGCAGGGTGCTCAGGGCCGACAGGAAGGCCAACACCCACAAACCATGGCTGATCAATCCCGCCAGCCAGAACTGAGTGCCACGGCGCGCCAACACGGCGGCAAAAGCCTGCGGCACCAGACTGGCCTCGCCTTTGACGAAGCGGCGACTCAGCCACCACCACAGATCGCCAGCCCAACTGCCAGCGCCGGTCGTTTTCCCCGACAAGGCCAGACTGAGCAACCAGAAAATAAAAGTCAGAACATGCAGTCCCAACAAGGCTCCTACGGCCGTGACCACATTAACGGCACGACGGCCATCGCCCAAGGCACCGGCTGCGGTCGCAGCACCGGCCAACACCGCCAGCACGGCCATCGCGACCATCAGAAGACGCGCCACGCGCCACCAGCGACTCCAGGCCTGCTCCAACCCGTCACGTTGAGCCAGAGCCAGGGCTCGCGCCGTTACGCGTCGAGCAAATGAGCCACCCGCCGCCCGTGCACGTCGCGACTCCGAGAGGTCTTCAAGAGGCCCCCACAGGGTCTCACGCAAACGTATGGCTTCAACCAAGGTTTGTTGCTGCCAGGAGCCGACAGGGGCAGACGGTTTCATGGCCCTGGGCCCCCTTTACAGCAGCACAGGTTCATCAGGCAAGGCATTGACGCGCGCATCATTCGGATCATGCGCCGGCGCGCCTTGCTGCAACACCGCCTCAATCGCCTCCACCGCCGTCAGCAAGCCAGACAGATATTCGCGGGCCGCCAGATCCTTTTCCAACTCTCGGCAGATCCGCGCCCACTGGGCCGGGTCGGCCTGGATGCCACGATCCGCAATGATGTGGATATGCCGCTGCCCCAGAGCCAGATACAACAGGACGCCGGAATTGAGCGGCGTATCCCATACACGCAAACGACCGAACACCTCCAGGGCACGTTGGGCACTGTCCGCTTCGTGCGCCGGCAGGACGGCCTCGATCGCCACCACCAGCTCGCCACTATGGTTCTGTTCACCCTTGCGAATCTGTTCAGCCAGATGGCCCAGCATTTCCGCGTTGAAATGACGTCGGCGCAGCCATTGGCCGTGCACCGATGCCCAGCCCGACAACTCTTTCCAGTTCACACTCATGTTGCTCCCCTGTGGCCTTACCAGCTACCGGAGGCGCCACCGCCTCCACTGCCGCCACCACCACCGCCGCTGCCACCGCCAAAGCCGCCAAAACCCCCACCGCTGCTGCCGCCATTGCCGCCAAAACCGCCCGAGGAATAACCGCCCAGGCCTCCAATGACGCCGCCACGACGCGAAGCACGCCCGGAGCTGGACTTGCCGCCTGCCCCAAAGAGTCGGCCAATCATGCTCAAACCCGCACCAACGACGGCGGCCAGCAAAGCCAGACCAATACTGCCCGATACCACCAGCGTGAACACCCCCGCGGCAAAGGCCGCAAACAAGGGCGAAGCAAAAAACACGATCGCGCCGACGGCCAGCAAAGGCTCCCAGAACACCCCATCTTCCCCGGACGAAGTGACAGGGGCATTTTTAGGGGGCGGGGGCAGTTCCTCGCCGTTGACCAGCCCCACCAAACTATCCGTCGCAGCCTGAATGCCGGCGTAGAAATTGCCTTCGATAAAGCGAGGGGTCATTTGTTCTCGGATGATGCGGCCAGCCTGCAGGTCTGTCACCGCGCCTTCCAGACCATAGCCAGTCTGGATACGCATGCGACGATCATCCTTGGCCACCAGCAGCAAGATGCCATCGTCCACTTTCTTGCGACCGATCTCCCACTGATCAAAAACACGCAGGGCGTATTGCTCGATCGTTTCTTCACCCGTGGTGGGCACCATCAGGATCACCACCTGTGCGCCTTTTTCCTGCTCCACAGCCTTGAGCTGCTGGTTCAGGGCCTCTTTCTGCTCCGCGCTCAGGGTGCCGGTGGTGTCCGTCACCCAACCGGCAATGGCGGGAATCGGCTCGGGTTTGGCCTGCGCCTGGCCCCACGGCCAGCACAACATCAGCAAAACCGTCAGCAGACAGACCCAAACCAGCCTGCCTGTCCGTACAGACCCAAGCCCGGTCGTCGGTGCAAGATCGGACACCTTCATGGCACCCCCTCCAGAGTCACTCAATACCCGGCAGGAGCCGGTGTCGCAGGAATATCAAATTTGACTTCGGGGTCACGCGTGATTTCGCTCTGACGATCGACCCCGTAGTTTTCCTTGACCTTGTAGCCAAACAGCTTGGCGGTAATCAGGGTAGGGAACTGGCGAATGTACAGGTTGTATTCCTGCACTGCCTGCACGTAACGACCGCGCTCGGTGGCGATACGGTTTTCCGTGCCTTCCAGCTGCGTCATCAAATCACGAAACAGCCCGTCGCTTTTGAGCTGCGGATAGTTTTCCGAGACCGCGATCAGGCGCGACAAGGCTGAGGACAACTGGTTCTGTGCTTCCTGAAAGCGCGCCATGACCTCGGGATTATCAATATCCTCGACTTTCATCTGTATGGTGCCCACCTTGGCGCGCGCCTCGGTAACCTGCGTGAGTACCGTGCGCTCATTGACCATATAGGCATTGACCGAGCTGACCAGCTTGGGCACCAGCTCGGCTCGGCGCTCGTATTGATTCAAGGTTTGCGACCACGCGGCCTTGACCTGCTCGTCCAGCCGCTGGATCTCGTTATACCCACAACCCGACAGCAAGACCGCCATGCTGCTGATAAAGACCCATCGAATCCATGATGTCATGATTTTTTTCCTGCAAAAATAAGCAGATAAACAACAAAAACAGGTTACACCCCATTTGCCAGGACACGTGCCCAAACCCGTCAGGCAGTGCGTGCACGCCAAGCGTAAACCGCGTACTGCAGCATAACAAGTGCGTCTATGGCGGTGCTTAACAATTTCTGTCAAATCCGCCGTGCCCGCCACGCTGACCTTTTAGCCTTGAAACAGGTTGTTTTAACGCGACCGCGCAAAATGATACAAGATGGTCAATGAGGATTTTTACTGATTTCACGCTATAATGTCAGATTGCGCAGCGCACCAATCACTGCGCCTCTTGCAGCAGGCGGCGTTCTTGCCCCTGCCGTGGCATTGTCGCCATAAACAAAATACCTTAGCCTGGATTGGTAGGGCCCCGAAGAGGGCTTTTGGGCTAGTCACTGGAAAATTCTTGGACTCTCAAATCACTTTTGCCGCCCTTGGGCTGGCAGAACCTCTGTTGCGTGCTGTAACTGACGCAGGCTATACCCACCCCACTCCTATTCAGGCCCAGGCCATCCCCAAGGTCATTGAAGGGGGCGACTTGCTAGCCGCTGCGCAAACCGGTACTGGCAAAACGGCCGGCTTTACCCTGCCTATCCTGCACCGCCTGCTGAACAACCCTCAGCAAAACCGCAAACCCGGCCGCCCACGCGCGCTGATTCTTGCCCCAACCCGTGAACTGGCCGCCCAGGTCGAGGAATCGGTCCGTCTGTACAGCCAGCACACCCGTCTGCGCTCGATGGTCATGTTTGGTGGCGTGAACATCAACCCCCAGTTCCATGCCCTGCGCAAACCGCTGGACATTCTGGTGGCCACCCCTGGCCGTTTGCTGGACCACGTGCGTCAGCGCACGGTCGATCTGACCGGCGTGGAAATCCTGGTGCTGGACGAAGCCGACCGCATGCTGGACATGGGCTTTATCCGCGATATCCGCAAGATCATCAGCCTGATGCCGGTAGAGCGCCAGACCCTGCTGTTTTCGGCCACCTTCTCGGACGAAATCCGCGAACTGGCCCGCGGTTCGCTCAACAACCCTGACGAAGTGGCCGTTGCTGCCCGCAACACCACCAACGAACTGATTACCCAGCAAGTGATTCTGGCGGAACAGGCGCACAAGCGCGATCTGCTCAGCCACATCATCCGCGAAAGCAGCTGGAATCAGGTTCTGGTGTTCTGCCGCACCAAGCACGGCGCCAACCGTTTGGCCGAAAAACTGTCCAAGGACGGTATGGCCGCTGAAGCCCTGCACGGCAACAAGAGCCAGGCGGCTCGTACCCGTGCTCTGGCCGGTTTCAAAAATGGCAAGGTCGTGGTGCTGGTTGCCACTGACATTGCCGCGCGTGGTCTGGACATTGACCAACTGCCTTACGTGGTCAACTTCGAGTTGCCCAACGTGCCGGAAGATTACGTTCACCGTATTGGCCGTACGGGCCGTGCCGGCAGCGAAGGCGTGGCCTTGTCCTTGGTGGATCGCAGCGAAATGCGCCTGCTCAAGCAGATCGAGCGCATGACCCGCAATCCGATCGACCGCATCGTGGTGGAAGGCTGGACGCCTCCTTCGCGCGCTGCTCTGGCCGAAGAAGCCAAGGAAGACACGTACGCAGAGCGTCGCTTCAACAGCGCTCCTGGCGCTCGTGCTCCTGCTGCCCGTCGTCCCAACGGTGCTGGCCAAGCCCGCTCCGCTGAAGGCCGCGGCGGCAATGGTGAAAGCCGTCCGCGCCGTCCTGGCAACGACAACCGCCCACGTCGCAGCGCCGCCCCCGGTGCAGCCGGTGGTGGTGCGGCCCGTGCCGGTCAGGGTCGCCCTGGTGGCCGTCAGGACAGCCGCGGTCCCAACCGCAGCAACCGTAGCGCCGCACAAGCCAAAGCCTAAACTCCGCCAAGGGACTGTGCCTGCCAAAGGCGGGCGCAGTGCCCGCCTTTGAACCGAGCACATCATGGCACTGAGCACCTGGCTCGCCTTTTTCGCGGCTTCCTGGGTCATTTCGTTTTCACCTGGCCCAGGTGCGATTTCCTCCATGTCATCCGGCCTGAAATACGGCTTCAAGCGTGGCTACTGGATGGCGATCGGCCTGAATATCGGCATCATGATTCAGGTGTTCATCATCAGCCTGGGATTGGGACAAGTTCTGGCGCGCTCGGAACTGGCGTTCACCACGCTCAAGTGGCTGGGCGCAGCCTACCTGATTTATCTGGGCTGGAAGCAACTGCGCACCGACGCCATGCCGGTACAAGTCACCGGTCAGGCGCCCAGCGACTTTCGCATCCGCGATTTGCTGCTTCGGGGTTGTCTGATCAACATCACCAACCCCAAGGGTCTGGTATTTCTGCTGGCCATCATGCCCCAGTTTCTGGACGTGAATCGGCCGATGCCATTGCAATACCTGCTCATTGCCCTGACCCTGTGCTTTACGGATCTGGTGGCCATGGGTTGCTACACCTCCTTGGCGGCACGCATGTTGCATGTGCTTCGTCAGGCCAGCCACGTCCGGCTGCTGAACCGCGTGTTCGGTTCGCTATTTATTCTGGCAGGAACGGTATTGGCCAGCGTGTCGCGTTAGCCTCGTGCGCGCCTGCGCTTGCCCCCAGGCCCTGCTTTACGGATAATTCGCTCACTGTTTTCCACGCGCCAGACTGGCGCTGCCACAAGGATTTTCAATGTCGTCCGGTGACATACGCTCTGAAGTCAAGAAACGCCGCACTTTTGCCATTATTTCTCACCCTGACGCGGGTAAGACCACACTGACTGAAAAACTGCTGCTGTTCGCGGGCGCGATTCAGATTGCCGGTAGCGTCAAGGCTCGTAAAGCCAGCCGCCACGCTTCCTCGGACTGGATGGAAATTGAAAAGCAACGGGGTATCTCGGTGGCCTCCTCGGTCATGCAGATGGAATACCGCGACTGCGTCATCAACCTGCTCGACACCCCCGGCCACCAGGACTTCTCCGAAGACACCTACCGGGTGCTGACCGCCGTGGACGCCGCCCTGATGGTCATCGACGCGGCCAACGGCGTAGAGCCGCAAACCATACGCCTGCTGCAAGTCTGCCGCGCGCGCAACACGCCCATCATCACCTTCGTCAACAAGCTGGACCGCGAAGTACAGGAACCGCTGAATCTGCTTTCGGAAATCGAATCGCACCTGGGCATGGAAGCGGTGCCTTTCTCCTGGCCTATCGGCATGGCGCGTCGCTTTGGCGGCGTATTCAACCTGCGCCAGAACCATATGCGCGTCTTCAAGCCAGGCCAGGAACGCCACGGCGATGACGACGAACTGATTCCAGGCCTGGACAACCCGGTCATTGCCCAGCGCTTTGGCGAAGCCTTTGAAAAGGCTCACGAAGAAATTGAACTGATTTCCGAAGCCGCGCCCGCTTTCGACCACCAGGCGTTCCTGGAAGGTCGCCAGACGCCCGTATTCTTCGGTTCGGCCATCAACAACTTCGGCGTACAGGAGGTGCTGGACGCCCTGGTGGAATTGGCCCCGGCCCCTGGTCCCCGCACGGCGCTGCAACGCGAAGTGCAACCCGACGAGCCCAAGTTCAGCGGCGTGGTCTTCAAAGTGCAAGCCAATATGGACCCGGCGCATCGCGACCGCGTAGCATTTGTACGGGTCAGCTCCGGCCACTTCAAGCGCGGCATGAAGCTCAAAGTGTCCCGAACCGGCAAGGAAATTCGCCCCAACAACGTGGTGTCCTTTCTTTCCCAACGACGCGAACTGCTGGACGATGCCTTTGCCGGCGACATCATCGGCGTACCCAACCACGGCGTGCTGCAACTGGGCGACGTGCTGACAGAAGGCGAAAACCTGCAATTTACCGGCCTGCCGTTCTTTGCACCCGAATTGTTCCAATCCATCGAGGTCAAAGATCCCTTGCGCACCAAACAGTTGCGCACCGGCCTGACCCAACTGGGCGAAGAAGGCGCGATCCAGGTTTTCCGTCCGCACATGGCCGGCGGCATGATGCTGCTGGGTGCCGTGGGACAGCTGCAGTTTGAAGTCGTGGCCCACCGGCTCAAGACAGAATACGGCGTGGACGCACGTTTATCGTCCAGCCGCTTTAACATGGCGCGTTGGGTCACGGCCAAAGACCCCAAGGACATGAAGAAATTCATCGAAACCAACGCTGGCAACATTGCCTACGATGTGGTCGACGCCACCGCCTTTCTGGCCACATCGCCGGCACAGCTGCGCGTAGCCCAGGAGCTGAACCCTGGCATCGAATTCCACGCCCTGCGCGAGCATGGCGGACACGTTTTCGGGGACGCAGTCTAATTCTGTCACAAGAGCAGAGCCGACATTTCGCTACAATGTCGGCTCCATTTAACTACTTTCACGCATCCGGCTGCGGATTGCCCACTGACTAGACCGAGACATTGCCTATGCCCTGGCGTTTTATCATTGCTGTCTTGCTGCTGGCTGCAGGAGCCTCGGTGTGGGGCGGACTGGAGCTGGGAAACTGGCTGATCGCGCACGGTCCCGAGAAGTCCATGGTCGTGGTGCAGGCCGATCCCAACGACCTGCCCACACTGGACGCCGACGGCAAGCCCTTTACCGCGCAGCCGCCTCAGCCCCTGCCCGACGGCCGCCTGGGAGTGCCACCGGCACCAACTCCGGTTGCCTGGGAAATCAATACCGAATCCCTGGAAGGCGAACAACCGCCCATTGCCTTGGCCACCACCTCCATTTCACTGGAAGAAGCCATACAAATCGCCATGGCCGAGCAGAACCGCGAACTGCAAGGCATTGCCACTGTCGGAAATCTGAACGGACAGCAGCCCATACAGCCCGTGGATATCGCCCCACCTCCTCCGGCACCGCCACAAGATGTGCAAGTAGCCAACAACGGAGCCTGGCAAGCTCAGTTACAACAAGAACTGAACGCGTGCGGAGCCAAAGGCTTTTTCGAGCGCCCCAGTTGCTCCTGGGAGGCCCGTAACAAGTATTGCGGCCCCAACAACGCCTGGGGTCGAGTACCGGGCTGCCCTAACAAAGCATTTTAGGCACGCCGCCGCCCCATCAAAAAAGCCACTCCTGCGGAGTGGCTTTTTTATTTCAAGCAACGACGATGACGCTTTATTCGCCGTGTTCGCCCATCTGGGATTGCAGGTAATTTTGCAGCCCGATCTTCTCGATCAAGTCGATCTGCGTATCCAGCCAGTCGATGTGCTCTTCGGTATCATCCAAGATCTTCAGGAACAGGTCACGAGACACGTAATCGCGCACGGACTCGCAATATTCGATCGCCTCGACCACGGTCTGGTGAGCGGCCTTTTCCAGCTTCAGATCACAGCCCAGCAGTTCCGGCACGTTTTCGCCGATCATGATCTTGTGCATGTCCTGCAGATTGGGCAGGCCATCAAGCATGAAAATGCGCTCGATCAGCATATCGGCGTGCTTCATCTCGCCGATGGATTCGTCGTATTCGTGCTTGCCCAGCTTGTTGAAACCCCAATGGTTCAACATGCGGGCATGCAGAAAATACTGGTTGATGGCCGTCAGCTCGTTCTTGAGTTGCTTGTTAAGGTGTTGAACCACCACTTTATCGCCAAACATGTTCTTCTCCTGTGAATCTGGCTGGGCTTGCCGCAGCAAAAGTCGGACGTCCTCGCAAGGGACCGACTTGGTTTCGGTGTGCGCACGAAACCTAGCCCAAGGCTTTGGGGATAGAAAGCCAAAGACTACCATGCACAGAAGGGAGAAAACACAAAACACGTCCGTCCGGCTGCCCGATCCGTTGCGGATTTGGGTTAATAGCAGGACTAACGAAACTCATTCCCACTCTGTGAGCGGGAGAGTCGATTCAAGTGGCCATACCTGCCGCCTCAAGCGCGGCAGACAAGACGCTCGAAGGAAGGCTCAGCAATCAGGTTGTCGTTGGCGGCTTCTTCGACACGGGTTGCCCCAGCGGCCGAAATCATGACCTGATTGGCGTAACGCCCACCAGGCAGGTAATCCTGAGCCGTTTCCGCGCAACACCCACAGCAGGACGCCACCCCCAGCTGACCTTGCAGGTCCGCCAGGCTGGCAGCGCCGCCTTGCACAGCTTCCTGTACTTGACGCTCGGTGATGGCATTACATATGCAAATATACATGAGAACAATTATCATCAAGAATACTGCAAAGATCAAGAGCCATTCTCATTTAATTTACCGGCCTGCTCACACCGCCCTATGAAACCCAAGACCACACTGTGGGGCAGGCGCAAAAAGCGCGTCGTTTCTGCAACATGCAGAAACCACGCGGGGCAGGAGGCCGTGCCTTACGCGCCCGCCGCGGCACGCATCCTGCGGCGGGATGCCGTTTCCAGGCCTTCGGCTTCGCGGTACTTGGCCACGGTGCGTCGTGCCACGCTTAAACCCTGCGCCTGCAATTGGTCGGTAATCTGCTGATCGGACAGCGGCCGGGCCGGCGATTCGCTCCGTATCATCTGGGCAATCAAGGCCCGCACAGCCGAGGCCGACGCATCACTGCGACCATCGGCACTGCTCAACCCCACGCTGAAAAACTGCTTCAGCTCCATGACGCCCTGTGGGGTCTGCAGGTACTTCTGACGGGTGGCACGCGAAATCGTGGACTCGTGCAGGTCCAGCTCTGCCGCCAGATCGGCCAATTGCATGGGCCGCAAAGCGGCTGCGCCGCGCGTAAAAAAATCCTGTTGAATCTCGACGATGGCTTGCGCCACGCGCAGAATCGTCACAAAGCGGCTGTTGACGCTGCGCAGCAAACCCTGCGCCTTTTGGCGTTCGGCCAACAAGGCCGGGTGCGCATCCAATTCGCACCCGGACAAGCAGGCCAATCGCAAACGCGGCATCGCCAATGGATTTAACACGGCCTGCCAGCGCCCGGCGCTCCGGCGCAACAAAACATCGGGCACCACATAGGACGATACGCTCTGCGTCCAGGCGCGCCCCGGCTTGGGGTCCAATTTCAGAATCAAATAATGGGCGCGTTCAACCAGATCCGCCGCAAAACGACCCGCCACACGCTGGCGCAGTTGACTGGGCGAGGCCAAGCTATGCACATGTTCGGAGACGAGATGGCGGGCACAGCGCAACAGATCGGCGTCCAGGCCGGCCGCCATCTGCATCAATTGCAGCTCCAGGCACTCGGCCAGATCGCGCGCGCCCACGCCAGGCGGCTCCAACGCTTGCACCCTGGCCAATGCGCAGCGCAGCTCTTGCGGGTCGACCTCCAGCTCAAGCGGCAAGCAGGCCAACACATCGTCCAGCGAACAGGACAGATAGCCGTTATCGTCTAGCTCGTCGATCAACAGTTGAGCCAAAGCCAGATCGCGTGACGCCAGGCGCAACAAACCGAGCTGCCCGCGCAAGTAGGCTCCCAAGTCCTGGGACACCGAGGCCTCCGGCAACCAGTCCTCGTCATCATCGCTGCGACGAGAGTTGGAAAAATCCAACGTCGCCCACGACGACTCCGCGCCCTCCAACACCGTGTCGGAAGACTCAGCAGCGACATCCGCCTGCTCGTCCATGCGCTCCAGCAAAGGGTTTTCCAGCAAGGCCTGGGCCAGTTCCTGCTCCAGTTCCGCTCCCGACAGCTGCAGCACTTTAATAGACTGTTGCAATTGCGGCGTCAAAGCCAGCGTTTGCTGCTGGCGCAAATCTAGTGACTGACGCGTAAGCATAGGTACAATCGTTTCCATGAAAACCGACAACGCCCAGATCCCTACCCCGGGTGACAGCCAGACGCTGCGCCACACTCTGTTCAAGCTTGGCGCCACGGCTACCATTTTCTGTACCGTGATCATCGTCGCCGTCGCCATCGTCTGGTGGGACCTGCTCAATCGTCTGATCAGCTTCGGGCGCGGCCTGGACTATTCAGGCCTGCAAGCCCTGAGCATCCAGAACCTGGCCCTGATCAAGCAATACAATCCCTTTTTCTGGTGGACGGTGGTTGGCATCATCTCCCTTATTATTGCCTATCTTTTGCACGGTTTCGTACAAGCGATCATGCGCCGCAACCGACAGCGCGTGGTCGACGAATCCACTATCGCGCATCTGGCGCGCAATCTAAGCCGCCCGGCTCGCGAAGTCATTCTGTGGGCCTGGCCGGATCAACGCAACCCGCTGACTGTCGGCGATCTGCAACGCGCGCATGCCGAAATGCGCTCGGGCCGGTATTCCAAAATGCAACTGGCCCGGCAGCAGAATATCTTGCTTCAGACCGATTACGAGCGCAGCGAACCCCAAGTCTGACGCTTGCTTTACCAGCAGTTTTATGTTTGACTAACGGACATGGACCACGCACGCACTTTCTCTACTGCTTACCAAGGCTTCAGCCACGCTGCTGAACCTGCCTTGTCGCATGCCGTGCATTCTGGCCGTGCTCCGGCCACCCTGTCCCGTCTGTCTGCTTTGCTACTACTAGCGTCCGGTTGCCGGGCCTAGTGTCCCGTGGCAGTTCGGCAGCCAATATTCAGCCACATCTACGTCATTTGCGCCGCCACCGGCCTACGTAAACGCTGAATCGCTGGTGACGGCAAGAAGTAAAAAACTTTTTGTCCGACAGGTATCCTCATGGCAATGCTGAAAACCCCCTCTCAAAAATACCGTCCGTTCGTCGCGTTCGAGCGCGATTTCTCGGAACGCACCTGGCCGTCCAAGCGCATCACACACGCGCCAATCTGGATGAGCACCGATCTGCGCGACGGCAACCAATCCCTGATCGAGCCGATGAGCGTGGCCCGCAAACTGCGCTTTTTCGAGCAGTTGGTCAAGATCGGCTTCAAGGAAATCGAGGTCGGTTTTCCATCGGCATCGCAGACCGACTTCGATTTCGTTCGTAAGCTGATCGAGGAAAAGCGCATCCCTGACGATGTCACCATCATCGTATTGACCCAGTCCCGCGAAGACCTGATCAAACGCACGGTAGAAGCCGCAGCCGGTGCCAAGCAGGCCATCATCCACTTGTACAACGCCTGCGCTCCGGCCTTTCGCAAGATTGTGTTTAATCTGAGCAAGGACGAGATCAAGAACATTGCCCTGACCGGCACCCGCCTGGTCAAACAGGAAGTGGCCAAGTACCCACAAACGTCCTGGCGCTACGAGTACTCGCCCGAAGTGTTCAGCACCACCGAACCGGAATTCGCGCTGGACGTATGCAATGCCGTGGTGCAGGCCTGGGAGCCCACCGCCGACAAGCCCGTCATCCTGAATCTGCCCGCGACCATCGAGGCCACCACACCCAATATGTACGCAGACCAGATCGAGTGGATGCACACACATCTGCAACAGCGCGACCGCATCGTGCTGAGCGTACACCCGCACAACGACCGCGGCACCGCCGTGGCCGCCGCCGAACTGGCCGTCATGGCCGGCGCAGACCGTATCGAAGGCTGTTTGTTCGGCAGCGGCGAGCGTACCGGCAACGTCTGCCTGGTCACATTGGCCTTGAATCTGTATACGCAAGGCGTAGACCCCGAGCTGGACTTCTCCGATATCGACGAAGTGCGCCGCACGGCCGAATACTGCAACCAATTGCCCGTGCACCCGCGTCACCCCTATGCGGGCGACCTGGTCTTTACGGCATTCTCCGGCTCGCACCAGGACGCCATCAAGAAGGGCTTTGCCCAGCAAAAAGCCGACGAGCTCTGGGAAGTCCCTTACCTGCCTATCGATCCGGCCGACCTGGGCCGCAGCTACGATGCCGTGATCCGCGTCAACAGCCAGTCCGGCAAGGGCGGCGTGTCCTACCTGCTGGAACAGGAACATGGCTTGGTCTTGCCGCGCCGCATGCAAATCGAATTTAGCCGCGCCATCCAGCGCGTAACCGACACGACCGGCAAAGAAGTCACCCCGGCCGATGTGTACGGCATCTTCGAGTCCGAATACCTGAACTGCAAAAAGCACTGGAAGTTGCTCAAGCACCGCATTGTCAGCCAACCCCATGCCGAAAGCGGGCAACAATTCGCCATTGAAGTGGACATCGAGCAAGACGGTGTCGTGCGCAGCCTGACCGGCTCGGGCGAAGGTGCTATTTCGGCCTTTGTGAACGCGCTGGATCTGTCCATCAAGATCATGGACTACAACGAGCACGCCATCGGCTCCGGTGCCGAAACCCGTGCGGCATCCTTTGTGGAAATGCGTATCGGCGACAACCCATCGGGTTTTGGCGTAGGCATACACCCGGACATCGTGACCGCGTCTTTCCTGGCCATTCTGAGCGCCGTCAATCGTCAGATCATTGCCCAGACCGAACAGGAAGCCGCCACGGCATAAACCTCGTTTACGGCTGCGCCACAGTGATCCCGACGCGCAGCCGGCCCGGCCCACCAATGCCGCGCCCAAGACCTACACCGGCTGTCTGCGTACCCGCTGACAGCACCAGACCCGCCCAAAAGGCGGGTTTCTCAATGGACAAGCCAGAAGGGCCCCCATCCGTGTTGGAGCGAACCGGGCAACATCAGAATGCCTGAAGCTGACAGACATAAAAAAGCCGGCCCCTTGGAGCCGGCAAAAAACACCCGCATTCTCCCGCTAAAACGTGACCGCCAGACCCGGCAGGTCAACTGTGACACGAGACGATTGCAAAGCCTGCAGACAATGACGGGCAAATTCCTGAGCGCGTTCGTCGTCCTGCGACAGCAAACCATAGCCCAACGCATCGGCCACACCCATGATCTTATCCAGTACCAGCACTTTGCCGCTGGGACGCAAAGGTTCGCAGCCCAGCCGCTCCCAGGTATGATCCAGCCAGTTTCGTGATGCTGCGCCGGCCTGCTCGTCCAGTTGCACAGACGTGACCAGCTCCAATTGCTGGCGGGAATTGAAAATCACAAGCACGATCGCGCGCATATGGGGCCTTTGCAAAAAATGGGTCGTAATGGCAGCTTAAGCAAAGACGGCCCGCCCAATTGTCGGCGAGCCGACAATCTGCCGACTACCACGAGCGATCGGCCGGCTCCCACAGCACCGGATCACCGCTTTTATTTGCCTCGCGCATCATGTCCAACAACGGAAAAGCACGCTGCTTGAAGCTGACCGCCTGCGAAATGGGGTGTTCAGGTTCGCGATCCTCGTCCTCGTGCGGCGATTGTTCGTTTTCTCTGTCCTGGCCCACAGCGTGCTCAATCCCCTTGATCGCGGAGGGCAGTTGCTCCGCCGTAAAGACGCCACGCTCGGGCAGGCCATCGGGGTAAGAGCGCCCCGCCGCCCGGAGAATAGGCATGGCATGTTCGACAAACATCAGGACATTGGCCGCGGCCTTGCTTTTGAATACGACTAGCATACGGTTTCTCCTTATGGATCTTTGTGCCTTCCACGCTGTTTTCGGAAAGCACACATCAGCAAGATAGCAGGGATTGCCTTCTTGTGGAGAGTCCCCGATGACTGGCGCAGTCGCCAGACCCACGGCACCGGGTAGGTGGACATGACCGGGGATACGGGCAATGGCTGAAAGAGCGCCTGAGCTGGGGAGGCTTGCCTATTGAAAGGAATTTGCCGACAAATCACGCTATCATGTAGGCCTGTCCGGCGGGGCATTGTCGCGCCCGCCATCTGGGCCGTGCCATGTACGCCCCACTTGTTTTCATACCGATCCAGACACTTTCTATGCTTCCTGAGCAACAGTCCCAGTTAATCGCCCGCCTGCAGGCGGCTGTCAGCGCCATCTTGCCGCAGGCCCAGCCCACCATCGCGCTCGAGCGCCCCAAAGTGGCCGCCCACGGCGATGTGGCCTGCAACATCGCCATGCAACTGGCCAAGCCCGCCGGTCGCAATCCACGCGAACTGGCTCAGGAAATCGTCGGCACCCTGTTGGCCGACCCGGCCGCCACCGCGATCATCTCCAGCGCCGACATCGCCGGGCCAGGCTTTATCAATTTCCGCTTGACCACCGCCACCCAGCAGGCTGTGCTCCATAGCATCGCCCAACAGGGCGAACGCTACGGCCACGTGGCTGCGCGCCAAGAAAAGCTGATGGTGGAATTCGTGTCCGCCAATCCCACCGGGCCGCTGCACGTAGGCCATGCCCGTCAAGCGGCGCTGGGTGACTCGCTATGCCGCGTATTCAGCTCTCAGGGCTACGATGTAACCCGCGAGTTCTACTACAACGATGCCGGCAATCAGATCGACAACCTGACCATCAGCGTGCAGGCACGCGCACGCGGCATCGCCCCCGACTCCGAACAGTTTCCCGCCGACGGCTATAAAGGCGACTACATTCTGGACATCGCCCACGACTACATGGCCGGTGCCACCGTACAGGCGGCCGATGGCCAGTCCGTCACCGCCAGTGGCGACCTGGACAATGCCGACGATATCCGGCGCTTTGCCGTGGCCTACCTGCGCCGCGAACAAGACCTGGACCTGCAGGCTTTCGGCCTGAAGTTCGACAACTTCTTCCTGGAAAGCTCGCTCTACACCTCGGGTCGCGTCGACAAGACCGTGCAGGCGCTGGTCGATGCCGGCCACACCTACGAACAAGACGGCGCGCTGTGGCTGCGCACCACGGAACTGGACACCGGAGACGACAAAGACCGCGTCATGCGCAAGTCCGAAGGCGGCTACACCTACTTCGTACCCGATGTGGCCTACCATGTGTCCAAATGGGAACGGGGATTTCACCACGCCATCAACATCCAGGGCACGGACCACCACGGCACCATCGCACGCGTGCGCGCCGGTTTGCAGGGCCTGGGCCTGGGCATTCCCAAAGACTTCCCGGCCTATATTCTTCACAAAATGGTCAAAGTCGTGCGCAACGGCCAGGAGGTCAAAATCTCCAAGCGGGCCGGCAGCTATGTCACACTGCGCGATCTGATCGAATGGGTAGGCCAGGACGCCGTTCGCTTTTTCCTGATCCAACGCCGCGCCGACTCTGAATTTGTGTTTGATATCGACCTGGCTCTGTCCAAGAGCGAAGAAAACCCGGTCTACTACATTCAGTACGCCCATGCCCGTATCTGCTCGGTATTAAACCAGTCGGCAGAACTGCTGCCTCAAGTACCGCAGGCCGATGTCGCCCCCCTGACCGCGCCCAGCGAAATCGCGCTGCTGCAGCGTCTGGCCGAATACCCCACGGTACTGGCCCAGGCTGCCCGCGAACTGGCCCCGCATCACATCGCGTTCTGGCTGCGCGACTGCGCCTCGGACTTCCACACCTGGTACAACGCCGAACGCGTGCTGGTGGACGATACCGCCCTGCGCTTGGCGCGACTGCGCTTGGCACACGCCTGCGCACACGTCATTCGCAACGGTCTGGGCCTGCTGGGCGTGTCCGCGCCCGAACGCATGTAACTCCATAGGCAAATATGGCACGAGCAAGCAAGAAATCCTCCGGCGGCACCTATACCGGCATTCTGATCGGCCTGATTCTGGGCCTGGGAGCCGCCGTCGCCGTGGCCCTGTTCGTCACCAAAGTGCCCATGCCCTTTGTGGACAAGGCCAGTCGCGACGCCCCTACCGTCGCCTTGCCCGAAGGACGTGACCTGCTGGACCCGAACCGCGATCTGTACGGAACCGGATCGCCTGTCACTCCCCCACCAGAGGGCACCATCCCCGGCTTGACGCTGCCGAACCTGCCCCAGGCTCCTGCCGGGCAACCCAAGCCAGCCGTGCCCACTCCACCTGCGCCAGACGCTCTGGGCGATCTTATCGCCACTTTGCCGGTCCCCGGCGCGGGCCAACCAACCACACCGCCTGCCGGGAGTGCAACTGCGCCGGGCAGCGTCAAGGTGCCCGCCAAGCCCGTCGCGCCACCACTGCCCCCGCCCGCAGCGCCCAGCAAACCGCCCGGCACCACGACGCCTTATTATCTGCAGGCTGGAGCCTTTCGAAACAGCGCCGACGCCGAAGCCATGAAAGCCCGCCTGCTGATGCTGGGCTTCAATGCCTCGGTGCAAAGCGCTCAGGTCAATGGCGGCGCTATCAACCGCGTGCGCATGGGCCCATTCAAAGGCATAGACGAAATGAACCGTGCCCGCAGCCGCCTGGCCGAAGAAAAAATCGATACCTCGGTGGTGCGCCCCTGAACAACTCGTAGAAGATTGAACTTTCGTCCCACCGTACGGGTCAGATCAAACACCTTCCCCATTAAGGAAACCGATACATGACGTTGAATGCTCTGTTTGTACGTACCCTGGTCGGCGCAAGCCTGCTTGCCGGTGCCGGTCTGTTGCCCGCCACCAGCGCACTGGCTCAACAAGGCCAGGGATACGTCACGCTGAACGCCGCACAGCCATCCGACACCACCGGCAAAACGGAAGTGCTTGAATTTTTCGCATACAGTTGCCCGCACTGCGCCATTCTGGAACCTAAGGTAGAGGCCTGGAGCAAAACACTGCCTGCCGACGTCGCGCTGCGCCCAGTACCCGTCGCTTTCAATGCCGGCATGGGCGATCTGCAAAAGCTGTACTACACCCTAGAAGCAATGGATCGCCTGGACCTGCACCCCAAGGTGTTCGAGGCTATCCACCAGCAGCGCGAACGCTTGTTCGATGCCAAGGCCATTACCGAATGGGTTGCCAAACAAGGCGTGGACAAAGCCAAGTTCGAGCAGACGTTCAATTCTTTTGGTGTACAAACCAAAGCCAATAAAGCCAACGAACTGGCCCGCAACTACCAGATCGACGGCACGCCCAGCCTGGCCGTAGGTGGCAAATATGTCACTTCGCCTGCGCTGGCCAACGGCTACGACGAAAGCATACGTAAAGCCCAGGAGCTGCTGGATCGGATCAAGAAAGGCTGATCCCAGCCCCCCTGTAATGCTTGGGCCTACACAAGAACTCGGGCATTACCCCACCATGCAAAAGGAGCGCGATCTGCGCTCCTTTTGCATGGTAACGACGATGATGCCGACCCACCGCAAGCCAGAGACCGGCAGCAGCGGCGTAAGCCCGCCTAAGCCGAAGTCCTGGGAGGAGTCTGAAACACCTCGTCAACGGTATCCGCATCCAGCACTCTGACACTCCACACCGCCAACTGCTGCGGGCTGCCTTGAGCAACACAGTGCCAGTACATATCTAGCACCCTACCGAATTTATGCTGGATCAGGCTGAGCAAAGTGCTTTGCAGCCCTTCCTGTCTACCTTTCTCTATACCCTGGGCTTCCCATTGATGCAGCCAGGAATCGGAATTGTCTTCGAGCATGGCACGTATATCCTTTAAATGCAGATGTTGTGGCAAATCCAGATTGGGCAGACAACGCGGCAAAATAGCCTGATTCACCCAGGCGGCCAGGTCCTGCATCAAAGCCCCATCCGGGCAGGTGTTCAGAACAGTCTGCATCAGCTCGCTTAAATGTGCCAGGCCATGATTGTGTTGAATCCGGCAGATCAAGCCAAACACACTGTGTGATGGCAAGGATTGGTTCAAAGATTGTTTTTTAAGGTCGATAAGCCAATAAGCTTGCCGAGGGATGTGGTCCACAGGCCACGGAGGAGCCTGTGCGGAAAACAAGTCCTGGCTATAGATCGATGCCGTCCAGGCCTGCTTGCCGCTGTACAGCACCAACATCAAAGGTACGGGCAGTGTCCGGCTGGATGGATGCTGTTGGACGAACGCCTCTAGCTGCAGATGCCGATACGTACCGATACGCAAGGCCATATATCGTTCGGGACGGGATTGGTGCTCGATGCCGACCAGCAAGACAGGATCATCCTGCCGATGCGGCGGTACTTGCCAGGCCAGATCCCCTTGGCGACGTTGCAATGCAGGGCCGACATACACCGGGGACAAAGGCAAAGCTCGGCTCAAATCAAGCCGTTCCAGCAAAGGAAGCGCGCAGACCGAACCCAGCAGATCCTGCACCAGAACGCGATGGCTGAACAAGCGTCGATACGCCGCGTCGAGCAAAGACATGACTGAAAACACACTGAAAAATAAAGACCTCTCCAGTGTGGGGCGTCCGCATGCGGACCGGCAGCCTGCAAGCAACGACTTGTCCTGCGCAAAACTACAGATGGACAAACATGCGCTGACGTGCAGCGCATGGATATCCGATCAGACCCGCGCCGCGATATTGAACGCCTGGGCCAGATCCGCGCACAGGTCCTGCGCGGACTCCAGACCAATGTGCAAACGCACCAACGCATCGTCGGTCTGCGGCCAGTAGCTGTGCGACTTGAGGGCGGACGTATCCACCAATTGCACCAGGCTTTCAAAGCCCCCCCACGAAAACCCGATGCCGAACAAGGTCAACGCGTCGACAAAAGCGCGCGCCTGAACCGGATTCAAACGCAACTGCACAGACAACATGCCATTCGAGCCGGTGCAATCCCGCTGCCACAGCGCATGGCCGGGGTCCTGCGGCCAGGCGGGATGATAAAGGCGACTGACTTCAGGGCGCGCTGCCAGAAACTCGCACACCTTCAGCGCATTGGCCGCGCTTTCGCGCATGCGGATCGGCAAAGTACGCACGCCACGCAAGGCCAGCCAGGCATCATCCGCACTGATAGAAAACCCCAGCGCATAGTGATTCTCGTGCAAGCGCCGGTTTACCTGCAGGTCGCGGGACATGACGGCACCCAGCATCAGATCGGAGTGGCCCGCTACATACTTGGTGCCGGCCACCACCGACACATCAAAGCCCAGCTCCAGTGGCCGGTAGATATAGCCCGATCCCCAGGTATTGTCGGTCACCAACAACATATCGTGACGACGACCAAACTCGGCCAAGGCAGGCATATCCAGCATCTGCATCAACAACGAACCGGGCGACTCCAGATACAGCATGCGAGTATTGGGCTTGCGATGGCGCTCCAGCTCCTGCAGCGTGGGCGCGCAGAATGTGGCCTGTATGCCCAGACGGCGCAACACCGTCTTTTCCAGATAACGTACCGGCCCATAGGCACTGTCGGCAATCAGGACATGGTCGCCCGTGTCCAGCAGGCCCAGCATGGCCAGGCTAATGGCCGCCATGCCCGAGGGTGCCAGCAAAGCCTGGCTGGCCGATTCCAGTTCGCAGAACACAGACTCCAGGGCGGCATGGGTGTCCATGCCCGAACGTCCATACGTAATCGAACGCTGGGTGGGGTCGGCTTTGGCGGCCTGGGCCCGATCCAGCGCATCCAGCGTACGAAAACGCACCGTACTGGTACGCATGATGGGGACGGCAACCGGTGCCGATTCTGTGCGTGGGTCAAAAGGAGCCAGGCCAGTATGTTGCAGCGTGGTATCCAGAGCGTGATCAGAGGTCATGGTCGCAGGCAAAGCCAGTATCGGGAAAGGCTATACGCTACCACAGCGCCACCCTCCCCATCCGACTGCAGAAGGCATAACCATCATGACCTGCAGCTATATGCGCTGGAAACGCAGGACGCCGTCTTCGCCTTCCAGGCGGCGCAGGCGGCCCTCGAAATACAAAGCGTGCAAATGCGCAATCGCCTCGCCCATAGCGAACGTCATCTGATGCGAGTCCAGCTTGCGATGAAACAGCACGGGCAGAATGTCAGCGGCACTGCATGGTTCACCACAGGCCTGAAGCACATCGTCCAGACGTTCGGCATGATGCGTTTGCTGCTGCCGGATGCGCTCGTGCATGCCTCGGAACGGCTTGCCGTGCGAAGGTAAAACCAGCGTATCCGGCGCTAAGCCCTGGTAACGCTCCAAAGACTTCAGATACAAGGGCAAGGGATTAGCCTGGGGCTCGGTGTCAAACACGCTGACGTTGGTGGAGATGCGCGGCAACAGCATGTCGCCGGAAATCAGCACCTGCAAGTCCGGACTGTACAAGGACATATGCTCGGGCGCATGACCGTATCCGACGATCAACTGCCAAGGCCGACCGTCTATTGTCACGGTCTGGCCGTCCATCAAACGCACGAAACGCGACGGTACCGACGGCACCATAGACGGATAATAATCGCCACGGCTGCGGATCTGGGCACGCGCCTGTTCGTCCTGCAGGCCGTGGCGCACAAAATGCGCTTCGGCCGCGACACCGTTGGGTCCGCCCACCTGACCGGCAGGCTGACTGGCCGCACCCGACCACAGCCTGGCAACGGTGTAATCCGTCATGCTCATCCACAAAGGTACATTCCACAATCCGCACAGCCAGTCGGCCAGCCCGACATGGTCCGGATGCATATGCGTGACCAGCACCCGCAGCACCGGCAGGCCCTGTAACTCCTGCTCGAACACCTGCTCCCACAGCAGGCGCACTTCCGCGCGCGCTATGCCCGTATCGACGATGGTCCAGCCCTGGCGGCCATCGATTTCATCGCGCAGCAGCCACAGGTTGATGTGATCCAACGCAAAAGGCAAAGGCATGCGCAGCCAGCGCACACCCGGCGCCACTTCCAGGCTACGGCCCGGCTCAGGCAGCGTATCGGCCCAGGGATAGACAAGTTTCTGTTCGTTAGGATTCATCTGCGCTCCGAAAATGATCAATGGGGCCCATGTCGTGCCCATAACGAGCCGTCCGACGGTTCGCTCTGCACACAAAGCGCTCACCGTAAATCATCGGCTCAAGTACGAGACGGATTCGCTATGGTGAACACGCGTGCTCTGTGGCATGATAGTTTACGTTAACGTAAATCATATAAGAAAAATGACGACAAACACCTGGACCATATCCGATCTGGCACATGAGTTCGGCGTTACCCCCCGAACGCTGCGTTTCTACGAGGACCAGGGCATTCTTAGCCCGCTACGCCAGGGCACGCAGCGCATCTATCAGCCGCGCGACCGTACACGCCTGAAGCTGGCGCTGCGCGGCAAGCGTCTGGGCCTGCAGCTATCCGAGATTCTGACCCTGATCAATATGTACGAATCCCCGATGGACACCGCTGCCCAGCTCAAGCATTATGAAGCCGTGCTGGAGGAACACCGCCTGCGCCTGGAACGCCAGCGCCAGGATATCGACCAGACCCTGCAGGAAATCCAGGCACAGCTACAACTGTGCCGGTCCCAACAGGATCAGCGCGATACGTCCATTTTCTAAGGGAAAACCCATCTATATTACGTTTACGTTAACGTAATATAAATAAGGCTCCGCCTATCTCGCCCACACTGGAGAACTCCATGAGTCTGCCCGGCCTGAATTTCGACCTTGGTTCCGATCTGGACATGCTGCGCGACACCGTCGCAGACTTTTCGCAGGCCGAAATCGCCCCCTTTGCCGCGCAGTTGGACCGCGACGACCAGTTCCCCATGCATCTGTGGAAAATGTTCGGCGATATGGGTCTGCTGGGCATGACAGTCGGCGAGGAGTATGGCGGCACAAATATGGGCTACTTGGCCCACATGATCGCCATGGAAGAAATTTCCCGAGCCAGCGCCTCGGTCGCCTTATCCTATGGGGCGCATTCCAATCTGTGCGTCAACCAGATCAACCGCAACGGTACCGAAGCACAAAAGCGCAAATACCTGCCCGGCCTGATCAGCGGCGAACACGTAGGTGCCCTGGCCATGAGTGAACCGGGTGCCGGCTCGGATGTGGTCAGCATGAAGCTGCGCGCCGACAAAAAAGGCGACCGTTACGTATTGAACGGCTCCAAGATGTGGATCACCAACGGCCCGGATGCCGACACACTGGTGGTCTACGCCAAAACCGACCCCCAAGCCGGCGCGCGCGGCATTACCGCATTTTTGATCGAAAAAGGATTTGCCGGCTTTTCTGTCGCCCAAAAGCTGGACAAGCTGGGCATGCGCGGCAGCCATACGGGCGAACTGGTGTTCCAGGACTGCGAAGTCCCCGAAGAAAACGTGCTGGGCCAACTTCACGGCGGCGTCAAAGTGCTGATGTCGGGGCTGGACTACGAGCGCGCCGTGTTGGCCGGAGGCCCGTTGGGCATCATGCAGGCCGTGATGGACGTGGTGACGCCCTACATTCACGAACGCAAACAGTTTGGCCAGGCCATCGGCGAATTTCAGCTGATCCAAGCAAAGATGGCGGACATGTACACCACGCTGCAGGCCAGCCGCGCCCTGTGCTATGCCGTAGGCAAGAATCTGGACCGCCTGGGCAGCGACCATGTACGTTCGGTGCGCAAGGACTGCGCCGCCGCCATTCTGTACAGCGCCGAGAAAGCGACCTGGATGGCCGGTGAAGGCATACAGATCCTGGGCGGCAATGGCTATATCAACGAATTTCCGACAGGCCGGCTCTGGCGCGATGCCAAACTGTATGAAATCGGCGCAGGCACCAGCGAAATCCGGCGTATGCTGATCGGCCGGGAACTGTTTGCCGAAACGGCCTGAGCGCATCATGGGCAGCACCGATTTCAACGAAACCACAGTCATCACGCCGGTGGCCCGGCCCAGCCTGACGCCGCAGGAAGTGGCGCAGACCATGCTCAATGGTTTCAACCGTCACTATGCCCTGTTCCGCTACAGCGCGCAGCGTGCCAAGTCGCTCTACGAATCAGGCGATTGGCACGGCATCCAGCAACTGTCGCGCGAACGCATCGAATATTACGCTACCCGAGTCCGGGAATGCGCTGCCATGCTGGGCCATGCGCTGCGCCTTCACCAGGGCGGCCCATCCGGTCAAAGCCAGCTCGATGCCCAGCAACAACAGCTGTGGCTGCAGGCCAAGAGCGAATTTGTACGCCTGCTCTCGGGCCATCGCCAGCCCGAATGCGCTGAAACCTTCTTCAATTCCGTGTCCTGCCGGGTCCTGCACCGACATTATTTCCGCAACGAATTCATTTTCGTGCGACCTGCCGTCGCCACCGACTATCTGGACGGCGCGCTGCCGTCCTATCGGGTCTACTATCCGGTCCAGGAAGGCCTGGAAAACAGCCTGACTCGCATGCTGGCCGACTTCGGCCTGGCCGCTCCCTTCGAGGACCTGCCCAGCGATGTACGTACCCTGGCCCGCATGGCACTGCGCCAACTGTGCCGCCGCTTACCACGCGGCTTTGGCCCGCGCATCGGCTCGGACTGCCAGATCCAGGTGCTGAACTCCCTGTTCTTTCGCAACAAGGGGGCTTATGTCGTGGGCAGGCTGATCAACCACGGCGAAGTGCTGCCTTTTTCGCTGGCGATTCTGCACCGGCCCTCGGGGCATCTGTACATAGACGCTCTGCTGCACACCATGGACGACCTGTCCACGCTGTTCAGCTTCACGCGCGCCTACTTTCTGGTGGATATGGAAGCGCCGTCGGCCTATGTGGATTTTCTGTCCAGCCTCTTGCCGCGCAAACCAAAGGCCGAGCTATACACCGCCATTGGCCTGCAAAAACAAGGAAAAACGCTTTTTTACCGCGATTTCCTGCATCATCTCTCGCACTCGCACGACCGCTTCGATCTGGCCCCGGGCATACGCGGGATGGTCATGACGGTCTTTACTTTGCCGTCGTATCCGTACGTGTTCAAACTGATCCGCGACCGCATCCAGAAGTCCGGCATGGATCATGCCACCGTGCGCGCCAAATATCAGTTGGTCAAAAAACACGACCGCGTCGGACGCATGGCCGATACCTGGGACTACGCGCAGGTCGCCTTGCCCAAAGCGCGCTTTTCCGAGGCCCTGCTGCACGAACTGCGCACCGAAGTGCCCAGCCTGCTCGAAGAATCCGATGACACCATATTGCTGCGCCACGTCTATATCGAACGGCGCATGACCCCGCTGAACCTGTTCCTGAACAAAGCCAGCGACGCCGCGCTGAACGCCGCCGTCCGTCAATACGGCAATGCCATCCGCGAATTGGCCGCCGCCGACATCTTCCC
>JQGF01000075.1_pt1 | contig 30841 bp, 32 predicted proteins | sample 210201 | NCBI WGS metagenome assembly JQGF01 (sample SAMN02947780, study PRJNA257236) | wastewater metagenome | biome: Domestic wastewater sediments; material: Domestic wastewater soil sediments and water; isolation source: domestic wastewater sediment treated with ammonia and hydroxylamine at...
TTGACAGGCCGAGATCTCGCGATGCGTAATCCCAAAAAACTTCCAGCATGGACTCTCCTATTCCATGATCGAAGTTTTTCTTTTTTTCCAGAACAGTGATTTTTAATTTTGGAATTTTAAGTTTCAAATTTCTGGCCAGGCAACTACCAGCCATTGACCCACCGATAATGACAACATCAACAACTTGCTCGCTCATAATTCTTTCCTATTGAGTTATATAATTACACCGAATAGTACAGCCCCGTATTGGATACATGCGTGTATCGTTATTCTTAACACTTTGTTTGTCAACGGCTTTCGGCATGCAAGAAGTGATCACTTATGGAAAGAACTTAATTCGTTGTATTTTTTAAATAAATAAACCCGTTACGGGATATTCCAATAAAGGTTTTATATGATGCAAACGATCATTTCCCCCAACACGCAAACCTATCGGGTATTTCGGGAGCTAATTGTTGATGCTCGTCATGCTGCTCATCTGCGGCAATCTGATTTAGCGTACAAGCTGGGAAAACCGCAGTCTTATGTTTCCAAGTACGAAAGAGGAGAACGTCGCCTGGATTTCATCGAATTTTTGAACATAGCGGCGGCACTAAATTTGGATATTCAGCAGTTTTTAGTTATTTATTCGCAAAAAATTGCGCAAGATCGGCTGCCGAAATAAGGGGGCCACATTATTGTGGCCCCCTTATAATAAGTTAACGTCATTGATTGACGTTATTGAAGATTGTGGGATGTATGCGAATGCGGCACGCCGACCATGTGCAGAATGCGCGTGCGCAACATACGGAAAACCGTATGCCTTACAACATCATTTTGTAGCCCTTATGGCTGCCGGTGAATCCGATGTGTTCGTAAAAGCGATGGGCATCGACTCGTTTCAGGTCCGACGTCAGTTGCACGATGCGGCACTGGCGGGCACGGCATTGCTCTACCGCCCAAATAATCATTTTGCGGCCCAGCCCGCTGCCGCGCGCGCTTTGCGCGATGCGTACCGATTCAATTTCGCCGCGCCAGGCTCCTTGGTGCGACAAACCAGGCATATAACTGATCTGTAATGTTCCGATTACCTCGCCATTGAGTTCAACAACGGCCAGAAACTGATTGGGATCGGCCTGAATTGCCTGAAATGCATGCACATAGCTCGTGGCCAGGGGCATGCGCGTATCTTCTCGCTGTTGCCCTAGAATGTCGTCGGCCAGCATGGCGACAATGGCGGGCAGATCGGCTTGTTCGGCACGGCGGAAAATGGGTTCGGACATGATTTCAGGCTCTCCAATGGGCGTGGGGCTGGACAAAGCATTGATTATGTCTGAATCCTTGGCATGCCAGCGTACAAGCCCTTCATGCTGTCGGCATATTGGGCTTTAAGGTTGATTCCTGCTTTTGGCTTTGCTGCCAATACAGCCAGGCTGCCTGCAAGCGCCAGGCACTGGCTGCGCCAGGAGCGTAGCCCATGATGTGCTCTATTTCCGGCAAGGAGTAACCGCGTTCGATCAAACTTGCGCCAAAGGTATTGCGCAGGCGCTGAGGCGTCATCAGCGTAGAGCACTTGGTTTGTCCCCATTTGCTGACGATGCGAGCCAAAGTAGCCGGATTCATCTGCGATTGTGGCCGGGCGGCGCTGATTCGGCGGCTACCGGGAAATAAACGACTATCTGATGTCCACTGGCTTGCATCGTTCAGCCCGCTGTGTGCCAACCAGGCGCGCAGCATGCTTTCGCACCATAGCGGTATGGCTACATCGCGGCTGGCCGCCCCGGGAATGGACAGAAACCAGGCACTGTCCCGCCAGTGGGCGTCGGACCCCAGGATATCCTCTGAATCTTGCGCACTACAGGTCGCCGTACGAATTGCCGATGGCGGCAAGGCTTCCAATTCGACCGGTCGCAAGCCCGTACCTAGCATGAGTGCCACAATGGCCATATCGCGAAATTCACGCCAACGTGCCGCCACAGTCATGTCAGTGGCCAATGTCAATATGCGCAATTGCACCTGTAAGGCTTGAATGGTTTCCTGGGCCTGCAGCGTGGATAAAAAACGCGTAGCCTGATTATCGGGAGCTTGTCGCCAATCTTGTTTTAAAGGGTCGTTAATAGCCGGCCCCAGGGCCGGGTTTTCTGCGCGTCCGTCCTGGCGACACAGTTCCTCGTAAGCGCGCGCAATGACATGTTGATAGCGTTCGCGTTGTGGGCGTCGAACGTGTTCCAGGCTGTTCAAGAAGTCCCGGATGTCCTTTGCCTGTAGATGCGTGTAATTTTTTTTGCGTGTGCTTAGATCCTGCAGAAAGCGCCGCCACAAAGTACGGTACAGACGTTGCGTTCCCGGGCGCATAGGCGGACGTTGATGTTGCAACCATGTATCGAACAGGGCTTCGGCTTGAATATCCTGGGCCTGTTCGCCCAGTATCGGCAGCTCGAACTGCCCTTCCGCTCTTGTAGACTTTTTTGTCATGATAGTAAAATCTTTTCCGTTAATTGCATTTTATCATTCTTATGCTGTCCAAGTACAAAAGCAATCCGGTATTAAAAGACCCCCCGCTACTGACGTGCAGCAGGTTCTTTTTGACTGCAGCAGATTCGCGCCAGGTCGCTCCTATTCTATTGGCACCAGCAATAGATGCTGTTTTTCAGGATAGATGATGAGCACCGCCTCTGCCCGTCCTACCCATCAATTTCGTAACTTCTGGATCAGGAAGAAAACAGCTCCATGCAAACCGGTCCGCCGCACTGGGCGGCCGTGGGATGAGGCGTTCTGTTTCTATCATTTGAGGTCTTTAGTTGAACGCCACATAAGGAACGCACTTACCTGAACAGATTTTGATGCACCCAGCCCTGACTGGTCAGGACCAGCAAAGCCTGCCCCGGCACGGCCTGGGCCAAAAATGGCTCCAGCTCCGGGTAGGTCTGCTGCACAGCCGGGTCTCGCAGCCAAGGGGCCGCATCGCGCACATGATAGGTGTAATTGACCCGGCTGATATTCAGCCCCCCCGTATCGGCAGGCTCGGAAAATGACGTAATGCCATCGAGCACCAGGTGCCCTGTACAAAACGCATCACGCAAGCCCTGGTGTCGGGCGTCGCCCCGAACCAGAAAGGGCTGCGCGGCCGATGTCAGTTCGTAGCGCGGCGCATCCGGAGTTCCCACATCACGCAACAAACCTGCCGTCGCCAACGCCGCCAGACGCGCCCTGTCCTGAACCACCAACGCCGAATCGTGCTCGGCCTGATATGGATACTGTCGTCCGGGAATGCCCACGCACATGCCTTGTCTGCTGTCCAGATACGACTGCACGGCCGCGCTGAAATTGGCCTCACTGGCCTGTTTTACATCCTGGCAGGCTGCCAACAGCAGCACCGTCATCACCGCGAAACCCGCTTTTTTCATACTACTTCCTTGACTGCAACGTACACCAGCATACAGTGTAGCCGCCATAGCAAACCCGCCCCGTAGCCACATGTGACAAGGGTGGCAAGCAAGGATTACCTTCACCATTGCAATACTGCGTTGCAACGCCAGGTCTTTGTCCCAGCTTACAAACAGGTTAAAGTGCTTGGGCTTCGTAAATGAAAGGCATTATCAATGAGTATCCCTTCTTCCCCCGACACGGCTGCGCGCTATGGCGTGGTGGCCCGTCTGTTGCACTGGTTGATGGCTTTGGGCCTGATCGGCATGGTCGTCGTAGGCTATGTCATGAAGACACTGCCCCTCTCGCCGCTGAAACTACAGGTTTATTCTTGGCATAAATGGATAGGCATCAGCTTGTTGATATTGGTCATGCTGCGCCTGTTGTGGCGGCTGCTCCACCGCCCCCCCGCCCTGCCCGCTTCGATGTCGCCCGCCATGCGCGGCCTGGCACACGCCGGTCACGCCGCTTTGTATGTATTGATGGCGGCCATTCCTTTTACTGGCTGGCTGATGAGCTCGGCCAAAGGCTTTCAGACCGTCTGGTTCGGCATCCTGCCTTTGCCAGATCTCGTGGCCAAGAACAAGGCGCTGGGCGAAACCCTGGTGCAGACCCATATTCTGCTGAACTATGCCTTGATTACCCTGGTCGTCCTGCACGTCATGGCGGCCCTTAAACACCACTTTATCGATGGCGACGGTCTGCTGCGCCGTATGACTTTCGCCAACGCCAAGGAGAACGCATGATCAAACCCTTGCACACTGCCCTTTTATCCGGAGCCCTGAGTCTATTGACCGGCCTGTCCGCGCAGGCTGCCGCCTACCAAAGCCTGGATGCCGGCAACAGCCGCATCGGCTTTGAATACACACAGATGGGAGTCAAACTGGATGGTCAATTCCGCCAGTTCGAGGGGCATCTGAATTTCGATCCCGCCGCCCTGGACAAGTCCAAGGTCGTCCTGAAGGTGGCGCTGAACAGCGTGGACACCGGTTCGCCCGAAGCCGACGACGAACTGCAAGATGTACGCTGGTTCGACATAGACGCACACCCGCAGGCCACCTTTACCTCTACGGCAATCCGCGAAGTAGCCGCACAGCAATATGAGGTAACCGGCACCTTGCAAATCAAAGGTCGTGAACAAGCGGCTACGGTTCTGGCCACCCTGCAACCGAACGGCCAGGCCGCAGTATTTAGTGGTCAATTTCAGATCAAGCGCGGCGACTTCGCCATCGGCGAGGGCTCCTGGTCCAGCTACGATGTCGTGGCCAACGAAATCACCGTCAATTTCCAGATTCAGGCGCACTGACGCGCCGGCTCATTTCTCTTGCCCACCAGGAAACACACCATGTTCAAAATGTCTTTTATTGCTTTGTCCGCCGCCCTGGCTATGGGCAGCGCCGCCCAGGCCGCTCCCGTGACCTACCAGGTCGAGCCCAGCCATACTTTCGTACGCTTTTCCTACAAGCACCTGGGGCTGAGCACACAGCTGCACCGCTTTGACACGATCCAGGGCACCGTCGTGCTGGACCCACAAGCCAAGACCGGCAAAATCGACATGACCGTGGACACTCGCTCCGTGGACACGGGCTTTCCCGTATTCGACGAACACATCCAGCGCCCCGACCACTTCGACACGGCCAAGTACCCCACCGCCACGTTTACGTCCTCGGATATTGTGTTCGACGGCGACAAGCCTGTGGCCGCCAAAGGCGACTTGACCATTAAAGGTATCACCAAGCCAGTTACGCTGACGATAGACTCGTTTCTGAGCATGCCCAAGCATCCCATGCTGGGCAAACCTGCTCTAGGGGCCGATGCACAGACGCAGATCAAGCGTTCGGACTTCAATATGGGCGCTAACGTGCCCTACGTGGGCGACGACGTCACCATCAGCATCGCACTGGAAGCTATCCAGCAGTAAATGCGGTACGGGCTGCCCGCCCTACGGCGGGCGACGACATTACAAAATGTCGTTCAAGGCTTCCAGGGGACGCGCCAGCCGCGTCCCCTTTTCTGTGACCACAATAGGCCGATTCAGCAAAATCGGATGCGCCTGAATGGCGGCCAGCAGTTCATCATCAGACAGCGCAGGATTATCCAGCCCCAACTCGGTATAGATGGCTTCTTTGGCGCGCATGGCCTGACGCACCGACAAGCCGGTGGCAGCGATCAAAGATTGCAGCTCGTCCTTTGACAGTGGTGTTTTCAGATATTCGATAATCTGAGGGTCCAGGCCTTTTTCCTGCATCAAAGCCAGAGCATTGCGGGAGGTGCTGCATCGGGGGTTATGATAAATTTTGCTCATGTTCAAACCGGGCTCCTATAGGGCTGCGCAAGGCAGGCTATAGTAGCCCAGCGCCCGCCGGGACGCCAAGACGCCCCGTCGCAAACCCATGCCCAAGGACACAGCATGATAGATCTGTACTACTGGACTACGCCCAACGGCCACAAGATCACCTTGTTTCTGGAAGAAGCCGGCTTGCCCTACACCATACACCCGGTCGATATCGGCAAGGGCGAACAGTTCCAGCCTGATTTCCTGCGCATTTCGCCCAACAACCGTATTCCTGCCATCGTGGATCAACACCCCAAGGATGGCGGCGCTCCCATTTCGCTGTTCGAGTCCGGTGCCATTCTTCAGTACCTGGCGGAAAAAACCGGCTTGTTCCTGTCCAGCGACCTGCGTTTGCGCACCCAGACACTACAATGGCTGTATTGGCAGATGGGTGGCCTGGGGCCTATGGCCGGACAGAATCATCATTTCAATGTCTACGCGCCCGAACCTATCGCCTATGCCATAGATCGCTATGTGCGTGAAACGGCCCGCCTGTATGGCGTACTGAACAAACAACTGAGCGGGCGTGACTTTATCACCGGCGATTACTCTATTGCCGATATGGCCTGCTATCCCTGGATCGTACCGCATGAGCGCCAAGGCCAGGATCTGAATGATTTCCCCAACGTAAAACGCTGGTTCGAGCGCATAGCCGCCCGCCCTGCCACCCAACGCGCCTATGCGCTGGTGCAAGACATCAACCCAGTGAACGCCGCACACGATGAGCAGGCCCGAAAAATCTTGTTTGGTCAGGATGCCAAGACTGTCCAGTAAACCGGAATCTCCCATGACTTTGAATCGCCTTTACCGTTTTGCCGCCCTGCCCCTGGCTGTACTGGCGCTGTCCGCCTGCTCCAGCACGCCCAAGTCGGATATCTCGCTGATCCCCACCCAAACCGAAGACCAGACCCAAAAAGACGGTGTCTTTACCCAGCCGCTGAACTATCAACATATCAAACCAGGCTGCACCAGCGAATGTCCTAGCCTGGAGGTGAAGTCGCTGATTTTTCCCGGTAATCCTGCCCTGACCAAGCTGGTAGACCAAAGCCTGGCCCAGATGACTATTGTGGGCGACCGCCAACCGGGCTACCGCAGTCTGAAAGAATTCGAGGACTATTATTGGGCCACGGCCAACAGCAAGGACAAGGTGCAGCTAACGGCGCGCACCCGCTACCGCAACCGCGATTTGACCGTCGTGGAACTGGGTTCCTGGTTGTATATGACCGGCGCGGCCCACGGCATTGCCGCCAGCCATTTCCTGAACTGGGACAATCGCCTGAACAGGGCGCTTCCCTTGGACCGCCTGCTGGCTTCCGGCCACCAGGACGACTTCCAGGCGCTGGTCCGACAAGCCCATGCCGCCTGGGTACAAAGCCAAGCCGATGCCCAACAAGACCTTGCGGGGTGGAATCGGATGTGGCCCTTCCAACCCGCAAGCAATGCCGCGCTGACTGACAAAGGGCTGCTGATCAAATACAACGCCTACGAAATCGCCCCGTATTCCTTTGGCCAGCCCGAGCTACTACTGCCCTATACCCAGTTGCGCGGGGTGCTGCGGCCAGAGTATCTGCCTGCGCCCTAATGTCTTTGTCAGATAAGGCAAAAAAAGCGATATTTTTTATGCCAAGCCAAGCATGGCATTAAGGCTCCGCAGGACGATCAAATCGCTCCAAGTCAAAATAACTGCTGTTGCCGCTAGACTTGGGCGCTTCGGGCGCTGCTGGGGCCGGTACTTCCTTGTCCAGAATCAAGGTATGGACATGGGATGGGTCTTCTTGAGGTACGGTCTCGGGCACACCAAAGGTCTGCGCCGCAGCGGCAGGCGAATGGGTCTGGGCAGTCTGACGGGCAGCGACCTGCTCCAGATAGTCGGCCAGCTTGTCGTGATTGGCCGACCGCGCCCAGGATGCCGCGCTAAGGCTTTGCGCATTCTGCATGGTCGGATCGGCACCTGCTTGCAGCAGCATGTCCACAACCGTTCGATTGCCGGACAAAGCGGCCATCATCAGCGGGCTGGTGCCATCGGGCGCAGGCGCATTGACGATGGCCTGCTGGGACAACAAATAGCGCACCGTGTCTTCGCGCCCTTTGGAAGCCGCGTAATGCAGTGGGGTCCAGCCTACATGGTTAATCTGCCCACCGCGCTTTTGCAATTCCTTCAGCCTGTCAGTCTGCCCCATCAGCGCCAGATACATCATGGGTGTCTCGCGACTGGCGTTCTGGATATTGACATCGGTACGGCGGTTGGCCAGCAAAACCTCGACAACTTTCCAGGACCCGCTGCGCATGGCCAGCATCAAGGACGGATTGCCCTTGTCATCGCGCGCATTGGGATCAGCACCTTGCGCCAGCTCCTGGATCGTGACGTTGGGCCTGTCGTTTTCCAGAGCTAAATACCAATTGCGACTCTCCAGTTCCGGCTGCTGAGCCCAACTTGCGGCAGGCCAAGCCAAGGCGCACACCAAAGCCAATTCCGGCAAAAACTTAAAATTTAATTTATTGTTATTTATCATACATATAAATCCATTTATTAAACCAATATCTGGAATAAAGACGACTTGGCGGCATAGTAAACAAAGCATTTAAAAAACACTGACCATGCACCTTAACTTATCTTTTTATCTTACTGAAAAGCCTGAAGAAATTTTCCGTGCTGGCCTCTTCGACTTCTTTGACGGACAGCCCCTTGAGTTCGGCGATTTTTTCGGCCACATGGACGACCAAGGCGGGGTGATTTAGCTTACCCCTGTACGGCACAGGAGCCAGATAGGGCGAATCGGTTTCGATCAGCAGACGCTCTAGCGGCACCCTGCGCGCCACTTCCTGCAAATCGCTTGCGCTCTTGAAGGTAACGATGCCGGAAAAAGAAATATAGAAATTCATGGCCATCGCAGCCTGGGCCACATCCCAGCTTTCGGTAAAGCAATGCATGACGCCCCCCGCATGCTCGGCATGCTCCTGGGCCATGATGTCCAACGTATCTTTGCTGGCCGAGCGGGTATGGATGATCAAGGGAAGACCCGACTGACGGCTGGCGCGGATATGAATGCGAAACCGCTCCCGCTGCCAGTCCAGCGGCTCTTGCAAACGAAAGTAATCCAGCCCGGTTTCCCCTATGGCGACCACCTTGGGATCGGCGGCGCGATCAAGTAAATCCTGCACGGATGGTTCGACCACGTCGGGATAATCGGGATGCACGCCCACTGAGGCGAACAAATGCGGATGCGGGCGCACCAGCTCCATCAGACCGGGCCAATCGTCCATATTGACGCTGACTACCAACGCATGTCCCACCTGGTTCTGACGCATTTTGGCCAAAACCTCGTCCAGGTTCTGGGCCAGTTCAGGAAAATTGATATGGCAGTGTGAATCGACAAACATAAGGAATGCAACTATGAAGCGCGTCGACAGGCTTGGTGCAGCCTGTCCAACGCATGATGAATATACAGCTTGGCATTCAGTGGGTGATTACCCAGTGCCTTTTGCTGTCCTAGCCATTTAATGGCTTCGGCGACACTCGCCGGGCCGGCCTGGGCCGCCAGGGTATCGATACGCCCCTGCAGAGACGGGTAATATCGCGCCCCCTGTCCAAAACCGCTCAGTTGCAAATCAATGAACAGACGCTGCCAGTATTCGATCCACTGCGCAGGCGGCAACTTTTCCAGCTCGTCAGCCAATGACAGGTCCGCCTGCCGGCCGGCTTGCAATACGCCATCGAGCCAACGCGCCAGCCAGTCCGGGTAAGGCGCTTCCATCGCTTGACTGGCACGCAAGGCCAGCAAGGGCGACCCGCCCCAGGCATGCAGCCATTGATCGGCGTGCTCGACCCCCTGCTGGGCCAGCCAGTCGCGCGCCTGTACGCCCGAAGGTGCCGGCAAGGGTAGGCGTCGGCAACGGGACAGCAAGGTCGGCAAGAGCCGGTCGGGCGCATCGGCCACCAACAGAAACACCGTGTGGGCAGGCGGCTCTTCCAATACCTTGAGCAAGGCATTGGCGGAAATCAGATTCAGGGCTTGGGCGGGATACAGCACCGCCACCCGCCAGCCGCCTCGGTGCGTGGCCGTATTGAACCAGTGCTGCAATTGGCGCAACTGCTCCACCCGGATTTCACGCGATGGATTCTTGCGTGCAGCCGCGTCGGTGGCTTCGGCATCCGGGTTGCCGGCACCGTCTTCTTCCAGCGCCAACGCATCGGGCCGCAGCAAACGCAAGTCCGGGTGATTGCCGCCTCGCACCCACTGGCAGGCCTGACATTGCCCACAGGCCAGCCCCTGCTTAGGCTGTTCGCACAGCAGGCTGGCGGCGGCAGCACGCGCAAAATGCGTCTTGCCTGTGCCGGGCAGGCCATGAATCAGCCAGGCGTGCGCAAAGCGCTCTCGCTGGCCCAGCCAAGATTGGGCGGCAATTGTTTGCCAGGGATAGAAAGTCAGCCAGTCAGACACCAGTCTTGCCTCGGTTTACACGCAGAACGTCCCGTCTCGGACCGCAAAGTGCAGGCCTGAATGACAGAGCGGGACATATCCCATTGTAATATGAACGGTTAAAATGCCGCCCCACCCATCAAGGATGACGACGTGAGTTTGATGATAGGCCTGGCCGCCCGCGCCCGTTCGGGCAAAGACACCGTTGCCGGCATGCTGCTGGCCCAAAGCCCCTTGCTGGCAGCCTACGCCCTGGCCGATCCGGTCAAGATGGCCTGCGAAGTGATATTCGGGCTGACTCAGGCCCAGGCCTGGACAGACGATACGCTGAAAGAAAAAAACATTGCACTGTGGGAACGCTCCCCACGGCAGTGCTTTCAATTGCTGGGCACAGACTGGATGCGCCGGCGCGACCCCGAGCATTGGCTGCGCCGCGCCCAACATCTGTTGCAATTTGGCCCGGGCACGCCCTGCAGCACCGCTAATCGCAGTGTGTGGGCGCTGGCTCTGCACCCGCTCTACGGCATGGACCCACGCAGCCTGGACGACAGCGCATTGGCTGAACGGATCGACCCATTCTGGGGCGTCAGCCCGCAACAGGCGCAGCAGCATCTGCGTGCCCAGGTCCTGGCCAGCTACCCGGATTACGAACAGCGCCGCGCTCACCTGCCGATCGCCGCACCGTCACACACCCTTCCCGACATGAGTCAGGCCCGCTGTCTGCTGATCAAAGACATACGCTACGAAAACGAAGCCGATTTCATTCGCCGCCATGGAGGAGAGATTTGGCACATCGAGCGGCCCGGCAATCCGGTCATCAGCCAGCACTCGTCAGAATGGGGCGTGGCCCGACAGCCAGAAGACCGCTTGATTTTGAACAATGCCGGACTGCACGAGTTGGCCGCACAAGTGGCCCGTCAATGGCAATCGTTTACTGAACGCCACGCACTCTATTGAGAGCGCCCTGGCCGCAGCGCAGCACAGACAACGCGGCCGATTGTGTAGGTCCTGCGCCAAGCCGACCATCGCATGCCCAGGCCCGAGCCTTGCACTGTGTCGCGGCCAATTGCTAGCGATTCAGTATGTATTTGGCAACCGCGCGATTATGCGCGGCCAAATTGGCAGAAAACTCGCTGGTGCCGTCTCCGCGTGACACGAAATAATAAAAATCGTGCTTTTCAGGATGCAAGGTGGCCAACAACGATGCCTTGCCCGGACTGGCAATCGGGGTAGGCGGCAAGCCATTGCGCGTATAGGTGTTCCAGGGGGTGTCGGTCGTCAGATCGCGCTTGCGGATACGGCCGTCATAGGCATCGCCCATGCCATAGATCACGGTAGGATCGGTTTGCAGGGGCATACCCACGCGCAGGCGATTGATAAAGACCCCGGCCACCCGCGCCCTGTCCTGGCTGTGGCCAGTCTCGCGTTCTACGATAGAGGCCAGGATCAAGGCCTCGTAAGGGGTTTTCAGGGGCAGGTCAGGATCGCGATCGGCCCAAAGCTGCTCCAGCAATTCCTGCTGGGTCTGAAAGCCACGTCGCAAAATATCCAGATCTGCCGTACCCGGCACGAACACGTACGTATCAGGATAAAACAGGCCTTCGGGATGTGTCTGCTGCGCGCCCAAACGCTCCAGCAACTCCTGATCGGTGGTTTGCGCCAAGGTCTGGGCCACCTTTTCGTTCGCCGCCAGTGCCTCGCGTATGCGCTTGTACGTCCAGCCTTCAGGAATGGTCAGGCGTGTCTGCAGCATATTGCCGCTGGACATGCGTTCCATCAGCATCCAGGGAGTATCACCACGCACCGCCTCGTAGGCCCCTGCCTGCAGCGTGGTGTCCAACTTGGACAAACGCGCCATCCAAACAAACGCGTCTGCGTGGATGTCGATGCCGGCCTGCTGCATGCCAAGCGCAATGGCGCGCGGGCCGGCACCGGCCGGCACCACATAGTCGACACGCTCGGCCTTCATGGGCACAGCTTGCTTCTTGGCCCAATACCAGGCACCGCCGCCAGCCGCACCGGCACCGACAATGACCAGCACAAGCAGGGCAGAGAAAATTTTAAGGGTCTTATTCATGGGTGGCGTATTGTAAACAGAATGGGGCCAAACGTCGCCAGACGGATAGCCGCTTGTCGTTCGCAAGTGGTAACAGGGTTTGGCGATGCATGTCCACTTAGACCTTGGCTCGACGGGTCTGACGCATACGGGGCCAGTCATACCCTGGTCGTGCTGCGGGTATCGTGCCTGTTCCCTGTCTTGGACGGTATGATTGAAGATTGTACTTTTATGCCCGTTCAGCCATGACCGAAACAGCTGTTTCCCTTTGCTATGCCCTGCCTGAATTGGCGATTATCCAATTCCAGGGCGCGGATGCCGTCGCCTTTGTGCACGCCCAGGTCACCAACGATCTGGAACATTTACCTCCAGAGCGCGCCTGCCCGGCAGCCTATTGCAGCGCCAAAGGCCGCACTCTGGCCACGATGGTGCTTTGGCGCGCGCAGACCGATACCGTGCTGGCACTGGTGCGCCGCGACCTGGCCGAGGCCCTGGTCAAGCGCCTGCGCATGTTTGTGCTGCGCAGCAAAGTCCAGATATCCTTGCCCGACCTGCAGGTGCAAGGCATGACGGCACCCGATGGCGCAAGCACCTGCTGGGATGTCAGCCAACACCCTGATGCCACCCTGATCCAGGCCCCAGGTCTACTAGGCGGCGCTGCCCGGCACTGGCGCATCGGCACTACCGCCCTGCCCGCTCAAACCAATGCCAGGATCTGGGCCGCTGCCGACATCCAAGCCGGCCTACCCTGGATAGGCGCGCCTGTTCAGGACATGTTCATCCCTCAGACCCTGAATCTGGATCTGATCGGTGCCATCAATTTTCGCAAAGGCTGCTATCCCGGACAAGAAGTGGTGGCCCGCAGCCACTATCGCGGCACGCTGAAGCGACGCATGGCGCGGGTATGCAGCGATGTTCTGGATGCACCCCCTGTTGTGACCGAAGGCACCGATATCTGGCTGGCTGGCGATGACGCCGATGCCCCTGCCGCACGCGTCATTAACGCGGTCTGGGACCCAACTGGCCGACAACTCCATGCCTTGCTGGAAGTCCAGCTTTCGGATCTGACACTGGACGCGTATTGCCTGCAGGACGGAACAGCGCTGCACCTGCAGGCACTGCCCTACGCCTTGCCCGAGCTCAATCCCGCCCCCGGTACAGTTTAAGGATGCTGGAAAAGTCCTGCTTGTCGTGCCCTTGGGCGGCATGCAGGGCATACAAATTGCGGGCCAGATCACCCAGCGGCACGGCACTGTTCTGGCGCACGGCGGCATCGGCCGCCAGACCCAGATCTTTAAGCATCAAAGCCGTACCAAAACCGCCTTGATACTCGCGCGAGGCCGGTACATCCGGCATGACACCGGGCCAGGGGTTATACAGCTCGGTCGCCCAATTACGGCCCGAGCTGCGAGCAATGATGGAAGACAGTACCTGGGGGTCCAGACCATGCGCCACTCCCAGCGCCAGCGCCTCGGACGTGCCGGCCATCAACACTCCCAACAACATATTGTTGCAAATTTTGGCAACCTGACCCGCACCGGCCTGCCCCGCGTGGAAGATATTCTTGCCCATCGCCTCCAGGTATGGCCGCGCCCGTTCTAACGCCGGTTCGTCCCCACCCACAATAAAGGTCAAGGTCCCGGCGGCCGCGCCTGCCGTGCCGCCCGACACTGGCGCATCCAGCATGTCCAGACCTCGCTGCCGGGCCTGAGCGGCAAGATCCTGGCTGACCTGAGCCTCTATGGTGCTGCAATCGACCAGCAACGCCCCTTCCTGAGCGCTTTGCAATAGACCCTGCGAACCTTCGTACACCTGGCGAACATGCCGGCCTGCGGGCAGCATGGTGAAGATAATCTGCGCCCCCTGAGCCGCTTCCCTGGCCGACGCGGCGCTGCGGGCACCGGCCTGGCGCAGTGACGCCATGCTGGATTCCTGCACATCGTAGACCTGCACGCTGTAACCGGCCTTGATCAGGTTCAGCGCCATGGGCGCGCCCATATGCCCCAAGCCGATAAATGCAATCGTATCCATACTGTCTCCTTGATGTAATTAGGCGTGGGCATACGGCTCAGACGGCCGCTTCGCCCATATTTCGGCCCAGATCGGCCAGGGGATGATCCATCCCGGCGGGCCAGCTAGGCTGGAAAAACCGCGTTACCCACTGCGCATCGGCTTTCTCCAGGCTGTCCGGATTCCAGCGCGGCTGCTTGTCCTTATCGATCAGCAAGGCCCGTATGCCTTCCTGGAAATCGCCTTGCACCCCGCATTGCAGGGACACGATGTATTCCAGCCGGAACACATCCGCCAGGGACAGATGGCGCACCCGCTCCAGCAAGGCATGGGACAGGCGCGCCGAACCGGGTGAGCCCTTGGCAAACGTCTGGGACGCCCGCGCCAGCCAGGGGTCGGAGCTGTCGTGCCACGCCAGCAGGCCCTGAGTGATGCGCTCGAAGTCGCGCCCAGCGCACAAGGCACGCAACTGGGCGTAGTGGCGCTCCAAAGGGCCTAGAGCGGCTTGGGCTGAACCGCGTACCTGATCAATGACGGCATACAGGCGTCGATCCAGCTGTTCGCGCTTGCCCTGCCAGTCCTGCTGCGTCAATGCATCAAGCAAGGCTGGAAAGGCGCGATATGGCAAGAAAGCATCGGCCAGCCCCAAAAACAGGCAATCGCCTGCGTTGATCTGCGCACCGCTCAAGGCCAGAAAATGGCCGACGCCGGCGGGCAAACGCGCCAACATCCAGGTACCGCCCACATCGGGAAAAAGGCCGATGGCGATTTCAGGCATGGCAAATCGAGTACTGTCGGTGACCACGCGATGGCTGGCCCCATTGAACAAGCCGACCCCGCCCCCCATGACAATGCCGTCGCCCCAACACAGCACGGGCTTGGGATACGTGTGGATCAGATAGTCCAGCCGATATTCGATATCGAAAAACTCGCGGGCGTACTGATTGTCCCAAGGCTGCCCGCCCTGGTTGGCCTGCATGCCGGCATATAAAGCATGCAGATCCCCTCCGGCACAAAACGCTTTGTCGCCTGCGCCCCGCAAAATCACCAACGCCACGGATTCGTCCTGGGCCCAGGTCTGCAATTGGGTCAGGAGCAGGCGGCACATCTCCAGGTCCAGTCCGTTCAGGGCCTGCGGGCGGTTCAGCGTCGCCAACCCCAGAACCTGCCCACCGGGGACGGCAACACGTTCGAACAATACGGAATCACTCATCGGATGTCGGCTCCTTGGTCAATAATGTGTCGGGCAATGATAACGCGCATGATTTCGTTGGTGCCCTCCAGTATCTGGTGTACACGGGCATCGCGCACCAAGCGCTCGACTGGGTAATCCTTCAAATATCCATAGCCACCGAACAATTGCTGCGCGTCCAGGCAGGCCTGAAACCCCAGATCAGTGGCCAGACGTTTGGCCATGGCGCAATAAGTGCTGGCTTGTTCGCTGCCTGCATCCAGATGAGAGGCCGCCAGACGCACCATCTGCCGGGCGGCAACGGTATGGGTCAGGATGTCGGCCAACTTGAACTGCAGGGCCTGGAACTGATCCAGGCGCTGACCGAACTGGCGGCGCTCCTGCATGTACTGGCGCGCGGCCTCGTAGGCCCCTTGCGCGGCTCCGACCGAACAGCAGGCAATATTGATACGCCCGCCATCGAGCCCTTTCATGGCCAGCTTAAAGCCGTCGCCTTCGTTTCCAAGCAAAGCATGGGCCGGAACCCGCACGCGATCAAAACTGACGGGGCGGGTGGATTGGCTGTTCCAGCCCATTTTCAGTTCCTTGCGCCCATAGCTGATACCGGCGGCATCGGCCGGCACGGCAAACGCGGATATCCCCTTGGGGCCGTCGCCCCCTGTGCGTGCCATCACGATCAGCAGATCGGTATCGCCCGCACCAGAGATAAAGGCTTTGCTGCCGCTGATGATATAGTCCTGGCCCTCGCGCTGCGCCCGTGTGCGCAAGGATGCCGCATCCGAACCCGAGCCCGGCTCGGTCAGGCAGTACGAAGCCAGTTTCAGGCCGGCGCTCAGGTCGCTGCCCCACTGCGCCTTGACAGCATCCGAGCCCCATCGACCGACCATCCAGGTGGCCATATTGTGTATGGTCAGGAATGCAGCGGTCGAAGGGTCCACCGCCGCCATTTCCTCGAACACCAGACTGGCCTCCAACCTGCCCAAACCCAGGCCGCCTATGGATTCGTCCGTATACAAACCACAAAAGCCCAACTCACCCGCCTTGCGAAAGGCCTGGGTTGGAAACTTCTGCTCCTGATCCCAGTGCGCCGCGTACGGGGCCAGCTCGCCTTGCGCAAATTCGCGGGCGGCTTGCACGAAAGCCTGTTGCTCGTCTGTCAGTATCATGCCTGTCTCCTTGTTTTGCCTCACCATAATGCCAGCCGCCCCGCAAAGTTGTCATACCGATGACAATCGCGCGGGGCCGAACACACTAGCGAAGAGGCACTAACGGACAGAAGCTGGTCAGTTAAAAAGACAGGCGCGCGATCAGCGCGCAGCGGCGGCAGTCTTGCGACGCGGCCGTGCCGCCTTGGGAGCGGCCATTTTGTGGGCATAGCGCCGACGGCGCGATTCCATAGGATCAAATACCAGATCGCGGTAGATTTCTACGCGGTCCTGATCGCGCAAGAGCTGATCAAGTTCGCAGCGTTGACCGAACACGCCGACCCGCAACGCCTCCGGTTCCTGAACCGGCAAGCCGCACTGCGCCAGACCGATGCCGACGTCGGCCTGGCACAACGCATCGCGCACGCTGCTTGCCGCCGGTAGCGTTAGCTGCGCGCGCCAGACCTGACTTTGGCTGGCGATAATGACCGTGACGGTCAATTCAGTCACCGTAGACCTCCTGGGCCCGGCGCGTGAACGAGTCGATAAAACTGTTGGCGACCCGATTGAAAATGGGCCCCACCACCATTTCCAGCGCCCGGCTGGAAAACTCGTAATCCATGGTAAAGACCACTTTACAGCCGTCCGTGCCCAAGGCCGTGAACTGCCAGTCTCCGGTCAGGGCGGAAAAAGGTCCGTCGACCAAGCGCAGGACAATATGCTTAGGATAGTCGTGTTCGTTGCGGGTGGTGAAGGTCTGACGTATGCCGGCAATGCTGATGGTGACCGAGGCCTGCATGCCGTGTTCGCTGCGCTGCTGGACGCTGGCCCCGCCGCACCAGGGCATGAACTCGGGGTACTTTTCCACATCGGCCACCAGATCGAACATCTGCTCGCAGCTGTAAGGAACAAGGACGGATCGTTTAACTGTATGCATCAGGTCAGGTTAATAGATAGAATGTTCTGATTTTACAATCTAAGGCTGGCAATTGATTCATGAGCATTGTTGATAACCGCAAGGCAACCCACGAATACTTCATCGAAGAGCGCTTCGAGGCCGGGCTGGTACTGGAAGGCTGGGAAGTCAAGGCGATCCGGGCCGGCCATGTGCAGCTCAAAGAAAGCTATGTCATTGTGCGCGACGGCGAACTATACGTACTGGGCATGCACGTCAGCGCCTTGCCGACCGCCTCCACCCATATCCGCCCGGACGCCACGCGCACGCGCAAACTGCTGCTCAGGGCCGAGGAAATCCGCAAGCTGATCGGCAAAGTCGAGCAGCGCGGCTATACCCTGGTTCCTCTGAACCTGCATTACAAAAAGGGCCGCATCAAACTGGACTTCGGCCTGGGCCGGGGCAAGAAGCTGCACGACAAGCGCGACGTCTCCCGCGACAAAGACTGGAAGCGCGAACAGGAACGCCTGATGAAGCACGACACCCGCCGCAAGGCCCACGAATAAAACGGGCCGATCGGCCCGTTGTATCTTTTGTAATTAGTGTAATTTAACACGAGGTGCGGCCCGCTTGCTGAGCAAACGCCCCAGCGCCAGTGTGCCGGTGCGCAGCACACCCAGCACCGCCATGTAGTGCATCAGGTGCAGGCTCATGTACATGATGCGCGCAAGCAGGCCCTCGACAAACCAACTTTTGCCCGACAGCACGCCCATCAGGCTGCCTACGCCACGGCTGTGCCCCACTGACACCAGCGAGCCGTAGTCCTTGAACACAAACGGCGTATCGTCCAGCTCCTGACCCTGAATCAGCGCCCCCAGGCGCTTGCGCAGGTAATTGGCCTGTTGATGCGCCACCTGCGCGCGGGCGGGCAGGAAACCGCCTGCTTCATCTCCCCACGGCACTTGCGCGCAATCGCCCAGAACCAGAATATGCGGATCGGGCGTGCGCAGACAGCGGTCAGCCACCAACTGATTGATGCGGTTGACGGGCAGGCCCAACTGCGCCAGAAAGGCCGGCGCTTCGATGCCTGCCGCCCACACGCACAGATCGCTGGGAAACTGCGCCCCATTGGCGTCTTCGATATGATCGGACTCGATGCGACTGACCCGCACCGAGGTGCGCACCGTGACGCCGCGTTGCTCAAGCAAGTGCTGTGCCGTGGCCGACAATTTAGGCGGCAAGGCCGACAAAATACGCTCGGCCCCTTCCAATAAGGTAATGCGCACTTCCCGTTCGGCCTCGTTGGCCGGAATGCCATAAAAGCTTAGGTCGGCGCTGGCTTCCAGCAGCTCGGCCGCCAGCTCCACGCCGGTTGCCCCGCCCCCGACAATGTTGATGTACAGGGCCGAGCCTTGTTCGCGGTCGCCGCGCCGGCTGGCGCTGATCAATTGATTTAACAATTTCAGGCGAAAACGCTCGGCCTGATGCGTGGAATCCAACGCAATCGCATGCTCGCGAGCCCCCTGCGTATTGAAAAAATTGGATTTGCTGCCCACTGCCATGACCAGCATATCGTAGGACAGTTCGCGCGCCGGAAAGACCTCCTCCTGATCCTCGCCCAGAACCGGGGCCAGGAACACACGGCGCGCCTGCCTGTCTATGCCCAGCATTTCTCCCAGCACAAACGTAAAACCGCAATCGCGCGCCAGCATGAAGTACGACAAACCCTCGCGGTGGATATCCAGCGTGCCGGCCGCCACTTCGTGCAAAGAAGGCTTCCAGATATGGTCGGTATCCTTATCCACCAGAAAGACGTGTTTGCGGCCAAACTGGCGTCCCAGCTTGGCGGCCAACTCCAATCCGCCTGCGCCGCCGCCTACGATAAGGACTTGAAAAGGCTGTGTACTGACCATGTAGAACTCCTGTGCTGATTCAAGATAGACACTAGCAGAATCCGGACCTATTGCTTTAAGCCAAAAGAGATAATAACTATAAAAGTTCCTTATCGCTGTATCGGTTGCCCGCCAAAAAGGAAAGGGAATGGACATATCGCCTAGCGCACGCCAAATGGCTTTCATCAGGCATGCATCTATTGCAAAAAATCAAAAAAAGACGCCTTTGCCCCCCCCACCGTCTGCCCTAGCCCTATACTCTCGCCCATCCTAATCGAGCGCACGCTGCTGCCGCGCCCTGTCCATACGGTATGGTTTATACTGTGCTAACTTAACCTTTATCTTTTACCAACCATGCATGACGATGTTCCCCGCAAGTCGCAACGCGCCACCCGCAAGGGACGCGAACGACGCGACAAGATCCTGGAAGTTGCCTCCGAGGTCTTTCGTGAGCACGGCTTCGAGGCCACATCCATGTCGCAGATTGCCGCCTTGGCGGGTGGCTCCAAGGGCACGCTCTACAATTACTTTCCGTCCAAGGAAGATCTGCTGCTGGCCACTTTGGTCAAAGGCGCGCAGGAATTTGCTGAAGAAGTACTGATCGAGCTGGATGAAAACGGCGACACACGTACCGAACTAGGCCGTTTTCTGCCACCCATGCTGCGCAAGCTGTACTCCAAGGAAACAGCGCAACTGCTGCGCGTTGTGGTTTCGGTCGGCGGCAATAGCGATATCGGGCGACGCTTTTTCAATATGCTGGACGATCAGATCTGGGACAGCGTTACGCGGTTTTTGGCCGGTCAGGTCGAGCGCGGCATGCTGCGTTCGCTGGACCCTAAACTGATGTCCGATCACCTGCACTGCCTGTGCGATGGGGAAATCATTACCTTGTTGATGGGTGCCATGGACCCTTGGGACGAAGAGCGCGTCCAGCGCGAAACCAAGCACATCATCGACATGTTCCTGCGTGTCTACCAGATCGACCGCGGCTAAAACACAGCGGCCACAGCACGCCAAGAATCCCCTGTATTTAGCGAAGAACCCAATAAAAAACCCGCCAGCAAAGGCGGGTTTTTTTGTGTCGCATCCGGTCTGAATGCACCGGAGCAAAACCATCCCGGCCGGAACAAGCCAAGCCGGGATTTAACCCTACATCAGGCGGTAGCCAAACGCTGCCAGGTATCCACAACGGTGTCCGGGTTGAGCGACAGGGACAGGATGCCTTCGTCGCGCAGCCACTGGGCCAGATCGGCGTGGTCACTGGGGCCTTGGCCGCAGATACCCACGTACTTGTTCTGTGCCAGGCAGGCCTTGATGGCGCGGCTGAGCATGAACTTGACGGCTTCGTCGCGTTCATCAAAGTCGGCAGCCAGCAACTCCATGCCCGAGTCGCGGTCCAAGCCCAGAGTCAACTGGGTCATATCGTTCGAGCCAATCGAGAAGCCGTCGAAATGCTGCAGGAACTGGTCGGCCAGAATGGCGTTGGACGGCACTTCGCACATCATGATCAGGCGCAGGCCGTTTTCGCCGCGTGCCAGGCCGTGCTTGGCCAGCAAGCCAACCACGCGCTCTGCCTGACCCAGGGTGCGCACGAAGGGCACCATGATTTCCACGTTGGTCAGACCCATTTCGTCACGTACTTTCTTGAGAGCCTCGCATTCCATCTTGAAGCACTCTTCGAAGTCGTCCGACAGGTAGCGCGCAGCGCCTCGGAAGCCCAACATTGGGTTCTCTTCTTCGGGCTCGTAACGCGAACCACCCACCAGCTTGCGATATTCGTTGGACTTGAAGTCCGACAGACGCACGATGACCGGCTTGGGGTAGAAAGCGGCCGCCAACGTGGCCACGCCTTCGGCCAGCTTTTCCACGAAGAAGGCACGTGGGCTGGCGTAGCCGCGCGCTGCCGATTCCACAGCTTTTTTCAGGTCGCTGTCCACATTGGGATAGTCCAGCACGGCCTTGGGGTGAACGGCGATATTGTTGTTGATGATGAACTCCAAACGCGCCAAGCCGATACCGGCGTTGGGGATCTGGCAGAAGTCGAACGCCAGTTGCGGGTTGCCCACGTTCATCATGATCTTCAGACCGATCTCGGGCATCTGGCCCCAGCTGACCTCTTCGATCTCGGTATCGAGCAGACCGTCGTAAATGCGGCCTTCGTCGCCCTCGGCGCAGGAAACCGTGACTTCCTGGCCTTCCTTGAGCACGTCGGTCGCGTTATTGCAGCCCACGACAGCAGGAATGCCCAGTTCGCGGGCAATAATGGCAGCGTGGCACGTGCGGCCGCCACGGTTGGTGACGATGGCCGAGGCCAACTTCATGATGGGCTCCCAGTTGGGGTCCGTCATGTCGGTCACCAGCACGTCGCCGGGTTTGACCTGATCCATTTCGGAGGCATCGGCCACGATGCGCACCTTGCCCGAGCCGATCTTCTGACCAATGGCGCGGCCCGTGACCAAAACGTCGCCGGTGGCTTTCAGGCGGTAGCGCTCCTGCACATCGCTGCTGGCCTGCTGGGACTTCACGGTTTCGGGACGGGCTTGCAGAATGTAGATCTTGCCGTCGATGCCGTCACGGCCCCACTCGATGTCCATGGGACGCTGGTAGTGCTTTTCGATGATGGTGGCGTAGCGGGCCAGTTCGATGACTTCTTCGTCGTTCAGCGAATAGCGGTTGCGCTCGGACACGGGCACATCCACGGTGCGCACGGCATGGCCGGTGCTGCGGCTGTCGTCAAACTCCATCTTGATCAGCTTGGAGCCGATGCGGCGGCTGATGATGGGGTAGTGGCCCGAGGCCAGCGTTGGCTTGTATACGTAGAACTCGTCCGGGTTGACGGCACCCTGCACCACGGTTTCGCCCAGACCGTAGGACGAAGTGATAAAGACCACATCCTTGAAGCCCGATTCGGTGTCCAGCGTGAACATCACGCCGGCGCTGCCCTTGTCCGAACGCACCATGCGCTGGATACCAGCCGACAGCGCCACTTCGGCGTGGGCATAGCCCTTGTGCACGCGGTACGAGATGGCGCGGTCGTTGTACAGCGAGGCGAACACGTGGTGGATTTTTTCCAGCACTTCGTCGATGCCCACCACGTTCAGGTAGGTTTCCTGCTGACCGGCAAAGGAAGCATCAGGCAAGTCTTCGGCGGTGGCGGACGAACGCACGGCAAAGGAACCCTTGCCGTCAGCGTCCAGCTCGGCAAACGCCTCACGTACAGCTTTTTCAAACTCGGCCGGGAACGGCGTGTCGATGATCCACTGACGGATTTCGGCACCGGCCGCAGCCAGTTCACGAACGTCGTCGGCATCCAAAGCGTCCAGACGCTGCTGAATGCGCTTGTCCAGATCGTTGTTTTTCAGGAAAACGCGGAATGCTTCGGCTGTGGTGGCAAAACCACCTGGCACGCGCACACCGGCATCGGCCAGTTGGCTGATCATTTCACCCAGCGAGGCGTTTTTACCGCCTACTGTGTCGACGTCCGTCATGCGGAGCTTGTCGAAACCAATTACGTAAGACATAAGTCACCTTGAATAGAAAAAAAAGCGTGTTTGCTTAAGACAGGGACCGTCACAGCGGTGTCTGTGCAATCTGTCTTAAGCAAACCTGCCTTTCCATACCCCGATTCGAGCGGTAAATGGTAATCTTGCAAATTGTACCGTTTCCCGAGCATTGTGCACGACTTATTCCATGTCATCCTCTCCTATCGAGCGCACCGTCTTCGTCGTTTCCGACAGCACGGGCATCACCGCTGAAACCTTCAGCCACTCCGTCCTCTCGCAATTCGCCCAGTTCGAGTTCCAGGCCATCCGCATCCCTTTTATCGATACCATCGAAAAAGCCCAGTCCGTGGCCGAACGCATCAACCACTGCGCTCAGGAGCAAGGCCAGCAGCCACTGGTGTTCAGCACACTGGTCGACCCCAAGATGGCGCACATCATCGGTGCCTCCAATTGCACGTTCCTGGATCTGTTTGGTGCCTTTGTGCGTCATATCGAGCGTGCCTTGGGCGTCAAATCCAGCCGCTCGGTGGGCCGTTCGCATTCGGGCGGAATGTCGAAACGATACAACAATCGCATCGAGGCCATTAACTTCAGCCTGGCCCACGACGACGGTCAGTACGTCAACGGGCTGGAGCAGGCCGACGTCATCCTGGTCGGCGTGTCGCGCTGCGGCAAAACCCCCACCAGCCTGTATCTGGCCATGCAATACGCCGTCAAGGCCGCCAACTACCCCCTGATTCCCGAGGACTTCCAGCGCGGCACCCTGCCCGCCACGCTGGCCCCCTACCGCAAAAAGATCTTTGGCCTGTCCATCCATCCGGATCGCTTGGCTGAAGTGCGCAACGAACGCCGCCCGGACAGCAAATACGCCTCCATCGAGCAATGCCGCATGGAAGTGGCCGAAGCCGAACGCCTGATGCGTATGGAGGGAATCACCTGGCTCTCCACCACCACCAAGTCCATCGAGGAGATTTCCACCAAGATCCTGGACGACGTGGGCCTGGACCGCCGCACCTACTAAGCCTGTCGGGGCAAAGCGGCGTTTGACGGGCTTTTCCCCACAGCCCCGGTGACTGCTTGATTGGGCGGTGGTCTTTAAAAACGGTCGCTGGCGGCATGGGCCGCCAGCGCACCATATTCATAGAGTGCTTCACGCGCAGACTTGAGTGGCACCCACGCAGGCTCGGTCAGCGGCAAGGGCATGTCCGCCATATCGATCTGCCCCAGAATCAAACGCGCTAATTCCCGGCCTAGCACCGTGCCAGGTGCGATGCCCCGGCCGTTGTAGCCGCTGATGCTGACGGTATGGCGCGCCAACTGATGCAGTCTGGGCAAGGCATCGGAAGTCATACCGATGTGCCCGTACCACTCGTAGTCAAACTCCACACGGCCCAATTCGGGAAACAATCGGGATAGCGCCCTGCGGCCCCAGTTTTCGTGGATGCGCGTGCCCACGCCGCGCAATGCGCCGACGCTGCCAAAGATCAGCCGTCCGTCCTGATCCAGACGAAACGAGGACAACATCTTTCGGGTGTCCCAGGCTCCTTCGCCCTTGGGCAAAATATGAGCGTACTGACGCTTATCCAAGGGACGGGTGGCCATATTGAAATAAGGCAGACGAATCTGTTGCCGCTGCAACTCGGGCCAGATATCCTGGGTATAGGCATCGGTGGCGACAAGCACCCAGCTTGTGTCGATCTTGCCCTGATCCGTCCACACCTGCCAATGCGTGCCCCCATCGCTGACAGCTCTGACGCGGCTATGGGTGTAGAGCCGCGCCCCCGCCCGCACGGCGGCCTGGGCCAGCCCCCGCACATACGCCAAGGGCTGTATCGTCCCGGCGCGATGATCAAGCAGGCTGCCCCTGTACGCCGCCGTTCCCAGTGCCCGAGCAGTGGCATCGGCGTCCAGCAGCTCGACGGGCGCGCCCAGTTGTTTCCATTGCTGCCAACGCGCCCGGATCTCGCGAAGGCCGGTGCTGCCAACCGCGCAATGCAGCGTACCATTGCGCACCGCCTGACACTGCATGTCGTGCCGCTGCACCAATTGATACACAAGATCGGGGGCATGGTCCAATATTCGCAACAGACGCGGCCCATACACCGGCCCCAGCAACAAAGGCAAGGACTCGGGCATAAGCCACAAGCCCGCATTCACCAGACCGACATTGCGCCCCGAGGCACCAAAGCCCAATTCCTGCGCTTCCAGTACGGCCACCCTGGCCCCGCCCTGGCTCAGGTGCAAGGCCGCCGACAGGCCCGTAAAGCCCCCACCGATCACCAGAACATCGACCGCGGGCTCCCCTACACCCAGACAAGACGTGTCCGGCCCCGGCGGAGCGCTGTCTGCCCATAATCCGTGGCTGCGAGGGTCCTGATTCATGGCCGCTCCTTCCATGCCCAGCCAGATGGGCCGATGCCCACAGTGTAGCGCCAGACAGCTGGCCTGCACGCCACGGCAAACGCCTGTGCGCTTATGCACAGGCTAGGGTTTTCGATAGGCCCTTTTGAGCTTAGCGATGAAATAATTTACCGGATCAGGCACATGCCGTGAGCAGGCAGCCGCACGCTGCCCTCGCGCATCGGCCCAGCCTGTCTCGCTGATAGCCAGGAGCCCGTCATGCCATCCCTGAACTGCCCATCCTTGGCCCACGCCTGCCATGCCTTGCTGCGACAGTTAGGCGTGCCGGAAACCGAACACCAAGAATTCGACGGCACGCCCGTGCATACCCCCATCGACGGCACGGTCATCGGACACGTCCGGCCCTTGTCCGTGGGTCAAGTCCCTGTCCTTATAGAGCGTGCCCACGATGCCAGCCTGCAATGGCGCGATGTGCCCGCTCCCCAGCGCGGAGAACTGATCCGTCTATTTGGCCAGGAACTGCGCGCCCATAAAGAAGCGCTGGCTTCGCTGGTTACCCTGGAAACGGGCAAGATACTTGCCGAAGGCCAAGGCGAAGTCCAGGAGATGATAGACATCTGCGACTTTGCCGTCGGGCTCTCCCGCCAACTCCACGGCCTGACCATCGCCAGTGAGCGCCCCGGCCACCGCATGATGGAAACCTGGCATCCGCTGGGTATCGTGGGCGTCATTACCGCCTTCAACTTCCCGGTAGCCGTCTGGTCCTGGAATGCCGCCTTGGCGCTGGTGGCCGGCAATGCCGTAATCTGGAAACCATCGGAAAAAACACCACTGACAGCACTGGCGACCCAAGCCCTGTTCGAGCGCGCGCTTGAACATTTTGCGAAAGCGCCCCCCTATGTAAATCAGCTTGCATTGGGCGACCATCGGGTGGGAGCCGCGCTTGCTGATAGCCATAAGATTGCATTGGTCTCGGCCACCGGCAGCACCCGCATGGGCCGCGATATCGGGCCACGCGTGGCGCAACGCTTTGGCCGTGTGCTTCTGGAACTGGGCGGCAACAACGCCGTTATCGTGACTCCCAGCGCGGACCTGGATCTGGCCTTGCGCGCCATTGTCTTTGCTGCCGTGGGCACGGCCGGCCAGCGCTGCACCACGACCCGCCGCCTGATCGTGCATGACAGCATCCAAGATCGCTTGCTGCCCCGACTGCAGGCCGCCTACGGCAAGCTGCGCATCGGCAATCCGCTGGAGCCACAAACCTTGGTGGGCCCTTTGATCGATAAAGCAGGTTTTGACGCGTTCCAGGCCAGTCTGGTCCAGGCCAGAGATCAGGGCGGACGACTATTAGGTGGCACGCGCATCAACATCCCACAAGCGCCAGGCGGTTACTATGTACACCCGGCCATTGCGCACATGCACGCCCAGACCGACATCGTGCGTCAGGAAACATTCGGTCCTCTGCTCTATGTGCTCACCTACCATGATCTGGACGAGGCGATCGCGCTGCAGAACGATGTGCCCCAAGGCTTATCGTCGGCAATATTCACGACCGACATGCGGGAAGCGGAACGCTTTCTGTCGTCCAGCGGATCGGACTGCGGTATCGCCAATGTGAACATCGGCACCTCGGGAGCGGAAATCGGTGGTGCCTTCGGGGGCGAAAAGGAAACAGGCGGGGGGCGCGAATCAGGCTCGGACGCCTGGAAAGCCTATATGCGCCGCGCCACCAATACAATCAACTACTCGCACGAACTGCCCCTGGCGCAAGGCATCAGGTTCGAGATATAGGCATGCCTTGCATCAAACTTCAAGACCATGCGGTGGGCGATCTTCGTTGCGACCGACTTCAGGCAAGGTGCTGACGTCGCTGTTCATACAGGCATAAAGCGGTGGCAATCGCTACGTTAAGCGATTCCACACCAGGAGCCTGGGGGATGAACAGGCGTTGGGTGGCCAATGCAGCCAGCGCGGGGCTGACGCCCTGTCCTTCGTTACCGAACACCCACACGCCTTTGTCCGGCAAGTTCGTGTCGTACAGATCGGTAGCCCCTTGCCCCAGCGACGTCACCAGCACAGGCAAGCCTGACGTGGACAAAAGCTGCACCCCATCGACCTGCTCGTGCAACTGAATGGAAAAGTGCGCGCCCTGGGCGCTGCGCAGCACCTTCTGGGACCAGACGCTGGCGCACCCTGGCGTCAAATAGACGGCCTCCAGCCCCACGGCGACAGCCGTGCGCAAGACTGTGCCCACATTGCCGGGGTCCTGTACCTGATCCAGCAACACCGCGCGCATGCGTGGCGGCGTCCAGGCGGCAGCGCGCGGCACGCGCACGACAAACCCCACGCCTTGCCCTTGCCCCACTTGCGACACGCCGTTCATCAACGCCGCGCTGAAGGTGACGCAGACACGGCCGGGCAAAAAGCGGGACAGCTCCAGTAGTTCGTCCGTGTGGCGGTCCATCTCAAACACCGCCAATTCCGGCAGTCCTCGATGCTCCAGCCACATCTGGCACAGATGCACCCCTTCCAGCCACACCAGTTGACCGTCTCCAGCCGGCTCCCGCTTATCGTGCGCCAGACGCTGAACGCGCTTGAACAGCGCGTTGTCCTTGGATTCAATCAAGCGCATGGGAAGTACCTAACAGGATTTGGCGTACTGGAGCAAAACTGCGGCGATGCGCCTCGCACGCGCCGTGCTCGGCCAGGCGCTGCAGATGCAAAGCGGTTCCGTAGCCTTTGTGTTGATCAAAACCGTATTCGGGGAAACGGGCGTGTAAATCCATGCAATACGCATCGCGGGCCGTCTTGGCCAAAATGGATGCCGCCGAGATGGCAGGCTGCGTGGCATCGCCCTTGACCAAGGCAATGGCCGGACAGCAGAGTCCGCCCGGCACTCGATTGCCATCGACCAGTGCCTGAACCGGCTGGATCGCCAGTGCATTGCAGGCGCGCTGCATGGCCAGCATGGCGGCCTGCAAAATATTGATGTCGTCGATTTCCGCGACGCTGGCGCTGGCGATCTCCCAGGCCAGCGCCTGTTCTTTGATCTGTCCGGCCAACGCTTCCCGGCGTCGCGCCGTCAGCTTCTTGGAATCATTCAGGCCGGCAATAGGACGGGCCGGGTCCAGAATAACGGCTGCTGCAAAGACGGGGCCGGCCAAAGGGCCGCGGCCGGCTTCGTCAAGACCGGCAATCAAGCCAACGACGGTCTGGCTCTGAAAAAGATCAGCTTGCATGCCGCCCCGCCAGATCCAGAATAACCTTCGCGGCCAGAGCCGGCGTATCGCGGCGCAGCTGTTCGTGCATCCGTGTGAACGTCGCCTCGATACGCGTGACATAGTCTTGGTCAGTCAAGGCCTTCCAGCATTCGCGGGCCAGTTGTTCCGGCTCGGCATCCTGCTGAAGCAACTCGGGCACCACAAAGTCGCGGGCCAGCACATTAGGCAAGCCCACCCACGGCACATACGGTCTGTCCTGCCCGGACTTCCAGCGTATGATGCGCTCCATCATGGGCGTCAACACATAGGAAATCACCATAGGGCGCTTGTACAACGCTGTTTCCAGACTGGCCGTGCCGCTGGCCACCAGCACGGCATCGCTGGCTTCCATGACGCTCCAGGCCGCCGGGCGCACGACACCTTGTGCATCGGGGCTGCGTATGCCGGGCGTATCGCCATCCACCAGGTACAGATTACGCACCGGGCACTGGGCCAGCGCCTGTTCGAACTCCTGCCTGCGCTTGGCATTGACCATAGGCACAAGAATTGTCAGACCAGGATCTTGTTGCTGCAAAATTTGCACGGTCTTGAGAAAGCGCGGTGCCAGCAGGCGCACTTCCGAAGAACGGCTGCCCGGCAGCACCCCCAGCACACGCCCAACGCCATCCAACCCCAAACGACGACGCGCATCCTGTTTGTCCGGCTGCATGGGAATATTGGCCGCCAGCGGATGGCCGACATAGGTTACCGGTATGCCTTCTTTTTCGTAGATCTCGGTCTCAAAAGGGAACAAGACCAGCATATGCGAGACGGCTTCGCGGATTTTATGGATGCGTTCGTAGCGCCAGGCCCAGATGGACGGCCCCACGAAATGCACCGTGGGCACGCCACTTTGGCGCAAACGCTGTTCCAAACGCAGATTAAAGTCGGGCGCGTCGATGCCGACAAAGACATCGGGCCGGTGCCGCAGCCAATGGTTGCGCATGCCCAGATAGGTAGAAACCAAGCCGGGGATGCGCTTTAAGGCCTCGACATAGCCAAAGACGGTCAAGGCATCCATCGGATAATGCTGCCGGAACTGTTCGGCGGCCATTTCCGGGCCGCCTATGCCTTCGACCTGCACATTGCTCTGGCCATGTCGCAAACCTTTGATGATGCGGGCCGCCAGCAGATCGCCGGAAGGTTCGCCGGCCACCATGCCGACGGTCAGGCCGGATAAATGCTTACCCTGCGCCGCAGCGGTTTGCTGCTGGCTGACGTGGGAGACGGCGTCGCGCCCTGCCCCATCCGGCTGGACGGGACGCGCGCCCAAAGGGCTTGTCATGGGCGCGATATACCACGGCTGGAGCTGTTCAGGAAGTCCACCATGATCTGGATCGCTGCCACCGATTCGGGCTGGGCCTGCTGCAATTGCCCCATTTCCTGCACGGCTTGCTCGATGGTGAGCTTGCGACGGTACAAGAGCTTATAGCAATCCTTGACCGCGGCGACCGCCTCGGGCGTGTAGCCGCGGCGGCCCAAACCTTCGCTATTGATGCCCACGGGCCGAAACGGATCGCCCGCGCCGATGACGTAAGGGGGGATGTCCTGCCGCACCGAGCTGGTGCCGCCCACCATGCTGTGCGCGCCGATGCGCACGAATTGGTGCACTGCGGTCAAACCGCCAAGGATGGCCCAATCGCCGATATGAATATGCCCGGCCAACTGCACGCTGTTGGCAATAATGGTGTGGTTGCCCACCTGGCAGTCATGCGCGATGTGGACGTAAGCCATGATCCAGTTATCGTTGCCCACACGGGTAACGCCCACGTCCTGGATGGTGCCGGTATTGATGGTGACGTATTCGCGCACCGTATTGCCGTCGCCAATTTCCAGACGGGTCGGTTCGCCGGCGTATTTTTTATCCTGCGGCACGCCGCCAATCGAGCAGAAACGGTAAAAGTGATTATTGCGGCCTATGGTGGTGTGGCCGTCGATCACGCAGTGCGGCCCCACACGAGTGCCGGCTCCAATCGTCACGTTGGGCCCGATAATGCTGTAGGCACCGACTTGGACATCGTCGGCCAGTTGTGCACCGTCCTCGATGATCGCCGTTTCGTGTATACGCATAAATTACTCTTCCAGTTGACGGATGGCGCACATGATCTTGGCCTCGGCGACAACCTGGCCGTCCACCAAGGCGCGTCCGGTGTACTTGCACAAGGCTCGACTGATGCGATCGGCCACCACTTCCAGGCGCAATTGATCGCCCGGCAGAACGGGTTTGCGAAAACGCGCATCGTCCACGCCCACCAAGTAGTAGGCCAGCTTGTTATCGACCTTGGCGTAAGGGTCTTCGGGATCGGTAAACGAAAACAGCGCCGCCGCCTGGGCCATGGCTTCGATGATCAGCACGCCCGGCATGA
>JQGF01000258.1_pt1 | contig 30478 bp, 27 predicted proteins | sample 210201 | NCBI WGS metagenome assembly JQGF01 (sample SAMN02947780, study PRJNA257236) | wastewater metagenome | biome: Domestic wastewater sediments; material: Domestic wastewater soil sediments and water; isolation source: domestic wastewater sediment treated with ammonia and hydroxylamine at...
CGTTTGATGTACGAAGCCAACCCCATGAGTTTCCTGGTCGAGCAGGCCGGTGGCATGTCGATTGACGGCACACAGCGCATTCTGGACGTGCAGCCTACCGAACTGCATCAGCGCATTGGCGTGATTCTGGGTTCGCGCAATGAAGTCGAGCGCGTGCGTCAGTACCACGAGCAAGGCTGATTCCTGTCCGCTGAATCTCAGCGGCTGCCGCACTGCTAAATAAAAATGGCCTCCGCTAAGGAGGCCATTGTCATCTGGCAGCGAGGTGGCTGCCGATACTCATCGGTCTGGAATCAGCCTTGCTCGTGATACTGACGCACGCGCTCGACTTCATTGCGTGAACCCAGAATCACACCAATACGCTGGTGCAGTTCGGTAGGCTGTACGTCCAGAATGCGCTGGGTGCCGTCAATCGACATGCCACCGGCCTGCTCGACCAGGAAGCTCATGGGATTGGCTTCGTACATCAAACGCAGCTTGCCTTTGCGACCGGAGGCGCGCGCATCGCGTGGGTACATGAAGATGCCACCGCGGGTCAGGATACGATGGACGTCTGCCACCATGGAGGCAATCCAGCGCATATTGTAGTTCTTGCCCAGCGGGCCTTCGGGACCCGCCAGGCAGTCGTCGATATAGCGTTTTACCGGGGCTTCCCAGTGACGCATATTGGACATGTTGATGGCAAATTCCGAGGTGTCCTCAGGGATGGTGATGCGCTCGGTGGTCAGCACCCAGGAGCCCATTTCCTTGTCCAGCGTGAAGGCGGCCACGCCATCACCTACCGTCAGCACCAGCATGGTTTGTGGGCCGTAAATAGCATAACCGGCGGCCACCTGACGCACGCCGGGTTGCAGGAAGTCCTGCTCTTCGATCACGCGGTCACGTGCTTCGGGCGGTACGCTCAGCACCGAGAAAATGGTGCCAATGGAGACGTTCACGTCGATGTTGGACGAGCCATCCAGCGGATCGAACAAGAGCAGGTTTTCGCCCTTGGGGTAGTAGTCGGGAATGCGGTGCAGGGTGTCCATTTCCTCGGAGGCCATGGCCGCCAGGTTGCCGCCCCATTCATTGGCTTCCAGCAGGATTTCATTGGACAGTACATCCAGTTTCTTCTGCACTTCGCCCTGGACGTTCTCGGAGTCCAGAGAGCCCAGAACGCCGCCCAGCGCTCCTTTGCTGACGGCATGACCGATGGCCTTGCAGGCGCGAGCGACGGTCTCGAGCAGCAGGCGCACATCGGCGGTGACCGTTTTTTTCTGGCGTTGTTGCTCTACCAGATACTGAGTAAGGTTTTTCTTCAAGACAGACTCCGAGGTCAAAGAGTTAATGCTTTATTTACGATTTCAGCCACATTGCCCGACAGGCCGGGCTCAGCCTGAATGCGCTCCAGCGCTGCTTTGAGCGGGTCGCGGGCTTGGGGTTCAAAGCGGGCCCAGTTATCAAAGACCCGAGCCAGACGGGCAGAGATTTCCGGGTTGAGCTTATCCAGAGCAATCACTTGTTCAGCCCAGAAGGCATAGCCTTCCGGGGTATGTATGGCCTGCATATTATTCATGCAGAACTGAAAAATCAGCGAGCGTGCGCGGTTGGGATTGCGCATCGAGAAAGCTGGATGCAACATCAGAGCCCGTACCTGGGCGACCTGAGTGCTTGGGGCGGTAGCTTGCAGGCTGAACCAGCGATCCAACACCAGAGGATTGTCCTGCCAGCGCTGGAAAAAGTCGTCCAGGCCGTCCTGGCGATCTTCTGGGTCGCCATAGTTCACCAGGGCGCTGAGCGCGCCCAGACGATCAGTCATGTTGGTCGCCTGATCGTACTGGTTGCGCGCCAGTTGCGGGCCAGTGCTCACTCCCGCGACCAGTAAATAATTCAAGGCAAGATTGCGCAAGGAGCGCTGACCGGCTTGCAGCGCGTCGGGGCTGTAGGGAGCTTGCTCCAGGCTCAGGAACTGATAGAGCTCTTGCCAGTAGGGCGTCAGGGCCAGTCCCAGTTCGCGTTGTAGTTGACGGCGGGCCTGAACGATTGCGCGCGGGGTCATGGGCTGGGTCTGTTCCAGCAGTTCGCGCTCGCTGGGCAGGGACAGAATGCGGGCCTTGTAGGCCGGGCTCAGCGCAGGATCTTGCACCAGAGCGTGCCAGGTCTGCACCACGGTGGCCTGTTGTGCCGCCGAAGGAGTGCGTCCGGATGCTGAGGACAGAATCAGGCGGGTTGCCAGCAACTGAGCTGCTTCCCAGCGGGCAAAGGGGTCGGTGTCGTGACGGGCCAGCAAGGCCAGTTCGGCGTCCGGACGGTAATAGTCCACCTTGACTGGAGCCGAGAAGTTGCGCAGCAAGGACAGGACCGGTGCTTCAGGGATGTGCGTAAAGGTCCAGCTTTGCTCGGCCTCGGTAAAGTCCAGGACCAGCGTTTCGCCCTTTTGCCCATCCAGGTGCAGGCTGAGCGGCTGGCCGTGCTGATCGAGCATTCCCAGGGCAAAAGGGATGTGCAAGGGCGGTTTGACCGCGGCCTTGTCCTCGATCCCGGCGGGGGCATTGCTTTGGCGCAGAGTCAGCGTGGCAGTCTGTTTGGCTGCGTCATGAGTCAGGCTGACCTGCACACGGGGTGTGCCTGCCTGCTGATACCAGCGGCGGAACTGATCCAGGCTTTGGCCTGGCTTGACCTGACGATAGACGCTGTCCATGCAGTCCACGAACTCATCGCAGGTGACGGCCTGCCCATCATGGCGTTTGAAGTACTCCCGAATGCCCGCCTGGAAATTGTCCTCGCCCAGCAGCGTGTGCTGCATACGAATGACTTCAGCGCCTTTCTCGTAAATCGTGGCCGTGTAGAAGTTGCTGATTTCCTGATAGCTCTCGGGTCGGATGGGGTGGGCCATCGGGCCGGCATCCTCGGGGAACTGAGCAGCACGCAGCACACTGACATCATCAATCCGTTTGACAGCGCGGGCGCTGGCCGCTTGGGCGCCGTCCAGGCCTTGAGCCAGCATGTCGGCGGAAAATTCCTGGTCACGGAAAACCGTCAGGCCTTCTTTCAAGGAGAGCTGGAACCAGTCGCGGCAGGTAACGCGGTTGCCGGTCCAGTTGTGAAAATACTCGTGACCAATGACGGCCTCCACGGCGTGGAAGGATGCATCAGTTGTACTTTCGGCATCGGCCAGCACATAGGCGGAATTAAAGATGTTCAGGCCTTTGTTTTCCATGGCGCCCATATTGAAGTCGCGGGCGGCCACGATCATGAAACGGTCCAGATCCAGCGCCAGGCCAAAGCGTTGCTCATCCCATCGTACTGAGTGCTCCAGGCATTGCATGGCCCATTCTGTTTTATCGCCGTCTCCACGATCGCAATAAACCTGCAACAGGGCAGGCTGGCCATTGGCTTTTTTGATTTCGCGCTCGCGTACATCAAAGTCGCCGGCGACCAGGGCAAATAAATAAGAGGGCTTGGGAAAGGGGTCTTCCCATACTGCCTGCTTACGGCCATCGTCCAAGGTGGTGCTTTCAAGCAAATTGCCATTGGAGAGCAAATAGGGGTAGAGCGTGGCATCGCCGCGCAGTACCACTTCATAACGGGACATCACATCAGGGCGATCGGGAAAGAAGGTGATGCGTCGAAAGCCCTGGGCTTCACATTGGGTAAACAGGCTGTTGCCCGACACATACAGGCCCATCAGCATGGTGTTTTCTTGCGGGCGACAACGGCTGACCAGGACCAGATCAAACTCTGCTGCTGGGGGCGACAGGGTCAGGCCCTGATCATTGAGCAGGTAATCCTGAGGGGACACCAAGTTGCCGTCAAGACTGACTTCCAGCAGTTCAATGTCCTCGCCATCCAGTACCAGAGGTTGAATCTGGCCGTCCCGGCTGCGGGCTCGAAAAGCCAGCCGAACCAGGGTTTGCTCGGCCGCCAAGTCAAACTCCAGCCGAACCTGATCTATCTGATAGGGGTAGGGCTGGTAATCGTGGCGGGAGATCGTGGGTAAGGTGTCTGTGCGCATGTAATCCTGGTCCGACAATCGAAAAAGATGGTCTATTGTAATGTTGTTTGAACGCCCACACTGGAGGGGGGAAACAGGCAGTAAACTAAATGCTCGTCGGCGCCTTGGCGCTGTGCTCAAATGGCTTGAACGTGTAAGTGAAAACAAGCAGGGGTGAAATGATGAGCTTACTTTCTGAAGTATTTTCCTGGCGCGCCCTGCGTCTGCTGAGTCTGGCGTTTGCCGCCTTGACCACGGCGTGCGCTGCGCCTAGTTGGTCTGCCAAATTGACACGCTATCAACAGTGGCCCGCGAACGCCAGTGGAGAGACCTATTACATTCAGCCTATACCAGGCGATAGCAATAATCTGGAGTACCAGTCTTTTGCCGATTCGGTACGCGCCTCGATTGGCGTGACCGGGCTGGTGGAGGCCCCGAACCTGAAGTCAGCGCGCTTTGTGGTGAAAATGGATTATGGCAATCCTCAGGAACAAAGCTGGGTGCCGCAATTTGCCGATAGTTTTTATGGCCCGACCGGGTGGGGAATGGGACGTGGCTATTATGCGCCAAATGATGGTTGGGCAGGCGGGTTCTTTTATTCGCCGAATGTCGTGAACGTTCCGGTTACCGTGTATAAGAATTATCTAAATGTAATTATTACAGATAATCGAAACTCGGGCACAGAAGTGTATCGTGCTACGGCCGTGTCTTATAGCCATTCCGACAACCTGGCCCAGCAGATGCCATTTTTGTCCCAGGCCATATTTGATCGCTTCCCTGGTAATAATGGACAGGTGATTGATATCCGCTATCCACTGCCTCGGGATTGAGTCGTCAGCAGTCTGGGATTAAGTCAAAAATTTATAACAATAAAAAAGGGACCGTTTGGAAAACGGTCCCTTTGTTTTGTTTGGTTCCAGAGCTTATTTGATAAGGAACTCTTCACGGCTGCGGCCATTGGCTTCTGCGTCAATGATCCAGCGTGGGGGGCGACCACGGCCCGTCCAGGTGTCCTGGGTGCCGGGGTGACGGTATTTGGGAGGCAGGCTGGTTTTGGGGCCGGTGGAAGCACCAGCACCACGACGAGCAGAGTTTTCCAGAGCTTCAGCGACTTCCTCAATCGTGATCTCGTTATCTTGCATGGATTTGACGATGGATGCGATGACAGGACGACGCTGTTTGACTCGAAGGGATTTCATCTGCTTTTGAAGACGCAGAATCTCTTTTTCTATCTTCTGCTTTGCGGAGCTGTAAGTTTCGACTGACATATAGGATTCCTGTTTCATGTTTGTAGTTATCTGATAAACCCTGCCTGCACGAGCTCATGTTTATCATGCGAAAACAGTGTACTTTGATTTCCTTGAAAATATAAGTGGTTTGAAAAAAAATAAACGTTAATTCAAAAAAACTGTTTAGTCTCTGTAATTGTTTATAGTCATTAGTCAATTCTATGGGGCGTGATTATTTAAACTAATCAGGGGTTATCATGATTTTGAATGGGTTTATACAAAAACCATATAGCTGAATTTTTAATTAAGAAAAATATAAAATAATTTTAATTAGGTATCAGAAAATGTCGTAATTGGAGTTTTGTGTCGCGATTAGGGGAGCTGCCCGATTCAGCGTCGGAAAGCCCGAAAATAGCCGGTTCAGTACGTGGGCATCGCATACGGTGGCACATTCTGTTTTAATGCTCAGATGGACGGAAACCGAATGGATGTCAGTGCGTCTGTCGGTACCCATTTTCGTCCCTTGCAGCCGTGGGCTTGCCAGGGATCTGTCAGTAGGAATAAACGATGAAGCTAGTTGATCCGGCAATCAATGCCCTGGAATGCGCCCGTGGTCTGTTGCTCGAGCCTTGGGGCTTGCATGAAAGCCACCTGTCCGGTGCGCTGGGTGAAATCTTCACCCATCAGGCTGACTATGCCGATTTATATTTTCAGTACACCCGCAGCGAGGGCTGGAGCCTGGACGAGGGCATTGTGAAAAGCGGCAGTTTCTCGATTGAGCAGGGCGTGGGTGTGCGCGCATTAAGTGGCGAGAAAACCGCCTTTGCCTATTCGGATTCCCTCAGCCCCGAGGCTTTGCTGTCTTCGGCTCGTGTGGTGCGCTCGATTGCCCGCCAGGGCGGTTCAGGTAAAAGCGGCATTTTGGTGCCAGCCGACACGCAGCGCCCCACCTTGTATACGGGCACAGACCCTATTGCCAGCCTGCCTGCTCCTGAAAAAGTAGCCCTGTTGGGGCGACTGGATGCTTTGGCTCGTGCAGCGGACCCGCGCGTGGTGCAGGTCATGGCCAGTCTGGGTGCGGAATACGATGTCGTGCTGGTAGCTGGTAGCGATGGTCGTCTGGCCGCCGATGTCCGTCCCCTGGTGCATTTGTCCCTGTCGGTGATTGTCGAACAAAATGGCCGTCGTGAGCGTGGTTCGGCAGCGGGTGGCGGCCGGGTGGATCTGTCGTACTTTTCCGACGACATGCTGCGTGCCTATGTGGACAAGGCCGTGCGCTCGGCCATGACCAATCTGGAGGCCAAGCCTGCGCCTGCCGGTCAGATGACGGTGGTTCTAGGCCCAGGCTGGCCTGGTGTCATGCTGCACGAAGCCGTGGGCCACGGTCTGGAAGGCGACTTCAACCGTCGCGGCAGCAGCCTGTTCTCGGGCCGTATTGGCCAGCGTGTGGCGTCCAAAGGGGTAACCGTCATTGACGACGGCACCCTGGAAAACCGTCGTGGCTCCTTGAATATGGATGATGAAGGCAATGCCACGCAACGTACGGTTCTGATCGAGGACGGTATTTTGAAAGGGTATTTGCAAGATACCCATAATGCGCGCTTGATGGGTGCGGCCATTACCGGCAATGGCCGCCGTGAATCCTATGCCAGCTTGCCTTTGCCGCGCATGACCAACACGTTTATGTTGGGTGGCGATAAAGATCCTCAGGAGATCATCGCTTCGGTCAAGAAAGGCTTATATGCTGTGGACTTTGGTGGTGGGCAGGTTGATATTACGAGCGGTAAGTTTGTTTTTTCCGCTTCGGAGGCCTGGGTCATTGAAAACGGCAAATTGATGTATCCCGTCAAAGGCGCCACCTTGATCGGCAGTGGCCCGGATGCCATGAATCAAATCAGCATGATCGGCAATGATATGCAGCTCGATCCTGGGGTAGGGACCTGCGGTAAAGAAGGTCAAAGTGTCCCTGTTGGGGTAGGGATTCCTACCGTGCGAATGGAAAATCTGACCGTGGGTGGTACCGCCTGATTTAATTTGCCAGCTAATTAAATGGTTATTCGCACCGCTTCTGCTTGAATTAAGCAGGAGCGGTTTTTTGTTTTTATATTGCGCCGTAACAAATCGCTTTTACTTTGTTATTGTTGCCCCGGGGGCCCCGCTGCGTCGGCAGAGATGCGTCGCGACTTTTCAGCAGGTTGCGCGTTCTTGAGCACTTTGGGCTGGCGAAGCCGGATGGCCAGCCAGCATAGCAAGGCGCCCGAGCACACCATGGCTGAGCCTTGCCAGAAGCTTGTCGCCAATGGCGTGCGCAGTAGCAGACTGGACAAGGCCGCCGAAAATACCGGGATAAAGTAGGAGGCACCGGCGAGCAGGGTGATATTGCCGTGCAAAATGCCGACATTCCAGGCTGCATAGCCAAAACCCATCGCGCTGGCAGCCAACAGCAAATACACCAGAGCCGGTGTCGACACTGTCAGGCTAGGAGCTCCCTGAAACAGATGGTTCATCCACAAGGTGGCCGCGGTCAGCATGAAAAATAAGGTGATGCCATTTTTACCCTGCGCGATGCGTGCGGTCATGGTGCTGTAGCCAGCCCAGATCAGGGCCCCGCTCAGTGCCAGGCCATAGCTCAAGGGGTTGTCCTGCACGTTGAGCCAGACGCTGTTCGGATTCAAGCCTTGCTCACCACCGAGAATCCAGCTGATGCCCAACATGGACAAAAACAGGCCCGGGACGATCAGCCAATTGGCTTTCTGTTGCTTGAATAAAATGGCCGCCACGATGGTGAAGGTCGGCCAGAGATAATTGACCATGCCCACCTCAATGGCTTGCCGGCTGTTATGCGCATAAGCAATCGATAGGGCCAGGCAGAGCTCATAGCAGACAAAGAGGATGCTGCCCCAGAACAGATAAAGGCGCGGAAATTCGCGCAGCCTCACCCATCCAGCTGATAAAAGCAAAAAGACGGAGGCCAAGGTATAAATCAGGGCCGCGCCGCCGGTAGGGCCCAGATAGTCGCTGACGCTGCGGATCAGGCCGACAATCGTGCTCCATAAGATGATGGCCATCAGCCCGATCAGGGTGGCTTTATCAGATTGTTTCATGCGGGTTTCAATGTCTGCCGAGCGTGCCCTGGGCGGCAGGCGGCTTTACTTGCTGGGGACACTTATGGGTTAATGGGCCGGCTTTGTATCCGGATCTGGCTGTCTGTAAGCAGAGCTTGAGCGCCAGGGATGGGTGCTGACAGCGATCCAGGCCGTGTGGGCGGACCGTTTGTAGCAGTGTACTGCAGGCGCGGTGCGCGCTCGTACCCCTTGTGAGGACGGGAGGACAAGGATAACAGGCCATTTTGTCTGCCCGCCTGGAGAGGGCGACAAGTTGGAATACTTACATTTTCTTGAGTTTTGAGTCGAACCTTCTGTTTACGCTCCGTATGATTTTGAGTGTAAATCGGTTTGACTTGAATATTTTCTGCGCATATCATTTCAACACGAATTAATAGTGCTGAATTATTTTGTTTGGCTAATTAAATGACTACGGATCAACATTACGATTTACGAATTTTGCGGGCTTTGCGCCAGATCACGCGCTCGATTGCCCTGCATTCCCGGCAGCTGTCGGCGTACAGCAATATCACCGCGCCCCAGTTGATCTGCCTGCGCACCATTATTGAGAAGGGGCCCTTGACGGCGACGGCCATCAGTCGCGAAATGCACGTCAGCCCCAGCACCGTAGTGGGGATTCTGGATCGTCTGGAAGACAAGAAGCTGGTGTTGCGCGAGCGTGGTCGGGAAGACCGCCGCATTGTATTTGTCAGTGCCACACCGGAAGGCAAGACCTTGGCCCGTGATACACCATCCCCGTTGCAAAAGAAGTTGTCGGACGCCCTCAAAGAGCTGCCTGAGCTGGAGCAAGCCACCATGACGCTGTCCTTGGAGCGCATTGTTCGCCTGCTTGATGCGGATCCGGATGTCGTGCTGGAGGCCGATGAGACGGCTTCCCCTATTCTAGAGGTCCCGGAAGGGGATGTGCCCCCCGAATCCGGGTTGGTGGTGTGACGGCCCGACCGGATACGGGCAGCGCGACAGGCAGCGTGGGTGCTGCCGGGCCTGCCCCCGCTGTTCCGGCGCTGGTATTGCGTGCGCCCGTGCTGCGTGACGCGGCGGCCATCCATCAGCTGATTGCCGCCTGCCCACCGTTGGACCTGAATTCTGAATATCTCTATTTGCTGCTCAGCGAGCATTTTTCCCGGACCTGCGTTGTTGCGCAGCGGGGGGAACAAATAGACGGTTTCATCTCTGCCTACTTTCTCCCTGACCGTCCCGATGTGCTCTTTGTCTGGCAAGTGGCGGTGCATGAGCGCGCCCGTGGGCAGCGTCTGGGACAGGCCATGCTGGAACACTTAAGACAAGGTCTGAGTGACCGTGACTGGCGCTTTCTGGAAACGACAGTCAGCCCCGGCAACCTGGCCTCGCGTGGCTTGTTTGCAGCGATGGCGCGCCGTTGGGGAGCACCCCTGCAGGAACACGCATTTTTTGATACTGCTTTGTTTGCCGCGCAGGCACACGAGGCAGAACCTCTATTACGAATCGGCCCCTTGGACTCAGGATAAGGGGACTTTACGCAAAAGAACGGTAGAGCCGGTCTGGTTCGCTGATTGTTGTTTGTCGGCTCAAGACACGCCGTTCTATAACCAGGAGAGGAAATATGACTGACTTAAAAATATTCGACCGGATGGAGTCTGAAGTAAGGGGCTACGTCCGGTCCTTTCCGGTCATTTTCAACAAAGCCCGAGGCTCGGTTTTGGAGGACGAGTCAGGCAGGCAATACATCGATTTTTTCAGTGGAGCCGGTACGCTCAATTACGGGCATAACAATCCCCACTTGAAAGAAAAGCTGATTGAGTACCTGAACACCGACGGCTTGGTACATGGTTTGGATATGGCCACCAGCGCCAAGAAGTATTTTCTGGAAGCGGTGGACAAGATACTGCTCAAACCGCGCGGGTGGAATTATCGCCTGCAGTTTACGGGCCCGACGGGCACCAATGCCGTGGAGGCGGCGTTAAAACTGGCGCGACAGGTCAAGGGGCGCCAGAATGTGATTTCCTTTACGCACGGTTTCCACGGCGTCAGCACGGGTTCCCTGGCAGTGACGGCAAATTCCAAGTTCCGCAGTGCGGCAGGTGTGGCCCTGGGCAATACCTCGTTTATGCCGTATGACGGTTACCTGGGGCCGGACGTCAATACGATGGCCTATCTGGAGCGCTTGCTGGAAGACCCCAGCAGCGGCCTGGACCATCCTGCCGCGGTCATCGTGGAAACCGTGCAAGGTGAAGGAGGCGTGAACGTGGCCACACAGCGCTGGTTGCGCGAGTTGCAACGCCTGTGCCGCGAACATGACATGTTGCTGATTGTCGATGACATTCAGGTCGGTTGTGGTCGTACTGGTCGTTTCTTCAGCTTTGAACAGGCCGGCATCAGCCCTGACATCATTACACTGTCCAAATCGTTGTCCGGTTTTGGCTTGCCCATGTCCTTGGTCCTGTTGCGCCCTGAGCTGGATGTGTGGAAGCCCAGCGCCCATAACGGCACCTTCCGTGGCAATAACCTGGCATTTGTGACGGCCGCCCAGGCTCTGGAGAGTTACTGGGCCAATGAGGACTTCGAGACGGAAATCCAGGCCAAGGAGCGACAGGTGCGCGACTGGCTGGAAAATCTGGTGCACAGCTACCCGGATCGGGGCTTGAGTGTGCGGGGACGCGGACTGATTCAAGGTCTGGTCACGCCGCCCGGTGCGGGTCTGGCTAATGAAATTGCGGCCCAGGCCTTCAAGCAGGGTTTGGTCATTGAGACCTCGGGGGCCCACGACGAGGTGTTGAAGCTGCTGCCGGCGCTCACGATCAGCAACGAGGAGCTCAGCCAAGGTCTGGACATCATTGAGCGCAGTGTCGCCCAGTGCCTGTCCAAACGCGGCAGTCAGGCCAAGATTCTGAAGATTGGAGGAGCACGCTGATGCTGGTCAAAAACGTCAAAGATGTGATTGGAACCCGTGACGAGGTGCGCACGGACACCTGGGTCAGTCGCCGTGTCTTGCTCAGGAAAGACGGCATGGGCTTTTCTTTTCACGAAACCGTTATTTTTCCGGGCACTGAGACGCACATCCACTACCAGAATCATTTGGAGGCGGTGTGGTGCATTGAAGGCGACGGTGAAATTGAAACGGTAGCCGACGGCAAGAAGTACGAGTTGGGGCCAGGCGTGGTCTACGCCCTGGATCAGCACGATGAGCACTATCTGCGCGGTGGCAAGGAGCCATTGCGGGTGATATGCGTGTTCAATCCGCCCTTGACCGGTCAGGAAGTTCACGATGAGAAAGGGGTCTATCCCGCTATTGTGGAAGACTGACATCTTAAGGAGAGCATGATGACAGTGACCATGAGCGATCTGTACACATCCCGTACAGAACGAACGGCGGCCATCGTCAGCCGTCAGGAGCCGGTGGTGTATCCGGACCCGGTAGGTAGCCAGCCCTTGAATCGGGCCCAACTGCGCGAATATGAGGACAATGGCTTTTTGCTGTTGCCTGACTTGTTCAATGCGCAGGAAGTGCAGGCGCTGCTGAGTAATGTCCAGGCCATGAGTGCAGACCCCGCCATTTTGTCGCGTGAAGAAGCCGTGGTTGAAAAGGGCAGCCAGGCGGTGCGTTCGATCTTTCGGGTGCATGAGCTGAGCGACCTGATTGCCCGCCTGGTGCGGGACCCGCGGGTGCTGGATGTGGCCCGCCAGATTCTGGGCTCGGAAGTCTATGTGCATCAGTCCCGTGCCAACCTGAAGCCGGGCTTTACCGGCAAGGAGTTCTATTGGCATTCGGACTTCGAGACCTGGCATATTGAAGACGGGATGCCCCAAATGCGCGCCTTGAGTTGTTCGGTGCTGCTTACGGACAATAATGTGTGCAACGGGCCACTGATGCTGGTGCCGGGTTCACACCGTCAGTTCATTTCCTGCACTGGGCAGACGCCGGACAATCACTACAAGGAGTCCTTGCGCAAGCAGGAGTATGGCGTGCCTGACCCGATCAGCTTGCGTTTGCTGGTCGATCAGGGTGGAATCGAAGCCATTACGGCCAAAGCCGGTTCCGTGATCTTTTTTGACTGCAATACCTTGCATGGTTCAGCCAGCAATATTTCGCCTTGGCCACGAGCCAATGTGTTCACGGTCTACAATAGCGTGGAAAATTGTGTGGGTGAGCCCAAGCAGGGTCTGACCCCTCGGCCTGCACATGTAGCCACACGTGGACATTTCCCCGTCCTTAAGCCATTGGATGGGCCGCTGTTGGAGTCTTGAACAAGCGGAGGGTCTGTAGTTTTTGAGACCTTGGCTCGATAAAACGCTCCCTGGATTTATTTCCGGGGGGCGTTTTTTTGTATGGGCAGGTTTTCAGTGGCAGACTCAGGTTCTGACGCTCAGAAAAGCGCAGGTCAGACACTCGAGAGGGCGCCACGATACGGCAGGCCTGACGGGTGCGGGGCCGCCAGGCCCTTGGTTACCACGGTATTGGGATGGACGAGTGCCTCAGCCTTGAGTGCCAGCGGGGGCGTGGTGTAAACGGCTTGAAGTCTCACCTTGCCGCCAGCGTCGCTAAATGAGGAGCATCTCAGTGGCAGAAGTGGCCCACCACTGGGGATTGACTACGCCGCTTGAATGAAATTGCTCAAAAAGGCCTGAGTCCGTGCTTCCTGCGGGTGACAGAACACTTGCTCTGGCGGACCGGATTCCACGATCACGCCTTTGTCAAAGAAACAGACGCGGTCTGACACCTCCTTGGCAAATTGCATTTCGTGGGTCACCAGCAAGATGGTCAGATCCTGTTCCTGGCTCAGCTTCTGAATCACGCCCAGCACTTCGCCGACCAGTTCCGGGTCCAGTGCCGAGGTGGGCTCATCGAACAGCAAAATGTTCGGCTCCATGGCCAGAGCGCGGGCAATGCCCACACGTTGTTGCTGACCGCCCGAGAGCTGACTGGGGAATTTGTCCGCATGGTCGATCAGACCCACCAGATCCAGGTATTTGGTGGCTCGTTCGCGCGCTTGCTCCTTGGACAGGCCCAGTACATGCATGGGGGCTTCGGTCACGTTGCGCATTACGGTCATGTGAGGGAACAGATTGAACTGCTGAAATACCATTCCCATTTCCTTGCGCATTTCGCGCAAATGCTTTTGGCTGGCGGGGACCAACTGGTCGTTGACACGTTCATGCCACAGGGGTTTGCCCGCGACCGTAATGACGCCGTCGTCTATGGTTTCCAGCGTCATCAGGATACGTAGCACCGTTGATTTGCCCGATCCTGAGGGGCCGATAATAGTGACTTTTTCACCCCGCCTGACTTGAAAGTTCAAGGCATCCAGCACGGTGACGTCACCGAATTTTTTGGTGACATGCTCAAATTCAATGATGGGCTTGGAGAGTGTGTCGATCATCGCAGAGGGATTCCTTGCTTGGGCAAACGTTGGTCCAGTGCTCGTATCCCCGCTGAAGCCAGCAGGGTCAGCAGCAGGTACAGGCCGCCCACCATGGACAGGGGAATGATGTAGTTAAAGGTACGGTCACCAATAATCTTGGCCACATTCAGCACTTCCAGCACCGATACAACAGAAAGCACGGGCACGTCTTTCATGATGGATACCAAGTAGTTGCCCATGGCTGGAATGATGCGGGGGATGGCCTGGGGCAGGGTGATGACCATAAAGGTGCGCAATGGGGAAATATCCAGCGCACGGGCAGCTTCAGTCTGCCCGTGGGTGACGGATTCCAGACCGGCCCGATAAACTTCCGACAGATATGCGCTGTACTGCACACCCAGTGCCAGTGCGCCGGTCAGGAAGGCGGGCAGCACGATGCCGTAGTCCGGCAGTACGTAGTACAGGAAAAACAATTGCACCAGCAATGGCGTGTCGCGCAGGAACTCGGTCAACACATAGGCGGGCCAGGAGATCAGGCGCAGACGCACGCTTTTCAGGCCTGCCAGAATCAGTCCTAACACGGCGGCAACACCAAAACCCAGCACGGCGGCCTGGATGGTCACCCATAAACCTTTGAGCAGGATAGGCAGGATAGACAGCGCAAATGCTCCATTGCTGCTGGTGTCCCATTCAATACCAAACAGCATGTTCAGCTCCTTTGCGCGCGCCAGCGGCCGGTTGCGCGCTCCAGCAATTTCATCAGGACGGTCAGTACCAATGCCATGCCAAAGTACATCAGCAAGAGCAGGGTGTAGATGGTGGTGCTGTCTTGGGTGAAGTTGCGTATTTGTTCAGCTCTAAAGCTCAAGTCCCCCAAGCTGATCAGGGAGACCAGGGCCGTATCCTTCAGGTTCTGCACGGCCAGATTTCCGAAACTGGGCATCATCTCTGGAATGGCCTGGGGCAGGCTGATGCGCCACAGGGTTTGGCGTTCTGTAAAGTCCAGGGCCTTGGCGGCTTCCAGTTGAGAATGCGGTACGGCCTGGATAGCGCCGCGCACCACTTCGGCCCCATAAGCGCCAATGTTCAGGCCCAATGCCAGGGTTCCAGCCACGACCGGGTCCAGCCGCCAGTCCAGACCGAGCGACTCGCCCAGAATCGGCAAGGCAAAGTACAGCCAGAATAGCTGTATCAACAAAGAGGTGCCGCGAAACACCTCGATAACGGTGATGGACAAGGAGCGCAGGACCACAGATCGCGATAGCCTGCCTATACCCAGCGCGAAGGCGGCGATGGCCCCCACGACCGTTGAGTACAGGGTGAGCTGTATGGTGACCCAGGCCCCTTCCATCAGGGCCGAGCTGTAACTTAACCAATCCATATCAGATTCCGGACAAGGGCAGGCGGGGCACTCCCGGTGCGAAATGGGCCCTTGCGAGGGGCTACGCAGGCTCGTGCGGCCGCCTTACCCGCAGGTGAAGGATCAGGCTTTACACAGCTGTTCCGTGGATTTTTCAAACGAGTGCTTGGCGTCTTCCTCGGTAAAGCCGTGCTTGTCGAGGATCGCTTTCCATTCCTCGGTTTTCTTGAATTCGGCCAGCTCCTTGTTCACTGCGTCGCGCAGATCTTCGGATTCCTTGGCAAAAGCAAAACCGCCCCAGCTGCGAACCGGAGTGCCGTTGATGACGGGGTCCTTGAATTCGGCGGCCAGTTCCACCTTGCCGCTCCCTTTGGATGCCAGGTCACTGACGGTCTGGCCGGTGGCAGCATAGGCGTCGGCACGACCCGTGGCGACGGTAGAGATGGCATCCGCGTTGTTGGAAATCGTGATCATGCGATCATCGGGTACGCCCAGGGCCTGCATCATTTCCAATTGATCGGCACCGGCCATGATGGCGATCTTGTGATCGGTCTTGGCAAAGTCCTCGTAGGCGTGAATGTTTTTGGGATTGCCCTTGGCCACGAGCAGGCCTTCACCATACGAGCTGTTGGGCTCGGAGAACAGCACGGTATTGCAGCGTTGCGGCAGGATGGCCATTTCAGCAGCCACCATATCAAAGCGCTTGGCTTGCAGGCCGGGAATCAGGGAGCCGAAGTTGGCGGTTTCCCATTTGATTTCCTTGATGCCCAGACGCTCCAGGATGGCTTGCGCCACTTCAGGGCCTGCGCCCTGAGCCTTGCCGGACATGTCCATGTAACCGTAAGGAATTTCATTTGCAACGGCGACGCGAATCACGCCGCGCTCTTTGACTTGTTCCAGCGTGACCGCGTGGGCGCTGGAGGCGGCAGCGACGGTGCCCAGCAGGGCCAAGGCCAGCGCGCAGAGGGGCTTGGAGTGTAGTTTCATCATGAGTCCTTTTCTCGCCTTTACCATTTCGTTATGAATGATTTGTTTTACGAAAGATTTGCAGGGAAATCATAGCGCATAAAATCATTCGTACTCAAATTAAATGGATAGAAACTATCGACCAAAAGAACTGATTAGAATTTATATATAAGTAAAGAGTTTGGTCTTAGGGAAAATGCGTGGTGTCTTGAGTACGTGTTTTTACTATGCTCCCAAGGATTAAAGAGCGCTTGTCCTCTCAAAAGCGCCTGGCTTGTGCCTACCCCAGATTGATTCATGAATGAGTTCGGCGCGCCTTCGGGCGCGCCGACACCTTTTTGGAAAGTGCGCTTTACGGCGCTTTCAAACCCTGCTGGTGCGGGAAATGCACGGTATCAAGAACACTGTGCGGTCCCAGCAAGAGTGCTCATCCTACGCGGTGCTGCGCCTCTTGTACCGGCAGCTGGCGACTTCTTCAGATCAGAAGTACAGCCGGAAAAAAAGTTGGTGACAGACTTACTTAATGCAAAATCGTGGAGGCTCTATGAGCAGAGAAGAGGGCGGTTTTATAAAACAGCATCTGATTTGGGTGCTGGTTGCGGTGCTGGGGGCCTTTGCCCTGGGAACGGTGGCGCTAAGCCGGGGGGAGAGCATCAATGCTCTATGGATCGTAGTCGCCGCAGTCTGCGTCTATTTGATTGCCTATCGTTACTACAGCCGTTTCATTGCTCGTAAGGTCTTTGAGCTGGACGCCACCCGCATGACGCCTGCCTGGCGTCATAACGATGGTCTGGACTATGTACCGACCAATAAGCATGTGCTCTTTGGTCACCACTTCGCGGCGATTGCTGGCGCGGGCCCCTTGGTCGGGCCGGTGCTGGCTGCGCAAATGGGTTATCTGCCCGGCATGCTCTGGATTCTGGCCGGCGTGGTATTTGCGGGGGCCGTGCAGGACTTTACCGTTCTGTTCATCTCCATGCGCCGCGACGGGCGCTCGCTGGGGGATCTGATCAAGTCCGAACTGGGCACGGTGCCTGGCGTCATTGCGCTGTTTGGCGCCTTCATGATCATGGTTATCATCCTGGCCGTGCTGGCGCTGATTGTGGTCAAGGCCCTGATCAACTCACCGTGGGGCACCTTTACGGTGGCAGCGACGATTCCGCTAGCCATTTTCATGGGGATTTATCTGCGCTTCCTGCGGCCGGGCCGTATTGGCGAGGTCTCGGTGATCGGGCTGATCTTTCTGCTGGCCGCGATTGTGTACGGCCAGGACGTGGCCGCGCACCCCACCTGGGGGCCGTTCTTCACGTTGAATGGCGAAGAGCTGACCTGGGCACTGATTATTTATGGCTTTATTGCCGCTGTGCTGCCCGTTTGGCTGCTGCTGGCTCCGCGTGACTATCTGTCCACCTTCCTGAAAATCGGCACGATTGTGGGGCTGGCCATCGGTATTGTAATTGTGGCGCCCGATCTGAAAATGCCAGCGACCACCAAATTTATTGATGGCACAGGACCGGTCTGGTCCGGCAGCTTGTTCCCCTTCCTGTTCATCACCATTGCTTGCGGTGCCGTGTCCGGTTTCCACGCCTTGATTTCCTCGGGCACCACACCCAAGATGATCGAAAACGAAACCCAGGCGCGCTATATCGGTTACGGCGGCATGCTGATGGAATCCTTTGTGGCCATCATGGCTTTGGTCGCTGCTTGCGTGATCGAACCCGGCATTTACTACGCCATGAACAGCCCGGCTGCCCTGATTGGCACGACTCCTGAACAGGCCGCGCAAGTGGTGTCCAGCTGGGGCTTTCTGATTACGCCGGCCGATCTGACCCAGATGGCCAGCGACGTGGGTGAAAACAGCATTATTTCGCGTGCGGGTGGTGCTCCTACCCTGGCGGTAGGCATGGCCTTCATCTTGCATAATGTCATCGGCGGGCCGGCGATGATGAGTTTCTGGTATCACTTTGCGATTCTGTTCGAGGCCCTGTTCATCCTGACTGCCGTGGATGCCGGCACCCGTGCCGGCCGCTTCATGCTGCAGGATCTGATGGGCACCTTCGTACCGGGCTTGCGCCGTACCGAGTCCTTGGTCGCTAACCTGATTGCCACGTCCTTGTGCGTGGCGGCGTGGGGCTATTTCCTGTATCAGGGGGTGGTTGATCCGTTGGGTGGCATCAATACGTTGTGGCCTTTGTTCGGTATTGCCAACCAGATGCTGGCGGCAGTGGCATTGGTGCTGGGGACGGTGGTGCTCTTTAAGATGAAGAAAGATCGCTACGCCTGGGTGACCGTGGTTCCTACTACCTGGCTGTTGATCTGCACGCTGTTTGCCGGCTTTCAGAAGATGTTTCACCCTGATCCCAAGATCGGCTTTCTGGCGCATGCCAAGGTGTATCAACAAGGTCTGGCCGAACAAACGGTCATGGCTCCTGCCAAATCGCTGGAGCAGATGCAGCAGGTTATTTTCAACGATTATGTGAACTCGACCTTATGCGGTTTGTTCATTTTTGTGGTTGTGAGCATGGTGTTCTTTGGCATACGTTGCGTGTTGAACGCGCGCCGCAGTGCCGTGCCACATTCAGCCGAGACGCTGTATGAGCCTTTGCCGGCTCAGGCAACAGCAGGAGCGTGATATGAAAGGATTATTGACTGGAGCGATAGCGCGCGGAGCCCAGGCAGGGCGGGGGACGGGACGCTACCTGGCCACCACCTTGCGTCTGATGGTCGGTGTACCGGATTACGAGACCTATCTGACGCACATGCGGGTAAATCATCCGGAACAACAGCCGATGGCATACGCCGAGTTCTTCCGCGAACGACAGCAGGCGCGGTATGGAGGTAAAGGACGTATCGCGTGCTGCTAAGTGAGTCGGCTAAGGGTCAGAGCCAGGGTTCTGGCCCTTTCTGCATGACAGTCCGATGACAATAAGCCTAATTGTGTTCAGATGTAAAAATAAGACAAACCAAGGTTCTAAACGATTTATCGTGTTTTTTTGCGTCAGCACGAAACAAATGGGCCAATAAAATTCACTAAACGAAATATATGTTTCGTTTTATGGGTTTTTTTCATGGGTTTTTGGTATAAATATTTTGTTGTTATGCGGTTTTTTGGATGAATCTTGCTGGTTTTGTTTGGCGGCGCCTCAGGAACTGTGTTAGGATTTTTCCCATGACTTTCGCAAACCCCGTTTTCTTCTTTTATTTTTATGCTTTTCCGATGCCGCTGGTGGAGGAAAGGACGGGTTGCACCAAACAGAAGTAAGACCTAAATCCTGAAATAAGCCGCCAGCATAGACCGGGCGGCTTTTTTTTCGTTTGCCCCCGGACCTGGCAAACCAACTGGAGTTAAATCGTGTCGCACAATACTGATGATTTACGGATTCGTGAAATTAAGGAGCTCTCTCCCCCATCGCACGTGATGCGCGAGTTTCCGTGTACCTCTGCTGTATCGACGACGGTTCACAAGGCGCGCCGCAGCATCCACAAGATTCTTCACGAACAGGACGATCGTCTGGTGGTCGTGGTGGGCCCGTGTTCCATTCACGATACCGAAGCGGCCATGGACTACGCCCGCCGCCTGACAGAACAGCGCAAGCGTTTTGCGCCCGAGCTGGAAATTGTCATGCGCGTGTACTTTGAAAAGCCTCGTACCACCGTGGGCTGGAAGGGCCTGATTAACGATCCAAACATGGATGGCAGCTTCAATATCAATCAGGGTTTGCGCACTGCTCGTGAATTGCTGCTGGCTGTGAACCAGCTGGATTTGCCAGCGGGCTGCGAGTTTCTGGACATGATTACACCCCAGTACATTGCTGATCTGGTGTCGTGGGGCGCGATTGGTGCGCGCACGACAGAAAGTCAGGTTCACCGAGAACTGTCCTCGGGATTGTCTTGCCCGGTCGGTTTCAAGAACGGCACGGATGGCAATATCCGCATTGCGCTGGATGCCATCAAGGCGGCCTCCCAACCTCACCATTTCCTGTCGGTCACCAAGGGTGGTCACTCCGCCATTGTGTCCACCGTGGGCAATAACGATTGCCATGTGATTCTGCGCGGCGGCAAGGCGCCAAACTATGACGCTGAGCATGTCGAAGCCACCAGCCAGGCCATGATCAAGGCCGGCATGGTGCCGCGTGTGATGATCGATGCCAGCCATGCCAATAGCAACAAGGATTACCGTCGTCAGCCTGAAGTGCTGGCCGATGTGGCCGGTCAGATTGCGGGTGGCGATATGCGCATTTGTGGCGTGATGATCGAAAGTCATCTGGTCGGCGGCCGTCAGGACGTCGTCGAAGGCAAGCCGCTGACGTACGGGCAAAGCATTACGGACGGTTGCATTGATTGGGATGACACGGTGGCGGTGCTGGAGAACCTGGCCCAAGCCGTGCGTCAGCGCCGTCAGGCCCGGGTCGCACTTGAAGAAGGGGCACTTAGCCACTCATAATAAGGTTTTGCCTTTTTGGAATGTTCATGAATGCTCCCGCTCATGCCGAAATCGTGCGGCGCCCTTTACCTGAAGGTTTTGTAGAAGCCTTGCAGGCTCAGTTTCAAGAGCGTTGCTCGCTGTCTCACGCCGTGCGTGAGCACCATGGTCGGGATGAATCGCCTTATCCACCCATGCTGCCCGATGTGGTTGTGTTTGCCCGCAGCACTGAAGAAGTGGCCTGGGTGGCCCGTCATTGTCACGAGCATCATGTGCCGCTGATCCCTTACGGGGCTGGCTCCTCGCTGGAAGGACATTTCCTGGCAATTCAAGGTGGCGTCAGCCTGGATTTGTCCGGCATGGACGAGATCGTGGCAATCAACGCCGAAGACTTCACCGCCACGGTGCAAGCTGGCGTGACGCGCATGGCCTTGAACGAGCATATCCGTGATACGGGCTTGTTTTTTCCCATCGATCCCGGTGCGGATGCCAGCTTGGGCGGGATGGCGGCAACCCGTGCGTCGGGTACCAATGCCGTGCGCTACGGGACGATGCGTGAAAACGTCCTGACCCTGAAGGTCGTGACGGCAGACGGCCGTATTATCGATACCGCTAACCGCGCCAAGAAATCCTCGGCCGGTTACGACCTGACCCGTCTGTTCATCGGTAGCGAAGGCACGCTGGGCATCATCACCGAAGTGACTGTCCGTCTGTACCCTCAGCCCGAAGCTATTTCTGCCGCCATCTGTAATTTCCCCGATCTGCGCTCTGCCGTGCAGAGCGTGATCGAGGTCATTCAAATGGGTATTCCGATTGCGCGTGTCGAATTCATGGATACCGCAGCCGTACGTGCCACCAATGCCTACAGCAAGCTGACACTGAAAGAATCGCCCCTGTTGCTTTTTGAATTCCATGGCAGCCCCAGCGGGGTTCAGGAGCAGGCCCAGGTAGTTCAGGAAATCACCCGTGAAAATGGTGGCATGGATTTTGAGTGGGCCGACAAGGCCGAGGACCGTTCCCGTTTGTGGACGGCTCGACACAATGCCTACTTTGCCGGCTTGCAACTGCGCCCTGGGTGCCGCTCCAGCACCACGGACGTGTGCGTCCCTATCTCTGCGTTGGCAGAGTGCGTGGCCCAGACCGCGGCCGACATGGATCAGGCTCCGTTTCCGTACACCATCGTGGGCCACGTGGGCGATGGCAACTTTCACGTGCTGATGTTGCTCGATGCCGATAGTCAGGAGGAATGGGACGAGTCCGAGCGCCTGAACCGCCGGCTGGTGGAACGGGCGATTGCCATGCAAGGTACCTGTACCGGCGAGCACGGCGTAGGTTTGCACAAGATGGAGTTCATGCTGGCCGAACACGGTCAAGATGCGCTCGACGTGATGGGCAGCATCAAGCGGGCGCTTGACCCGCATAACATCATGAATCCCGGGAAGATGTTACCCGCACGCGCTCAGGCCTGAGCGCGCGCTTGCCCCTGACCAAGCCCAGTCTGTCCAGCCTGGGCTTTTGTGACCGGGGCGGCACAGCTTGTCAGAAACCCCGTGCGGGGACGGCCTGTCCCTGTACTTGCGTCAGGGCAGGCGTACAATGCTTTTTTTAGTTAGTCGGGTGCGCGCCGGTCCGTGGGTTTGCGGGCTGTGGCCCCGCTCATCATCACTGCAATGACTATTTCCACCAAAAAAGGTCGCGTCGTTATCGGAATGTCCGGCGGCGTGGACTCCTCCGTTTCGGCCTGGTTGCTTAAAGAGCAGGGCTATGAGGTCGTCGGCCTGTTCATGAAGAACTGGGAAGACGACGATGACTCCGAATTTTGCTCCTCGCGCCAGGACTGGCTGGACGCGGCCAGTGTGGCTGATCTGGTCGGTGTCGAAATCGAGGCAGTCAACTTTGCTGCGGAATATAAAGATCGCGTGTTTGCGGAGTTCTTGCGAGAGTATTCGGCAGGTCGTACCCCGAATCCCGATGTGCTGTGCAATGCCGAAATCAAGTTCAAGGCTTTTCTGGACCACGCCATGACCTTGGGTGCCGACTGGATTGCCACCGGCCATTACGCCCGTGTGCGTGGCGTGCCCATGGCTGGGGGCGGCACAGACTATCAATTGCTCAAAGGTCTGGATGCCTCCAAGGATCAAAGCTATTTTCTGCACCGCCTGAACCAGGCGCAACTGTCGCGCACTCTGTTCCCGTTGGGCGAGATCAACAAGCAGGAAGTGCGCCGTATTGCTGAGGAATTGAAGCTGCCCAATGCGGCTAAAAAAGACTCAACCGGCATTTGCTTTATCGGCGAGCGTCCTTTTCGCGAGTTCCTGAATCGTTACTTGCCCACTCAGCCCGGTCCGATCAAGACACCGGAAGGGCAGGTGCTGGGCCAGCACGTGGGCCTGGCTTTCCACACCTATGGCCAACGCAAGGGTTTGGGCATTGGTGGCGTCAAGGGCAAGCAGCGCGAAGATGGGACTGCCGACGCCTGGTATGCCGCCCGCAAGGACCTGGCCACGAATACGCTGTATGTCGTGCAGGGTCATGATCATCCCTGGTTGTTACAGTCCGAATTGAAAGCCGAGCAGACCAGCTGGGTTGCAGGTCACCCACCCGCGTTGGGCCCGATTCACGCCAAAACGCGCTATCGTCAGGCCGATGCGGCCTGCACGATTCTGGCTGCCGACGGTGATAGCTTGTCTTTACATTTTGACGAGCCTCAATGGGCCGTCACTCCAGGCCAGTCCGTGGTCTTGTATGACGGTGAGCGCTGCCTGGGCGGCGGCATTATTCAGTAAGAGGCGGGCATGGAACCCATTTTAGTCATCAGTTTGCTGGTGCTGGGTGCCGGTATTGGCTTGGCCGCCGGTCTGCTGGGGATTGGCGGGGGCATGATTCTGGTGCCATTCCTGACCTTTCTGCTGCCCCTGTTTGGTGTGCCGCAGGAGTTGGCCGTTCATGCCTCGATCGCCACGGCGATGGCCACCATCTTGTTTACTTCCTTGTCCAGCGTGCGGGCTCACCATAAGCACGGCGCCATCCGTTGGGATGTGGTCAAGGTGATGGTGCCCGGCCTGATAGTGGGAGGGCTGCTGTCGGGCGGTGCGGTGTTCGCCATGATAGACAGCACGGCGCTGGCTATTGTGTTTGCGGCGTTTGTCTTGTATTCGGCCTCCAAAATGGCCCGTAAATCGGCCCCGGTGCAAGGCCGATCCTTGCCGGCTCCTTTCTGGATTGCCGCCATGGGGGCGCTGATCGGTTTTGTGTCCGGTCTGCTGGGTGCTGGCGGGGCATTTCTGTCCGTTCCTTTTATGCTACGCGGCAATGTGCCGGTTCGGCAGGCGGTTGCGACCTCCGCCGCGCTGGGCTTTTTTATCGCCCTTGCCAATAGCGTGGGCTATATCTGGTCCGGTCAGGTGAGCTTTGGCAGTCATCCAGGCATGATTGGTTTTATCTACTGGCCTGCCTTGCTGATTGTCTCGGCCACCAGCATCTGTACCGCCCCCTTGGGTGCCAGTCTGGCCCACAAGATTGACCAGATGACGCTCAAGCGCATTTTTGCCGGCATGCTGACGGTGCTGGCGCTCTACATGATTGCGCAGGCCATTACACAGGCTTGATGAGGCGCTCAGACTGGACTTTGCCATCGCTAAAGTCCAGTGCATCCCGCTCGGTTTCCTCTAGCGGCTCAAAACTTTCCCCTTGTGTCCATCGCATCGCCGACCGTAGGGCGGTAAGTGCCTGCTCGCTTTGGGGCAAAGTACGGCCGTACGCATGAAACTCGTGCGTCATGTCCGGCCACACATCCAGGCGTACCTGGGCTCCCTGCCGGTGTGCCTCACGGGCAAAATCGCGGATCATATCGACCATGATTTCTTTGCCGCCTGCTTGGATATAGAGAGGGGCCAGATGACGCAGATCCTGGGCGATGGGAGAGAGCTGTGCATCGCTCCAGGGCCCCTCTCCTTTCAGCCACTGCCCATACCGCAGTGTCTGGTAGCCCTGCACCATATCGTAGCGATCATGGCCAAACTGACTGGCCCCTCGTCGTCCGGTATCAGTCCAGGGGCTTAGGGCCAGGGCCAGCGCAGGCTGGGGCAAGCCCGCCTGTCGCACTCTCACCAAGGTCATCAGTGCCAGATGGCCGCCCGCTGAGTCGCCACCCAGGACTATGTCTTGGGGGCGCAAGCCTTGGGCGAGCAAATAACGGTAGGCTTGCACCGCATCGTCCTGTTGGGCCGGATGCGGATGCTCCGGGGTCAGGCGATAGTCCAGGGCAAAAATCGTGGTTTGCAGGCGATGAGCGAGCAGACGAATAAAGTGCTGTGACACCGCGGGATAAAAAGCATAGCCGCCGCCATGGAAGTACAAAAGAGTGTGGGTCTTGTCAGCATGCTCGGGAATAAACCAGTGTCCCCTTGGCTCTTGAGCGGTGCTGGCCTGTACCCGTACCGGCAGGTCCGGTTCTGCAATTGTGTACAGACTGTCGAAGTAAGCCCGGCTTTGAGCGATGTTGTCCAGACGAAAGGCGTGATTGAACTGCTTTCGATAGAACAGGGTGGCGATCTCAAAGGAGATGGTCCAGCCGTGGACTTGTGGCCTGCCTATGGCCCGTCGGGCCAGAACATCCACCGTGGTGGCCCACAACGTAAGGACGCTGCGGCAACGGTGGGACCAGGAACCTTGCAGAATGATTTTGGGCATGGAGAGGAAGCTGAAGTAGGATACAAGAAGAGCAGTCAGTGTGGCCGGCCTTGCTCGGGCCGGATAGAACGGAAGCGACGTCTCATGACCACTTTGTCTCGTGCCTGCCTGTATCGTCCTCGCCGCCATACCGCGGCCAGCATCCATCTGGGGGTAGAGCGGGACACCCGCGGGCTGGATTTGCTGCCTGAGCAGCGTTTGAATTGTTATCCGGCCTCGCCGCTGGTGGTGTTGTCGTGGATTTTTCATGGCCAGCTGCATAGGGTTCGGATGCTGGCTGAGGGCGGTCCGATGGTTCTGTCAGAGGCTTTGTCCAGCATGGTGCTGGCTGGGCCCTCGCGCACCCCGTCCATGAGTTGGTCTCCGGGCCCCGTGCATGCCATTTCGATTGGGCTTTACCCCGATGCCGTAAGACAGATGTTTGGTATTGAGCCCCATGCCTTGATGGATCAGGTCTTGCCCATGGATCAGGTCTTGCCGGCTGCGGCCTGTCGGATTCTGGAGCAGGTGCAGCCTGGGCAGGGAAGGCTGTTCGAGCAACTGGAAGCAGCCATTTATCGCTGCACGCCTACTGAGCGCCTGGGCAGCAAAGCGGGGTCTGCCAACTTACATGATTGGTTACGAACCTTGGCGATGAGGGCGGCAATGACGCGCCCCGGAACGGGTTTGCGCCAATTGCAAAGACAGATCAAGCGGTGGGCTGGGCAAAGTCAGCGTGAACTGCAACTGTATGTGCGCGTAGAGCGTGCCTTTGACTTGCTGCAGCAGCAGGAAAAGACGGACTGGTCAGCGCTTGCGCTCCAAGCCGGCTACAGTGACCAGTCTCATTTTGGTAGGGAGGTCAAACGGATTACGGGTTATTCGCCAGCCCGTTTTGCCCAGCGTCTACAGACTGACGAGGCCTTCTGGATGTACCGTTTACTGGGCGAGTGCTAAGTCGGCAGACATAAAAAAACCCATTCAGAAGAATGGGCCCTGGTTTGCTGTCGCAACGCTCACTGCGTAGGCGGCAAGGTGCTGGCAAACGAGGGGCGCGTCTGGAGTTTCTCATCCAGGCGTTGCAAATTGCCATACTGCGAGCGCCAGTCCAGCTCCGGAAAGCGCAGGTCCAGATAACCCAGTGCGCAGCCCACGGCAATATCGGCCAGGCTAAAGCTGGTTCCCATGCAAAAGGACTGGTCACCAAGGGTGTTGTTCATGGATTGCAGAGCGGCGGTGATCTTGCTGTTCTGACGATCAATCCACGAGGGCAGACGCAGTGCTTCGGGGCGGCGGTTTTCCACCACGATGGCGACGGCGGCATCCAGCAAGCCATCGGCAATGGCTTCCCAGCATTTGACTGCAGCGCGATCACGTCCGGCTTGAGGAATCAGGCGGCCGACGGGCGAGAGGGTATCCAGATACTCGACGATCACGCGGGAGTCAAACAAATTAGCCTGATCGTCCATGATCAGACAGGGGATTTTGCCCAGGGGATTGTGTTTCAGAATATCGCTGTCATCGGCCCACACATCCTCCAGAATCAGCTCGTAATCGAGCTTTTTTTCCGCCATGACAACACGCACTTTGCGCGCGTATGGACTTGTGAGGGAAGCTAGAAGTTTCATAAAAAGCTATCAAAAGTTGCAGGCTCAAAAAGTATAGCAGGAACCTCCGGGCGAACGCCTCGCTAAGAAGGCATGACCCCATAGCGTGGAACAATGTCTTAAAACTGTGGTTTATTCGTCAAATAGCCTGGTGGCTGGTGGATTCTGTCCCTATGCCGAACACGTGGCATCCGGCTGCCAGTGCGCAATGTTAGAATGCGGGCTGACTTTATTCCCCCTTCTTTTCTGTAGAACGATGCACATAGCCGATACCCTGAGCACTCTGAATGCCTTGTCGCCATTGGACGGGCGTTATGGCAGCCGTACCGCCCCCTTGCGTGGCCTGTTGTCCGAAGCCGCATTTATGTGGCATCGCGTGGAGGTCGAAGTGGCCTGGTTGATCGGCCTGTCCGACGCGGGTCTGCCCGAATTGCCTACTTTCTCCGCCGAAGCCCGCGAGGTACTCAAGAGCCTGGTGCAGAACTTCTCGGAAGACGATGCCGCCCGCATCAAAGCCATCGAGCGCACTACGAACCACGACGTGAAAGCCGTGGAATACTGGTTGAAAGAAAAAGTGGCCGACCACGCCGAGCTGTCCGCTGCGGCTGAATTCATCCATTTTTCCTGCACCTCTGAAGACATCAACAACACCTCGCATGCGCTGATGCTGACGCGTGCCCGTGAGCAGGTGATCCTGCCGCAACTGCAAGAAGTGTGTGATGCCATCAAGGCTCAGGCCCGCTTGCACGCCGAGCAGCCCTTGCTCTCGCGCACCCACGGTCAACCAGCCAGCCCCAGCACCATGGGCAAGGAATTTGCCAACGTCGCCGCCCGCCTGCAGAACGCCATTGCCGCCATTGCCGCTGTGCAGCCCCTGGCCAAGCTCAATGGCGCGACCGGTAATTACAATGCCCATTTTTCGGCGTATCCCGACATCGACTGGCCGGCTTTCAGCAAGCAGGTGCTGTCTGGTTTGGGTTTGACGCAGAACGTCTACACGATTCAGATCGAGCCGCACGACTGGATGGCGGCGCTGTTCGATGCCATTGGCCGCGCCAACACCATTTTGCTCGATTTCAACCGCGACGTCTGGGGCTATATCGCCTTGGGGTACTTTAAGCAGCGCCTCAAAGAAGGCGAGATCGGTTCGTCCACCATGCCGCACAAGGTCAACCCGATCGACTTCGAGAACTCCGAGGGCAATCTGGGTCTGGCCAATGCCGTGCTGCGCCACCTGTCCGAAAAACTGCCCGTGTCCCGCTGGCAGCGCGACCTGACCGACTCGACCGTGTTGCGCAACCTGGGCGTGGCGTTGGGTTATAGCGTGGTGGCCTATGACGCCTGCCTGCGTGGTCTGGGCAAGCTGGAGCTGAACGCGGCGGCTGTCGACGCCGACATCGATGCCTGCTGGGAAATTCTGGCCGAGCCGGTGCAAACGGTCATGCGCCGTTATGGCTTGCCACAGCCTTACGAGCAGCTCAAGGCCCTGACACGCGGCAAAGGTATTACCGAAAGCGCACTGCGCGAATTTATCGGCGGCCTGGATTTGCCGGCCGATGCCAAGAACTATCTGCTCAATCTGACCCCGCGCAGCTATCTGGGTGTGGCGGTTGAGTTGGCCAAGGCTATTTAAGAACCGTGTCATGCGTGCCGTGGGAAAGCGGCACGCCAAACGGTCCGCTATGCGCTTCATGCCCCCCGGGGCGCTTTACGTTTCATTTACAGGAGTTAGTATGAAGAAATTCGCATTCCTGGCTGCCGCTGCTGCGGTATGTGCTGCCATTGCCACTCCGGCCACGGCGCAGTTTGCCAAGCCCGAACAGGCTATCAAATACCGTCAGGCCGGCATGGCCCTGATCGGTTCGCATTTCGGTCGCATGGCGCCTGTGGCCAAGAAGGAAGCGCCCTTTGATGCGGCTGCGATTGCCAAGAACGTCGAAGTGTTGTCCGTGTTGGCTACCTTGCCTTGGGCCGGCTTCGCACCCGGTACCGAAGGTGGCGATACCAAAGCAGAAGCCTGGAGCGATGCCAAGGGCTTCAAGCAGGCCGAAGACGATTTCCTTGCTGCAATGGGCAAGCTCAAGACAGCTGCCGACTCGGGCGACTTTGACGCCTTCCGCGTCGCTTTTGGTAATGTGGGCAAGTCCTGCAAGACCTGTCACGACGCCTACCGCAAAGATAATTAATCGGCGCAGCTCAAAAAAGCCCTCGAAAGAGGGCTTTTTTGCGTCTGTGCCGTAACCGTGAAGAGGGGCAGGGCAGCCCCTTTGGGTAGCGTCGATTCCGCATCATGATGGGTCTCAGTTCTGGTAGCCGGATTCGCCGTGGGTACGGATATCCAGGCCTTCACGCTCGTGATCGGGGCTGACACGCAGACCACCGCAGATCCACTGCGCCAGTTTGAACGCAATCAGTGCGGCCACGCCCGACCAGACCAGGGTCAGCAATACGCCTTCCAGCTGAATCCATAACTGCATCCAGACACTATGGCCAGCGGCGGTGCCGGGGCCACCCCAGGAGGGTGCATTGAACAGACCGGTCAGCAAAGCTCCGACAATGCCGCCCAGGCCATGAATGCCGAATACATCCAGCGTATCATCGGCGCGCAGCAGGCGTTTCAGGCCATTGACGCCCCACAGGCATACCAGGCCGGCGGCGAGGCCGATCGCGAACGCACCCGGGATGCCGACGTTGCCGGCGGCGGGCGTGATCGCGACGAGACCTGCGACCGCGCCGGACGCCGCACCGAGCATCGACGGCTTGCCCTTGTGCACCGCTTCCACCAGCGTCCACGCGATCGCCGCGGCGGCGGTTGCCACCAGCGTGTTGATGAACGCCAGCGCCGCGCCCGCGGTGGCCTCGAGGTTGGAACCGGCGTTGAAGCCGAACCAGCCCACCCACAGCAGCGACGCACCCACGTAGGTCAGGGTGACGTTGTGCGGCTTCAGCGCGGTCTGGCCGTAGCCCAGGCGCTTGCCCACGAAGTACGCGCCGATCAGGCCGGCCACGCCCGCGTTGATGTGCACCACCGTGCCGCCGGCGAAATCCAGCGCGCCCAGCTCGAACAGGTAACCGCCCGCGGCCCACACGATGTGCGCGATCGGCAGGTAGCCGAAGGTGAACCAGATCACCGAGAACAGGATGACCGCGGCGAACTTCATGCGCTCGGCGAAGGCGCCGACGATCAACGCGCCGGTGATGCCGGCGAACGTCGACTGGAACGCGACGAACACATATTCCGGCAGGCTGACGCCATCGGTGAATGTTGCCGAGAGGGTGTCGACGGTGACGCCCTTCAGGAACAGCTTGTCCAGGTTGCCGAGCCACGCGCCCTCGCCCGAGAACGCCAGGCTGTAGCCATAGACGATCCACAGCACCACCAGCAGCGAGAACACGGTGATGACCTGCACCAGCACGGACAGCACGTTCTTCGACCGCACCATGCCCCCGTAGAACAGGGCCAGGCCCGGCACCACCATCAGCAGCACCAGCAGCGTGGAGGTCAGCATCCACGCCACGTCACCCTTCTCCACCACCGGTTCGGCAGCGGCCTCTTCGGCAGGTGCCGCTTCAGGTGCGGGCGCTTCGGTCACCGTCTCGGCGACGGTCTCGGTTACCACGTCCGCTGCGGGTGCTGCTTCGGCAGTCGTTTCGGTCGCGGGAGGCGCGGTGTCCTGCGCGGCGAACGCCGCCGGGGCCACACCTGCCGTCATCAGGCCGCACAACGCGGCCAGGCACAACATCTGCGCACGGGTCTTCCACCCGGAGAACAGTCGAGTCTTCAT
>JQGF01000576.1_pt1 | contig 29949 bp, 30 predicted proteins | sample 210201 | NCBI WGS metagenome assembly JQGF01 (sample SAMN02947780, study PRJNA257236) | wastewater metagenome | biome: Domestic wastewater sediments; material: Domestic wastewater soil sediments and water; isolation source: domestic wastewater sediment treated with ammonia and hydroxylamine at...
CACATAAATGGCCAATGCCGTGATCAGAACAACGACATGGCGTGGCCAGGCCTGCCACTGAAGGCGTAAGGCTTGCATGATAAGGATTCCAGGCGGTAAAAGGCAGGGTGACGGCCGAGGCCGTCACCCGGTTCACAGACGAGGTGTCTTATTTATTGGCCGCAGCGCGCCATTGCTTGATGAAGTCCAGGCGTTCCTTTTGCTTCAGGAAGTCCAGCAGCGACGAATCCACCGGGATGGGGGTCAGTTCTACCCCTGCCAATTTCTTGGTCAGGCCATCCACATCGTTGTCGCCTTCCACGTCAGAGCGGATCGAGGCCAGCTCGGATTGGTTCGCCAGAACATCCTGTCCGTCCTTGGATAACATGTAGTCCAGAAAGACACGGGCGGCATGGGGGTGCTGGGCCTTGTTGCTGATGAACGCCACGCGTGACAGGACCAGGGTGTAGTCCGAGGGGTACACAATACCGATGGCTTTATCCTTGGCGGCGCGGGTCTCCGCATATGAACCCAGCAGGTTGTAGCCAATCAGGTTTTCACCCGAGCTGACGCGCTCCATCATGGTGCCCGTCGAGGACTGCAGCACCAGATTGGCTGAACCTACGCCTTTGATGAAATCCCAGTAGCTCTTGCCTTTCTTGCTGTCTTGAGCGGCCAGCATATAGCCTACTGCAGATTTTTCAATGTCGTAGGTAGTGACCTTGTTGCGAAAGCGGTCCTTGTCGCTTTCCACCAGCTTGGCCAATTCTGCATGCGTCTTGGGTGCTTCTTCAGGCTTGATAAGACGGTTGTTGTAGATGAATACCGTCGGCTCGTAAGTGGTGCCAAACGCCTTGTTTTCCCATACGGCCCAACTGGGTAGGGCAGGGATTTCAGGGGAGTCGTAGCGGGCTGCGTAATCGGTGGCCAGGCGCATAGCCGAGTCCATGGAGGAGCTCCACACAAGGTCGCCACTGTGGCTGCCCGAAGCCTGTTCGCTGATGTAGCGGTTGTACAGCTCGGTGCTGTTCATGTCGTGGTATTCGACTTTGATCTTGGGGTGGGCGGCCTCAAACGCGGCAATGAGCGGTGCGGCGGCTTTGGTGTCCGTGGTCGAGTAGACAATAACCTTGCCTTCTTTGTCCGCTGCTTGAGTCTGGTCGTCCTGAGCCCAGGCCGCTTGTCCGGCCAGCAGGCTGGCACTGAGTGACAGGGCGAGCAGGCTCAGGCGCTTAGGGGGGGTAAATGCTGACATTCGAGTCTCCTTGTTGTCAGAGTCCCGTCCTGTTGCGGGACTTCTTGGGTGATCGGTGTCATTGCATTGTCTGGACTCTAGCTGTCAGCATCCTGTCATTGGGGATGGGAAGGGGCTAGGGTCCTGCCGGCGTGTCGGTGACCAGACGTCGCCAGTTCTGCAGAAAACGGTGGCGGCGGGTGGGGTCCAGGCCCACTAACAAAGAGGGATTGAGAATAAGCGGTTGAATAATTCCAATTGATTGATTTTCAATGGTTTTTGTGAACCAGCTGCCCGTTTCCACGGCGTTGAGCGAGCCTAATCCGGCTGGGCCGGCGAGGGTTTGTTGGCCTTGGGGAGAGAGCAGGTAATCAATGAAAGCAGCGGCTAGATCGGGGCGGCGAGCTTGTTTATGAATCAGGGCGCTGCGGGTAAACACTGACACATAATCGCTGGGTACGATGATGGCAATGTCCGAGCCTGCTTTTTGCCGAGCCAGGGCATACGAGCCTAGTACGTTGTAGGCGACATCCAGGGTGCCATTGTCCAGATCATCCAAAATGGCACCGGTATTGGCATACAGACGGGTGCCGACACGGCCCAGGGCATTGGCCAAGCCCCAGAACGTGGAAGAGGTGCGTTCGTCGTACAGTGCAAACAGGTAGCCCACGCCACTGATCTGAATGTCATAGGTGCCCACCCGGCCCCTCAGACTGCCCTGGTTACGCTCCAGCAGCTTAAGCAGCGCTTCGCGAGAGGCCGGCAGCTCGTACGGTAAACGAGCCGGTGCGTAGGCGATGACGGCCGGCTCCAGCGTGAAGCCAAACACCTCATTGCGCCAACGTGCCCAGCCGGGCATGGTCTGGGTCAGACTGGATGTGTGCGCACGAGCATAGCCGTCGTTCGCCAGTTTGACCTGCATGTCCGCGGCCGAGCTGATCAGCAGATCCGTTTCAGGCAGGCTGCCTTGAGTGGTGTGCCGATACAGCGCGGTGGAATCCATCTCGTGATAAAGAATGCGTACGTGAGGCTGGATACGCTGAAAGTCCTGTACGAGCACTTCAAACAGTTCGGTGTCGGTAGGGCCAGCAATCACCAGCAAGGCCTGATCTTCCGGTCCAGGTGGACGGGGGGAGCGAGCCGGGTAGTCGTGACTGCGAATGCCCATATCGGGTTCCGCGGCGCTGGCGAGGGCGAAGGCTGGCTGGGGCTGGGCCAACATGCCCGTCATGATCAACGCTGCGATGAGCAGGGTCAGGGGGGGCGAGGGTCGGGGACTCTGGTAAAGGGTGGGGATTTCGATGCGGACTGTCAGACCCTGCGGGGTATGGTCACGCAAGAGCAACGTGCCTTGATGCGCTTGTACCACGGTGCGCACGATAGACAGCCCCAAGCCCGAACCGGGCCGCCCCTGGCTGCTGGGACCACGCTGAAAACGCTCCAGCAAACGGGTTTTGTCATCGTCACTGATGCCTGGGCCCAGGTCGGACACATCAAACACCACCCAACCGTTCGGGCGGGTGTAGATTCGCACGGAAACAGGCTCGTCGCTGTAGAGCATGGCGTTGTCGATCACATTGCGCAGCATCTCCCGCAAGGACACATGGTCGCCCAGGATTTGTGCTCGTCGAGCCGAGGGCGTGAGGTGAATGTACAGCCGGTGGGCCCGGTCGGGATCGACCCGGCCCTGGATTTCCTGAATCAACGGGGCCACATCTAAAGGCCGCATGGTGCTGCGGTCCAGGCGGTGGCTGACGGTGGCGTCCATCAGTAACTGGTTCAACAGATGGGTGGCATGCGTAGTGTTGTTCAGAATCCGTCGCAGGCGTGGCCTTAGGGTGTCAGAGCCGGGCTCATCCATCGCGAGCTGGGTTTGCAGATGGACTGCCGCCAAGGGAGTGCGAATCTGATGGGCCGCATCGGCCACCAGATTGTTCAGAGTACCAACCGCTGTTTGCAGGCGCTGCATGAAGGCATTGAGGGTATCGACCAGACGGCGAATCTCTTTGGGTACCGGCGTGTCGATGGGCTGCAAATTGTCGTGGGAGCGTTCTCGCAGTGCTGTTTCCAATTCGGCCAAGGGGGCGAACGCACGCCGAATCCCCAGGCTGGTAATCATCAGGGCCAGCAACATCAGACCGGTCAGGGACAGGGTGCTGCGACCCAGCAACTCATCGGCCAGCGCTTGTCGGGTGCCCAGGGTTTCAGCAACGCGGATGGTGATCCAGCCACGGCCCAGTGAATGCTGGCCTGTCAGCAAGCGTCCGATCGTGGCGACACGCACGGCAGTGCCGTGATAGGAAATGGTGTCGTAGCGCGGTTCGGAACTGGTGGCCGGCGGCAGGGTGTCTCCCAAGTCTGGATAGCCGGAAATCAGGCTATTGGCCGAGCGTACGCTGTAAAAAATATGTTCCTGTTCGGACAGCATGGCCATCGCCGAATAGGGCAGCTCCAGGGAAAGTTCACCCTCGTCAATTTGAATGGCATTGGCAATAGTCAGGGCGGCGGCGTTCAGGAGCCTGTCATAGGCGGAGTCGGCGGCACGCTGGGCATATTGTCGCGATGCCAGACCCAATGCCAGTAAGGCAGCGGCCAGCAAGCATACGGCCAGCGCCAGTACACGCTGCTGGATAGACAGGGTGCGGCGCATCAGCGGGCATCACCCAAGCTTGCCATATAACCGGTGCCCCGCACCGTGTCGATGCGAATGGCACTATCGCTAAGCTTGCGCCGCAGACGAGAGACATGCAGCTCCACGGCATTGGGGCTGGAGTCTTCATCGAAGTTGAACAGCTGCATCATCAACCGTTCCTTGGTGACCACTTGTCCGGCACGACTCAGGAGCAACTCCAGCAAGCAGAATTCGCGCTGGCCAAACTCCACGGTCTGATCCCGGCTATTGATGCGTCGGGCGGCGATGTCAATGCTGACGTGTCCCAACTGCCAGATTTCCGCTTGGGTGGTGGCGGGCCGCCGCATCAGGGCACGCAGCCGTGCTTCCAGCTCGCGCAGATCGAAAGGTTTGACCAGATAATCGTCTGCTCCCAGGTCCAGCATGGATACACGATCTTCGATTTCTGAACGAGCCGTCATGACCAGCACGGGCAGGCTGGGTGTTTGCTGGCGCAGATGCCGCAAAATGCTGAAACCGTCCTGATCGGGCAGCATGATGTCCAAAAGCAGGACGTCCCAGTTATCCATTTCCAGATAGCGTAGGGCCAGCTCGCCAGTGTTGACCCACTCCACGCTATGACCGCCCGCGCTGAGCCGGCTGGCGATGGCTTCTCCCAAATCCTCATTGTCTTCGACCATGAGTAATCGCATATTGCCTCCATCCAATGGGCTCCTGTTCGTCGAGAAGCCTCTTTATTTATTTTTTTATTCTATCTCATGGAACTAAGGCTTCTAGTCCAGCCGAAAATGCGCGCCCAGACTGTGAGGGCGGGCCAGAGCCGCGTGGGCCAGCAACCAGGCGGTGTCCAGGTGCAGACTGCCAATGCGATGATCGACCGTGTCGGGCAGGCGGCGAATTTGCTCTCGCCAGTCGCTCAGGGTGTGGATGGCGTGCGCCAGACCCGCTCTATTGCGAAGCAGACCGACATGCTCTTGCATCAGGTTTTGCAAGGCAGGCAGGGTGGGGAACGGGGGTGTGGGTGGGCGATGCAGTGTTCCCTTGTCTTTGCAGGTAATGTTGTTGTTGTTGTTGTTGTTGTTGTTGTCGCGTGCGGGCGCAGGGGTGTGCGGTGACCCTGCGAGGGTCGGCGCCGTTTTTGATCTTTCGTCCTCGGGAGTCAGGGCGGAACAATGAGCGGCCCGGCTCCCTTCGATGGCTTGCGCTGCTGCCCGCCCCATGACCACGCACTCCAGCAGCGAGTTGCTGGCCAAGCGGTTCGCCCCGTGCAAACCGGTGCAGGCCACTTCCCCTATCGCATACAGACCCGGAACGCTCGTGCGACCGGACAGGTCGGTTTGAATCCCTCCGCAGCTGTAATGCGCTGCCGGCGCGACAGGTATCCAGTCCTGGCGTAAATCCAGGCCGCGGCGTAAACCTTCTTCCAAGGCCCGTGGGAAATGCCGCTGCAACGTATCGGCACCCAGATGGCGCACATCCAGCCAGACGTGTGCACGGTCCTCTTGTTTCATTTGTGCTGCAATGGCTCGCGACACAATATCGCGGGGGGCCAGTTCGGCGCGGGAATCATAGTCCGGCATGAAGCGACGACCATGTGCATCCAGTAAATGGCCACCTTCACCCCGCAAGGCTTCGGTAAGCAGAAACGTCGGCCCTTGTGTGTACAGGCAGGTGGGATGGAACTGCACGAACTCCAGATCGCGGATTGCTGCGCCTATGCGCCAGGCCAAAGCCACGCCTTCACCTTTGGCGGTGTCGGGATTGGTGCTGTGGGCATACAGACTGCCGAGCCCGCCCGTGGCCAGCACCACATGGTCCGCTAGAATCGTTTCATGACGATGGGTTTGTTTGTCGTAAATATCAACCCCCGCTACACGACCGTGTTCATTCCGGCGCAAGGCCAATGCCAGGCAGTTTGTGCGTTGGAGCAGTTGTGTGGCTTGTTGTAGCTGGGGGTACAAGGCCTGCATGATGGCGTACCCACTGGCATCCGCCGCGTGCACGATACGTCGCTGGCTGTGCCCCCCTTCGCGGGTCAGGTGCAGTTGCCCGTCTGGTGTTCTGTCCAAAGGCACCTGGCGCTCCAGCAGCCACTGCACCGCTTGTGGCGCGGCTTGTAAGATGTTGCGCACAGCATCCGCATCGGAATGGTGGGCACCTGCCTGCAGGGTGTCCTCGATATGCAGCTCCACACTGTCCTGGGCGCTGAGCACGGCAGCCAGCCCCCCCAGCGCCATCGTGCTTGCGCTACACGGAGCCGCGCCACTGCTCAGCAACGTTGCCTTCATGGAGGCAGGCAGAGACAGAGCCAGACTGGTGCCAGCCAGGCCCGCCCCAATAATCAATACATCCGTCTTTGTGCTAAGGCGCGGCATCAGGCGGCCCCTACGTGCAGAAACTGCTGGCTGTGTTGGGCGAGATCAGCTCCTACACGCAGTGTTCTCTGATGAGTAGCTGCAAAGTCCATCATCCTTTGCAGGGAACGTCGTGCGCCTTGCTGTAATGCGGGCTCGATTTGTATACCCGGGCCCGGCTCGCTCAAGCGTTGTTGCAGCGCTTGCAAACTGTTCAGCGCCATCCAGGGGCAATAGGCGCAGCTTTTGCAGGTGGCGCTTTCGCCTGCTGTAGGGGCGGCCAAAAAGGTTTTGCCTGGGGCCTGTTGACGCATGGCATGCAAAATGCCCTGATCGGTCGCCACGATAAAGGTGTCGGCAGGGTGGTTGACAGCGGCGCGCAGCAGTTGTGTGGTGGAACCAACCACATCGGCCAAGGCCACCACCGCAGCTGGCGATTCTGGATGGACCAGTACCTGAGCATGCGGATGCTCATTCATCAACGCTTTTAAGCCGTCGGCCTTGAACTCGTCGTGAACCAGACAGGAACCTTGCCAGAGCAGCATGTCCGCTCCGGTCTGCTTCTGGATGTACGCACCTAAATGACGATCGGGCGCCCACACTATTTTTTTCCCTTGCGCATGCAGATGGCGCACGATGTCCAGTGCGATCGAGGACGTGACCACCCAGTCTGCCTGAGCTTTCACCGCCGCGCTGGTATTGGCATAGACAACCACCTCCCGGTCCGGGTGAGCGGCGCAAAACTGTTTGAAGTCTTGCGGGGCGCAGCCCAGATCCAGTGAGCAGGTGGCTTGATCGTGGACGGCCAGGACCCGTTTTTCCGGACTCAGGATTTTGGCGGACTCTGCCATGAAACCCACACCGGCTACCAGGACCGTGCTGGCTTTGTGCTCTTGTCCAAAGCGAGCCATTTCCAAGGAGTCGCCCACGCAGCCCCCGGTCTCCAGCGCCAGATCCTGAATATCGGGATCGGTGTAGTAATGGGCCACCAGCACCGCATCCTGGGCCTTCAGCTCCGTGGCCAAGACTTGTTTCAAAGCTGCTTTATCGTTTTGTGACTTGATCGGGGATGGGACTTCATGCCAGCCAATCTGACGGTTTAAGGCATCCTGTGAATCGGGCTGACAGACATCAATAGGGAAACGCTGAGTCATGAGTGTCCTTGATGCTCAAATTGAGCATAAATGATTTAAAAAAATGGCCGCGGTGAAACATCGAGCGAAAAGGAAAATTGTTTTTTTTGTTATGCTTTTTTTGAGCATAATTAAAAAATCAATGCTTCGCAAGCACAAGGACAGATCCAGTCAGAAAAAGGAGACCCCGCGTCATGACATTGAAGCGGGGCCAAGTCCCTTACGGCGCCGGATTGGGCGTGTGGTGATGAATGGCGTTGATTTTGCTGATCAGTTCATCATTGAGCTGAACATCCACGCTGGCAATGTTTTCGCGCAATTGCTCCAGGGTGGTTGCACCAATCAAGTTGCTACTGGTAAAGGCTTGCTGGTTTACCCATGCCAAAGCCAGCTGAGTCGGTGTCAGACCATATTCACGGGCTAGTTCGTTGTAGGCCAACGCGGCCTCACGAGCCCGCGGCGCGTCATAACGCGTGAATCGGTTGTACCGTGTCAAGCGACCCTTCTCGGGGCGTGCGCCGTGATCATATTTGCCGGTTAGCACACCCATCGCCAAAGGCGAATAGGCCAGAAGCCCAAGTCCTTCATAGCGACAAAATTCGGACAGGCCCTCTTCAAACACCCGGTTCAGCAGGTTATAGGGATTCTGGATGGTGGCAATCAGAGGCAGGGACTGGGTGCGCGCCAATTCCAGAAAGCGGGAAACCCCCCAGGGCGTTTCATTGGAAACACCGATATGCCGCACCTTGCCTTGACGTACAAAGTCGTCCAGTACCGCCAGAGTTTCTTCAATAGGGACGGTGTCTTCCTCTTTCCAGGGGTAACTGCGCTGCCCAAACGTAACCGTGCTACGGTCTGGCCAGTGCAACTGGTACAGATCCAGGTAGTCGGTTTGCAGTCTGCGCAGACTGTCATGCAGGGCTTGTTCCAGATTGTTGCGATCCAGGCTTGTGCTGCCATTACGGATGTGTCCGGGACGCTTGGGGTCGCGCTGCGGACCGGCAATTTTGCTGGCCAACACAATATCCTTGCGACGGCCCGTTTTCGCCAGCCAGGTACCAATATATTGCTCGGTCAAACCCTGTGTGGCTGCCATAGGAGGGACAGGGTACATTTCGGCGGTATCCACCAGATTTACCCCCAGCTCCAAGGCAAGGTCCAGTTGAGCGTGCGCCTCGGCCTCGCTGTTTTGTTCCCCGTACGTCATGGTGCCCAAACCAATCAGGCTGACGTCCAGATCTGTATTGCCCAGCTTGCGGTATTCCATCTACTTCGACTCCCGAAAACGCAGGGCCGGGCGGCCCTACAAATCGTGCATGGTAGCGTATTTACCAGACGCTATGCGGCTTCATCATGCTCGGGCAAGGCGGGCGGAGCGGGTAAGGGACGTTTGGGCAGCAGGGGCAAACCGTGCTTGGCCCGCAGACGTTGGCAGTCGACGTTGGGGCTGCCATCCAGTTCCCAGATCTGATAGTCGCGACAGGGGGTAGGGCGATCCGGGTAAATGGCGCAATGAATGCCTGGCTGACCCAAGGTGCCCCGCAAGGCAATGCAACGACCCTCACCTTGTTCTGTGCCTTTCATGCACGCGCGCAGCGGCCCGACCTGGGTGGTCAACTCGACCGGAACGGTCCCGCCCGTCTCGCCACTTAACTCGCCACTATAGAAGGAAACCCGAAAGTGTGAGCAGCACACCCCACAGCTCAAACAGGGGTTTTCGTCGAAAATCTCATCATTGGGGGGCGTATAAAGCACCGTTTCCAGCGTTGTTTCTTGAACGCCAGGCAAGTCAAGCAAAGTAGTGGGGGTAGGCGGGAGAGAAGAGCAAGTCATGTGCGTGGATGTCCCGTAGTAGCCGCAAATTCGGTTCAGATCAGATCGCGTATCTGCAGGCGTAAAGCATTTATTTTATTTTTGCGCGAAGAACTTGAATAGAAAAATCGTGTATGCCCCCAGGGGCGTGATGCTGAGGCGAGACAGAATTGATGTATCCATATGTATCTTGTGATGAGTTGAGCAGAAAACGCCCAAAATTTTTTGGAACGATAGGTTTTCGTTTTATTCTAAGTAAAACAATGGCTTGGAGCTTATTCTGGGGATTTTGATGCGTTCGAGCGGATAGGTGGAGAAAAAAATAAGGGATTTTTTATGGAAAAACGCAAAATAGTGTTGACAGCCCCATAGGGAAGATCTATTATTTCATTTCTTCACCGCAGGCGGTTAGCTCAGTTGGTTAGAGCGCTACGTTGACATCGTAGAGGTCGCTGGTTCGAATCCAGTACTGCCTACCAGAATACATGCACACAGCTCCAAGCTGTGTCAAGAAAAGCCCCAAAGATCAATGCTTTGGGGCTTTTTTGTTGCTCGTCGTTCCAAGCTGCGCCAAGTCCCGCCAAGGTATTTTGGGGGCATGAATGGGGGCACGGACGAAACGAATGGGGGCATGGCTATTTTGGTGCTTTCCCGAGCTGTTCATCCAGATAGTCCGACCACCATTGCATCAGATCATGACGCTCGGCCATGTATTGAGCATGGTTGTATGCACGGCGTACCTTGTTGCGATCACGGTGTGCTAGCTGCCGTTCAATCACCTCTGAACGAAAACCGCTTTGCTCGTTCATGATGGTCGATGCAAGCCCTCGGAATCCATGGCCCGTCTGCAGGCCGCCAAATCCCATAATTTTCAACGCCCGATTCATTGTCTCGCTGCTGATAGGCGTAGAGCGAGGGTTGTGTACGCCCGGGAATAGGAACGAGTGCCGTCCGGATAACGCTCGCAGTGACTCCAAGATTTGAACACTTTGACGCGATAGGGGGACCAGGTGATCTGCGGCGCTTTGCTTTTGGATCAGACGGCCTTTCATGCGCTCGGCCGGAATCGTCCACAGCGCATTGGCCATATCGAACTCTTCCCAGCGGGCCCAGCGCAGTTCGTTCGTACGCGGAAAGGTGCGCATCATAAGTTGCAGTGCGTATCGAGTCTCGGTGCGGCCGTGGTACTGCATGATGCGCTGTAGCAGCAAAGGCAGGTCGTCTGCATCAACGTGGGGGTAATGCTGCACCGGTGGCCGCTCTTGCAGGAACTGGCGTAGCCCATGCGTGACATCATTGTTGGCTACCCCGACTCCGCACGCATAGCGAAAGACCATGCCGACGGCTTCCAAGACCCGTGATGCCATTTCGAGTGCGCCGCGATGCTCTACCGTCTGAATGATCTTCAACACGGCTTTTCCAGTGACCGCCTCAATCGGCATTTTGCCGATGACAGGGTATACGTTCGCCTGGAGTGCGTTGCGTATCCGTTGGAAGTATCCGGCGCTCCAGCTCTTTTTGCGAACCTCCAGGCATTCGTTGGCGACAATCTCGAACGAGGGCGGCAGGTGCGCCGCCTGCGAATAGAGAATAACTACCATCCAGGCGGTTTTTTTACGCCCGACTATTTGGGCAAGCACTTCTAAGCAACCATAAATCGGTAGACTCTGAGCATGAGAGGGTGGAAGAGCTTTGAAAAGTCGGGGGCTGCAATCCTACATGCCGTATCGCTGTGCTCGTTGGTGGAGTGGCGGACACTATGGATTAGACTGTATGCGCGATGTATTATGTTATTAATAGTAACAAAATCCTGTTCCCAATGGCAGGGCCTTGGAGTGAGTAACGGTATGTTTAGCTGGGTAGTTAATATCTGGAAAAGACTTCCGGAGTCTTCCAAAACGAAGATTAAAGAAGCAGCTTGGAAGCTGGTTGAGATAGTAGTTAGTGCGACCTATGACCTATTTAAAAGTGGAGGGAAGAAGGCATGAAAAAAGTTCGTGATTTATTGAGTCCCTCTCAAGGCTTTAGTCTTGCTTCATTAACTAAAGACTCTGGACTTACCGGTTTTGTGAGCAGATTCGTCACATCTGTTTCTAGCATCCATAAAGATAGCTTCATTGACACAATGAAAAAGGAGCTAGCTGAGGCTGTCCATTTTGAAAGGTCAAAGATTGGTATTTTGGATAAATCGCTGGGGTTTCAGGAGCAAGTTGAGCATGAAAGATTTGCCAAGGAACTTCTTGTCGTTGTCACCTCGGATGAGTTTCTCGATGAGTTTATGGATGATTTAGGAACACCGAAGCAGGAGGAGACTAAAGAAGAGTATTTGGCCCGAGCAAAAGACCGGTTTATGCGATTTTTTGAAAAGAAACTAGAAGGATAGTAATTAGCCCTCGTCAGAAGGATTTTTGCTGCCTGTTATAAGAGTTCCTAAATATCAATCGACCCGGCAAAGCGTCGGGTTTTCTTTTTCTGGGCTCGCTAAATCAGCGGGGTTTTTTTATTGGAGAAACCTATGAGCGGTGGACTTTACCAGGTATTCGGGTCAAAGCTGTATATCGGCGGACGTGTAACGGTAATCTTCCTTTTTTTAGCGGTTGTGGATTCAAACGATCAGTGCGACAGGCCGTCTAATATTTCAAGTGAAGTGTTAATTTCCAGCGTCTTTCGAGGATGGCCGTTTAGTTGGGTGGTGGCTTCATTGTGGTCACGCTGGATATGGCTTGCCAAATTAGTTCTTTATAGGAAGTACTGAGGTACTAGATCAGCCGTATTTTTGTTTTGATCCGGTCGTCGGTGCTTTGCCTGAAGGCGATCGCGCTTTGCTCGCTGGGTATCTGTTGCGTTCACAGCTGCAGGCTGGGGGTGCGGTAACGGGTGTTACTGTCGAACAAGCCATTAAGAATCAAAAAGCGTGGCTGAACGAACAAGAGAAACGTAAATCGGCACAATAAGCCCGGAACTGGCATGCTTGAATTTTTAGGTAAGACTGGCCAGGCGTTGATGTTGCTTGGTCGGGAGCGTTGAGCAAATCTGATGTCCAAGGATCAGCCATTGTTCTGTAAGTCATGAATGGCAGAATGCTGTCTTTGATGCCGGAATATGCTTTACTGGATCAGTGGGTCACGCTTGGCATTGCTTGTCTCAAGATTAGTTTTTATGCTTGTAAAAGAGCCCTGTGCCGCTACGGTGGCAAGGGCTCTTTTTTTGTCTTAAAACGCTTTTTTATCTCCGGCGCTTGTCTACTTCCTTGGCGACACCTTTAAAGGGGCCACCACTGGTTTTTTGTTCAATGAACCGACCTGTCGTGGTGTCGCGTTTGGTGAGGTTGTTATTGACTGGGTTGGATAGCTGCGTTCGGTTCTTGACCGATCCGTCGCGGTGTTTATCACCGGTGTTTTTAGTCATCGTCTTTACATTTCCACTGTTTCGACGGGGGTGCCGTTCCTATTCGCCCTGTACGCATTAGAAGGATTTATGGGCGACGTGGGGATGTTCAAGTTTTTTAATGGGCTGGGGTTTTTAAAATACAGTTTTAGAGTGCGTTCTTTACGACTGTTCTGTATTTATACCTAGCCCTCTTTATTTTCTTTGATAGCGCTTACCGCCCGTACTGGTTTCGCAGTAGCGTCCACCGCGCGGTCCGGTGCAGTAGGTGCCGCTGTCGCAGGAGCAGTGGCGGCTGGCGCTCAGGGCGCGGGGGGTGACGGAAGGGCGGGAGCTGCTGCCGGTGTAAGCGGGGCAGGAGCGTTTACTGGCGCTGGCGGAGCCGTCGTTGCAGACAAAGACCTGGCCTTCGCAGTGCGAGATGCCGCCTTTTTTTCCGGAGCAGGGTGCGTTGCGGGCCTGCGCCGGGAGCGTGACCAGCGCCAGGGCAAGGCAGGCGATCAGGGCTTTCATGCGGCTCTCATATTTTTATAATAACGCTTAAGTTTAGTTGCTTTTTGCGTTGGCGGTCGTCGTCATGGCATTTAGGTAGGCCGATGGATGTACGTACACCGTTGTGTCATGGACAGCGCTTTTAACGGAGCAGGGGTGGCGCAACACGCCGTTTTTTGTTGATGCTCTGGCCTGGCTTTTTGACCAGACGGCTTAGTGTTGACGCTCTTGTTCGACTTGCTGACGCCGGTCGGCGGCTTCTTTCAGGCCCTGGCGTTCGGCCAGCAGAAAGTGCTGTATGGCGCGTTCCAGGTCCGGCGTGACGCCACGGCCTTTCCAGTAGGCCATGCCCAGATTGTAGTTCGCGTGCGGCAGCCCCAATGCGGCGGCGCGTTCGTACCAGCGCAGCGCTTGCTGCATGTCAGCTGGCACGGCCCGTCCGTTCTCGTAAAGACTGCCGATATTGTTGATTGCGCCTGCATGGTCTTGGCGGGCAGCTTGCAGGTACCAACGCAGGGCGGCGCGTTCGTCGCGGGGCATCCCCATGCCGCGCTCGAGCATGACGGCCAGTTTGTACTGGGCTTCGGCATTGCCTTGTTCGGCGGCCAGACGAAACAGTGCGGCGGCTTGCTGGTCGTCTTGAGTGACGCCGTGACCAAACGCATAGCGTTCGCCCAGGCGCAATTGCTCGACAGGCGTGTCGGGGATGGTGGGTTCTGCTCTAAGCACTGCGCAGACACACACGAAGGGCAGGATCAGCCAAGGCCTTGGGCGGAGCGGGCAAGCACGCATAAGCGCTCTCCTGAGCACGAGGCAGGCGTGCCCCTGCCTGTCAGGAAACCGCCTCTCTGTGCGGTTTGAGCGTACTGCGCCAGCGTGCCGGGCGCTATCGGCCACATGGTTTATAGGCGGCGTTTCAGGGGCCAGGAGTCAGGGGCGGCTCAGTTGCAGTTCATAGACGGCGGGCAGTTCCACGGAGTCCAGGCTTTTGGCCAGCAACTGGTACTGGCCCGGCGTCAGAAAAGCTTCCAGACGGGCGTGGTAATCGCCGCCGCTGTCATCGTCGTGGTATAGCTCCTGGCCGTCGCGGCGCAGTACCAGATAACTGTCGAAGACCTCCGAACGCATATCCATCACGTAATGGCCTTCTTCTTCTATGGTCAGCGTATATAGCTCGGTGCGCACGCCGGCAGGTAGCACGACGCGGCGGGTCTGACCCGGTCGTAGAGTGCCGCCGCCGGCATTGGCTGGGGCGGGTTCGCTGTCCAGTTGCAGGGTGAACAGCCCGCCCTGGGCGTGCCGGGGAAGGGTAATTGTGTGCGTGCCGGCCTGGAGCACGGCGCGCAGTACCTGGGTGTGGGGATGGTCGTTGCTGGGTACGGACTCGAATGGGCCGCTCTGCAAGGCACCGAAACCGCTTTGTGTGCTCAGTGTCAGGGTCAGCAGCGTGGGATGTGCCAGATCCAGGTCAAAATTCTGTTCTTTACCCGTGACCAGGCCTGCATAGCGTGTTTTGTCCAGTGACAGGCGGGCTCCGTCTTGCAGGTCCAGATTGTCGGGCAGGGAGTCTGTCTGGATGCGCAGTGTAAAAGCACCTTGGAACGCGGAGTCGTCCATGGCGGAGCTGACATGCACAATGTAATCGCCGGCTAACAGGTAGTTGACCAGGCGCGCTCCTTGGCCGGAACCGTCGTCTTCCGCTTGGATATCCAGGCGTTCGTGGCGCTTGCCGGGTCCGATCAATTGCAGCAAGGGTGTCATGCCGGCGTTGGCTGTGTTCAGGCTGATGCTATAGAGGCCGTCTTGGGCAATCGTCAGCCGGTAGGCTTTTAAGTGGCCCATGGCCAGATCGGTCAGTGTCCGTCCGGGTACCAGCGGTTCGCCGTCGTAGGCGGGATAGAACTGGGCCCTGAGTTCAAAGGGGCCGAAGGCGCGGGCATCCGCACCGGTGACGGCCACCAGATACGAGCCGCTATGGTCGGCACGAAAGCCTACGTTTGCGCCGAGTACGGAGGGCTCTGTGGTGCAGCCGTCGCAAGGCTGCTGGCGGGCGATCAGTCGGCCATCGCGCAGCACGCTGATATCGGCGCGTAATGGTCCTGTGGTGTTCAGGGCGACCAGTTGGCCGGCTTGGGCCTGCAGTTCAAAGCCGGTACTGCGCAGGCCATCGCTCAGGTTCAGGCGGCTTTGACTGGTCAGCTCGCCGCTCTGGGGGTGATCGGGCGTCAGTAAAGGCAGTCCTAGGGTCGGCGTGGATGTGGAGGCAGGCAGGTGGCTCAGGGCGACGCCGCCGGCACCGGCAAGGGCACCGATCAGGGCGGCAAATAGAATGGCAGGCTTCACAATAATCAAATCGTCTGTCGTGTGTGGTCGAAGGTGTTTGCAGGGCGGCGGACAGTGTAGGCCAGGCAGTGAGACGGGAAAATGGAATGGGGCACTGGATCGGTAAGCAGATGATGCGGACTGCTGCAAATTAATTCGACCCCGGCGCGCTGGAAATCAGGACGTGACCTGTTCCAGCAGCCAGTCTCGGAAACAAGTCGCTTTATGAGGCAGGCGTCCTCGGGGGGCGACCAGATACCAGGTGCGTTCGGTCTGCACCGTATCGGGAAAGGGGGCCACCAGCTTGCCGGTGTCTATCATGTCTTGAATAAAGGGAGTCAGGCCCATCAGTGCGCCTAATCCGTTGATGGCCGCCTGCAAAGCGACAGCGTGGGAATCGAACAGCATGCCCTGGGCCGGGTATCGGTCCTGCAAGCCGTGCGCGCCCAGCCAGCGGGGCCAGTCCTGCGGCGAGTGGGTGATGTGCAGCTTGGGCGCGGCCTGCAGATCGGCGGGGGTGCGGATGGCATGGCGGCGGGCAAAAGCCGGACTCATCACGGGCAGCATATCGGCCCCGCAGATATGGTCGAACTGAAATTCCGGTGCGTTTTGATAGGGGCGTATGGCCAGGTCGCAGGATTCGTAGAGTTGCTGCAGCGGCACCGTGCCCGAGAGCAGGCGCAGGCGTATGTCGGGATGGCGTTGCTGGAAACCAGGCAGACGCGGCACCAGCCAGTGCAGGGCGAAGTTGGGCAGGACACTGAGTGTCAGCGTAGTGTCGTGGCGAGTGCTTTGCAGGTTCTGGGTGGCAATGTCGATGGTGTCGAGCGCCTGGCGCAGTTCCAGCAGATAGGCGCGACCCTTGTCGGTCAAGACCAGTGTGCTGTTCTGGCGCAGGAACAGGTGCATGTCCAGCCATCCTTCCAACTGCTTGACCTGCTGACTGATGGCCGAATGGGTGACGTGCAACTCTTGGGCCGCGGCGGTAAAGCTCAGGTGGCGGGCAGCGGCCTCGAAGGCGCGCACAGCATTCAAAGGGGGCAGGCGACGTTTCATGGGTGGCTTATGCTCAATAGCTTGTTAGTTATTCTAACGGCAAAGCGTATGGCCTGTTGTTTTTCCGGGGATAGAATGAGGACATAACAAGACCCGATCCGGAGACATCATGAAACATGTTGCACAGGTACTGTCCTGCTGCGCCTTGGCTGTTTTGACAGCCAACGGCGCATCGGCCACGGCGCAGCCCCCTTATCCGCAGGCACCGATTACGGTCGTGGTTTCCTACGCGGCCGGGGGGACGGCCGATCTGGCTACACGCATCGTGGCCGAAGCCATGAGCCAGGAGCTGAAGGTGCCGTTCGTGGTCGAAAATCGACCCGGCGGCGGGGGAGCCGTCGGGGTGCAAGCCGCCCTGCGGGCCAAACCGGACGGCTATACCTTGATGTCGGGCAGCTCCGAAATATCATTGGCGGCGACCGGCAAGACCCCTGCGCCGGATGATGTGTTGGAACGCTTGAATCCATTGGCGCAGGTGGCGGTGGCCCCGATGGTCATGGTGGCGCGTGCCGATCGTCCTGAAAGTGTGCAGCAGTGGCGACAACGCAGCCGCGACCCGAACGACCGCGTCACATATGCAACGCCGGGCGTCATGACGCCTATGCACTTGATCATGACCAAGCTGGGTGCGCAGGCGGGCATGTTGGCGCAGCATATCCCCTATAACGGCGGCGGCCGGGCGGTGGCTGATTTGATGGGAGGCCAGATCGATCTGGTGGTGGTGGCGCTGGGCAGCGCGATGGGGCAGATCCAGGCGGGGCAGGTCAAAGCCCTGGCCGTCCTGAACCCGGCCCGTTCCAGTCTGCTGCCGCAGGTGCCCACCATAGGCGAGGCCCTGGATCAGTCCTTCGGGGCCATTCCCTTGACCTGGTTTGGCTGGCTCGCGCCAGTGGATACGCCGGCACCAGCCCAGGCCCGTTTGGCGGCGGCCTTGAAGGCCGTGATGGAGCAGGAATCGGTACGCGAACGTCTGTTGCAGGCTGGATTGGAACCCCGCTTTCTGGATGCGGCGGCGTTTCGCAGCGAATTGGCCGCCGAGGCGGATTACTACCGGGAAGCGGCCGAATTGGCCGCGCAGACACAATAAGACGCCTTGGCGTCAGCAAGGAGAGGTGGCATGAATTCAGGTTTTCTGGTGCTGGACGAACACGATAATGTGGGCGTGGCTTTACAGCACCTGCCGGCGGGCGCTCGGCTCCTGTTGGAAGCAGGCGCGTCCGGGCGGGAGAGCGTGTTGACGCTGGTGCAGGATATTCCGATGGGGCATAAATTCGCGCTGACTGAACTGGCCGACGGCGCGGCGATCCTGAAATACGGGGCTGTGATCGGCGCGGCGACGGCGGCGATCCAAGCCGGTGGGCATGTGCATATTCATAATGTAGAAAGCTGTCGCGGTCGGGGGGATAGAGCATGAGCGAAACGACTTTTCTGGGCTTTGCCCGTCCCGATGGCAGCGTGGGCATACGCAATCACGTAGCTGTCATTGCCGTTATGGATAATGTAAATCCTGTGGTGCGCCGCATTTGTGCGCAAGTGGCAGGCACGGTGCCGGTTTGCGCGGCCTATGGCCGCGGGCAGTTTGGCGCGGATCTGGAGCGCCACGATCGCGTCCTGATCAACTACGGCGCGCATCCTAATGTGGCCGCCGTGTTGGTCATCGGTCTGGAGGGCGTGACCACCCGGCGCATCGCCCAGGCGATTGCGCAGACGGGGCGTGCTGTGCGCAGTCTGGATGTGCAAAGCGCGGGCGGTACTGTGCAGGCCGTGCAGCGCGGCGTGCAGCAGGCCCTGGAATTGGTGATCGACGCCTCTCATCTGCGCCGCGAGCCGTTCCCGGTCAGCGAACTGGTCATGGGGGTGGAGTGCGGGGCCTCGGATGCGACGTCGGGGCTGACCGCCAATGCGGTGACCGGTCTGGTGTCAGACTGGCTGGTTGCGCAGGGCGGCACGGTCATCTTGTCCGAAACGGACGAGATCGTGGGCGCGGAGCATGTGCTGGCCGAACGCGCCGCCAATGCTCAGGTGGCTGAGCAGTTGCTGGGAGCCGTGCGGCGGCTGGAAGCCCTGTCTGCTTTTCAGGGGCTGCAACTGTGGCCTCTGGGTGAAGATAATATTGCGGGCGGCTTGACCACCGTGGAAGAAAAGTCGCTGGGGGCGATACGCAAAGGCGGCACCAGTGCCGTGATGCAGGTGCTCGATTACGGCCAGAAGCCCGACTGCAAGGGACTGGTGTTCATGGACGCGCCAGCACCCGGCGTAGAGAATGTCTGCGCCATTGCGGCGGGCGGCGCGCACTTCATTTTGTTCAATACCGGTGTGGGCAATCCTATCGGCCATGCCTTGAGCCCGGCGCTCAAGATCACCGGCAATCCGCAGACTGCACAGGACTTCAGCGACAATATCGACGTGGATGTCAGTGCCGTACTCAGCCAGGGGCAGGCACTGTCCCAGGCTGCGCAGCATCTGCGGGCAGCGGCGATGCGGGTCGCCAGCGGTAGCCTGACACGTAGCGAGGTGCTGGGCGATACGGAAATCTCAATTTCCCGTATCGAACTCGGCTTTGCGCGCCAGTATGGCGACAGCGCGACATCATGAGTGCGATTTTCATTAATTATGCGTCCCTGCGCGATTGGTGCGCAGCCATGTTGCAGACGGCAGGCGTTGCGCCCGAGGTCGCAGCGGTGGCGGCCAGCTACATGTTGCGCACGGATGCGCGGGGTATCCGCACTCACGGCATTACACGTCTGGCCTCTTACCTGGACAAACTGGCCTCCGGCGAGGTCAATGCCGGGCCTGATGTGCGCGTGCATCAGGATACGGCCGGCCTGACGGTGCAGGCAGATGGCGCACTGGGGCAATACGCAATGCACTCGGCGTTGGAGCACGGGCTGGCGCGACTGCGTGAACAGGCGATGGTGGCTGTGCGCATTCAGGCCTGCGGACATTTGGGGGCCTTGGGCATTTACGCTTTGGAAGCAGCCGAACAAGGTGCCTTCTGCCTGCTGGCGCAGCGCACGCCGCCCCTGATGGGCATGCCGGGATTCAATGCGCCGGTCATCGGCAACAACCCGTTTGCCTATGCCAGTCCCGTGTCCGGTGGCGCGCCGCTGGTGTTTGATATGGCCTGCAGCGTGGCGGCGCGTGGTCACATACTGCTCAAGGCCCGGCAACAGGAGCCGATCCCGTCGGGTTGGGCGCTGGACGAGCAGGGCGAACCCACCACCAATGCGGACGAGGCCTTGCGCGGCTCTTTATTGCCCAGTGCCATGCACAAAGGCATGGGGCTGGCCATGCTGGTCGAGTGCCTGGCAGGCGCGATGGCGGCCAGCCCGGACAGTCTGGCGGCGCTGGAGCAGCCGGCGTCCATTCCGACCGCCGGTGCCATGGGGCGGCAAAGCGCCTTGATGCTGCTGATCAATCCACAGACGCTCAGTCAAGGATTGTTTGGTGACTACATGGCGAGCTGGTCGCGTCATTACCGCAGCCGGGGCGGAGATTCGGCACGGCTGCCGGGCGAGCGCGGCGCGCAACTGGAGGCACAGGTGCAGACAAGCGGGCTGTTGCCGCTGCATCCCAGCCTGTGCGCGGAGCTGATGGGCTTAGGGCAGGCCCGCGATCTGCCGTTGCCGGCCTGCGAGTCAGTGGTCTAGAGCTTGGGATGCCAGGTGGACACATAGCGCGGCAGGGGCGTGCGCAGCAGGCGGTGTTCGTCTTTATCCATGTCCAGATCCAGCTGGGTGTTGCCGCATAGCGCATGCCCGGTGTGGTTCCAGCGTATGGCCAATCTGCCTTTGGGTTGCGGCAGGTAGCCGTCTATCGGTCCTTCCTGACGTCGGGTGATGGCCGTCACAATGACCTTCAGGCCTCCTTTTGTGACGGTCGTAATCGGTGCTCTAAGTTTGGCCATGGTTCTGTAATCCACGATCTGGTTTGGGGACGAACTATGCCATTCTAGGCAGTGCAATGGCGCTGTCCACGTTTTCATCCCCCCCAAATGGGGTAGATGCGTCTTTCCGAACTAATCAGGAAAAGATGCCGTTGTCGCTTATTTTTCATATGGGGTGGGCTAGAATCAGCGCTTTATCGGTGTATTCAAGGATAGAGGCATGAGTGTTTTTACGATTGTGGTGGCCTTGCTGGCTTTGCTGATCGTGAAGTCTGGATTGAAAGTGGTGCCGCAGGGGCAGCAGTGGACAGTGGAGCGTTTTGGTCGTTATACCCGCACCCTGACACCTGGCCTGTCGCTGTTGGTGCCGTTTATTGATCGCGTGGGCAAGAAGCTCAAAATGATGGAATCCGTGCTGGATGTGCCGTCTCAGAATGTCATTTCCCGCGACAACGTGGCCGTGACCGCCGATGGTGTGGTGTTCTACCGCATCGACAGCGCGGCTCAGGCGGCGTACGAAATCGACAATCTGGAGCTGGCCATTGTCAACCTGACCACCACCAATCTGCGTTCGGTCCTCGGTTCGATGGAACTGGATAATATGCTGTCTAATCGCGAAACGATCAACGACCGCCTGCTGGCCGCCGTGGATGCCGCGACCACGCCGTGGGGCGTGAAAGTCACCCGTATCGAGATCCGCGACCTGAACATGGCACCCGAGTTGCAGGAAGCCATGAATCTGCAGATGACGGCCGAACGGCATCGTCGCGCGGCAGTGACTAAAGCCAGCGGCCAGAAGGAAGCTGAGGTCTTGCAGGCCGAAGGCGAAAAGCAGGCCGCCGTGTTGCGCGCCGAAGGGGAAAAACAATCGGCCATTTTGCGTGCGGAAGCGCGCGAACGGGAGGCTCAGGCCGAAGCCCGCGCTACCCGCGAAGTGTCCGCCGCCATCGGCGAGGGTGATGTGCAGGCCCTGCAGTATTTCGTGGGCCTGAAGTATGTAGAAGCCCTGAAAGAAGTCGGCAGCGGCCCCAATAGCAAGCTGGTGTTGATGCCGCTGGAGGCCAGCGGCATCACGGGGGCCGTGGCCGGGGTGACCGAACTGCTCAAGGCCACAGGCGGCAAGTCCAGCCTGGGTCAGGGCTAAATCCGGTACGGGAGGGCACGGCCTTGGGATTTGTCTTTGATTCTTTCTGGCATTGGCTCGTGGCGGGCGTGCTGCTGATGGCCGCTGAAATTGTCGTGTCCGGCGTGTACCTGCTCTGGCTGGGGCTAGGGGCGCTGACGGTCGGGCTGTTTGTGGCGGCCTGGCCCACGGCCCCGGCCGGACTGCAATGGCTGGTGCTGGCAGGCGCTATGTTGGGATGGGTGGTGGTAGGGGTGCGCTGGCAGGTACGCAGCCGCGTGCGCGGGCCCGATGTCCTCAATACGGGGCTGGCGGCTCATATCGGCGCGCATGCCGTGGTCAGCGAGATCTTTGTGGGCGGACGCGGGCGTATCCGCCTGAATGACAGCTACTATAGCGCCAGCGCTGCCCAGGATCTTCAGGTTGGCCAGAGCGTCGTGGTCCGTTCCGTTCAGGGGACGGATCTGTTTGTCGAGCGCCAGGGTTGAGCCTGTTCCAATCCGGGCGGCAGCAAGCCTGTCGCCCAAACAGTAGATGCAAAAAACAATGAACAATCGTTATGGCAAACTGGCGTCCCTGGTGTATCACCTGGACAAGCCGGTGGGGCGTTCGTTTGGCGACGTCGAATATTACCTGGAGCGTCTCCAGGGGACGGATGGCCCCATTCTGGAGCCGGCCGTAGGCACGGGGCGGTTCTTGATTCCCTTGCTGCAAGCGGGTCTGGATGTGCGGGGTTTTGATCTGTCGGTGGAAATGCTGGATTACTGCCAGCGCGAACTGGAGCATCGTGCCTTGACGGCCAGCGTCCAGCAGGCCGGATTTACCGACTATGTCCTGGATCATCCGGTGCAGGCCATCGTCGTTCCGGCCGGCTCGTTTCAGTTGCTGGACTCATTCGAGCAGGGCATGGTGGCGCTGCACCGTTTTCATGCCAGCTTGTGCAGCGGTGGGCGTTTGCTGCTGGATGTGGACCCGGTCCACAGTATTGTCAATTCCAGACCGGGGCTGCGCACGTGGTCGGCACCATCCGACGGCTTGATTACGTTGAATGCCACTGCACTGTCCACGGATTTTGGTGCCCAGGTCTATCGGGAAATGCATCGTTACGAGCTGTGGGAGCAGGGGGTGTTGCTGGAAACTCAGCTTGAGCAGTTCTCGCTGCGTTGGTGGGGCATACAAGAGCTGCGCATGGCGCTGGAGCAGGCCGGTTTTGTGGATGTCGTGGTATCGGGCGCGTATCAGTATGGGAAAGCACCGCACAGTGATGATGACAGTATTTCTTTTGAAGCGCGCAAGCCTTAAGGCGCGGCGCTAGAGGCCACCTGATACGGTCAGAACGGACCCGGTCACGTACGAGGCCTGCTCCGATAACAGCCAGGCAACGGCCTGCGCCACCTCCTGTGTCTGGCCGGGGCGCTGTAGTGGTATCCGGGCCGATACTCGTTCGGGCCGTCCTGGCTCTCCGGCCCGGGCATGAATCGAGGTCAGTATGGTGCCCGGTGCCACGACGTTGACATGGATATTGTCCGTTGCCAGTTCCTTGGCCAATCCGGTGCTGAATGATTCCAATCCGCCTTTGCTGGCGGCATAGGCCACGTATTCGTGTGGCGCACCCAGGCGGGCGGCAATCGAGGAAATATTCACGATTGTGGATCGATGGCTGCGGCCTTGCCAGCGGCGGGCGGCTTCCCGGCATAGCCGTATCGGAGCCTGTAAATTAATCTCCAGAATGTGTTGCAGATCAGTGTCGGATAGATCGCGCAGCACACCCAGCGGGCCGGTGATGCCGGCATTGTTGACCAGGCCGGTGACAGTGCCCAGGGATTGGGCAGCATCGAAAATACGGGCGGGCGCATCATTCTGGCGCACATCGATGCGCAGGGATACGCATGCCGGACCGTGCGTGCTCAGGCTATCGGCCAAGGCGGGGCCGTCGCTGTCCGGGCTTGAGTGAGTGAACAGAATCGGATGTCCTTGACCGTGCAAGGTGGTGACGATGTCTGCGCCTATGCCGCGGCTGCCGCCAGTAACGATAATGACCGATTGGCCCGGTTCCAGTAGATTCAAAATCAGCTCCCAGTAATGTACCCGTGATGTGGCAGAATTAACGCATCGGGTCGTGCAGCGCAAGCCGCTCTGTCCGCCGCTTGGACTGGATGGGTGTGCAGCAAGGCAAGATGGCATCAAGCAAAAATGCGTCGCGCGGATCGCGCTCACTCATCAATTAGGAGGCCAGCAGTATGACGCTCGTTTTAACGACGCCTTTGAAAGCAATCCTGGTCGCCGCATGCAGTCTGTGCGGTTTGCAAAGCGTTTGGGCTGCGTCCGGTTTTCCTGATGCCGCTGCCAGCGACCCGGTGCGCATGGGTTGGATGCAGGGCTTTCCGCCGCCCGCCGATCGGACAGTCCGGTTTGCCGATGGCAGTTTTTCGCAGTTTCCCGCCTGGCGCTGGAGCGTGTCACACTTTCGGGAATTGATGCCGACCGTGAATGTGTCGCGGGGAACGGGGGACGTCATACCACTGCCACGCGCCGAGCTGCCCGCCATCGATGCTCTGACTTTTACTCCCTTAGGAGCGACCGAACCCATGAGTTGGGAGCAGTCGTTGGCGGCTACTTATACCGATGGGATTGTCGTTTTGCACCGGGGCCGTATTGTCTACGAGCGATATTTCGGTTCGCTGACCGAATACGGACAGCATGCCGCTATGTCGGTCACCAAGTCTGTTATGGGGACGCTGGCGGCGTCGTTGGCCGCGCAAGGGCAATTGGACCCAGACCGCAAAGTGACCGATTATGTGCCCGAACTGGCCTCATCCGCCTTTGGTTCGGCGACGGTCAGGCATGTTATGGACATGACCACGGGCCTGCTCTTTAGCGAAGATTATGCCGATCCGAACGCCCAGGTGTGGGCCCATGCGCGGGCGGGCAGTCCTATGCCGCCAGCCGATACCCAAGGTCCGCGCTCGTATTTCGAATTTCTTCAGACAGTTAAGCCGCAAGGGCGGCATGGCGAGGCCTTTGCTTACAAAACCGTGAATACCGATGTATTAGGTTGGGTCATGGCGCGGGCGACCGGACGCAACGTGGCGCAGTTATTGTCCGAGCAGATCTGGTCGCGCCTGGGTGCCGAGCAGGATGCCTACATGACGGTGGATTCCATCGGCACTCCTTTTGCCGGGGGCGGCTTGAATACCGGTCTGCGCGATCTGGCCCGGTTTGGGGAAATGATGCGCAGGCAAGGGCGCTTCAATGGCCAGCAGATCGTGCCCGCGCAAGTCGTCAGGCAGATTCAGGCTGGCGGCGATCGGACGTTGTTTGCCAAGGCCGATTATCCATTATTGAAAGGCTGGAGCTACCGAGACATGTGGTGGGTGTCTGATCAGGCCCGCGGCGCATTCAGTGCGCGCGGCGTGCATGGGCAGCGTATTTATATAGACCCGCAGGCAGAAATGGTGATTGTGCGGTATGCCTCGCATCCGGTTGCGGCCAATGCCGCCAATGACCCGATTACCCTGCCGGCATTTGACGCCTTGGCGCAGTATTTAAAACAGCAGACGCCGTAATGGTTGCGAACGCCGTGTACGCCTTGTTACTTGCATGCGTTTCTGATCTGGCAGAATCAGCGCCTGAACAGGAGAATGGCATTATGATCAAAAAATCGATAGCAGTTTTTGCCTTGTTGGCCTTGAGTGCCTGTGCGGTGCATACGCCGCATGGTTCCGTCGTGGTGGACCCGGATCGTTCGCACGGCAATGGTACCTTCTGTCCGCCCGGACAGGCCAAGAAAGGCAGGTGCTAGGCGGCCTTGTCCGGCCGCCTGGCGGGCAAGACAGCAGTGTCAGCGTTCAATGCGCACTTCGAAATAGGCTTCGGATTCGCCCAGTTCCCGAAAACCTTCGGTCATGGCCCGACTGGCGGCTGCAATCCATTGTTTCGCCAGGGCGATGTCGTCGGCCGACAGTTCTGTTTCGGCGGTCTCTTCAGCGAGTTGCCAGGCGCGATACGCCAGAACAACGGCTTCGGGGCCTTGCAGGACTTTTTCCAGAGTGCGGCGAAAGCGGTTTTCCGCTTCGTGCCGGGCGCGCTCGGTAATGTCGGACGGCGCATCGTGCAAGGTAATGCTGTAGGACATACGAAAATCCTTTATGCTGTATGAATAAACAGTAATTTAGCATGTGCCTGTGTGCTTGACGAGTATTTTTTCATAGGAATCTGGCGGGCTGCGTATACTGCACACAACAAAGCAGCCCCATCGCCGGGCGCGGGAGGTGTGCAGTGCAAGTAGCTGTCGTGGGCAGTATCACAGTGGACATTGTGGCTTCGGGCATGCCCGTGGATCTGGTGCGCGGCGACAAACAAGAAGTGCTCGCTATCGATCTGTATCCGGGGGGTGGTGCCATTAACGCGACCGCCATGTTGCTGGACCAGGGCGAACAGGTGCGCTTGCTGGGCACGGTTGGGCAAGATGCGCTTGGCCTTGGGCTGTGCGCTTACCTGGACGCAATGGGAGTGGATACCCATGCTGTGCGCAAATTGGCCGGGCAGCAGACTGGCAAGGCGGTTGTGCTGGTTGGCCCGCAGGGTGATGCCTCAGTGTTGGCCCGACGCGGTGCCAATGCATACACACAGATCCACCCTCAGGATCTGGATGTCGATCTGCTGTATGTGGCACCTCTTGGCGCGGCCCCGATGGACAGTCTTGCCCAAGCCTTGGCGCACGGCGCAAGTCGTGCCGCCTGTTGGGCCGTCAATCCCAGCGTGGCATGCGTGCGCCAGCCTGACGAAGCGTTTCGGTGCGTTTGGGATCGGGCCGATGTGCTCAGCTTAAATGGCGTGGAAGCGCAGATGTTGGCGGCGGTGCCCGCCGGCCAGATTCTGGCCGACCTTCCCGTTGCCCAGGCTACGGAACTGGCTCAGCATTTGCAGCGCCGGGCCGGGCAGGCTGTATTGATTACATTGGGGGCGCAAGGCGCGGTGCTGGTCATAGACGGTCAGCCTTACTTCGAGCCTGCCCGACGGGTGGCGGTACGCTCCACGGTAGGCGCGGGCGATGCCTTCAATGCCCGTTTCGCCCAGTCCTGGTTCCGTCGTCGCGACCCTGTGCTTGCCTTGCGGCAGGCGATGCAGGCGTCGGCGCAGATCCTTGGGCAATGGGCCGGCAATGCTTGGGCGCCGATGTGGCAGGATGTGGATTCGGGCGTCTGGCCCTAATCGTCTTTTACTGCGAGGCCGTCATGGCGCACATTGTGATTATCGTGGGGTTGTATGTACTGATTGCAGGCATGTTGGGGCTGGTTTTGTATCACACTCGACCGGCAAGCTGGCGGCGCGATACGGCGTTGCTGATGATTACGCCGTTGGCGGTGCCGCTGTTCTATGCCGCCATCGTTCTGCTCAAGGGCTAGATCGCGTGTTCAGGCGTGATCCTGATCGCGCATGCGGCGCAAAATGTATTGCTGTATTTCAAAACGCGCCTGCTCCTGGCTGACCCCATGGCTGCAGTAGGCCTGCCAGTGCCAGTGCCCGCCTTGCGGCGTGCTCAGTTCCACGCGCGTCAGCGCATATTCTTGTTCTTCCTGCAGGCCATGAAGGTTGGCGGGTAAAGGCGAATGGGACGTCCACGAGGCGTAAATGGGCACGCCAGCCAAACTGCCGCCTATGTAGAAACGGTAAAGCTCGTTGGGCATGGTGGATCTCGTCAAGAAAGGTCGGAACGGGCAGGGCGCAGTGTCTTGTTACGACTTTATTTAACGTGATTCGCGCTTGCCCCACATCTGCTGCTTGGATGGCAAGCACCTAGGCCAGATGGCGTAGTCGGGTAGGAGTGTTGCCGCCACAGGAAGTGTGTTTGCCCTTGCACCCCTGAGTGTGACTATTCTTGACAATCGTTGACTTCGTATTCGACGCTCAGGGCTCTACCATGTCCGGGATATCGTTTTAATTGTTTTTCCTGGATGTACTCATGATTCATGCGCCCCTTTTGATCGACTATGCTCCCTTGGCCTTGATGTTGGCCGGCGGCGGTATCTTGGGCGGCGTTCTGGCCTGGACCTGGTCTCAGCCTTCCTGAATCCCGCGCGCTTGGTGGTGTTGCAGGACGCAGGCAGGCAGAAGTGTTGCTTTTTTTGCTATTTTGTATACGGAGACTTCATAGTTCAAACAAGTGTAGTAAGCTGTTTTTCACGATTGGGCTCCAGCCCTTGGCCTTGCCCGGATCGACCGTTTGCTGAATACGGATTTCGTACGTGCTCAGCCCCGTCCGGCGATAGGCCGTGTTCGGTGCTTGGAGTGACCGGGAAAGGAAATCATGTTTTACCGCTTGTTGTCGGTGTGTGCCGGTTCTATGTTGTTGTCGGCTTGCGCCTCTTCGGATCAAAGTTCCAAGGCCTTGTCTCAGGTCAATCCCGCATCGGCGTTTTGTCAGCGCATGGGTGGGCAAAGTGTGTTGCATCAGGGGCCGCGTGGGGCCTATGGCACCTGCTTGATGCAGGACGGCTCCGAGACCGAGGAATGGGCGTTTTACCGTACCTGGTTTCCGCGTCAGGACTGATTACGGGCGGTTTGTGGTGTTTGTAGTCACATTTTTATCGCCTGGCCAGACGAAGGTGATAAACTTAAGCAATCAAAAGTGTTGTTTGGGAAGCAGAATCTTATGAAAACCACGCGAACTACCCGTCGGCAAAACTAGCCGTGGCCGCGTAGCGTTTCGTTTTCTTTCCAAGAACGTTCAATTCAAAAGCGCGGCTTCAAAGCCGCGTTTTTTATTTCAGGAAGTGTTATGGTCCGAATCACACTGCCCGATGGCTCCCAGCGAGAGTTCCCGGGTCCGGTTTCCGTCAGCGATGTGGCGCATTCCATCGGTACTGGCTTGGGGCGTGCCGCCCTGGCTGGCCGGGTCGGCGGGCAAGGGACCGAGTCGCGGCTGGTGGACACCTCCTACGTGATCGAGCAGGACAGTGATCTGGCCATTATTACCGCCAAGGATGCCGACGGCCTGGATTTGATTCGCCATTCCACCGCCCACCTGCTGGCCTATGCCGTTAAAAGCTTGTTCCCCGATGCCCAGGTCACCATAGGTCCGGTCATCGATAACGGCTTTTATTACGACTTCTCTTATAAGCGCGCCTTCACGCCGGAAGACCTGGAAGCCATCGAAAAGAAAATGGCCGAACTGGCTAAAAAAGACGAAATCGTGACCCGCGAAGAATGGTTGCGCGACGATGCCGTCGAGTTTTTCAAGAGCATAGGCGAGGCCTATAAGGCCGAGATCATCGCTTCCATCCCGTCGAACGAGCCCATCAGCCTGTATCGCGAAGGCGATTTCATCGACTTGTGCCGTGGTCCGCACGTCCCGTCCACGGGTAAGCTCAAGGTGTTCAAGCTGATGAAGGTGGCTGGCGCTTATTGGCGCGGCGACAGCAACAACGAGATGCTGCAACGCATTTACGGAACGGCCTGGGCCACCAAGGAAGAACAGCAAGCCTATCTGACCATGCTCGAAGAGGCCGAGCGTCGCGACCACCGCAAGCTGGGCCGCGAGCTGGACCTGTTCCATTTTCAGGAAGAAGCGCCCGGCCTGATCTTCTGGCATCCCAAAGGATGGGTAGTCTGGCAGCAGGTCGAGCAGTACATGCGCAAGATCTATCAAGACAACGGCTATCAGGAAGTCAAGGCCCCCCAGATTCTGGACTTGTCGCTGTGGAAAAAAACCGGTCACTGGGACAACTACGCGGACAATATGTTCACGACCGAGTCCGAAAACCGTGTCTATGGCCTGAAACCCATGAACTGTCCTGGTCACGTGCAGATCTTCAATTCCGGCCTGCATTCGTACCGCGAATTGCCCATCCGCTATGGCGAGTTCGGCCAGTGCCATCGCAACGAACCCTCCGGTTCTTTGCATGGCATGATGCGCGTGCGCGGCTTTACGCAGGATGACGGCCATATTTTCTGTACCGAAGATCAGTTGCAGGACGAGTGCGCTGCCTTCACGGCCTTGCTGCAAAAAGTCTACGCCGACTTCGGTTTTGGCGAGATTCTGTACAAGGTCGCCACGCGCCCTGAAAAACGCATCGGCGACGATGCCGTCTGGGACAAGGCCGAACAGGCCCTGATCGAGAGCCTGCGCCGCACCGGCTGTGAATTCGAGATTTCCGAAGGCGAGGGCGCTTTCTATGGTCCCAAGATCGAGTACACCCTGAAAGACGCCATCGGTCGTCACTGGCAGTGCGGCACTATCCAGGTGGATTTTTCCATGCCTGCCCGTCTGGGGGCCGAGTTCGTCGATGCCCAGGACCAGCGCCGTGTGCCTGTCATGCTGCATCGCGCCATTCTGGGGTCCTTCGAGCGCTTTATCGGCATGCTCATCGAAAACCATGCCGGTGCCTTGCCCGCTTGGCTGGCACCCGAGCATGCCGTGGTGTGCTGCATCTCCGAAGGCTCGGCCGATTATGCGCTGGCGGTGACCCAGGAGCTCAAGAAACAAGGGCTGCGCGTATCGTCCGATTTGCGCGGCGAAAAAATCACTCGTAAAATC
>JQGF01000651.1_pt1 | contig 28639 bp, 21 predicted proteins | sample 210201 | NCBI WGS metagenome assembly JQGF01 (sample SAMN02947780, study PRJNA257236) | wastewater metagenome | biome: Domestic wastewater sediments; material: Domestic wastewater soil sediments and water; isolation source: domestic wastewater sediment treated with ammonia and hydroxylamine at...
ACCCAGCAACCTGACTGGTCTACCGGCCGTCACGGTGCCCGCCGGTATCGCCAACGGTATGCCCGTAGGACTGCAAATCATCGGCCCCGCCTTTGAAGAAGCACGCATCCTGAATGTTGCCTACGCCGTGGAATCGATGAAACCCATGGCCGGACACCAGCCCGTTCTGAAGCCTTAAGCTGCCCCCTGCCCCCTCTATACGCCTGGTCAGACGGGGCAGGGTTTTCACACCAGCACGCCGGTATCAGCAGACCCCCTGTGCTCTCCAGCCGCTGAATGACGCCGGTCAACTCCGGCAGATCTGGATGTCGCCATCCTGACCAGCAAGACCCTCCTAAGCGGCCGGCCTGCAGGCCCAAAAGAAAGACCGGCGCCCAGTCACGGGCGCCGGTCTTTCTTTCATCAGCAAACATTGTTTTGCGCCACCTAACACACCGTGGCAGCGATAACACGCAACGCCGCACCCCTCATCCACACAGCACGGCCAGAGCATGAATGTTTCATACTCGGCACTCCGTCACAATGTCATGCGCACCCGGTTTCAGGATTTGCGCGTCCGTCCTTTGGCCGTGCTGCGACCCGTGGCAGCGGACTTGCCCGCCACCTTTCCGGGTGCTGCGGTCCGGGTAGCACGGCTGGCAGTTTGCGGCGTCGTTTTGGTCGCGCTCCTGGGGGCCGCGGAAGCTCTCGCTTCAGGCGCGGGTTTGGCGACAACTGCAGCAGCCACTTCAGGACCAGACTGGGCAGCCGCGGGCGCAGCCACTTCAGGCGCCAGTTTGGTGCCCGCTGCGGTCTTTTTCACCGGAATACCTGCCCCAGTTTGAGCCAGTGGTGTCGACATAGCACCGGGCGGGGACCCGGGCACTGTCTCGCTCGTCGCCTTCGCTACCGGCGTGGCTGCTGTCCTTGCAAGCGGTGTGCTTTCAAGCGGTACGGACTGTTCTGCCTGCTCCCGCTGCCGGGCCGCCGTCTCGAACAAATCCAGCACCTCTTGCGAGGCCTTGGCCACCGCCGCAGGTGCCGCATCCTGCTCATCAATCGCACTGATCAGCTTCTTGATCAGGGACGCCACCAGACGAATTTCCTCCGGCGTATGTCTGCTCAGCAAGTGCGGAATCGCTTCCACCGCCTTATGGCCATGATGGGCCAGCACCAAGGCCTGCTCGCGAATCGCGGCACGCATTTTTTCAATATCAAACTTGCCGGCATCGTACTGCTCGCGCAAGCGCATGGCGGCATGGTGATAACGCTCGTCCACACTATTGCGCTGTTTGGCAATATGGAACAAACCGCGCAGCGCGGCTTCCAGCAAACCGCCTTCATTGAGCAGACCGTCCAGTCTGTGCATTTGCTCACGGACAAAAGCCAGATGCTCGGGTGAACTACCCGGATGCGGGCGCGCCGGCGTCGAATCACCGGGGGCGTGACCGGCCAGGGCCAGCAGCAAAGGCGAACCATACACCGTGTCAAACCAGATCTGATAGATGCTGTCACGACGATCGCGGTAGTTATCCAGAGCCCGTTCCATGGCCTGCGAGAAATTCTCTTGCGCTTGCAGCAGGGGGTTGTCCTGGTCCACCGCCTGACGCTGCTGGGCAATATTCTCGGCCCATTTATGAATCGTGTCCGCCCAAGGGTGAGCGCTGGTCCAGGACTCGTAAGACAGGCGCATAGGATGCAAGGCCTCCAGCAAGGCGGCGCTATACGGCGTGGACAGAGCCTTGACCCAAGGCTGCAAGGTGCTCTTGTAGAAAGCCAGATTAATCTCGGACAGACGCGCAGCAGCGGCAAAACGACGGTCCGACTCGGGGTCCGGCTGCACAATCTGCGCGATTTCAGCCAGACTACTCTGGCGCACTGACATCAGATACGGATCATTCAGCAAGGTGTCGTCGCCCGGAGTTTCCTCTACCGTGGCCCGGTAAATGCCAGCGGGCAACAGATCAATCTGATCGATGGTGCTGGCAAACTTGCGGTGTTCTTTGCTGCCCACACTGCCCGATACAAAAATGCCCAGGTGGCCGATACGATCATGCGTGGTGAACACGATGGTCTGGTCATGGCTGCGCACATCGTCATCGTCCAGATACAGGTCCGTGATCCAGCCCAGTGCCTGGGCCGGTGGCGTGATGTTGTCGCCAAAGGAGCTGAACACCACAATGGGCGAACGGATATTGCGCAGATCGATGCGAATGCCGTCCGAGGTCAGAAGCTGAGCCGTGGACAGTTTGTTGCCGATAAACAAGTTGTCCACGATGTACTGCATTTCCACATCATTCAGAAACACATAACCGCCCCAGTATTTCTCAAAGCCGATGTAGCGCTCAGCCTCCGTGTCCGCCTTGGCGTAAACGTGGTACTGCTTGGTCCACAAGGTATTGGCAGGGTCCAGATTCTCAAAATTCTTGACCAGCCACGCACCATCAAAACGGCCATGCCCCACATCACTGGTCAAGGCGGTCAGCCAACTGCCCCCGAGCAAACCGCCGGCATAGCGCATGGGATTGCGCCCCGCCCAATAAGACAGCGGGGCGCCAGCCAGAATCAACGGTCCAAACAGATCCGGCCAGACCGCGGCGGCCATCATGACCTGCCATCCAGCCTGACAATTGCCAATGACCACCGGCTTACCCTGGCTGTCGGGGTGCAGCTCGGCTGCCTTGCTGACGAAGGCGGCGTGTGCGCGCATCACATCCTCGACCGTCTGGCCAGGGACAGGGTCAGGTAAAAAGCCCACAAAATAGCAAGGGTGCCCCGCTTTGAGCGCAGCACCAATTTCGCTGTCGGATTTGAATCCACCGATACCCGGCCCATGCCCGGCCCGGGGGTCCACCACCAGAAACGGGCGCTTGCCAGGGACGGTAGGCTGATCGTCGGGCGGCACAATCCGTACCATCAGATAGTTGACGGGTCGGGGAAGCGTCAGCCCCGACATGACCAGTTCCGCCGGAAAATTCAGCACATTGGGCACGTTCATCTTACGTTGGGCCTGGTACTGGTCCCCGACCTGACGTTCGATATCGGCATACAAAATGGCGCGCTGCCAGGCATCCACCCAGTACGAGGAGACGGTCTGACCCAGGTTCCAGGGATTAATCATCCAAGGGGACCACGCCGTGCTGTCGTCACGAGACTTATCTGTCATCATCTTCTCCCTTCATTCTGCTACCGGTTCATGCGGCCTCAATAGCGATAGCCACACCTTGACCGCCGCCAATGCACAAGGTGGCAAGACCCTTACGCGCACCGCGACGACGCATTTCATGAACCAAGGTGACCAGCACACGGGCGCCCGATGCACCAATGGGGTGACCTAAAGCGATGGCCCCACCATTGACATTGACCTTGTTCATGTCCCACTGCAAATCCTTGGCCACGGCGAGCGATTGGGCGGCAAAGGCTTCATTGGCCTCGATCAGGTCCAGCTCGTTCAGGTCCCAGCCTACCTGCTTCAAGACCTTGCGGCTGGCCGACACAGGGCCAATCCCCATGATGGCTGGATCTACCCCGGAGCTGGCCCAGCCCCGAACCCATGCCAATACGGGTAGGCCCAATGCCTTGGCCTTGTCGGCGCTGGCCAGCAAAAGCACGGCGGCACCGTCATTAATGCTTGAGGCGTTGCCCGCCGTGACGGTGCCCTCTTTCTTGAAGGCAGGGCGCAATTTGGCCAACGACTCCAGCGTGGTTTGCGCACGAGGTTGCTCATCGGTCTCCACACGCAGCGGGTCACCCTTACGCTGAGGCACCTCAATCGGGGTGACTTCTTCCTTGAAACGTCCCGCTTGCAGGGCAGCCACGGCTCTGCGCTGGGACTCAAGGGCAAACGCATCTTGCTGCTCGCGGCTGATGCCGTAACGCTCGGCCAGATTTTCTGCCGTAATGCCCATATGGTAGTTGTGAAACGCGTCTGTCAAACCATCACGCAGCAAGGTGTCATCCATCATGGCATGGCCCAGGCCCAAACCTGTACGCGCCTTGTGAACGGCAAACGGGGCCAGACTCATGCTTTCCTGTCCACCGGCCAGAACCAGATCGGCGTCACCTGCAGCAATGGCCTGCGCCGCCAGATGGACCGCCTTCAAGCCCGAACCACACAGCTTGTTGAGCGACATGGAGGGCACCTCGTAGGGCAGACCCGCATTCACGGCAGCCTGACGGGCCGGATTCTGGCCTGCGCCGGCGGTCAGGACCTGGCCCAGAATGACCTCGTCAATCTGATCGGCGGCTACGCCCGTCGCCTGGAGCACGGCACGAATCAATTGGGCGCTCAAATCGTGGGCGGGCACCGTGGACAGCCCCCCCTGAAAACGGCCGATGGGGGTACGGGTCGCGGCAAGAATCGCGATATCTTTGTGCATATCCATTCCTTTCCTAAGTCACAGGCCCGACAAGCGGGCCCCCTACAGGCAGCCAGTGGTCAGCGTCAGGATCAGTACATATGCTGGCCGCCATTCATGGCGACGTTACTGCCTGTCATAAAACCAGCCGCTTCGCTGGCAATAAAGGTCACCAACGCGGCAATTTCCTCGGGCTGTCCCAAACGGCCCACCGGAATGCCCGCGATAATGCTGTTGCGCACATCCTCGGGCACCGCCATGACCATCTTCGTGGCCAGATAGCCGGGAGAGACGGTGTTGACGGTCACACCCTTGCGTGCCACTTCCTGTGCCAGCGCCTTGGTAAAACCATGCATGCCCGCCTTGGCAGCCGAATAATTGGTCTGGCCAAACTGTCCCTTGCTGCCGTTGATGGAGGAGATGTTGATCACCCGGCCCCAGCCGCGCTCGAGCATGCCATCGATAAAGGGCTTGGTCACGTTAAACACCGAGTCCAGATTGACCCGCAAGACCTCGTCCCACTTGTCCTTGCTCAGCTTGCGAAAAGTGCCGTCACGGGTAATGCCGGCATTGTTGATGAGGATGTCAACGTGCTGGCCGTCCTTTTCAATGGCCTGGGCCATCTGCTGGCAAGACTCGAAATCGGCAACATCAACGTGATAGCCCTGAAACTCATAACCGGCCTCGGCCTGTTCCTTGAGCCAGACCTGGGCATCGGCCTCGCTGCGCGAGTGGGTCACCAGTACCCGATGACCCGCATCATGCAGGGCACGGGCGATCTCTTGACCCAGACCGCCCATCCCTCCCGTCACCAACGCCGTGCGTTTAACCGTAGACATACCGCTTATGCTCCCTTTTGAGTGTCAGAGGCGCTGGCAGCATTTGCCCAAGGCGCGCCCCACTGCTTGAAAATATCCATGACCGGTACTGCAGCACTGGTCTCGCTGACCACGGCCAGCACCGACTTTTGCCAGGCTTCCAGCGCTTCTTGCAAACCGGAGGTGAACTTGGTCTGGTTCTCAATAGCCAGCTGGTTGATGGCCTGGCTGTCATTGACCCCGTGCTGGAACAGACGCCAGAACGTGTCGGCCGGCAGAGTTGCCAACGACTGCCAGTTGCCGGTTTGCAGCAAGTTCTCAATCTCAGCCGTGGTCTGCTCCACGCTTCTCAGGCTGCTTTTCTGTACGGACTCCAGCCAGCGGTGACCGCCCTCCTGCAACAGGCGCGTGATACGCAATTGCAGCTCGACATTGGCCTTGTACAGGTCCAGGGGAAGTGTCTCCATGCTCATCGAAATCTCCTTAAAGGAAAAAAGTGCCCCCTGACGGGGCCCAGTCCATCAAGCCATCTGAGAGATGGTGTTACGAAAACGCCGTAGCGACAGAACGAACAAAACCGTCCCGATCACCAACAGGGCCAAAAAGGGTTGCCACACCGTTTCAATACCGGCACCACGGAACAAAATGGCCTGCCCTAACGACACAAAATGCGTGGTGGGGGCAAGCTGCATCAGATGCTGCACAATTTCAGGCATGCTTTCACGGGGCGTGCGCCCGCCCGAGAGCAGGTTCATGGGCAGCAGGGTCAGCATCAGCAACAGGCCAAACTGGGGCATGCTGCGCGACAAGGTCGCCAGATAGATACCCATGGAAGTCATGGCAAACAGACACAGCACTGCGCCGCACAGAAACAGCGCAATGGAACCTTCAATCGGCACACCCAGCAGACCTTGCACCACAAACTTAAGCGATGCAGCCGTGGCGATCAGAACCACCAGCCCCATGGCCGTCACTTTGGAGGCCATAATCTCGCCCGGCGTGACGGGCATCACCAGCAAGTGTTCAATGGTGCCGTGCTCGCGCTCTCTGATCAGGGCAGCCCCGGTGAGAATAATGGACAGCATGGCAACCGAGTTGATGACTTCGGCAATACTGCCAAACCAGGCTTTTTCCAACGTGGGGTTAAAGCGGACACGCAAGGCCAGGTCCACCGGCAAGGTGTCAACGCTGCGGTAGCGCCGCACGAATTCGTTGACCTCACCCATTACCACCTGCTGGATATAGTTATTGCCGGTAAAGGCCTGGCTCATGCGAGTGGCATCAATATTGAGCTGCACCTCGGGGCTACGCCCCGCCAGGACATCGCGCTGAAAATTGGGAGGAATGTTCAACACAAAAGTGAACTGCCCAGTGTCCATACCCGAATCCATTTCGCCGTATTCGATCATGTGCGGGCGAATGAACTCCGGCGGATAAAAGGCCGACGCAATACGGGCCGACAAGGGGCTCTGGTCCTGATCCACAATTGCGATAGGCGCATTGTTCAAGGTTTCCGGCTGGGCAGTGGCCGAGGTGTAAATCGAGACCGAGAACACGTACACAATCAGCAGCAGCATCATGGGATCACGCCATAGACTCCAGAGCTCCTTGCGACCCAGCAACAGTACATTCTTGAGTTTTCTCATCTCAGCTCTCCTGCTTTCTGAGCAGCATGACCGCAGCGCCCAACACCACCGGGATGGCCAGCAACAAGGCAAACAGGGCGCCATGCAGGTCCGAGAAGGTCAAGGCCTTGTTAAACACCCCACGACTGATGTTGAACATATGCGTGGCAGGGTAAAGCTCGCCCGCCCAGCGACTGAGACCTTGCATAGAGGACACCGGATTCAGCAAGCCGGACAGTTGGGTGGCGGGCAGCATGGTGCCAATCATGGCAAAAAACATGGCGGCAATCTGACTGCGAGTCACGGTAGAAGCCAGCAGCCCCATGCCGGTCGAAATCACGCAAAACATCAAGGTCGCCAGACTCAGGGTTAGAAAGCTGCCCTTGATGGGTACATCGAATATCGTGATGGCCAGCAAGCACATGCACAAAAAGTTGACCATCGCCAGGCCAATATAGGGAATCTGCTTGCCCAGCAGGAATTCCACGCGCGTAACCGGGGTCACGTAGAGATTGATGATGGAGCCCAGCTCTTTTTCACGTACCACAGACAGCGCGGTCAGCATGGCCGGCAACATCAACAAGAGCACAGGAATGACGGCCGGAACCATCGCAGGAAGGCTCTTGACATCGGGGTTGTAACGGTAGCGGTCCTGGATACTGGCGGGCGTCACCAGCGCCCCTGCTCCCAAACGTTCTTTGGCCTGCGTAATCAGCCACTGCTGATGCATGGCTTTCACATAGCCCTGGATGGTCTCAGCACGGGTGGGCATGGAGCCATCCACCCAGGCGGCAATTTCAGGATTGCTGCCACGCAACACATCGCGACCAAAGCCCGGCGGAATCTCAATGGCCAGGGCAATCTTGCCGCGTCGCATTCTATCGTCCAGATCCTGATAATCCGTCAGCGGCGGCTGCTCCAGAAAATAGCGCGACCCTGACAGATTCAAGGCGTAGTTCTGACTGATGCTGGTCTGATCACGGTCCAGTACCGCATAGCGCAAATCCTCCACGTCCAGAGTAATGCCAAAACCCATCACAAACAGAAGAATCAGGGAACCGGCCAGAGCCAGGGTTGCCCGCACCGGATCACGGCGCAGCTCCAGCGTTTCGCGCCAGGTGTAACTCAACAGACGCTGCAGACTGAAACGCTCCTGATGCTCCTGCTGCTCGGGCGCTTCGACAAGCGTCGTCTGTTCGGTCGCGGGCTCGGCCTGCGGCTCGGGGCCACTGGCCTCGAGCAGGTAGCCGATAAAAGCCTCCTCCAGCGTGGCCGCTCCCCGTTTTTTCACCAGATTGGCGGGCGTGTCGCTATCGAGCACTTTACCGGCATGCATCATGGACATGCGGTCACAACGCTCGGCCTCGTTCATGAAGTGGGTGGAAATAAAAATGGTGACCTTGTCCCGTCGGGACAGCTCGATCAGCAAACGCCAGAAATTGTCGCGAGCCACCGGGTCCACCCCCGAAGTTGGCTCATCCAGAATCAGTAGCTCGGGCTTGTGGACCATCGCCACCGCCAGAGACAGGCGCTGACGCATGCCCAACGGAATGGCATCGGGCAGGCGATCCAGAATCTGGCCCAGCTCAAAGCGCTCCACCATTTCAGCGACACGCGCTTGCACCTGGTCATCAGGAACGTGGAAAAGCTGGGCATGCAGCACCAGGTTTTGTCGAACCGTCAGCTCGCCGTACAGGGAGAACGCCTGCGACATGTAACCCACACGACGGCGGGTATCGATGTCTTTGGGATTGACTTCGTGACCAAACAGCCAGGCCTGACCCTCTGAAGCCGGCAGCAGGCCCGTCAGCATCTTCATGGTGGTGGACTTGCCGCAACCATTCGAGCCCAGAAAACCAAAAATCTCGCCACGCCGGATGCGAAACGATACATGGTCCACGGCGGTAAAGTCGCCGAAACGGATGGTCAGTCCTTCGGCCTCAATGGCGATATCGTTCGCATCCACATCCAGTGGTGGTATCACAACCTCCTGGTGGCCCTGACGCTTGTCCTCGGGCAAAAGGCGAATAAAAGCCTGCTCCAGATTTTTGCTCTGTGTGCGTTCCAGCAATTCCCGGGGTGAACCCGTTGCCAGAATCCGCCCATCATCCATGGCCACCAGCCAGTCAAAGCGCTGAGCCTCATCCATATAGGCGGTGGCCACAATCACGCTCATGCCTGGGCGCTCACGTCGTATGCGCTCGATCAGGTCCCAGAACTGTTTGCGGGCCAGGGGGTCCACGCCGGTGGTGGGCTCGTCCAGCAGCAAGAAATCCGGGTCATGAATCAGCGCGCAACACAGCCCCAACTTTTGCTTCATGCCACCCGAGAGCTTGCCAGCCGGGCGCGTCAAAAAAGGATACAGTCCCGTGCTGCGTGTCAGATCGTCAATCCGGCGGCGGCGCTCGGCGGCATTGTGCCCAAATAAACGGCCAAAAAACTGCAGGTTCTCTTCCACCGACAAGGTGGGGTACAAATTTTTGCCCAGCCCCTGGGGCATGTAGGCAATGCGCGGGCAAATCTTATCGCGATGGCTTTTATCTGCCATATCGCCGCCCAGTACCTCAATGTGGCCTTCCTGAATCACGCGTGCACCGGCCAGCAAGGACAGCAAGCTGGACTTGCCCACACCATCCGGACCAATCAGTCCGACCATGCAAGCGGCAGGAACATCCAGGCTTAAACGGTCCAGGGCGAGCGTATCGCCATAACGCTGACTGAGCTCCGTTACACGAGCAACAGCCGTCGCTTGCTGCTTGGGCATGGTTTACTCCGTCAGGGTGGAAGTCAGCGACTCAGGCCAGCTGGCATTGGGGTCCAGCTTCACCCAGGCCACCCCAGGCAGGCCTGTCTTGACTTGCTCCAGGTGTTTTTTCAACAGCTCTGGAGCAATCTGAGCCTTGACACGAAACATCAGTTTTTGACGTTCTGACGCCGTCTCGACACTCTTGGGCGTGAACTGGGCCGAGCTGGCAACAAACGACACGGTGGCAGGAACAGGCATATCGGGGATCGCATCGAGCACCAGACGCACTTCGGAGCCCAGGGCCACCTTGCCCGCCACTTCACTAGGCAGAAAGAAGGTCATGTACACATCGGACAAGTCCAGCACATTGAGCACCCGTCCCCCGGCCCCCAGCACCTCACCAGGCTGGGCAACCCGAAACTGCACCCGTCCATCGCGCGGACTGACCAGCTCACTGTCGCGCAAGTCCGCTTCGATGCGGGCAACCGCGGCATGGGCGGCCTCAACCGCAGACTGGGCGCCGATCAACTGGGCCTTGGCCGCATTGATGGCAGCAACCGCCGCATTGGCTTGCGCTTGACTGGCAGCAACAGCTGCCTGAGCGCCCCGCACGCGGGCGCGGTCATCGTCCAGTTCCTGCACCGACGCGGCCCCTTCTTTGGACAAGGTGGTGGAACGAGCCAGACGACGCTGGGCAGCATCCAGTTCGGACTCACGCTGCCCGACCATCGCCTTGGCGGCAATCGCATCGCTTTCACGCAGTGCCACCTGGGCCTGCGCAACGGCCACATTGTTCTCAGCCTGCCGCAAACCGGCAACAGCCTCATCACGGGCAGCCTCCAGACTGTCTTGCTGCATGACAGCCAGCACTTCGCCTTTCTTCACAAAGTCGCCTTCGCGGGCCTCAATGCTCTGGATACGGCCGGCAAACTTGGTGGAGATATCAATCTCGGTCGCCTCGATACGACCATTACCGCTGACAAAGCCGTCACCCGGACCGGTATTGGACATTTTCTGCCATGCCCACCAACCCAGGCCTAGAACCCCGGCAACAATCAGGACAGGAACAATGTTTTTTTTCAAGGTAGAGGGTGTGCTCATAACTGGCTCGAAGATGAATCCGATTGAGAAGGGATAGAAATGTTTGTCAGGGTGTCGGCGGGGTCCAAGCCACCGCCCAGGGCGCTGTACAGCGCAATCTGACTGGCTAGCAGTGCGCGGCGCGTTTGCACCACCTGCTGCTCCACATCCAGCAAGTCTCGTTGCGCATCCAGCACTTCCAGATAAGCAGCCGACCCATTGTCGTAGCGCATCTGCGCTAAACGGGCGCGCTCGGTCTGGGCCTGACGGGCGACCAATTGGACCTCCAGCTGCTGACTTAACCAGCGACGCGCCGACAAGGCGTCCGAGACTTCACGAAAGGCACTCTGAATGGCTTTCTCGTACTCCGCCACTCGTATGTCACGGCGTACATAAGCCGCATCCAGGTTGGCACTGCGGCGGCCGCCATCAAAAATAGGCAGGGAAATGGTAGGAGCGAATGTCCAGGCCTTGCTGCCGGAATCGAACAAACCGTCCAACTCAGCGCTGGCCGTGCCGAAACTGCCCGTCAAGGCAATGCGTGGGAAAAAGGCCGCACGCGCCGCTCCAATGTTGGCATTGGCGGCGCGCAATGTATGCTCCGCGGCAATAATATCCGGCCGCCACAGCATCAGGTCCGAAGGTAAACCAGGGGCCAGCTCGGCCAACATCACGTTCTCGTTGATCGGAGCGCCGCTCAGGGGGACGCCCGGGTCCGCGCCCAGAAGTTGCTGCAGGGCATGCACTTGTACCGCCCGCTGCTGCTCCAGTTGAGCCAGTAGCGACTGAGCCTGTGTCAGCAAGGTTTGCACCTGGGTGACATCCAGCCTGGAGGTGGCCCCCACCTCGTAGCGGCGGGAAAAGATACGATAGGACTCCTGACGGCTCTCGACACTTTTGCGGGCAATCTGTACGCGTTCATCCAGTTCGCGCACGACCAGATAGTTATTGGCTACTTGCGAGACCAAGGCCACATGCACCGCCTGACGACCCGCCTCACTTGCCAGCCAGCCCTGCAACGCTGCATCTTCCAGGCTGCGCACCCGTCCCCATAAGTCCAGCTCCCACGTGGTCAAACCGATCTGCGCACGGTAATCCCCGCCTGTAACGGCCTGCCCGGAGGGATTCATATCGCCCGGCACACGCGACCGGGCTGTCTGACCGCCCACCGTAAACGCCGGAAAACGCTCGCTACGCTGCAAGTTCAGCGCGGCGCGCGCTTCCTCAACCCGTAACACGGCCACTCGCATATCGCGGTTATTGGCCAATGCGGTTTCAATCAGCTTGCTCAGAACCGGATCTTTAAAGTACTGACGCCACCCCAGGTCCCGCGCCCGCACCGCCTCGGCCTGCCCTGCGGACAGATCCGGATAGGCGTGCGGAACAGGGGATGCGGGCTGAACATAATCGGGCGCCATCGAGGTACAACCTGCCAGCGTGACCAGCAAGGCAGCCAGCGCGAAATAAGGACGACGCGCAACGCTTTGATGCTTGATACTCACATCGTGGGTCTGTGGAGCCATTTGGAAACATGCCTAATGAGAAAAAAGAAAACTGCCGTCAAGGCAATACAGCATGTCAGCAACTGGCGTTGCGCCGGTTGCCGACCTGGAACAAAGCGGCAAGCTCACTGTTGTGCAAGCTTGTATGACCAGACTGCTTACTTCACCAATACGTATTGACCGGGCGCGGGGCCTAGAGGGGCGTAACCCTGCTTGGCGGCACCCATCTGCGGTGGCTTTTTTGTTTGCGCGCCCGAGCGCGCTTTCAGCCATGCACTCCAAGCGGGCCACCAGGAACCTGAATGCGAAGCGGCTTGTGCCTGCCACTCGTCCACCAAAACAGGCGCTGTGCCTGCTGCACGGGTATGAATCTGATAATGACGGCGCGGATGGCCCGGTTCGCTGACGATTCCGGCGTTATGACCGCCTGTGGTCAAAACAAACGTGATCTCGGCAGGCACCAGATAATGCAGCTTATAAACAGAGCGCCAGGGGGCAACATGATCAGAAACAGTGCCGACGCAAAAAATAGGCAAATTAATGTGCGCAAGAGAAACGATACGACCTTCCACCGGATAACGGTTTTGACTTAAATCATTATTCAAATACATGCGCCGCAAATATTGCGAATGCATGGTGGCAGGCATACGGGTAGCGTCCGCATTCCAAGCCATCAGATCGTTAAGCGGACGGCGTTCACCCAATAAATACTTATTGACCAAAGGCGCCCATACCAAATCCGCGGAACGTAGAAGCTGAAAGGCCACTTCCATCTGATTGGCGCGTAAATACCCTTCATCGGCCATCTGGGCTTCCAGCAGACTGACCTGGCTTTCGTCGATGAACAAGGACAAATCGCCCGGCTCTGAAAAGTCCGTCTGCGCAGCAAAGAAGGTCAGGGAAGCGAGGCGCTCATCGCCATCCCGTGCCATGGCGGCTGCCGCGATCGCCAGCAGGGTGCCGCCCAGGCAATAGCCCGTAGCATGAATTTTCTGGCCGGGGACAATCGCGTTGATCGCATCAAGGCTGGCTTTCCAGCCCAGACGAATGTAATCGTCCATGCCAAAAGCATGATCCTGGGCCTGGGGGTTCTTCCAGGACACGCAAAATACGGTATGGCCTTGATCTACCAAGTATTTAATCAGGGAGTTATGGGCCGACAGGTCTAGAATGTAGTACTTCATGATCCAGGCCGGAACAATCAAAACGGGTTCCGGGTGGACCTGCTTGCTGCTGGGCGCATACTGAATCAGCTCGGCCAGCTCGTTGCGCAACACCACCTTGCCGGGTGTAGCGGCCACATCCTTTCCTACCTGAAAATCCTCGGTCCCGACAGGCGGCTCACCCGCTAGTTGGGCCTGCATATCCTGCTGCCAGTTCTCCAGACCGCGACTGAAATTCGCGCCCTGCTCGGCCAGGGTTCTGTCCCATACCAGGGGGTTGGTCCAGGCAAAATTGCTGGGACTCAGCATGTTCAGCCATTGCTCGGCACCAAAAGCGACCAGCTTTTGATGATGCGGCTCAACGCCAGCCACTCCTTCAGTGGCACTTTGCCACCATTGCTGCTGCGCCTGATAGGTCTGTCGCAATAAATTGAATGGCCAACGGTCCCATGCAGGATCAGAAAACCGACGGTCGGCAACAGCAGCAGACGACGGGGTCTGAACAGAGGCGTGAGCAGGAAGTTGAGCCGCCGCTGCCAGCTCTTGGCTCCATTCGCGAAACAACTGCTCCCACTGGCGTTGAGCCAGTTGTCTGAGCTGCTCCTGTTTACCTGGGCTCAAACCCAGATGGCGTATCCAGTCCATCCAGGCTAGAAACTGCGATTCAGGAGAGAGCGAGCTCCAGATACGAGCCCAAGCGGCTCGTGCGGATGCGTCCAGATGCTCAGTCTGATCAGGGGACTGCCTACTCACCATTGTCACTCCGCAAAAAGTACATCCAAAGAAAAAGCAGATACGACCGCTTAGTCTTTTTGATAATACACCAGTTTACATCTAAACTTTTTGCATGCAGGCCTTTTAACAAAAACCTATAAAAAACCTTTGCGTTAGATCAAGCTCATGACACATAAAAACACAACATCCAAGCTGCACTTGTTGTTATACCGTGCCTGAAATGAAATAGGGAAATAAAACGGAAATGAAAATAAATAAACCTTCCCTAAAAAGGGAAGAAACCTAAAAGAAAAACCAATGAAATCTATTGAAACAAATACGGTTTTAAAGTCAGGACAGAACTATTATTTCTGCCGCCATATGACAAAACAAGCATGTGCCCAGGACACGCTTACCTTCTGGCAAACCGGGGCCCGAAACTGACGGCCTGATATACTGCAAGCCCCCATCTCTTGCCCATCCCTACAGGATGACATGACAGACTCACCTAGCAATAAATCGACAAAAAACGAAAGCACAAACAAGCGACGCTACCTGTCCTCGGCCGAGCGCAAACGCGAAATTCTGAGCGCCGCCTTTGAAGAGTTTTCTCACCGGGGATTTCTGGGTACCTCGCTGGAACGCATCGCGGCCCGCGCCGGCATTTCCAAGTCCGGAATTTACGCGCACTACAGCAGCAAAGACGAGGTATTCGAGGACATGCTTCGCCACACTCTGCTGCCTGCTCAAGGCCATGCCTTCGAACTATCGGATTCTTACCAGGCCGATACTTTGTCCTGTATCGTGGACGAGTATCTCAAGCAACTGTATGAACGTCTGTCCAGCCCGGATGTGCAAGCCATGTTCAGGCTATTGATGACAGAAAGCGGTCGAGTGCCTGATCTGGCGCATTACTGGGGCAAGCAGCTCCTGAGCCAGAACTACATGGCTAACCAGGCTTTCTTTGAAGCGGGAATACAGCGTGGGCTCATCCGCCCCGATGTCAGCGCCTCGGACTACACGCTGGCTGCCTCGCCCTCCCTGATGTGGCTGATGGTCCTGCTGGTCCTGGGACCGGAAAACTCGCCCGTGGCCTTTGAAGAAGTCCGTCTGTTGCACAAGCGCCTGCTGATGGAACAACTGCAACCCACCGCTTAAATGGGATCGGTCAGCCCAGCCCCAGGCGCCGGGCTGCTGCAAACCGCAAGCGGGGGTGCAATCGCCCCACTCCTGCGTTGAGTCATAAGCCTTATCAAGCCAGACATATAAGGCGGTCGGGCGCCCACGCTACACTGGCGACCGGTACACATTCCCTCAAACCGCAACTGCCCGTACAATAGTTGGTTGCAGTCCATTTTCAATGGGTTCCCTCACCCCATCCACCAAAAAGGTTCAGACATGATTCTGCCCGCTATGCCGTCTTCACGGCTGTCGCTGTATGTGCGACTTCTCATTGCCTTTCACGTATTCATCGTGATCGCCAGCAATTATCTGGTTCAACTTCCTATTGAGCTGTTTGGCTTTCATAGCACCTGGGGCGCTTTCAGCTTTCCTTTTGTGTTTCTGGCAACCGACCTGACCGTGCGCCTGATGGGTAAATCGCAGGCACGACGCGTCATCACCCGCGCCATGTTTCCGGCCCTGATCGCCTCCTATGTCGTCTCCGTGCTGTTCCATGAAGGCCAGTTCAATGGCTTGCAGGCACTGGGCGAGTTCAACAGCTTTGTCTTTCGTATTGCACTGGCCAGTTTCGCGGCCTATGTGCTGGGACAGTTGCTGGACGTACAGGTCTTTGACCGCATCCGCCGCGATTACACGCAGTGGTGGATCGCCCCGGCCGCCGCCTCAGTTTTTGGGCAGGCACTGGATACTCTGGCCTTTTTCGGCATCGCCTTCTGGCGCAGCAGCAATCCTTTCATGGCGGAGCACTGGGGCGAAATCGCGCTCGTCGATTACGTCATCAAGCTGGGGGTGAGCCTGTTGCTGTTTGTTCCTATGTACGGTGTCTTGCTCAACTCGCTGATCAGCACCATGAAACGCCGCGCCCTGAGCCCTGCGCAGGTCAAAGCATGAAGCCGCAGCTTGCCCGTCGTCGAGCCCTGGTCCTATTTTCGGGGGGACAGGATTCGGCCACTTGTCTGGCATGGGCTCTGGATCGTTTTGCGTTTGTGGAGACCGTGGGCTTTGACTACGGCCAGCGAAACCATGCGGAACTGCAATGTCGCCAGACGTTGCGAGAAAATCTGTGCCGACACTTTCCACATTGGGCAGAGCGCCTGGGCGAAGATCATGTGCTTGACGCCGGTGTTCTGGGACAGATAGGCGGCAGCGCCATGACTGAGCCTATGCGCATTGCGGTGCAGGACGATGGCCTGCCCAATACCTTCGTGCCCGGTCGCAACCTGCTGTTCTTTACTTTGGCCGCTGCCTTGGCCTACCGTCGCGGGCTGGATACGCTGGTAGGCGGCATGTCTGAAACTGACTACTCAGGCTACCCGGACTGCCGGGACAACACCCTTAAAGCTTTGCAAGTCGCCCTGAGTCTGGGCATAGAGCGTCCCCTAACCATAGAGACGCCCCTCATGTGGCTGGACAAGGCTGATACTTGGGAGATGGCCGACCAACTGGGCTCAGATGCTCTGGTCAGGCTGATCCAGCAAGACAGCCATACCTGTTACCAGAATGAGCGGGAAGCGCTGCATGACTGGGGATATGGCTGCGGACGCTGCCCCGCTTGCGAACTGCGCGCCAAAGGATATGCAAACTGGAGCAGGCGGCGTGCCGATCCCGGTCATTGAGCATTTCGGCAGGGATGCAGGATTCGATGCAAACGCAATGCGGTGGACAAAGAGTGGCTTTTCAATAGCAGCAGAACAGAACACCACATCAGAAAAATCAGGATGGGCGCACTGAAATAACGCTGGAATTTCACCGTTGAGTGTAAGCTGGAAAAATAATCTCCTGACTTGACCGCCGCACAAACCCACTCCCTTTCATCCTCAAGAAAAGGAACAGTCTGGGCTTGTTTCGGTAGTGAGCAATCGGAAAGATCATAAACCCATTTTTTATCTCCTGACGCCAGGAAAGAGCGCAAGCCCTTCTTGCCCTGCCATGCCCAAACCTCGCTTTCTTTAAATTTAATAATCGCATCGGGACGGATGACTAAAGTCGCGAAAATCGCGATCAAAAAAGTGATCAAAACCCAAAAAATCGGCAGCACCACCCGTTGCACAGCCTTGGGTTTCTCTACTCTTTGCTCTTTCCAGTTGACCCAGACCCCTGCTTTGCCCAGTGTTCTCAGAGCAATGGCGCTGGAGTGCGCCCATTTCACCGCGCGATGTGTGTCTTTCACTGTCTGAATATCATCAACGCGGTGGAGCCCGAACATGATCTTGAAACGCTCTACATCCAGCGATTTTTCTCGCTCGGCATCCAAATAAGCATCATAAAATTTGTCGCGATGAAAGAAAGACCATAGCTTATTGAAAAATATGAAATACGCCCCCCTTAAGAACAGGTAGAGCAAGCCCGCCAACACGCTCAGAAAGATAAATAAACTAAAAGCGGCAGAAAAATAAGAAAAAAGACTTGAGATAGTATTCATCATAAAAAAACCCAACCACCGAAGTGGCTGGGTCCTTATCAACAGAATGACACATTACAGCTGGGCTGGTTCCGTTTGTACCTGATACACCGGGTACGTACGACACAAGGTGACGATCTTCTCACGAATATCGTGCTTGACGGCCTCCAGCGTGCCCGCCTCATAAGCATCGAGCACATCGCACAAGTAATGCGCCAGTTGCTCGCAATCGGCCACGGTAAAGCCCCGTGTCGTCACGGCAGGCGTTCCGATACGGATACCCGAGGTCACCATGGGCGAGCGCGGATCGTTGGGCACTGAGTTTTTGTTGACGGTGATGTAAGCATCCGCCAGGGCATCACTGGCTTCTTGCCCGGTATAAGGCTTGGTCGACAGGTTAATCAGCATCATGTGGTTATCCGTACCCCCAGACACGATGGTATGGCCACGCTGAATCAGTATCGCTGCCATCGCTCGGGCATTACGCACCACATTTTGCTGATAGGTACGGAACTCGGGTTGCAAGGCTTCCTTGAAGGCAACGGCTTTGGCTGCAATAAGATGCATCAAGGGCCCCCCTTGCACGCCGGGGAACACCGCTGAATTCAAACGTTTGTAGAAATCGTCGCTTTGCCCTTTAGCCATGATCACGCCACCACGTGGGCCGCGCAGGGTTTTGTGCGTGGTGCTGGTAACCACATGTGCGTATGGCAAGGGGCTGGGGTACTCACCCGCCGCCACCAGGCCGGCCACATGAGCCATATCGACCCAGAACCAGGCACCCACCTTGTCAGCGATCTGGCGCATACGCGCCCAATCCTTCACGCGTGAATAGGCAGAGAAACCGCCGATCAACATCTTGGGCTTGGTCTCGATAGCAATCCGCTCCATTTCGTCGTAATCGATCAGCCCGGTTTGGGTATCGACGCCGTAAGGAACAATGTTGTAAAGACGCCCCGAAATATTGATGGGATTACCGTGCGTCAAGTGCCCGCCCTGCGCCAGATTCATCCCCATTACCGTATCGCCAGGTTTGAGCAGGGCCAGAAACACGGCGGTATTGGCTTGTGCTCCGGCATGAGGCTGCACGTTGGCATAATCGCAATCGAATAGGGCCTTCAGGCGCTCGATGGCCAAACGCTCGGCCACGTCCACAAACTCGCAACCGGCGTAATAGCGCTTGTCCGGATAACCCTCAGCGTACTTGTTGGTGAAAACGGAGTTCTGAACCTGCATGACCAAGGGGCTGGCATAGTTCTCCGAGGCAATCAGTTCTACATGATCTTCCTGACGGCTTTGTTCACCAGCCATGGCCTGAGCCAGTTCCTTGTCGAATTCAGCCAGAGTGAGTGTGTTGTCGTACATCGCTTTTCCTTAAAAAATCTTAGGTCAAATCGCAGCCACCTGCCTGGCCGCTCTGAGAGGCGGGCATCGCCCTTAACCGTGCGTGCGCACGAATTCGCGCATGAACAGCGCCAGCTCCTGTACCGCATCCAGGGTGACGGCGTTGTAAATGCTGGCGCGCAAGCCCCCAGTCGACTGATGGCCCTTCAAACCATGAAATCCGTTTTCCTGCGCTTCCCGAACAAATAGATCCTCCAAATTTCTTTCGGAAATATGAAAAGGAACATTATTGATAGATCGATAATCAGGCAAAACATGATTGATATAGAAACCATTACTGCCATCAATCACGTTATAAAGATGGCGTGACTTTTTCTTATTGATTTCATGCAGCACTTCTATTCCACCCGTACGTTCAATCCACTCCATCATCAAGCCCATCACATACCAGGAAAACGTGGAAGGAGTATTTAACAGGGACTGCTTTTTTGCCTGAATGGAAAAATCCAACGCCTGTGGCGTTGCAGCCAAAGGCTTGTCTAAAATAGCAGGATTGAGCAATACGAGCGTGACACCGGCAATACCCATATTTTTCTGGGCTGAGGCATAAACCAAATCATGTGCGGCAATGTCAATCGGCTTGGACATCAGGCTGGAGCAGGCATCACACACTAATGGAATAGACGAAATGGGTGGTTTTGAAAATTGCAAGCCCTGTGCAGTTTCATTCTCCGTGTAATGCAAGTAAGCCGCATCCAGATTAATATGAGATTCATTAATTTCAGGAACACGATCAAATCCAGTTTCATGAGAACTGGCAATGGTTCGCACAATCCCATATTGCCTGGCGGCATTAGCCGCTTGCTCCGACCACAAGCCCGTGTGTATATAGTCCGCTGTGTTTGTTTTATGAAACAGGTTCATCGGAATTTGAGAAAACTGCAGATACGACCCCCCTTGCAGGAGCAACACATGATAGTCCGATGGAACTGCCAGAACGCGACGCACCGCGGCGTCAGTCGCGTGGGCAAAATCCATAAAGGGCTGGGAGCGATGGCTGATTTCCATCACGGATACCCCCGTGCCGGCAAAATCGAGCAGTTCATCGCGCACTTGCAAGAGAACATCGATCGGCAAGGCGCTGGGCCCTGCGCTGAAATTAAAGGGTCGGGACATACTTGCTGAGATCCTGTACAAACCTGAACGCCGGAACAGGCCCCCCCTATTTCGGCAACGACAATCAAGTCTACGAGCACAATGGTCTGACTAGTCAGACCATTAATCTTCTCTGGAGCAGACCGCATGACGCGTTCGTTTGAACTGGACACCTTGAAAATGCGTCTTAACGATGACGAACTTCAATCCCTGGATCTTCACCAGCGTATTCAACGTGCCCTACGGGCGCTGATTCTGGATGGCGCTCTGGGTCCCGGAGTCAAGCTGCCTGCCACGCGCTCACTGGCCAAATCATTGAGCATGGCGCGCGATACCGTCGAGAACGCCTATGTCCAACTCCACCGCGACGGCTTTATCGTGCGACGTGAAGGTTCGGGCAGTTATGTCTCTGAATCCGTGGGAACCGAGCTGCGAGGCAGCGCCTACCGGCGCATCAAGGCCCAGGATCTGAAACGCAGCGTCATGGAACCGGGTACCGGCTTGAGCCGCCGGGGCCGCGCCGTATTTGAAAGTGGCGGTATTGCCGATCAGCAAACCATCAAGGCCTTTGCCACCGGCTTGCCTGAAACCCGCAACTTTCCGACCGATGTGTGGGAACGCCTGCAGCGTCAGGCCATGAAGGACTTTCGCGCCAACATCCTGCTACATGGTGATCCCCAGGGCACCGAGTCCTTGCGCAAAGCGATTGCCGTATACCTGAATCTGGAACGAGGCGCCAAGGTATCCGCGGATCAGATTCTGATTTTGAGCAGTACGCGCCAAGCTCTGTTCCTGTGTGCGCAACTGCTGGTCGATGCGGGCAAGCCCATTCTGGTTGAGAATCCAGGTTACTTCGGCGCGCGCAAGGCTTTTGAAGCGGCCGAAGCCCGTGTCGTACCTATTGGGGTGGACGAACAGGGCCTGCGCACCGAGCTTTTGCATGAAGACCGCAGCGGTGCAAACTGCATTTATGTCACCCCCTCCCATCAGTACCCAACAGGGGCGACCCTTTCACTGGAACGTCGCCTGGAACTGATACGCTGGGCGGCCGAAAATGGCCGCTGGATTCTGGAAGACGACTACGACAGCGAGTTTCATTATGACGGCCTGCCCACCGCCTGCGTGCAGGGTCTGGACAAGTATCAGCGTACGATTTACCTGGGCACGTTCAGCAAAACGCTCTATCCGGGGCTGCGCATGGGGTATATGGCTCTGCCGCCGGAGCTGGTCAAACCCTTTACACAAGCCCGCAGCATCATGGATGGGCACACTCCCCAGATACTGCAGCTGACCCTGGCGCGTTTCATGGAAGACGGCCACTACAACTCGCACATCCGGGCCATGCGCAAGCTGTACACGGGGCGTCGGGAGATCATGCTGGAGGCCATTGAACAACATCTTCAAGGTATTGTGCGCGCCGCCAGACCTGAGGGCGGCTTGCAGATACCCTGTTTCCTTGAGCCAGGCTGGTCGGAAGAACACACCTTGCGCCGCGCCCTAAGCGCTGGCGTACAGCTACCCGGTTTGAGCCGGCTGTATATTGGTGAGGAAAAACAACAGGGGTGGCTACTGGGCTATGCATCCTTGACGGCCTACGAGATTGAATCCGCCATGTTGCGTCTGGCCAACGCCTTGCGTCAGGGCAAGGGTTGAGCCAGGCTGCAGTCAATATGCAAGGGGATATCGCCGGTTCAGATCGGCTACCCCTTCTAAAATGGCATTTTCGGTGCGCGCGCTGCGAGCACCGCTGCGCACGCCGCCCAGCAACGCCAGAATCATGTCGCCAATTTCCTTGAAGTCATCCTCCCCCAGCCCCCGGGTCGTACAGGCGCCGCTCCCCACCCGTATGCCGGAATAGGCCGCATGAGCCTGCTCATACGGCACACGATGTTTGCTCAAGCTGATACCCAACTGCGCCAAGGCCCGTTCTACCAAGGGCCCGGACAACTCCCAGGGGCGCAGATCCACCACGCCAAAGTGGCAGTCCGTGCCTCCCGACACCACAGTCAGGCCACCTTCAGCCAATCGGCGGCACAAACTGCGCGCATTGATGATGACCGCCTGTGCATAGGCTTTATAGGCAGGGCTCATTGCCTCTCCCAGTGCCACTGCCTTGGCCGCCATAATGTTCAGCAAAGGCCCACCCTGCAGGCCCGGATACACAGCCTGACTCAGACGCTCCGCCAACTTGGGCTCATTACATAAAATGATGCCACCTCGGGGACCGCGTAAAGTGCCATGCGTGGAAAAAGTGGTCACATGGGCATGCGGTACGGGCGACTCCATCAAGCCCGCCGCCACCAGTCCGGCGCTATGAGCCAGATCCACCATCAGATATGCATTGACCTCGTTGGCAATCGTTCTGAACTCGGCAAAATCGGGCGTCCGTGAATAGGAGGAGCCACCCGCGATGATCAGGCGAGGACGCTCCTTGTGAGCCAAAGCACGCACCTCGTCCATGTCCACCCACTGGGTCTGGCGATCCACACCATAAGAACAGGTCTGAAACCAGCGCCCCGAAACATTCACATGCGAGCCGTGACTGATATGGCCGCCGGCACTTTGATCCAGCGCCAAAATAGTATCACCCGGCGAGAGCAGGGCCAGATAGACCGCCAGATTGGCCTGGCTGCCCGAGTGGGCCTGGACATTGGCAAACGCCGCCCCGAACACCGACTTGGCCCGCTCGATAGCCAGCTCTTCGGTTTGATCGGCTTGTTCGCACCCGCCGTAAATCCGTTGCCCAGGATAGCCTTGCGCCTGCTTGTTGCTGAGCAAGGAGCCCTGCACATCCAAAACGGAGCGGCTCAGGTAATTCTCGGAAGCGATCAGCTCAATGGTGTGTTGTTGGCGACGCCGTTCGGCTTCGATGATGTCCCAAAGATTGCGATCGCTTTGCTGTAGAAATTGCGAACCCACCACAGGCAGGTGGGAGGTGTCGCCACCGGCAAGACTCTTCATGGGAGTTCCTGTTTAGATATAAGCCCCTTGACGGTCGCGACCGTTTTTCAGTCACGAGACAAAAGGGCAAGCCCGGGCATGTCGTTTTCCAGGGCGAAAGATAAACATCCTATTCTGTTTATCGTCCAATCAAACAGTCCATTAAAAATTAATTCACCAGACCACTTTTAATCATTATTGTCCGGATAAACATTCAAGGCATAAAGAATTAAAAATCCCTTGAAACACAGCAAGAAAGCCAATCCCGATTATTTCAGTCAAGAATTAAAACAGAAATCAAATTTTTATTCTTAAGTGGTCTGTTAAATAGCCTGAAAATGGTCTGTCATTTATTGTCATAGGATCATTAGAATGCAGCCAACGAATACTCAATGCCCATACTTCTAAACGCTCAAACAGATTATCACTCTTTTCAATCTGCGCATTAAAACCATCCCCAGTTTTCCCATAACCACAGGAAACGCCATTGCTTTAACGGCAGTTCAACCGCGCTGATCTTGCAAGGTTCCTAAAGACCCGGTAACGGGCTTTTTTTGAAACCGGGCTGAAAGAGCAGCAAATCCTTTTAAGCCTGCGAATTTCCATTCGGAAATAGAGACAGGTGGAATAACAAAACGATCTGTTCATTTCGAACGGATCGCAACCAACAGCAAGGAAGTTTGAAATGACTATCAAAAGCTACGAAACCGATGATGCTGTACGTAATATGCTGCAAAAGCTGTCTGTACTTTGGAAAAACCGGGCGGCGGTCAATCAGGAGCTGCCGGACTACAACAATTTGGCATTCGATCCGAACAAGGCCGATTTCAGCGAATGTCTGCTGCCTTTCCGTGAGCACCAGGCCTGGCTGGAAGCACCTGAGGAATTGAAATCGCAGTGTCTGTCTTACGCTTGGGGGATCTACAACCTCAAGACCATTTATGTGGAGTGCAACGTCGTCACTCCGTCCTGCGAAGACATCATCAAGACGCCGCCACCGAGCGCCAACCGCAATCTGCTGCAGGATGTGATGTCCCAGGCCTTGCTGGATGAAGCCCTGCACACCCGCATGTCCATCATGGCATGCAACTACATCTATTCCATGCGCGGTCTGCAACCTTTGGATTTCACCAACTTCAACCTGGTGCAATGGCGCAACGACATCCTGAGCCAGTGCAGTTCTGAATCCGAGCGTCGCCTGACCCGCTTTGCCATTGCCTGCGCGTCCGAAACCCTGATTACCGACTACCTCAAGACCATGGCTGAGGACAAGAGCATCCAGACTATCTGCCATGAAGTGACGCGCACGCACGCCATGGACGAGTGGAGCCACTCCAGCGTATTCAGCTTTGTCGCCTCGGACATCATTCACGGTCTGAGCCAGAAAGAGCGTGAGCATATGCGTGCCGTTATCCTGCGCACCGTGGAAATGTTCGCCAACAACGAAATGGGCGCCTGGGAAAAAGTGTTCTCCATGGTGAACTTCCCCAATGCACGCGACATTTTGCACGACACCGGCGATTCCAACGAAATTGGCGTGTACACCGGTTCGGTTGAAAGCCTGATCGAGCGCATTGGCTTGAACAGCAAATCGGGGCAGGCACAGGCCCAAGACGAGCAACAGGAGGCGCTGCAATGACAGCCATGATTCAGGCGCGCTGCGAGACCGTTCGCCCCGAGGCCGGAAACGTCAAAGTGTTCACCTTGCGCGTGCAAAGTAAGCATTTCGATTTTCTGAGCGCCTTGCGGGCCGGCAAGCATGTCGCCCTGAGCTACCCCGATACCGGTGGCACGATTCAACAGCGTATGTATTCGATCACTCGCGTGGCCGATCCAGACCTGATTGAAATTGCTGTCAAAGGTTCGGGCCGCAATAGCGTCTCCGATCATTTGCACGCCACGTTGCGCGAGGGCATGAGCGTGCCCCTGCAGTATGTGGCAGGCGAGATTTCGGTAGATTCTATTGTCGGTTATGAGCGTATCGCCATGATCGCTGGCGGCATTGGCATTACCCTGCCCATTGCCTTGCTGCGTGAACTGGCGGCGCGAGCCCAGGACGGCTTGCCAGTACCACAAGTACATTTGCTGCTCAGTATTGCCCGTATTGCCGACATTCCCTTTTTGCATGAACTATTGCAACTGGATCTGACCAGCAGCTGGTTCACGCTGACGGTGTTTGTCACGCAGGAAAAAATCCGTGAAAGCGCTCATTTCAAGGTGGGACGACCCTCCTTTGAAAATATGGAGCAACTAAAAGATCCGCAGGCCGTCGTCATTTGCGGCAGCCACGGCTTTGCTCAAGCCCTGCGCGAATACACCAAACAGGCACACCCCATCTCGCATATGTTGATCGAGGCGTTCTCCCCGCCGGCCAGCTCGGCCGCAGAGATCCAGCCTGCAGCTGGCAGCGCCCCCTTGCAGATCAATGTACGCAGTACCGGACAAACACTCTCGCCCGAACCGGGCAGCAGCCTGCTGGAAATGCTGGAAGCAGCCGATGTACCCATTCGCAGCCAATGTCGGTCGGGCATTTGCGGCGCGTGCCGGGTACAGATCTCGGAGGGCGAATACCGCTCTGAACCTGACTTTTGCCTGAGCGATCAGGACAAGGCGCAGGGCCATGCTCTGGCATGTTGCACCTTCCCGCTATCGGGTGCCATGAATGTAGACATCGGCACCACAAGCTGACATCCTTACCCTCTGGACTGAAAGAAAACCTTATGAAGAAAGTCATCGCACTGCGTCATATTCATTTTGAGGACTTGGGCACGCTGGAGCCTGTTCTGATCGAGCAGGGCTACCAAGTTCACTATATTGACCCTTCCGTCGAGTCTGTGCGTCACTTGGGAGCACAGGATGCGGACCTGCTGGTGGTATTGGGCGGGCCGATCGGCGCTTACGACGAAAAAATCTACCCCTTCCTGAGCGATGAGCTGGAACTGATCCACAAGTTCCTGCTGGCTGGCAAGCCCCTGCTGGGCATTTGCCTGGGCGCACAATTGATTGCGCGCGCGCTGGGCGCCAATGTCTACCCGCTAGGTGTCAAGGAAATCGGTTTCTCTCCTCTGAAACTGAGCGAGGCAGGCAAGGAGTCGCCTTTGGCCGCCATCAGTGGCATTCCCGTTTTGCACTGGCATGGGGATCAGTTCGACATTCCGGATGGCGCCGTTCATCTGGCCAGTACCGATGTAGGCCAGAACCAGGCCTTTTCCTTCGGCACTCAAGTCCTGGGCCTGCAATTTCACCTGGAAGCCGACACCAGCAAGCTGGAGCGCTGGCTGGTCGGTCATGCCAATGAGCTAGGACACGCTGACATCGATCCGCAAATGCTGCGCCTGGAGGCCATGGCAGTACAGAAACGCCTGCATGCCGCTGCCGCTACGGTTCTCAACAGCTGGCTCAGCCAACTCAAGCAAGCCGACAAAGCCGATTGTGCTGCATGAACAATGCGGTAACGTTTGTTGATCGGGAACGACATCCCTACCATGTGGATGTCGTTTCCATTCAGTCCCAAGTGGTTTACGGTCGGGTGGGCAACAATGTTGCTGGCCCGACCTTGCGCCGATACGGCTTTAAGGTGGCGACCGTTCCGACTGTGCTCCTGAGCAATAATCCCCAGTATCCAACCGTCCATGGCGGCGCCGTGCCCGACGAGTGGCTGGAAGGATTCTTGAACGACCTGGTGTTACGCGGTGCTCTGGACCAGGTGCGCGCGGTCCTGATCGGCTATCTGGGCAGTGCCCAACAGGCCGTCATCATTGCGCACTGGCTCCAAACCTTGCTGCGCCAACACCCGGATGTACTCGTCATCGTCGACCCTGTCATGGGCGACCTGGATGTAGGCGTCTATGTGGACCCGGCACTAATCGACAGCTACCACGACACCTTGCTGCCACTGGCCAATGGTCTGACCCCGAATAACTACGAACTGTCCCTGTTGGCCCAACAGCCCTGCGATACCGTTCAGGCCAGCTCCAGCGCCGCGCACAAACTGCTTAACGGTCGCACGGAGTGGGTCATTGCCACCAGTGCTGCTCCCCAATCCTGGCAGGATGGGCAGATCAAACTGTTAATGGCCCGCAAAGAGCCCCGCGCCGACACCTTGCTGGGTCACCCCCGCGTCGACTGCGCCGCCAAAGGCACCGGCGATCTGTTTGCCTCGACCTTGCTCGCCCATCTGATCCTGGGCGCAGACCTGCATTCGGCCGTGCATACAGCCAGCGCCAGTGTGCTGCATCAGCTGGAGTTGACCCGGCAGGCCGGACACCAGGAACTCATTTTGCCAATAGATCCTTTCCGACCCTGAGCAAATATTTCCTAATCTAACAAACCTTTCAAGCGGCAGTCGTTCTCGTTAAGCTGTGCCCTCTTAGTTACAAACGGAGCATGACATGGGGCTGCCTTTTAAAAGCACGCTACATCCACGGGTGTTCTGGGGATCGACCTTTATCGTCCTGATCTTCTTGCTGATCGGAATTATTTTCCCTAAAGACGCCGCACTTATTTTTGAACAGCTACAAAACTGGGTCATTAAAAGTTTCGGCTGGTTTTATATCCTGGCTGTGGCCCTGTTTTTCTTTGCCGTGGTCTACCTGGCCTTGAGCCGGTATGGCAATCTGAAATTGGGGCCGGATGATTCGGAACCCGACTACCCGTACCTGACCTGGATGGCCATGCTGTTTGCCGCAGGCATGGGCATTGGCCTGATGTTCTTTGCCGTGGCCGAGCCGCTGCAACACTTCTCGGCCCCACCCTCGGGCCTGGCCAGCACCGTCGAGGCGGCACATCAGGCACAGATCATCACCTTTTTTCACTGGGGCGTTCATGCCTGGGCCGTTTACGCGGTCGTGGGTTTATCCCTGGCCTATTTCTGCTTTCGCTATAACCTGCCCCTGACCATTCGCTCGGGACTCTATCCCTTGTTTGGCAAACGCATTGAGGGCTGGATTGGCGACAGCGTCGATATCTTTGCCGTCTGCGGCACCTTGTTCGGTATCGCAACGTCCATGGGCCTTGGGGTGCTGCAAATCAATGCTGGCCTGGAACATTTATTTGGCTGGCCGCAGGAAACCTGGCTGCAAATTGTTCTGATTGTGGTCGTTACCGCCTTGGCCACCCTGTCCGTTGTCAGTGGACTGGATGTAGGTATACGCCGGCTCTCTGAATTGAATCTGCTGGTTGCCGTTGCCCTGATGCTGTTTGTGCTCTTTGTGGGCCCGACGGCCTTTTTGATGAATGCTTTTGTACAGAATATCGGCGGTTATCTCGATAACTTTTTTGCGCGCTCATTCAGTACACAAGCATTCCGCGGGCAAAGCTGGATGAAGGCCTGGACACTGTTTTACTGGGCCTGGTGGATTGCGTGGTCACCCTTTGTAGGCATGTTTATCGCCCGTATTTCCCGTGGTCGTACAGTCCGCGAATTCGTGCTGGGCGTACTGCTGGTGCCCACGGTGTTTACCTTCTTCTGGATGACCGTCTTTGGTAATACCGCCATCTTTCTGGACATGGGTGTGGCAGCTGGCCAACTGGCCCAGGATGCTGCTGCAAATGCCTCAGTGGCCCTGTTCGAGTTTCTGGAATACCTACCCTGGTCCAATGTCACCTCGACCTTGGCAATTATTCTGGTAGC
>JQGF01000800.1_pt1 | contig 28012 bp, 28 predicted proteins | sample 210201 | NCBI WGS metagenome assembly JQGF01 (sample SAMN02947780, study PRJNA257236) | wastewater metagenome | biome: Domestic wastewater sediments; material: Domestic wastewater soil sediments and water; isolation source: domestic wastewater sediment treated with ammonia and hydroxylamine at...
GCTCCGTACTATCGCAGCTCGCCAGAAATGTTCGAGCGCATCGAGGTCTTGAAAGGGCCGTCGGCCCTGCTGAACGGTATGCCGCCTAAAGGGTCGGTTGGCGGAGCGGTCAATCTGGTGCCCAAGCGCGCTGGTGACGATCCTTTGGCGCGTTTGACGGCCACCTATATGTCGGACAGCGAATTTGGCGGGCATATCGATCTGGGACGGCGTTTCGGCGAAAACAAGCAGTTCGGTATTCGGGTCAATGGCGTCTATCGTGACGGCGAAAGTGCGGTACGCGATCAGAAAAAGAAAGTTCAGTTGGTCTCGGTGGGCTTGGACTGGCGTGCAGAGCGGGTGCGCTTGTCGGCCGATCTGTACCACAGCAAGGAACGTGTGGATGGCCCGACCCGGGGCATTACTCTGGCACCTGGGCTGGAGTTGCCCGCGCCGCCCAGCCCGGATACCTTGCTCAATCCAAGCTGGGCCTTTAACGACGTGACGGACGAGGGTGCCATGCTGCGCGGCGAGTTTGATATTAACGAGCGTTGGATGGCGTATGCGGCCGCCGGGACCAGCAGGACGGATTTTTCGTCGCAAAACTCGGCACTTGCCCAGGTGTTCAATAGCGCGGGCGACTATCGGACCAATCTGGGCGATGTGTCCGACAAGGTCAAGCGCAAGTCGGGGGAAGTGGGGGTGCAAGGGCAGTTCCAGACCGGACCAGTCGGGCATCGCCTTGCCATGAATGTGACCCACTATAAAGAGGACTATCAGTTAAATGCGCGCCGTGGCGTGCTGTCCAAGGATTGGGTCACCAATTTGTATGATCCGGTTTGGGGGCCGCGTCCATCGTTGTTTAATCCTCAGCCGATCAACCGCAGCGAAACGCGCCTGACCAGTTACGGACTGGCCGATACCTTGTCGTTTGCCGACGAGCGTGTCCAATTGACGCTGGGGCTGCGTCGTCAGAATGTAGTCACGGAAAGTTTTCACGGGGTGACCGGCAAGCGCATGGGGCAGCGTTACGATCAAAGCGCCACGACCCCGGCGGCGGCATTGTTGATCAAGGCCACGGACGAGCTATCTGTGTATGCCAACTATATCGAGGGCTTGAGCCAGGGGGCGATTGCGCCAACCACGGCTTTGAATGCCGGCGAGGTGTTTGCGCCGTTCAAGACCCGGCAAAAGGAAGTGGGCCTGAAGTTCGATCTCGGTCAGTTTGCCCATACGGTCAGCCTGTTCGAGATCAAGCGACCCAGCAGTTATCTGGACCCGGCCAGTGCTATTTTTTCTTTCGGCGGCGAGCAGCGTAACCGGGGAATCGAATGGACGTTCTTCGGTTCGCCGATGGAAAACGTGCGCTTGATGGGGGGGATTGCCTACACCGATGCCAAGATGACCCAGACAGCGGGCGGCGTGAACCAGGGCATGCAAGCTACCGGCATTCCCAAGTGGCAGGCCAAGGCAGGGGTGGAGTGGGATACGCCCTGGGCGCGGGGGTTGACCTTGACGGCGAATGCGACGACGGTATCGCGCCAGTACATCAATGCGGATAATTCCTTGGCGGCACCGGGCCGGACTTTGTTTGATGTGGGGGCGCGTTATGCCACTACGGTGGCCGGACGTCCGGTGACGGTGCGGGCCAGCGTGCTTAACCTGACCAACAAGGCGTATTGGGCCAAGCCGCATTACACCAGCCTGGGCCTGGGGGCCCCGCGCACCTTTATGTTGTCGGCGTCGATGGACTTTTAAGCGCCGTTGCTATCAGTACGATCTGCCTGATCGGAAACGCTGTTCCGGTCAGGCAGGCCCAGATTCAGGCCTTGTCTGGATTCAGCGCCAGGGCCAGACGGGCACCGGCCACCAGTGCCAAGGCGGCAATGAAGGAGCTGTAGGCCAGGGTGGACAGACCGGTCAGTCCCTGGCCTATGGTGCAACCCAGGGCCAGGATGCCGCCCACGCCCATCAGCAAGCCGCCGGCAATGTAGCGGGCCATCTGGCGGGGCGATTCAAAGCCTTCCAGTTGCAGGCGGCCACGCAGCAGGGCCGTCAGGAAGGAGCCGATCAGCACGCCCAGCACCAGCAGTATGCCAAAGCGCGGGCTCATGCCGGTGGCGATCATGGCGTATTGGATGGCATCGCCGACCGGGGCCACAAAACTGAGTGATGTGACAGGCTGTGGCTCGAACGGGTCGTTGCCCAGCCAGCCTGTGGTCAGCCAGCCGGCCACGATCAGCAGGCCGATGACCAGGCCGCCGAGCAGATCACCCAGCCGCTGGCCGCTTTGGCGGGGCGACAGGGCAAACAGCAAAAGCCCCGCTGCCAACGTCCAGACAAGCACGGTTCTGGGCAGGCCCGGTGCCAGTGTGGCGGCGGGCAGGGTCAGACTGCTGATTTGCGCCAAGTACAGACGCAGTGGAGCCAGCAAGCCGGTCAGCGTGATATAGGCGGCAATGCCCAGGCACAGCAACACCACCAGGGAGCGTAGATTGCCCTGTCCCAGCAAGACCAGGGCGCGCGCGCCGCAACCATTGGCCAGGCCCATGCCCAGACCGAACAGCAGTCCGCCCAACGGCAGCAGCAGCCACGAGATGGTGGGGGCCAGGTACAGAGACCGGCCGATGTCGACCAGTCCCTGCCCATAAGCCAGTTGGGTACCGGCCAGGGCAACGGCCAGGGCCGCGGCAAAGGCGTGCAGTTTGTAGCCGCTGCGTCCGGTCCATACTTCTTTTAAGCCGCGATGCAGGCAGAAACCCGTGGCCTGGGCGCAAACGCCGAATAGAATGCCGATGGCCAGGCTGGTCCAGAGTACGAGTTCAGTGTTTTCCATGCGCGAAAGAAGGTGGTGGATAGAGAAAGCCCCTGGTTCAGGCGCGCGTACCCCAGATGTCGCGGGTAATGGCCTTGTACCAGGCTTCGCCGTATTGGGCTTCTAGTTTGCGGAAGGTGGCATCGGCCTCTTTGGGGCTGACACCGCCCGACGCTTCGACGATTTTGCCTTGCGCAACACCATACAGGTGGCCGACCGAGATGCCGTAATCCGGGGCGATCAGACTGTAGCAGGTATTGGCAAAAGATGCCTGGGCAGCGGGTTTGCCGGCCAGCGCGTTGACGATGGCGGCAGCGGCCACTTTGCCTTGCGTGTTGGCGACAAAGCCGGACTTGGGCATGGGCGAGGCAATGGTGGCGTCGCCCACCACGTACACATCGGCCACCAGCTCGGACTCGAAGGTATCGGGTTTGATGGGTACCCAGCCGCTGGCGTTGGTGACACCGGCTTTTTCGGCGATGGCTCCGGCTTTCTGGGGCGGGATGACGTTCAGCACGTCCGCTTTATGGATCTGGCCGAATTCGGTTTCCACGCTCAGGTTCTTGGCGTCCACGCGCACGACCTTGCCGTCCTTGGACATGGGCACCCACTCGATCAGGTCGCCATAGTGTTTTTTCCAACCGTCCTGGAACAGACCCTGTTTGGAGAAGGCGTCTTTGGCGTCCAGGATCAGAATCTTGGATTTGGGTTTGTTTTGCTTGAGGTAGTGCGCCACCATGCTGACCCGTTCGTAGGGGCCGGGCGGGCAGCGGAAGGGGTTTTCCGGTGCCACCATGACGAAGGTGCCGCCGTCGCGCATGGCGTCCAGCTGGCGCTTGAGCAGGCGCGTTTGATCTCCGGCTTTCCAGGCGTGCGGAGCCAGTTCGGCCGCGGCCTGGTCGTAGCCTTGCAGCGCACCCCAGCGAAAGTCTATGCCGGGCGAGAGCAGCAGTTTGTCGTAGGGCAGCACCTGTCCCTGGGACAGCGTCACCTTTTTGCCGGTGGTGTCGACGGCAGTGGCGACATCGTGAACGACGGTGATGCCGGCGGCCCGCAGGTCGTCAAAACCGTGGCCTTGCTGCTCGAAGGTGCGCAGGCCGGCCAGATACAGATTGGTGAAGGGGCAGGTATAGAAGGTGCGCGATGGTTCGACCAAGGTGACCTGGATGGCCGGGTTGCGTTGCTTGATGTAGCGGGCGGCGGTTGCGCCGCCAAAGCCACCGCCGATGACCACGACCTGCCCGGCCGCTGCGCGGGCCAGACCGGGAACGGATAGCAGGGCGACACCGGCCGCGGTCGTTTGTCCGACACGGCTCAACCATTGGCGACGGGTGAATGTTGCGGGGGATTTCATATCAGCGGCCTTCCGTACCAGTGTTGGGTTTGACAGTGATCTGCGAGAAATGACGGGCCAGGGCGGCCAGTTCGTCGTCGCTGAAGCCTTTGATCAGGCGGTTCATGATCGTGGTGTTGGGAGGCGGCGCATCGGATTTGAAGGCCTGTAATTGGGACAGCAGGACTGCTTCGGGGCGTCCGGCCAGGGTGGGGATGAGTGTGTTCGATTGTCCGCCCGGTCCGTGGCAATTGGCACAGGAGCCGGCGGCAACCGTGACATCGAACGTGGATTGCCCGGCCCACGCCGACAAGGGGGCGGCGCTCCAGGCAAGGAGGGCGATAGCGGCCAGTCGGCCTAGGTGGGGAGTGCGCATGGCGTTTTACGTATCCGTTTGCAACAGTGGGAATGAGAGGAGGCCAAGAGTAGCATTCTCATCAGGACTGAACGGCATGTGCATATGCACCGGAGGCATGAAGGGCGTGGATGCTGGCGTGGCCGGTTTTTTGGACCCGGCCCCCAGTGTTGTAAATCAGCCCGCCAGGGTCAGGGAGGTCTGTCCGGTGATGGTGGTGCCCGCATCGTCAGTCCAGCTCATCTGCAACTGACCGGAGCGACTCGCGACAAAAGTGAACTCGATGTAGGGGTTCTGGGAAATGGCGGTTTCGGGGTTCCAGGTGAACAAGGGTTCGCCATCCAACGTGGCCTGGAATACCTTGATGATGTTGCGCGGGATTTCCTTGCCGTCCGCGCCTTGGCGCAGGCCGCTTTCCATGCGGTGTTCGACCAGGGCGCGCACGCGCACCAGTTCGCCGGCCTTGGGCGAGGCATTGCTGATCCAGATACGTGGTTTGCTCATGATGTCTCTTGGTTTACATGCCGCAGCCGCCGGCGGTTACGGTGATGTGGTGGCGTGCGCTCAGGCAGCGGCCATCGCTCATGCGGGCCAGGGCGCGTACGTGTTGGGTTTCGATCAGGCGTAGCCGCACCGCCACTTCGGTGGTGCCGGCCAGTGGGGTGAAGGTAAACCGGCAGGCCAGCGGATGGGGATTGCCTTCGGCCAGGATGACCAGTTCCTTGCAGTACGAGTCCGGGGTGATGGGCAGTTCCAGAATCGCCTTGGCCGGCACGGCAGAGGGGTTGTCGCCCAAGACCGGCATTTCCAGTTTCAGGCCTTGTTCCAGCGGCACCGCGCCTTGCAGGAATTCGTCCACGATGGCCTGCACTTGGGCGGGCGTGGCGGGTTTAAGGAGCTGCTGGAAGGCCGGCTGTGCCTGCAGCACAGTGGGAGCCCAGGCGGTGCCCAGGCCCGCGGCCGCACCCAACAGTAACTGGCGGCGGCGGGCAAAGCGTGCGGGTGTCTTAGAGAAAGTCATTGAAACGGCTCTTGATCCATTGGAAGTCTTCCTGGACGAGGTCGCTGGTGCGCACATCCATGTCGATCTGTGTCTGCAGCACTTTGCCGCTGGGGTCTACTTCGTATTCAAATTTAACGGAAATCTCTTCCTGGGGATCGCCGTTGACCATCATGTAGCACAGGTTGTCCGGCAGTACCGGCACCACTTCCTTGCCAGCCACTCGCTCGGCGATATTTTGGGCCACGATCTTCGCGATGGCGTGGGCCACGTGCGCGCTTTTCGGGTAATGGCCGAACTGGTCTGAGATAAAGCCCATCGAGTCGCCTACGATGTAGACATCTTGGTCGCTTCTGGCGGTGTACAGGCGCGGGTGCATATCGGCCCAGCCTGTGGGTTTGCCGTCCGGGCCGGTGCCGATCAGGCCGGCGTGCCAGACCATGTCGGCGGCCTGGTGGGGCGGCATCAGCACGGCGTCGTCAAAGTCGAAATCGCCCGCAGCAGTCTTGATGCGCTTGTTAAAGGGGTCGACCTCGCGCACGACGGCATTGGGCACGTGGGTGATGATGTCTGGATACAGCTCCTCGAAGGCAGCGCGGTAGCCCTCGCCGATAGGGGCGATTTTGGGCTTGGGGTCCAGGATGATGATTTTGCCCGGTATCTTGTTGTGCTTGATGTGCCAGGCCATCAGACAGGCGCGCTCGTAAGGCGACGGTGGGCAGCGGTGCGGGGGCGGCGGCAGCGTCATGACGATGGTGCCGCCCTTGAAGGCTTTGAGCTTGTTCTTGAGCGCGAACATTTCCGCATTGGGAATGTAGGCGTTGGGAAAATGCTGGCGTGTGTATTCCGCAGCGTGCAGGTCGTTGCCGAACCAGGCGTCGTAGGCGTTGCGTATGCCGCCGGACAGAATCAGGTAATCGTAGGAAATGGCACCCTGGGTGGTGCGCACGATTTTTTTGTCGCGCTCGAAGGCGGTGACTTCGGTGTTGACCAGCGTGTAGCCATATTTGATGGCCGGGGCCAGCATGTCGTGGTTAAGGAAATCGGTATTGACGATATCGATCAGCCACTTGTTGCTCATGGGGCCGGACCAGAAGGTCGGGTTTCGTTCGAGCAGGACGACGTCCGCGTTGGGGATGAGCCTGACCAGATGCCGTGCCGCCGTCATGCCGCCCCAGCCGCCTCCGCAGATGACGATGCGCGGCCCTTTGCCGCGACGGGGCAACAGTTGAGTGTTGTTGTGGACGGCCACGGGCGCTGCGACGCTGGTGGATGGCAGGATCAGGGACCCAAGCGCGGCGGCCGGGGTCGCCAGCATGAAGTTTCGGCGGTTCAAATGAGTGCTCCTCGTGGGCATGACATGACACACGTTAATCAGGCTGATCGAACCTGTGCAGCGCGACAGTATAGCGAAATGGGGACCGGCGCGTCAGCGTAAAGGGCTCAGGGTGTGCAGATCCAGAAGCGTGAAATGGCCGCCAAGGCGCCAGCCGCCGGTATCAATAAAGTACACATTGCCCAGGCGCAGCATGCTGCGGGTGGTGCGATGGCCGTGGACGAGGGCGCGGACATTGCGCACGGGTTCGGCGTAGCGCGATTCGTAACGGTCTATGGACCACATGCAGACGTATTGATCGTCGGCATCGAAGGCAGGGTCATGGATGGCCGTCCAGTCTTCGTAGGGGAAGTCGGCATGCACGATGCCCACCAGACCGTCGGGTGTGGCCACTTCCATGGCCAGGGGCAAGGTTTGCAGGCCCTGGGCAATGCGTTGCTGTTCGTCGGGTGGGCAGTCGTCCAGCCACAAGCCGCCCAGCACGCGGTGGTCGAATTCCTGGACGGGTTGGCCTATGGCTCGCCGCCAGGTCATCAGTTCGTGGTTGCCGGCAATTGCGTGAAACCAAGGCTGGGCCAGCCAGTCCAGGACCTGCCGGGACTCGGGGCCGTGGTCGACTAGGTCGCCGACGGAAAATAGCCTGTCTTTGTCGGGGTCGAAACGGATCTGGCGCAAGGCCGCCTGCAGGGCGCTGAAACTGCCGTGAATATCGCCGACGGCGATGTCCCGGCCTTGGGTATTCAGGGTGAAGTGCGGTACGTGCATCATGATCCCCAGGGGAGTGCGAGGCGTGACAGCAAAAGTACCCACAGGCAGCGGCTTGGTCAAGTACCGCATCCATGCATGAAGGGCTATCGCCAGCAGCGCGGTATCAGTTCGACCATGCTGCTCAGGGCCAGCGCCTGCCAACGCAGCATGATCAGCATGCAGACCGAGGAGGCATGGACGGCGCTGCCTTGACCACAGGAATAGCCTAGCGGCAGTTCGTCGCTCAAAGCCTTTGGAACGGCCACATTGCCATAGCCGTCCGTATTCTCGGCGGCATCTGCAGCGATCTGGGCCTGCTCGATCGCGGCTTGGACGCTGCGGCGAAACTCGGCAATGGCCTGTTGTTTGTCCGGCTTGACGCGCCGCGCGTCCGCCAGGGCCTCTTGTATTTTTATGCCCAGCAGGCTTTCGCGTACCTGGACCAGCTCCGGCGCGGCGTAGGCACGCATCTGCGGGGCCAGAAAGGATAGATCGCCCATGCAGTCCGCGTTCTGCACGGCCTGCATGGGCAGGGCCGGGGTGGTGATGATATTGCTGCCGGCTGGCGAGGAGCCGCCGGGGCCGGTGGCGCTGCTGTCTATTCCCGTTGCGCCGCCTGCGTCGGTCAGGGAACCGTATTGCGACCAGTGCCGTTCGTTGCCGCGCATTTGGCGCGCCATCCTGCCCAGCAGGTGCGATTCGTCCCAGCGCTGCTGGCTGGCCAGTCCGGCCGAGGCGATATCCAGCGCCATGCCGGACAGTGCCTGGAATGCGTTATCCGGTCCTAAGCCTTGCAGTGCATTGACGTTGGCGTCGGGAATATCGGCCTGGGCCAGTTGCTCGAAGGTGCGGTTGGAGGATTGCGCAATTTGATCTTGATGCACGCGGCGGCCCAGCGACAGGATGGCCGCTGTGTCGGTCGGGGCCGGCAAAGTCTGTCCCTTGCCGGCTTGGAGCAGGGCCGAGCGGCAGGCCTCGGGTAAGGCCCGGTAGGCCGCGACGGTGTCGGCACTGGCACCGATTTCAGCCAGCAGTGCGAATTCGCGTAGCGGTGCCGTGCAGGCGGCGTGCGCGGGCAGGGCGGCGACCCACAAAATGGCGGCCAGGGCGGCGTGCCGGATCATGACCGGGCCAGCTTTTGGTAGATGGCCAGCAACTGACTGCGGATCTGGCTTTGGCTCTCGCCGCTGATGTTCTGCTTCAGGCCTTCGATGTTGACTTCCAGGACCTGATCGCGCAGCGTGACGCCGGGGTTCAGTTCTTGCAGTAGTGTCTGACCCAGTTCGTCCTGACGGGCGGCAAAGTAGCTTTCGTTGGCGAGGGTTTGGCTCATGAGCGCGCTGGGGTTGTACGCTCCGACCCCGCCCAGCAGGCCCGAGCTGAATCCGGCCAGCAATGTGGCACCTGCCTGCAGCCATCCCAGAGATTGCGACTTATTGTATGCCTGGGCCAGCAGCAGTCGCGTGCTGCGAAAGCTCTGGCCGTAGCGGCCGTTCAGGATGCCTTGGGCGATGGCTTGATTCTCGGCGGCCAGCCACTGGTTTTCGGTGTTCAGTAAGGTGTTCAGTATGGTGATCTTGCGGTCGTCGCCGGCTTGCAGCGTTTGCGCGGCAAGGCGCTGTGCTAATCCAGCATCGTAGTCGGCAGCGTAATGAACCAGGCCAGCCTGGAAAGCTTGCTGCATATCCAGTTGGGTCAGCAGGTGGGCGCTGACGCGGGCGATCCAGTCTGATGTGGCGTTGTCGATGCTACGGGCATTGACGACAAAGCCGTCTGCCGTGCTGGCTTGAATATAGTCGTCTTTGTTCTTTTCCCACAGCATGGGCAGTGTCAGTAGTTGGCCGGGTGCGTGCAGGGCTTTATCTTGCTTGGGGTAGTCCACCAGTTCGGGGGGCTGTGCGTCGAAATAGCTCAGTGGCGAAAAGCCGCCGACGCGGCGTGCGTCGGCCTGTATGCAGGCGTTTTCCGCGAGCGGCTTGAAGGTCAGGTGCCCGGCCGATACCAGCAGATTGCCGCAGGTTTTGGGGCTTTGGGCACCGGCCGTGCGTAGATTGATGGTCGGCGCGTAGCCTGCGCCCTGAGCGCTGCGCACGGCGTTGGGAAAGTCGTACAGTTCGATCACCAGCACGCTGGGGCTGGTGGAGGCCAGCAGCGGCGTGGTCGTGAAACGCCCATCGACATAGTCTACGCGCTGCGGCTCCAGACGGATGGCTTGTTCGGGCAGGTAGCGGCCTAATACGGTCTTGAGCTCCGCCGAATAGTAGGTCGAGCTTTCAAACAGCAGTGGCGCATAGTCGCCGCTAAATTCCGAGCCGCTGCAACCGGCAAAGGGGCGGTCCAGGAAACGGATGTAGCGACAGGGGTAATCGTTTTGCAGGGCCGCCTTGGCGGCAGGGCTGGCAAGCATGGGGAACTGGATGCTCACCACTGCGCCGGCGGGCAGATGCACGCTGGCGGGCTGAACCTGTGGGTTCAGCGCGGGTGGCAGGTTGCCGACCTGTGTGGCGCAGCCGCCTAGCGCGGCCAGTAAAAGAGCGCCGCCAGCGGCGCGACCGAGTGTTCTTGTAATGGGCATGATCCGTTTTCCCCGAGCCAGATGATGCTGCCCTGCCGGTCTGTGCGCCGGGTCTGGGCAGAATAGGTGGGGGGATCATAGCCAGCCGGTCAGTGCTGTTTGTATACCCCAAACAGGGGATGGGATTGTACGGTGGCTGTGATGCAATCGATCAGTTGAGCGGTGCTTGGTTCAGGGCACCCATGGCAAACGCCAGATTAACTGAACCGGCCAGGGCGGCGGCGTGGGCGGCACTTTGCGCTTCTTGAGCCCCCAACAGGCCGTTGTGGGCTTCGGTCAGCAGCGTCATGCCCGTCAGACCTTCCTGGTAGGACTCCAGCGCGCCGTCGTAGGTAATCTGGGCAGCTTGCACCAGCGCATCGGCGGCCTGATGGGCGGTCAGGGCGGCGCGCAGGGCGTCGGCGGCAATGACCATTTGTTTGTGTGCGTCTTTCTCGGTTTTCTGCACTTGTTCGTGGGCGGTCTGGGCGCGTAGCTGGGCTTGTCGTGTCTGTTTGGCGCGCAAGCCGGCATCGTACAGAGGAATGGACAGGGCCAGTACGGCACCGCTGGAAGCGCTCTGGGTGCTGAGTTCAGGCAAGTGGCCCACGTTAAGCGAACCCATGCGCTTGGAGACAAAGCCCATCAGTGCCAGCGTGGGCCTGAAGCTGGCCTGGGCTGATTCTATGCCGGCCAGACTGGCTTGGTGGGCAGCCTGCATGGCTTGGACATCGGGACGCTGGGCGATGGCTTGTTGCAAGGCGGCCGGAGCGGGGATGTCCAGTTCCTGGGGCAAGGCGCGCGTGCTGCTGTCGGCCACGGCCAGTTCGCTGTCGGGTGACAGGCCCACTGCTCCCAGCAGAATCTGGTAGGACTGTCTGGCCTGGGTGCCGGCATTGACATGGTGCAGCCTTGCCTGGGCCTTGAGCTGGCGTGCTTGCGCCACTTCGATGCGCGTGCCTAAGCCATTGCGTTCGCGTTCTATGGCAATGTCTTCGATCAGCGTGGCGTTTTTCAGGCCTTGGGCAGCGATCTGTTCGCGTCGGCGTGCCGAGTTGTAGTTGAAGTAGCTGATGGAGACCTCGGCAATCACGGCCTGGTGTACGCCGCTGAACGTAATGCGGCTGGCCAATGCTAACTGGTCGGCGGCCTTCTGCAGCGCGGACCGCTTGCCGAAGTCGAACAAAAGCCACTTCAGGGTCAGGGCTGGGATGGCCCCGCTAAGATGGCTGTCGTAGTCCAGTTCCAGGTCGCGCCCGAGCACGCGGGTGCTGTCGCTGCGGTCGCTGCGCATATAGCCGCCCACGATGTTGGCCGAGATCAGCGGCAGATAGGCGCTTTGCACCATGCCTGCGGCTTGCGCGGCTTGCTGGGCCTGCCCCCAGGCAATCCGGGTGCTGGGATTCAGTTGCTGGGCCAGATCAATCAGTTCGGGCAGGGTGTAGTCGTGGCCGGGCAGCAACTGCGCAGTGGCGGGGACGGTGTTTGTGTCTGTATGCAGGCGGGGCGGCTCCGGTACCGGGTCGCGTGCGGGCATGGCGGCGGCGGACGGATCGGCGCTTTGGCTTGTGGCGCAGGCCGCCAGGGCCAGCGCAAAAGCCGTCAGCAGGCAGGCGCGGGTAAAGCGCAAGGTCAGGGGTAGCATGACGTCAGGAAGCGGCAGTGGCGTGATGGATCAGGAGGCTGGCGGCATATTGTTGTACGCCTTCGAGCACCAGTTGGACGGCCATGCAGACCAGCAAAAAGCCCATGATGCGCGAGATGGCGTCCACGCCGTTATGTCCGATCAGTTTGACGATGCGGGTGGAAGAGCGCAGGCATACATAGAACAGTAAGGCGATCAACGCAGCCAGCAGGGGCGGGGCGGCCAGCAGCATCCATTGTGGGTACTGGCTTTGCAGGCTGTCTATTTTGGAGGAAGCGCTGATGATCAGGGCCATGGTGCCCGGCCCTACCGTGCCGGGCATGGTCAGTGGCACGAAGGCGATGCTGTTATCGGCATTGGACTGGTCGGCAGCGTGGGCGACCACGGTGCTGATGGGGGTGGGGAACAGCATGCGAAAGCCGATATAGGCCACGATCAGGCCGCCTGCGATACGCATGTCCACCATAGAAATGCTCAGGGCGTCGATGATCCAGATTCCCGCGTAGTGGGTGACCAGCAAAGCGGCAAAGACGTACAGCGTGGCCTGGCGCAGTTGGCGCTGGCGCTCCTGACTGCTCATGGATTCGCTCAGCGACAGGAACAGTGCCATGGAGGTCAGCGGGTTGGCCAGCGGCAGCAAAAAGGCCAGGCCCAGTCCCAGGAGTTTGATCAACAATAACAGTTCAGAAAGCATAAGGCAGGCCAAGTAGGGGGAGGGTATTTGAGTTTAGTATGTATTGTCAGGCGGATACCTTAATGAATGGCTTGGCCGGGCAAGTGTCAAAAGTGATTGGGTTGAGGAAAAACAAAAGGGGACCGTGTGGGAGTTAAGAAGTTAACGGACATCTAGCGCAGTGAATTTTTATAGATGTGCCCGTTTTTTATGATCAGACGCAGGTTCTGTGCGGGATTGTCCAGAAAGTCCAGATTGCGTTCGATGTCGCCATCGATCAGCAGCAGGTCGGCCAGTGCGCCGGGTTTGATTACGCCCAGTTCGCCTTCGTACGGATTGCGCAGGCCCGATAGTTGCAGCAGGCGGCCGTTGTCGCCGGTTGCCATCTTCAGCACGGTCAGTGGGTCGTAGAAACGGGTCAGCTTGGCCAGCATATGGCCCTGGCGCGGCAAATGTTGTGGGCTGAACAGGATGTCTGTGCCCCAGGCTGTCTGGATCTTGTGCTTTTGGGCCAGCTCGTAGGCACGCACGGTGCCGGTGGCCACTTGCTGTTGCTTGGCTTGGCTGCTCGGGTCGCGCTGGGGGTTGGCATCCTCGTCGCCCAGAAAGGGCTGCAGGCTCCACCAGACGCCTTCGCCGGCCATGATGCGCGCGGTTTCTTCGTCGGCCAACTGGCCGTGCTCAATGGATCGTACGCCTGCCTTGACGGCGCGCTGTATGCCTTTGGCGCAGTACACATGGACCATGACGTAGGTTCCCCAGTCCTGGGCGGCACCGACGGCGGCGCGCAGCTCCGCATCACTGAATTGCAGGCCTTCCAGCGGGTCGTACAGCGAAGTGACGCCGCCGCCGGCCATCAGCTTGATCTGGCTGGCCCCCAGCATTAATTGTTCGCGCACGCGGCGCAGCACTTGGTCGGCCCCATCGGCGATGCAGGCAACGCCGGCCCGCTCCACATGGCTAAGATCGCCGTCTGTGCGCGGCAGCTCGTAGCGCATGCGAAAGTCGGCATGGCCGCCGGTCTGGGCGATCATGGCCCCCGAGGGGTAGATGCGCGGGCCGTGCAGCAGTCCCATGTCTATGCCGCGTTTCAGAGAAAAGCTCGGGCCGCCTGCATCGCGCACGGTGGTAAAGCCGCGCAGCAAGGTGCGTTCCGCCTCTTTGGCCGCTATCAGATGCAGATCGGCCGGGTCGGCCATCATGGCGGTCATCTGATCCACACTACACAGCAGGCTGTGCCAGTGTGCATCGATCAGGCCGGGCATCAGCACTTTGTTGCGGCAGTCCAGGGTGGTGGCGTCGGCGGGCACCTGAGCTATGTTCAGAACAGCGGCGATGCGGCCCTGATCTATTTGTACGGCCAGGCCTTCTTGCAAGCGGGTGCTCTGGCCGTCGAACAGGCGCAGATTGACCAGATAGATCTTGGCCGCCAGCGCCAGCGGCTTTTGTTCCAGCGCGTTGTCGGATTGGAAGGCGGCTATCTCTTGCGTCGGTGCGGCGGCGGACTGTTGGCGGCGGGCCGGCCCGCCGCTTTCAAGACGGCGGTGGATCAGGGGGATGGCCGGATGGGCACAGGCACAGGCCGAACCCCGGCTGCGGTAGGCGAGTCGGTGGCGTTGCGCATTACGGGACTGTCCTAGATACATGGGAGTGGGCATGGCCTGTCTTATGGAAAGAGGGGATGGGGAGCGATGGTATATAGCGGCTTGCGGGGCGTTCGCATCGGCGCATTCAGCAGATGTACCAGTCCGAGCAGGCTCATAAGGATGAGCGCGCATGCGCCAGGGCAACAATGCCGATGCGGGCGCTGATAAAGCTTTCTGTGGAAATTTGCCATCCATTTAAAAAAAGAAGGGGAGGCAAAATAGATATAAAAAAGATTGGCATTCGGAGTGATGCCGTGATTGAAATACCTGGCTGCTCGACACTGCAGGAAAATCCGCATCAGCGGAGCAGGAGCGGGAGTGGAAATGATCGTGATCAGGCTGTTGCTGATCAGGGCGGCGGTCAACAAGGTTAAAGCCAGATTGACGTCGTTCATAATCATTAACATTGCTGGAGATCTAGCATGGAGTCTCGGTAGCTGCAATATAATTAATATTCATAAAAATTAAAAGTTGTATTTTCTATATGCATAAAGTATGACAGGAAAGAAGGCGCGACCTTCCGGGATACAATCGTGGCGGTTCGGTATTAAGGCGTGCGGATGCCGTTTTTTCCGGCCCAAGGAGATGGCATGAGGGGTATGTGGTTGAGCGTAGGGGTGGCAGGTGCTGCGCTGCTGGGGGGGTGTGCGGGTGCACCCACGGTCTATATTGCCGGTTCGTATTTTCCGGCCTGGCTGGTGTCTGTGCTGGGTGCCATTGTGCTGACTGTTTTGCTGCGCGTGCTTCTGATCCGCAGCGGCGTGGACGACGCTTTGCCGGCCCGCTTGGCCGTGTATGTGTCGTTGACATTGGCCCTGACTTTTGCTGCGCTTCTTTTTTTCTTCGAGTGACAAGGCCATGAACCCGGCAAGCAATCCTTCTTCCCGCAAGAAACTGGCCTGGCTGGTGACCGTGTTGGCGGTGGCCGCCGCTGTGCTGTTGGGCTGGCGGTATATGCAGCGCGCGGCGAACAATCCGGCTTCGGACGATGCCGTCTTAGGCGCAGACGTCGTGCATGTGTCCAGCTCTTTACCCGGCCGCATCGAGCAGATGGCCGTACGTGATGGGCAATATGTGCGCCAGGGCGAACTGCTTTTTACCGTTGACCCCGAGTTTTACCGGCTGCGGCACGAACAGGCCCAGGCGGAACTGGCGGTGGCCCAGGCCACGCTGGACTTCAAGCAGCGTGCCGTGCGTGCCGAAGGGCACAATGCCACCATCGCCGACGATCAGATCACCCGCGCGCGCACCAATCTGGCTATGGCGACGCAAAGCCAGCGGCGTCTGGCGAATCTGGCGGCCAAAGGCTATGTGTCGCAGCAACAGTTGGACGAGGCCAATACCCTCAAGCGCGATGCCGAGGTGACGCTCAAGCAGGCGATCGAACAGTCGGGGGCCGCCCAGGCGCTGGTGGGCGATACGCAGGCCGAGCAGGCGATGGTGCAGGCGCGTCAGGCCGGTCTGGCTATGGCGCAGCGCGATCTGGAGCACACCCAGGTCAAGGCACCGCACAACGGGCGCATTGTGGGTCTGCGCGTGGGTTCCGGCGAGCATCTGCTGCCCGGCGTATCCGTCTTTACCTTGATCGATACCGATGCCTGGCATGTGACCGGCATGTACCGCGAAACAGATCTGGCGCGTATCCGGCCTGGGGCCTGTGCCACTGTGTACGTGCTGGCCGACCCTTCGCGCAAGCTGCGCGGCAAAGTGGAGGAAATCGGCTGGGGCGTGAGCAGCCAGGAGCAGATCAATCTGCCCCGCAGCCTGCCTTATATCCAGAAGTCCTTGAACTGGGTTCGAGTGGCGCAGCGCTTTCCGGTGCGGATTCGACTGGACAACCCGCCCGAAAACCTGATGCGCATGGGTGCATCGGCCACGACGATTATTCACGCCGATGGCGACTGCTGAGTCCCGCCTGTCCGCTCTGGGGCGGGCCGTCTGGCAGGATCTGCAACCTGCGCCGGGGCGCTTGGCGGTCAGTTGGCGGGTAGCGGCTTTGTGCGCCTTGATGGTGATGCTGGCCATGACCTACGGCATTCCCGAATCGGCCGTCAGCTGCTTTGTTATTTTCTTTGTGATGAAGTCGGACTCGGGCGAAAGCTCAGTACTGGCCTTGGCCTTGGTCGTGCTGGTGTCGCTGGTCGTGCTGGTGATGGTGCCGCTCATCCAGTTCAGCATCGAGTCGCCGGCGCTGCGTTTACTGGTGATGGCGATCAGCTCTTTTGCCTTATTGTTTCTGGGTGTGGCCAGCAAGCTGGGGCCTTTAGGCGGCATTATGGCCCTGGTCATTGCCTTTGTCCTGACCTTGCTCGGTTATGTGCCGGTGGGCGAGATCGCCACTCGAGCCTTGCTGTATGCCTGGCTGATGGCCAGTGCACCTATGGGACTGGTGCTGCTGTTCAATTTGTTTTTTGGGCTGTATCCGCACAAGGTGTTGCGCCGCGAGTTGGCGGCGCGCATGCGTTTGGCCGCTAGCGCCTTGCTCGATCAGGCCGATGCGCAGGCCTTATGGGCGGATCTGGCCTTGGGCGTGGCCGTACAGCAAAAACGCTTGTTATGGGTGCGCCTGTTTCATCTGGTTCCTGCCCAGGAGCAGGCCATTCTGGAACCAGCCATTTTGAATACCTATCGGATCTTGCTGGCGGTGGCGGCCTTGCGGGAACAGGATTTGACGAACGAGCAAGGCCAGGATTGGGCGCAGGCGTGCAGGCAGTGGGCATTTGATCTGGAGCAAGGGCGGGTGCCGGATGTGGGCGTGTTGCCCGCGTCGCCCCAAGGAGCCGGGGCGGCGATGGAGCTTTGGCTGGCGTTGGAGGCACTGGCTGGTGGGGGGGCGACGGATAAGGCCGACCCGCCGCGCGAACCGTTTTTGGCATCAGATGCATGGACCAATCCCATGTATCAGCACCATGCCCTGAAGGCGACGGCAGCGGCCGTGCTGTGTTACTTGCTGTACAGCGCGATGGACTGGCAGGGCATACATACGGCCATGATTACCTGCTATGTGGCGGCATTGGGTTCCACTGGCGAAACCGTGCATAAGCTGGCTTTGCGCATAGTGGGCTGTCTGCTGGGCGCGGCACTGGGTTTTTTGACGGTCTTGTTTGTCGTGCCGCATCTGGTGGATATAGGCGCTTTGATGGTGGTAGTGTTTGTGGTGTCCTTGCTGGGGGCCTGGGTTTTTTATGGGCCGGAGCGTATTTCATATGCGGGCATCCAGATCGCTTTCGCATTTTACCTGGTGGTATTGCACGGGTTTGGCCCCAGTCTGGACCTGGATTCAGCCCGTGATCGGGTCATGGGTGTTTTGCTGGGCAATACGGTGATGTATCTGGTGTTTACGCAGGTCTGGCCGGTCAGTATTGCCGCGTCGGTCCGACGGCGGCTGGAGCAAGCCGCCCAAGGCTTGCGCGTCTTGGGCAGCTTAAGGCGCGATCACCCGGCGCAGGCGACGCAGCAGGCAGCCTGCGTCGCTCAGGATCTGCAAGCCAGCCGCTACGGTCTGGAACTGATGCGCCTGGAGCCCAAAGGGCTGCGTCCTGACCTGTCGGCCGAACAGGCCATGCAAGCGCAGTGGACAGATCTGCATGCGCGATTTCAAGGTGGTTTACACATGGATCGTAACGCTGAGGATTGATTTCCAGCTTTGGTCAGTCTTCCCAAGCCTATGGCCTGCTTAGGGAAATCAAGCATAGAGCCCATAAAACAGATCCTTTATATTTGAAAATATACATCGGTATATTTTTAGGTATATAGGAGATGCTTATGTGGGCAACTGCGTCACGAGTCGCAATCAGGCTGCTGGTGCTGTGCGGGACTCCTGGGCTCGCGCTGGCAGCTTCTATTAATCTTGTCCTGCCATTTCCTCCGGCCGGTGCTGTCGATCAACTGGCGCGAGATCTGACACCGTCACTGGTCCAGTCCTTGTCCGAACCTGTCGTGGTCGTGAATAAACCCGGAGCAGGCGGCATGGTGGCGATCCAGGCCACGCTGGCCGAACGGCCCGGCGAGCGCAACTATCTGATTGCGCATACGGGCTTACTGTCGCTGAACCCTTATTTGTTTCGCCAACCGGCCCAGCGACAGGCGGCCGAGCGCTTGCAGCCCGTGGCTTTGCTGGCGCAGGCTCCTTTGTTATTGCTGGTGCGGGCGGACAGCGGGATAAAGACGCTGGATGATTTGCGCGCCTTGGGCAAGCAGCGCCGCCTGCGCTTTGGGTCGGCCGGCATAGGGACGGTGGCGCATCTGGCCGGTGCCCAACTTGCCCAGAACTTGGGGGTGCAGGCGGATCATATTCCTTATCGGGGCGCGGCGGCGGCATTGACCGATCTGGCCGGCGGCGAGGTGGATTTCATCTTTGATTTATTGGTGGGCAGCGGACCTTTGATTGCCGATGGGCGAGTCTTGCCCGTGGCGGTGGCGGCGGATCTGCGGCTGGAGCTGGCCGAACAGATTCCTACCCTGACTGAACTGGGCCAGCCATTGCGTTTTTCCAGTTGGTGGGGAGTGGTGGCTCCGCGACAGACTCCGGCGGCTGATCTGACCGCGATGCAAAGCGCTCTGGTCAAGGCCATGGACCAGGCCCAGATGCGCGCCCGTCTCTTGTCCAAAGGCATGATCGTCGATGTGCGTACCGGTGCGGCATTCGAGCAGTTTATTGCGGCCGAATCGCGCAAGTACGAGCCTTTGATTCGCCGTCTGGATATACGGCTGGACTGATTTTTCAATTACTTGGTGGAGCAATACGATGCATCAGATACAACATACGGCCTTGGTGTTCTTTCTGGGTGCGGCCGTGATGGCCGGTTCCCCCGCCCATGCCCAGTACCCGGAACGGCCGATTACGCTGGTCGTGCCTTTTGCGCCCGGCGGCGGCTCCGATACCTTATCGCGCCTGATCGCGCAAAAAATATCGGAGCAAAAAGGCGTGTCCGTTGTGGTCGAGAACCGGCCCGGCGGCAACACCACCATTGCTGCGCGCCATGTGGCGCGCGCCAAGCCGGATGGCTATACCGTGCTGACGGCCATTGATGCCACCATGGTGTTCAACCCGGTTCTGTACAAACAAGCGCCTTATGATCCGGCCAAGGATTTCGAGCCGGTCGCGATGGCGACATTCATGCCCTTGGTGTTGAGCGTGCCACCGGATTCCAGCATCCAGACGGTGGGGCAGTGGGTGGACAGCCTTAAAAAGGGGCAGACGGCGTATTCCATGTATGCGCATGGTGCTTTGCCGGGGCGCATTGCCATGGAAGTCATCAGTCGTGCGGCGGGCGTGGCACCCACGCCCGTGCCTTTCAACGGCAGCACGCCTGCTTTGCAGGCGGTGCTGGGCGGCCATGTGCCGGTACTGATCGATGCCCTGGCACCGTCTTTGCCGCATTTGAAGGCCGGTAAGCTGCGCCCCTTGATGGTGACGACAAAAGAGCGCACGCCGATTCTGCCGCAGGTGCCGTCTGCGGGCGAGGCCGGTTTTCCGGGTGTGGATGTGGCCAGTTGGACTGGGTTTTTTGTGCCCGCAGGCACGGATGGCGCGGCGCGGCAGTGGCTGGAAGACGCGTTCGTGCAGGCCCTGTCCGAGCCGGCGATGGCCGCCAAGCTGCGCGAGCTGGGTATGGATGTCACCATCAAGCGCCGGGACGAGTTCAAGCAGCAGATCGACAGGGACAGCGCCCGCTACAAACAGGTTATTAGCGATGCCGGTCTGGCGGGAACCTTGTAAGGAACAGGGTGTGACCAATTTCATATTTATTTTGGCCGATGATCTGGGGCATGCCGATCTGGGCTGTTATGGCGGGCTGGCCGATACCAGCCCTAATCTGGACCGCCTGGCGCGTCAGGGTTTGCGGTTTACCAGGGCTTATGCCAATTCGCCGGTCTGTTCGCCCACCCGTTTTGCCTTGATGACGGGGCGGTACCAGTATCGTTTACGAGGCGGTGCCGAAGAACCGTTGACGCCGCGCTTTAAGGGAGACAAGGTTGTGGGCCTGCCGCCCGAGCATCCTACCTTGCCTTCGCTGCTGTGGGAGCAGGGCTACCGCACGGCGTTGATCGGCAAATGGCATCTGGGCTATCCGCCGCATTTCGGTCCTTTGCACAGTGGTTACGAGCAGCATTGGGGTATTTTGTCCGGCGGGGCGGATTATTTGCGCCATACGGATAATAATGGCGAAGGGGCCTTGTATCAGGATGGCCAGCCGGTGCAGGCGCAGGGCTATCTGACGGATTTGCTCAGCGAACGGGCGGTGCAGTATGTGCGCCAGCGGGGGCAGGATAAAGCCCCTTTCTTGCTGAGTCTGCATTACACCGCGCCACACTGGCCCTGGCAGACGCGTGCCATGTCGCAGACAGGCGATTACACCTTTCCGGCCAGGCTCAGCGATCTGGAGAGCGGCTCCATCCATATTTATCGACAGATGATCCGTGAAATGGACGAGGGCATCGGTGCGCTTTGCGTGGCGTTGCAGGAGTGTGGTCTGCTGCACGATACTTTGATTGTTTTTACCAGCGACAATGGCGGCGAACGCTACTCCAATAATTGGCCCTTGGTGGGCGGGAAGATGGACTTGACCGAAGGCGGTATTCGGGTGCCGCAAGTGGTGCACTGGCCTGCCGTGGTGCGTCCAGGCATTACGGATGTCCCATGCATGACCATGGATTGGGCTCCTACATTCTGGGATCTGGCCGGTGTGCGTCCCCCTTCGGAATACGAGCCCGATGGCACGTCTTTAGTTTCGCTGTTGCGTGGAGTAGGCGCTCCCGATCCGACACGTTCCCTGTTCTGGCGCATGAAGCATCGCGCCCAGCATGCCCTGATCCAGGGAGACTGGAAGTACCTGAAGGTGGACGAGTACGAATACTTGTTCGACCTAGCCCAGGACGAACGCGAGCGATCCAATCTGGCGCGGCGCGAACCGCAGCGGCTGCAACGCATGCGGGACACGTATCTTCAGTGGGCCGACAGCATGCCGGCTATCCCTGCGCAGGCACGCGCCGATCTGGTTTATGGGCCGGCCGACATGCCGGCGCGTTAGTCTGAAAAAGGTCGCCGCACAGGTTCCCGCTCCTATACACTGCCAGTTTTCCGCCAGGAGGGCTGCGCGTGCTGGTTGCATTTGATTTCGATGGCACGATTACCGACAGGGACAGTTTGCAGGACTTTGTGCGGCGCATGCGCGGCTGGACCGTATGCCTGAAGGCGTATCTGGCTTGTCTGCCCCGCCTGCTGTGGCTGGATCGTGGTCCGGTGCGGCGTCAGGCTATCAAGGCGCGGTTTTTGGCCAGCGCCTTGGCGGGACTGGATCGTGACCAGTTGCAGGCGCTGGCGGATGTGTATGTGCGCGAGTATCTGCCTGGGCTTTTGCGTCCGGAAATGCTGGAGCGCCTACGGGCGCACCGCCGTCGTGGGGATACGGTGGTACTGGTCAGTGCCTCGCCGTCACTGTATTTGCAGGTTTGGGCGCATCAGGAAGGGATAGCGCAGGTCCTGGCGACCGAGTTGGCGTTTGATGGCCAGGGTCGTTTTTCGGGTCTGGGCAGCCCCAATTGTTGGGGCGAGGAAAAAGTGCGGCGCCTGCAAATGTGGCTGGGTCAAGAGTCGGTCAGCCTGGATATGGCGTATGACGATAGCCAGGGCGATGCCGCCATGCTGGCGCGGGCCCGCTTGCCGTGGCTGCGCAGACGTGACGCCCGTTTGCCGGAGCTGTAGTTTTGAGTGTTTGGGCAAGAGACAGGCGCTGTCGGGAGCGCCTGTCTGTGGTGGCCGGCCGCGAAATATAATTATGAATCGCTGCGTTTGACCGCCATGCCCAGCAGCAAAATTGCCCAGCCTTGGGTCAGCAGGTCTATGCCTAGAATCAGGCCCAGTACCCAGATGCTGTTGCCCGGCCAGCCGGCGGCAATGATCAGGCCGGCCGCCAAGGTAATCAGACCAGAAAAAGCCAGCCAGCCGCCGCCGGCCTGGGCGCGGTTCTGGAACCAGACCCACAGGCGCAGAAAACCGGAGGCGATCAGAAAGGCCCCGAAGATCAGGGTCAGGATGGTGGCACCCACCAATGGATTGCTGATGGCGACCACGCCGGCCAGCAGGTAGAGCACGCCGCTCAGACTCCAGAGCAGAAAGCCCTTCCAGCCTTTGGCGCTCCAGGCATGGGCCAGTTGCAGCACGCCGCCCAGGGCCATCAGCACGCCGATATAGACCACGCTGGCGACCGTGGCCCCCACGACATAGGCCAGGGCGATCAGGCCCAGCACGATCAGGGCGATGCCCAGGCCGATCAGCCATCCGGGTTTCAGGGGGAGATGACGCAGCAGTTCGGAAGAGGGGCGGTGTTCAGGGCTAGAGGTCATATGCGTACTCCAGAGGGTGACGACAAACGATGCCTTTTCCACTGTACCGCAGTCCGCTGGGCAGGCCTAGCGTTGATTGAGCCAGGCCCGCCCGAATGATGGTCAGAGAGCGGCCAGGTCCAGCTCGATGTTGCCTTGGTCATTGGACTGGCTGTTGAGCAGCCAGTCTTGCAGCGCCTGGTGCCAGCGCATCAGGTGTTCGGGCTGCGGGATGCCTTCCCATTGTTCCAGCGTGTCGGCCCAGTCCAGCTGATTGAGCCGGTGAAAGCGTTGGTAAAGGATGGGCAGCACCGCGTCGGTGGCATACAGCATGCGGGCGCGTAAGGGCTTGTCCTCCAGCAGGACGCGCAGCGGATGGCGCCAGATGGTATTGCGCAGCACGATGGCGAACAGTATTGGTGCGCAGTGCGTGGGGGCGTCCGCCTGCTCCAGGTAATAGTGCTGGAGCAAAGGCAGGTGGTGTTCGAACAGGGTGCCGAGCAGTTCCGAGGCGGACTGCACGGTTTGGGTGGCGAGAGCCGTTTGTTCCTGCTCGGCCAGCATCGTCGCCAGTTGCAGCATCAGCTGGAGACGGGCAGCCGCCTGTTCCTGGCGCATGGGCAGCTCGGACAGTTGAACCAGCAGATCGGTCGTCAGGGCGGGTGACAGGGCTGCGCCCAGCACGGCCAGCAGGTCTGGTTCCAGCACGAACAGGGCCAGCGGTTCGGTATGGGCGCGTGCCAGGGCCTGCACCGCCGGGCGTAGCTGCCGGGGTGTCAGCACGCCCGAATCACCCATCTCCAGGATATTGCGTATGGCCACCTGAATGATGCTGTTTTGGATGTTGTCCTGGTTCAGGCTTTGTCCGCCGGCGATCTGGCTGGCTATACGACCGAGCTGGCGCAAGGGTTCGCCTTGGGAATCGGGGCGAATCAGGCCCATGCGATGTCGGTATGACGGGTATATGTCCAGCAATTGCTGGACATGATATTGCAGCACCGACGAAAGCGAGCGCTTGGGTTCGGTAACCAGGTCAATATAGGCGTCGGTGTCAACGTGCAGCAGGCGCAGGTCATGCAAGAGCTGCCCCTCTTGATTATCCACGCATTGCTTGATGTCCTCGCGGCTGGGTAGGGCCTTGATTAGATCCACAAAGGCCGCTGTGCCCAGATCGATGCGCCAGTCGTGCGGCAGCGGGGAGTTCAGCCTGACGCTGCATGAATACTTGAGCAGCACCACGCCCAGAAAACGCAGGCCGAATTCCTCGGCGTAGTCGTTGGCCACTTCGGCCCCATCGTTGATATCGGTGTCCAGCAGGTGTTGTAGCAACTGCGGATTCTGGGTGCGGTGCTCGTCGGACAGCGACCAGCGCAGGGCGATCCCGGCCAGGGTTTCGAGCGAGGCCATGATCAGTTCCTGACCGTGCAGGCTGCGGGCGCGCTGGGCCAGGTGATCGGAGATGGCCAGATAATCGCTGGCAAGCACGGCGTTCAGCAGGGGCAGGTCCTGGCGGTCGCTGTCTTTAAGCCAGTCCTGGTCTATGGTGTGGATCAGGTTGGCGTTGCGCAGTCTGGCTTCCAGCAACTGGCGCAGGGCGGGGTCGGCGTAAATGACTTCCAGCGCGGCGCGCAGGCGCTCCAGTGTCTGGAATAGCTGCTGGCCGGCGGCCGTCATGGATTCGCGGCTGCCTTCCGGCCCGGCACCCCACATGCTGGCGCTGAAGTTGATGGCTTTGCTGGCCATGCTGTAGACGGCCAGCGAACCCAGGTTCAGATCGCGCAGGGTCAGGGTCAGTTCGTGAAAGGCGTGCGATGCTTTGTTGAGTTTTTCTTTGTATTGATTGCTGAGTGCGTTGCGGTTCAAGGCCTGGGTCTGTTCGTGGCTGAGTCTGGACAGATTCATGCTCTGACGCGCCAGATAGATGGCATAGACCGATCCGGCCAGGGCGATGGGCATGCCCAGCACGATCTGCATGACCCCGGTATAGGACTGCAGATCGAATACGCCTTCCTGTTCGCCGCGCACAAAGTCGCGCGAGCCCAACCAGCGGTAGAAGTCGGGGAAATAGAAGTACAGAAAAACGGCGACGCCCAGAGTGAACAAGGCGGTAATCAGGGCGAAGATCAGGAAATCCCGGCCCAGGCTTTCTTTTTTTAGACGCATGATGGGACGATGAGTGGTGGGAAGAGAGCGTCGCAAGACGTAAGGCACGATGGTAATGGACTTTTGTGTATTTTTGTTACGTTCTGTGCGTATTTTGCCTGTTGTCGGGGCGACTTGCGCGCGTCATGTGCCTGGGCGATGATGGGCAGATCGCCGTTGCGACCGGCGCACGGCGTGGCCTCCTTTTATGGGGGGCTTGTCCAACGTCAAGGAGCCATAATGAGCAAGAAGATTTTGATGATCTGCGGTGATTATTGCGAAGACTACGAGACCATGGTGCCGTTCCAGACTTTGTTGGCCGTGGGCCATCGTGTGGATGCCGTCTGCCCGGATAAGAAAGCGGGCGATACGATCGCAACGGCTATTCACGACTTCGAGGGTGAGCAGACCTATTCGGAAAAGCGTGGCCACAATTTTCGTCTGAATGCCGACTTTGATGCGGTGCGCGGTCAAGACTACGATGCGCTGCTGATTCCTGGCGGGCGCGGCCCCGAATACCTGCGTCTGAATCCCCGCGTCATCGAGCTGGTGCGTCATTTTTTTGATGCCGACAAACCGGTGGCGGCGGTATGCCACGGTGCCCAATTGCTGGCAGCGGCCGGGGTGCTGAAAGGGCGGGAGTGTTCGGCGTATCCTGCCTGTCGTCCCGATGTGGAGCTGGCAGGCGGACGTTATGCCGATATCGCGGTCGACCAAGCCGTGACCGATGGCAAACTGGTGACTGCCCCGGCCTGGCCCGCGCATCCGCAATGGCTGGCCCAGTTTCTGGCCGTGCTGGGCACGACAATATCGCACTAAAAACAGCCGGGGCCGAACGCCGGGTCCGGCGGGTCGGCAGGGGCTATAAACACGAAGGCCCTACCGTTGCGGTAGGGCCTGTTTGCCGCTTTTGCGGCGCTGAACTGTCATGATGACAGTTTGGGAAAGCTGCCGTTTCAGAGCAACTTACTGACGCTGTGTCAGTGGTTTCAATGTACCGCTGCCGCTTTCCCATGCACATTCAGGAAAACCCTCAATGTGTATCCGAGTGTCAATGTGCTTTATGACCGTGTCCGCCATGGTGACCCTGGCTGGCCTTGGCATTCAGGGCACGCACCGGAGCGCGTACGGCGATTTCCTGTTTCTGGCCGGCGGCGGTTTCGATCAATAGCGTCAAATCCACATCGCTTCCCGCGTTGACCTGCTGCTTCAGTCCCATCAGCATGATGTGGTAGCTGCCGGGCTTCAGTTCTACCGCTTTGCCGGCCGGTAAGTCGATGTGTTGGACTTGGCGCATGCGCATGACGTCCTTGTCCATGACCATTTCGTGGATTTCCGCCTGTTGGGTCAGGGGACTGCGCACGCCGACCAGCTTAGCCTGGTCGGTGGACTGTAGCGTCATGAAGGCACCGGTGGCTTGCTGGCCGGTCACGGTGGCCCGCACCCAGGGTTCGGCAATAGTGACCTGGGCCTGAGCCAACGAGGAAACGCCCAGCAAAGCCAGGCCGATCAGAGAGGAGATAAATGTGCGTTGCATGTTGAAATTCCTTGCGTGTTCAGTGGGACAGAGCCAACACCTGGCGCAGGTCGGCTACCGCTTCTTCGGTAGTCTGCGTATGGCGCAGGGCGATCTGCAGCTTGCCGTGTGTGTCGTAGACATAGGTCAGCGCGCTGTGGTCCATGGTGTAGCTCGAGCCGGTGGGCACTTTCTGGTAGAAGACCTTGAAATCCTGGGCGGTCTTGGCCAGTTCTTCCTGTGTGGGCCGCAAGGCCACGAAACCCGGATCGAACGCCTGCATATAGGCCCGCAGCAGCTCGTTGCTGTCGCGTTCCGGGTCTACGGAAATGAACAGAACCTGGATTTTGTCGCCGTCCTTGCCCAATTGCTCTTTGATGTCCACGGCGCGCGTCAGCGCGGTGGGGCAGACATCGGGGCATTGGGTAAAGCCAAAGAAGATCAGCACGACCTTGCCGCGATAATCGGCCAGGGTGCGCCGTTGTCCTTCGGTGTCGGTCAGGGCGAAGTCTTTGCCGAAATCCGCACTGCTCAGGTTGACGCCTTCCAGATTGTTGAAAGCCGCCTGTTTGGGCGAGCCGTCTTTGCAGGCGGCCAGCACAAAGGGCGTGGCCAGCAGGCCGAGCAGCAGTCGGCGGCGAGGGTGTGAAGCCTTCATAGAAAGATCCCGCTAGATTCAATAGTGATATACGGCCTGTTGGCCGTGTAAAAACAGTCAGGACAGCAGGGGCGCTGGCGGGGCGCGGGCTCCCAGGGCGGGGCCGGTATGGGCCGGTGCGGGCCAGACAGGCGAAGCGGCGGCTGTCCAGGTGTGGACAGGCAGAAAAACCGGTGCCCAGACGGGCAAGGGGCTTGGGGGCAGCACGTTCTGTGCTTGCGCCTGGCCAAATAAACAGGCTGGATGGACGGTGTGTTCGTCCGAACCCGATTCCGGAGCGTGGCCGGCCCAGTTGGCCAGAGCCGGTTCGCCTTGCACACAGAAGGTGATGGCGGCGCTGTAGTCCGGGCCGGAGGCCGGCATGTAGCCGGCGGGGATCAGGCCGCGCAGCACAAGAGCGCACAGCGCCAGAACCAGCAAAAGCCGGTGGCCGGAGCGGGGTGCGGAAAGTGCAGTATGCCTGATCATGATTCCTGCATTCTAGTACAGTTGGAAATCCGTTTTGGGGGATTTTCTGGCACAGTATCAGGCCATTGTGCAGGAGTTGATATGGGACAAATGATGCGTGCGGCTGTCTGCGTGCTGATGACGCTGGCACTGCTGGGGTGTGCCGGGGGGCGTAATGGTGCCGATGCCGGGTTCAAGACTTCGCCCGGCGTGCAGGTGTATGGGGAAGTGGATGTGGGCGTGGGAGCGATGCGGCAGTCGCGCTAGGACGGCGGCCGCATCGTCGGGGTCAGGCCAGAGTTTGTCCGGCGCTGTCGGCGGCGTCCTGCTTTTTGGGTGGTTCGTCGTGGTCGGCCTGGTCATTCAGGCTGGAGAGCGCTTTGCTCAGGCTGTAAGCCGGTTCAAACGAGTCGGGGTTGGCCATGGGCCAGCCGACGCGGAAAATGGTCTGCCGATAGTGGCCGCGCAGCAGTTCGCCTTTTTCCAGATCCGGGAATAGGGCCGAGAGCACGCGGATTTCGCCATTGCTGATGCGCCGCGCGATATGGTGCGGGCGCAATTGGTCCGGGTGTTTTAGGCCGGCGGCGGCCAGCAGTTCGGCCAGGGCTTTCAGGGTGTTGGTGTGGAAGCTGGCGACACGCAAGGACTTGTCGTCCACGACCAGGGCTTTCTGGCGCAGCGGGTCTTGCGTGGTGACGCCGGTCGGGCATTTGTCGGTATGGCAGGCCTGGGCCTGGATGCAGCCGACGGCAAACATAAAGCCGCGCGCGCTATTGCACCAGTCCGCACCCAGGGCCATGATGCGCGCCATGTCAAAGGCGCTGATGATCTTGCCCGA